>JAAUYD010004920.1_pt1 | contig 10199 bp, 6 predicted proteins | sample 7278101 | NCBI WGS metagenome assembly JAAUYD01 (sample SAMN14350128, study PRJNA611818) | marine sediment metagenome | isolation source: surface marine sediment (0.6m) | place: French Polynesia: Moorea | collected 2018-08
CCGTGGACCGCGATATATACCTATGTCCGCACTGACTGTCAGCGCTGTCATGTTGGTGTCAAAGGCCGCGACAGGCGCGGTGATTTTCGCGGAATGGGCTGTGCGGCCTGCCACATCCCTTACAACAATGCCGGTCTTTATGAAGGCGGCGATCAGACCGTCAAACGCGACGAAAAGGGCCATGCCATGGCTCATTCCATTCAATCGACCCGCAAGACCAAAGTCGTCGCCAACGGCATCGTTTATTCTGGAATCCCGCATGAGACCTGTGTTTCGTGCCACAACCGCGGAAAACGTATTGGCGTTTCCTTCCAGGGACTGATGGAATTTCCCTATGGAAGTCCGTTTAATGCCAACGGCGAAAAACAGCCCAAATTACACACCAAAGTATATCAATACATTAAAGACGATGTGCATCATCAGCTTGAATCGCGGGAAGGTAATCCGGAAGGCGGGCTGCTGTGCCAGGACTGCCATACGACGACTTCCATGCACGGCAACGGTAATATTACGGGGACCTTGTTGGCCAATGTCGAAATCGAATGTTCGGATTGCCACGGTACCGCCACCGAGTATCCCTGGGAGTTGCCGCTTGGCTGGGGAGATGAATTCGATCAGGATCTTAGCAATGCTCCGGCCCGCGGTACGACCGCTGAGTTGCTGGTAAATCAGATCAAATTTGCAACTGCATATTCAGGGAAGGACGGCTTCCTGTTAACCGCCCGTGGAAATCCCTTCGGCAACGTAGTTCGTGATGGTGATAAAGTCCTGGTGCATTCTGCCAGCGGTTTGGATTTCGAAGTTCCCACGTTGAAGTCGATTCACCTGCAGGATAAATGGCAGAATCGGGACGCCGCTATTGCCGCCAAGATCACGTCGCCTAAGCATGTGGAAAAGATTGAGTGCTACGGCTGCCATTCCTCATGGGCTCCCCAGTGCTATGGATGCCACGTAAAGGTGGATTTTTCAGGAGATAAAAAGGCAACAGACTGGGTGGCATCCGGCAGTACTCATTTCGCCAACGGCCATACCGCCGAATCCATGCGCAATGTCAAGCCGCCCACGGCACCGGGTGTCGCTTTTGGAAAAACCTCCGAAAACCGTTCTTACCTGCGGTGGGAAGATCCGGTGTTGGGCATTAACGGTGAGGGGCGAGTTAGCCCGATCATTCCCGGTTGCCAGCAGATCACTTCCGTAATTGCGCCCGACGGTGAGACCCTGATTCTCAACAAAATCTGGCGCACCGAACCTCAAGCAGAAGGTGGCGGAGACAAGGGCCAGCGTGGCCTCGACATGGCTCCGGCCATGCCGCACACCACTACCCGGCAGGCGCGAACCTGTACTTCCTGCCATGCCGAGTCCAAGGCATTAGGCTATGGAACGCATGACGGCCGCTACATGAAGCAATACACCAAAGGCGTTTACGTGGATATTGCCAACGAAAAAGGCCAACTGGTGACCCAAACTGCGGTTTACCAGATCAGTCCGGTTCCGGATTTACCTATGGATTTGGATCAGGTCATTACCCGTGAAGGGGAGCAACTGCAAACTGTTGGCCATCACTGGCCCAAATCCGGTCCGCTGCCCAAAGATACCCGCGATAATATGGAGCGCGTCGGGGTTTGTCTGTCCTGCCATAAGGAAATTCCGACCGAGCGTATTGTTTATCGTGTAATTGCCAAAGTCGGTAGCATCACCGGCCTCGCGCCTAAAACCGACGCCGCTCATCAAAAGCTAATCGGACGTGCTATGTTTGTTGCTGCGAATGTGGAAATTTTCGGTGTGCTGATCGGTGTAATTGTTACTCTGCTAGTTGTGGTATACTTTCTCAGAAGAAAGCGCGTATCATCCTAGGCAGCTATATATGGTTGCAATAATTCAGGGCCGCATGCAATCTAATTGCGTGTGGCCTTGTATTGTGTTTTGCAACCAAATCGCTGGCCCATGCCTGTGTGCTGCTCGTCGAGGCTTTAGATTAGCAATCCACATCGTTAAATTTTTAAATTTTAGATTGCTTCTGCCAATTTCCAATAATTCGGCAGCATGGAAACTGCAGATTGGCGACCCCAATCTATGACTTTAATCTTGCCTCAAAAGTACATATGCAACGGCTCTAAATTTACACTGCTGAAACTATCAATAAACTTTGGATTTGTAGTTCTAATCCTTCCTTTACAGAAAATTAGAAAAAAATAGTGGACACGACTTATTGTGGTCCCGCATATAATCAAGTTTGGAAGATATCTGTAATTTCCGATACAAAAATTATAGAACTTTTAAATTAGTGGCCGCCTTGGTCCAAGACACGGAAAGTCTAATTAATCGAGAAATAAGCACATACCTGAATACAATCTCATATTTTATACAGGATTAACTAAAAAGATGTTCCATACGAGGAGAAAAAATGTCAACTATACAATTACTTCCTTTTCACAACTGGCTGGTTAATCTGCGTCGTGAGTTGCACCAGATTCCTGAACTAGGCTACAAAGAAGAAAAGACCGCGGCAGAGATCTGCCGGGTTTTGGATGAACTGGGAATCCCATATCAATCAGGGGTTGGAAAAACGGGTATTGTCGCCAGGATAAAATCCCAGAAAGAGGGACCGCTGGTTGCCTTCCGGGCGGACATCGATGCCCTGCCGCTGGCGGAATCCAATGATGTCCCTTATAAATCGGTGCATCCGGGGCTTATGCATGCCTGTGGGCACGACGGGCATGTGACCGTTGCGCTGGGAATTATCCGCCATTTGCAGGAGGAGAACTGGTCACGGTATGGCTGTGGTGAAATTCTCTTTTTTTTCCAACCCGCGGAAGAAGGCGGTGCAGGCGCCAAGGCCATGCTGGATACCGGCTTTTTCGACAGCGAACCGGTGACCGCTATTTTTGCCGGACACATGGCTCCGGAACTGCCGGTCGGTAAAATAGAGCTAATTTCTGGAACCGCCCATGCGGCCACCAATACCCTGCGGATCCGGATAAAAGGCAAAGGCAGTCATGGCGCTTCTCCCCATTTGGGTGTCGACCCGATTGTTGCGGGTGCTCACCTGGTTACCCAGTTGCAGACTTTTGCCAGCAGAAACCTTGCGCCGCTGGAAAGTGCGGTTCTGACAATTGGTGAATTTCACGCCGGTACCAAAGAAAATATCATTCCGGAAGAGGCACACCTTCTCGGCACCCTGCGAACGCTATCGCCGGAGATACGGACACTGGCCATCCAGCGCATCGAGGAAATGGTGGGGGGATTGGATCTGACATTTGGTGTCACCACGATTTTTGAAAATATCGAAGGATATCCATCTCAGACCAATGATTCAGGGCTTGTAGAATTTATAAAATTATGTGCTGAGGATGTTTTAGGCCCCGCCGGCGTTCACATCGGCCGTCCCCACATGGGTGCAGAGGATTTTTCCTATTTTTGCCAAAAATGGCCGGGGGCCATAATTGGACTCGGCTGTCATGATCCCGCCAAAGGATTCCAATTTCCGCTGCATTCACCCCATTTTGAGATGGACGAAAGGGTCCTGGATGTAGGTGTCAGGTTATTCGGACATGCGCTGGTCCGGATACTGGAAAAGGGCAGCTAGGAAACATGAAAATTCGATATTGACAAAAGTTTGCCAAATCGGTTAAGGATTCTTACAATAAACATAGACCGAAGATCGATCAGGGCTTTTCAACGTTTCTAATTTTCAATAAGGGACCATGAAAGGCGGCTCGAGATGATTCCAGCAAACATTCTTGGCATTGATATCGGTTCTGTATCCATCTGCATCGCCGAAATATCCCCGGAAAAAAAGGTTATCGCAACCGCCTACAGGTTTCACCATGGCGCCATCAACGACACTTTAAAAGCGATGCTGGGGGGTCTTAACTTTTCTAAAATTTGTGCCGTCGCCGCGACCACCTCTACCCCACCCATTCTCAAGGTCAGCAGAATTTATGACAACCGGGTGTCTATTATCACCGCCTGCCGTCATTTTCATGAAAAGATCGGCTCTATTTTACTGGTGGGCGGTGAAAAGTTCGGTCTAATTCAATTCGACACCAACGGAAACTATCTTCATTTTAAAGCCAACACTTCCTGTGCCGCTGGTACCGGCAGTTTTCTGGATCAACAAGCTGCCAGATTGAATCTGGCAGGCATCGAGCAGCTCAGTGAAATTGCCTTTAGCAACACAGGCGTCATTCCAAAAATCGCCTCACGCTGCGCCGTTTTTGCCAAAACAGACCTGGTCCATGCCCAGCAGGAAGGTTACACTTTGGCCGAGATTTGTGATGGACTCTGCCACGGTCTGGCAAAAAACATTGTGGATACAGCGTTTGCGGGTGAAAAACCCAACGCCCCCGTAATCTTTACCGGCGGTGTATCGAGGAACCGGGCCGTCGTCCGACACATTGAAGAAATGATCGATTGTAAGGTGACCGTTGAAAAAACCCTTTACGGTGCTGCTGGTGCAGCCTTTAACCTGGTGCAGGATCTGTCCAACGACAGGTGGCATCCGACTATTGCCGGGACAGGCATCTTATCAGCAGATGACCTGCTGATAGAGCAACCGGTCCACGATGACTATTATCACGCATCGTTAACCTTGAAACTTTCCAATTACCCGGACTTTACTCGCAGTGATCACTATGAATTTCAAAGGGCTGATTCCCAAAACGGCTATCCGGTGGAAGTAGACGTCTACCAAAAACTGGATCCCGGTGTATTGTACAAAATATATCTTGGAATCGACATCGGCTCCACCAGCACGAAAGCGATGATGACGGGCCGCGACCAGGCGGTGCTGGCCGGGTTTTACACCCGAACGGCAGGCAGACCGATGGCCGCAATTCAAAACATCTTTGCTGCAATTGCCGACATGGCGGAAAAAAAAGCGGTGTCCCTGAATGTTATTGGTGCCGGTACAACCGGTTCCGGCAGGAAATTTACCGGAAAAATCATCGGTGCCGACCTGGTTGTGGATGAGATCACCGCCCATGCCCGGGCCGCCTGCCAGCTCAACCCGCAGGTTGACACAATCATCGAAATTGGCGGACAGGACTCCAAATTTACTACCCTAAAAAACGGCGCGGTCACATTTTCGATCATGAACACGGTATGTGCCGCCGGCACGGGTAGCTTTATTGAAGAGCAGGCCCACAAACTGGGCTGTGCCCTGGAGGAATTTTCCAGCCGTACTGAAGACCAGAAGTCGCCATTGGTAAGCGACGGCTGCACGGTGTTTATGGAAAGAGATATGAACCATTACCTCTCCGAAGGCTACACTGTCAACGAGGTACTCGCATCGGTTCTGCACGCCGTCAGGGAAAATTATTTGACCAAGGTCGCCATCGAAAATAATATCGGGAAAACCATTCTTTTTCAGGGGGCTACGGCAAAAAACAAAGCGCTGGTGGCCGCCTTTGAACAGCGGCTGAAAAAACCGATCCATGTTTCACGCTATTGCCATCTGACCGGGGCACTGGGGGCTGCTATCCTGTTGTCCGAGCAAAATATCTCATCCACGACATTCAGAGGCCTCAACCTTTATAAAAAAAGGATACCGATCCAATCGGAAGTCTGCGACCTATGCACCAACCATTGCAAATTAACCCTGGCTGATATCGGTGGGGAGCGGGTCGCTTACGGTTTTTTATGCGGCCGAGACTATGATACTGCCAACTACGTCAGCAATAACCGATGCGGATTCGACCTGCTCAGGGAAAGAAAAAAGGCGATGTCGTTTAAACCGCAATCGAAACGCGGAACCGGCCTGACCATTGGCATTCCGGCCGCACTTCACCTATATGAAGACCTGGTGTTGTGGCAAAAGTTTTTTGATTTGCTGGGTATAGACACAGTTACCAGCGAAAAATGCAGTAACTCCATAAAGGCGGGCAAGCAAATCGCAGCTGCGGAATTTTGCGCACCCATGACAGCCTTGCACGGGCATATCAAACAGCTTCTGACGAATCCGGCCAGCGATCCGGGTGTGGATTTTATTTTTATGCCTTATTATTTTGAAAAAAAGGCAGCCGAAAAAGGTGTGCGCCGGCATTATTGTTATTACACCCAGTTTTCTCCTTCCGTTATTGCAGCGGCAGCTGGTCGGTTAACGGATATAAGCAGCAGCGATCCTAAGTTACTGATGCCCCTGTTGAACTATCTTTACAGCAGCTTTCATACCAAGGTCGAGCTGTATCGCATGCTCAAATCCATCTCAAAAAAAACCATCGGTTTTTTGGAAGTGTCTGCGGCTTATGACCGTGCTCTGGAATATAAAAAATCAGGCCAATTGAAGCTAAAGGAACTGTACAGGAAACACCTGATCAAAACAGGCAATGATATTCACGCGGTACTACTGGGCCGGCCCTATACCGTGCTTTGCCCGCAGATGAACAAAGGCATTCCGGATATATTTGCATCCCTGGGTATCAAAGCCTTTTATCAGGATATGCTTTCTTACCGTCGGCAAGACGTCGCGTCGATTCAGCCTCTGCTCTGTGAGCTGCACTGGCATTATGCCGCCAGCATACTGGAAGCCGCGGAGATCATCGCACAATCCAAGGGTGCCTATCCCGTGTTGATGACATCTTTTAAGTGCAGCCCGGATTCCTTTGTCGTCGAATATTTTAAAAAGATCATGGAATCTCATGCCAAACCATACCTGATATTGCAGCTGGACGAACACGATGCAACCACCGGCTATGAAACCCGTATCGAGGCGGCGGTCCGATCTTTCGGTAACCATTATCGCGGCACAAATGCACCCAACCCGAAAGTACCAACTTCGGCTCTGATATCATGTAGGGAAAAGACCGTGGCCGATAAAACACTGATCTTACCGGCCTGGGACAACCTGAGCCTGAGATTGGTGGTCGCCGGTCTGCGGCGCGTCGGCATCGATGCAAGGTTAATGGAAGAGACGCCGACCCGTATTCAAAAAAGTCTGCGATACAACTCCGGGCAATGTATTCCGCTCAATATTATCGCCCAGGAATTTATCGACTATGTAGAGTCCCATCAGCTCGACCCGGCCAAAACGGTCCTTTGGATGATTTCATCGACGATCTCCTGCAATCTCGGGCTGTTCCCCCATTATATCAAAACGCTTTTGGATGCCCACGGTCACGGAATGGAAAAAGCCGGAATTTACACCGGCAGTTTGTCCCTTAACGATATTTCGATGAAGTTACCTTTAAATACTTACCTGGCCTATATGATGGGTGGACTTGTACGCAGGATCGGCTGCAAAATAAGGCCATATGAAAAGATTCGCGGAACAACGGACCGGGTTATCGAGGAGAGTATGGACGTTCTGGCTGAGGCATTTTCCGGTAACCAATCCAAAGAAAAGGCTGTGGCTGAGGTGGTCTCTCGTTTTGAGGCTATTGAGACAATCCGTAACGGATCGGTTTTCGATCGCGGTCGCCCAAGACCGAAAGTGGCTATTTTCGGTGATCTCTATGCCCGGGACAACGAGGTTATCAACCAGGGTCTGATTCACTTTATTGAAGAACAGGGCGGTGAAGTTATTACGATTCCTTACAGTTCCTTTGTGCAGATGATCGCCAAGCCATATTTGCGGAAATGGTTTATCGAAGGGCATTATTTAAACGTGCTGTCATCAAAAGCATTCTGTGTGACCGCAACCCGTCTGGAAAAAATCTACTATTCGTACTTCAATCGGATTTTGAAAGAACCCCTTCAGGCCTACAATGAATCACCCCAGAAAATTCTATCCCAATACAATCTGCGGATTGAGCACTCCGGCGAGTCCATGGACAATATATTGAAGGTATTCTATATCAAGCGCCACTATCCGGATGTATCCTTATTTGTTCAAACCAGTCCGGCATTTTGTTGCCCTTCACTTGTCACGGAAGCCATGTCAAAAGAGATCGAGAATAAAACCGGGGTGCCGGTGGTATCCATAACCTATGATGGAACCGGCGGAAATAAAAATGAGGCCATTATCCCCTATCTCAAGTTTCCGAGAAAGATGAACCATCATGAAAATGGGGAACATGTGCCTCAGCGAAGGGTTTTTTCATAGGTTTTATTAAACGGGCAATGAAATAGGAAACACTCGCCATGCCGGTCCCGGATCAGGTCCGGGATGACGGATCCGGCATCCAGGCTGTTTCCCTGGATTCTGGCGTTCGCCAGAATGACATTGGTTTCGATAATTAATCGCCGGAGTAATATTCTGCACTGTCTGGACTGCCTTATTTCACCCATAGGTGTAACATGGATTTCTAACAGAAACCGTCGAAATGGTTGCCAAGAAGATTTCACCCACCAACTCCGCCATTGCGAGGGTATCGGTTGCGATGCCTATCGCAACGATGCTCACGCCACACAATAACGTTGATTTTCTACGTGGAATATCGTAATTTCAGAAGGACATCAGGAGTTGAAAATAATTAAAAATATCCATAAGCGCTGAAAGGGATAATATGGACTTTGAGGAATATCTTAAAAGCATCGATAATGACAGTCCGCCCTCTCGGATTTCCGAGACACTTGTTTCTCTGTGGTGGGACAAGAAGGGAGACTGGGATAGAGCCCACTCGATCGCCCAGGACATTCCATCCAAAGAGGGCAGCGCCGTACATGCGTATCTCCACCGGGAAGAGGGCGTTTTATGGAACGCCGATTACTGGTACAACCGTGCCGGCCGGAAGAGACCCGACATACCGCTTGCCGACGAATGGAAGCGACTGGTGGCGGAAATGCTCAGATTGCTCTAACCGTGTCGCGATCTCATCGAAACCATATCAACAGATAGGGGACCCTAATTCATGTCCGATAAAACGAATAAGAACCTTGCCTATGCATTTGCCGCCGAATCAAAAGCATCCATCCGAAATGCAACATTCGCCAGAAAAGCAGATATGGAAAATTATACCCAAATAGCTCGCTTGTTCCGGGCGGTTTCCGATGCAGAATCCGTTCATGCACGCCGCTACCTGATGCTGATGCGTGGAAAAATCGGATCGACCGAAGAAAACCTTGAAACAGCCTTCCAGAATGAGATTCAGGCCAATGTGGAAGAATATCCCAAACTCATCAAGGAAGCCGCTGAAGAAGGCAGCAAGACCGCATTGAAAGCTTTTTCCCAGGCCCGTGATGTCGAAAGCTTCCATGCCGAGCTTTACAAAAAAGCCCTGAACGATATGGTTTCTGATCGTGAGACCGATTATTTTGTTTGTCAGGTCTGCGGGTATATCAGTGAAGATGAGGCGCCGGATAGATGCCCAATCTGTGGCGCGGGTGTAGCGAAATTCAATCGTGTTTCTTGATTAGTTAAACACTTCCTTAACAGTTTGATCTGAGCGGATAGCACCGTCACTGTAGGTAGGAACTGAATTAAATTCCAGCCAGGGAATGGAGACGATATGAAAATAATTTGCAAAGAAGGCGGCAATCAAAATTGCCGCAGCAAGTCCAAATAGTAGAATGATTTTTTTCATTTCCAATCCTTGATCACTTGTAAGTGTTTGCAAATTATTTATCGGCATGTTTTATCCCCCGCTTGAGGGATCACACCCAAGTGTGAGACCTACAGGAAATCCTAACAGAGTTAATTACCTAAATTTAGATCGGATCCGAATAAATCATTTATGAAAAAAAATTTTATGGAAGTGAACCAGGACGGGATAGGTAGGTTTCAACGTTGTGTTTATTCTAAGGCGAGACCATTAGACTAAAGATTCATAATTTTCCATTCTCGGATGGCATTATTGAGACTGATTATCAAATTTTCGATTTCTTCGATGGTATTTACAGCGGCAATTCTCAAATTCGCCCGCAACTCATTTTCATAATGCCTTTTTTTCTTATCCAATTCTTCCGCCACCCGCTCATTGCCCCACTCCGGGTGTGAACGTTTAATTTTTTGGGTAACAATGTATTCATCAAAAGAATGGTCAAAATTTTTTTCCAAAAAACGTTTCATCTTTTCCAAAGTAGGAATCTGGTAAGTATTGGCCAATATCTGGTCTAAAGATTCTTTGACAATTTGTCGGGCGCACAGTTTGATATCAGATGAATACATTTTTATTTTTTACCTTGAGGTTTATCTCAATTCATAAGCCGCCGGCATCGATCAGATTTGCACACATCAAGCATATCCTCGTTGTAGCGGTAAAACCTTTTAAATTCTCTCCGTCACGCCGGTTGCTTATGAATTGAGTTATGATATGATGTTA
>JAAUYD010075845.1_pt1 | contig 10198 bp, 6 predicted proteins | sample 7278101 | NCBI WGS metagenome assembly JAAUYD01 (sample SAMN14350128, study PRJNA611818) | marine sediment metagenome | isolation source: surface marine sediment (0.6m) | place: French Polynesia: Moorea | collected 2018-08
AGCATAATACTTGGAAATAAAGGAATATAGCAGTTATAAATAATGTGAATTACAAATTAATAGCTTTTGGAGAATTAGTAAACGAAAAGAAAATTAAGTATAACTAAATTATAGTTTGATACATTAGACTTGTAGTGTAAAGTATCAAATTATAAAACATCAGACGAACAAGAAAAAAGGAAACAGAATATCTGTTCCCTATTACCTATTCCCTGTTTTCTGTTCCCTTCTCTAATTAAGAAAACGAGCGAGTTCTTCTAATTTTCTCCAAGCTTCTCCACTGTTTATGATATCTCGAGCAAGATTAACGGCTTGAGTAAAAGTATGTAAATAATCATCAGTATCTGGAACTATTTCACCCACATACAAAGCAAAAGCTGCATTTAAAGCGATTACGTCTTGCTGTGCTTGGGTTCCTTTACCTGACAAAACAGCCTTGAGAATTTCTACATTTTCTGCAACTTGACCGCCTTGGAGCGCGGTAATTGGGGCTGGATGCAAACCAAAGTCTTGAGGTTCTAATTCCAATAGATGAATTTTGCGATCACAGACTAAAGCTAAATCAGTTTTATCCCCTAACCCAGCTTCATCTAATTTTTCCCGTCCGTGGAGCGTAATTGCACGACGAATTCCCATTTGATGCAGAACCATAGCAAAGGTTTCAATTAAACTGGGATGATTCACACCTATTACTTGTCCTGTAGGTCTTAACGGATTAATCAATGGACCAAGTAAGTTAAATACCGTGCGTACCTTCAGTTTTTTTCGTAGTGGTGCAACTACTTTAAGTGTAGGATGCCAATCCGGTGCGAACAAGAAGGTAATTCCAACAGCCTCAACAGCCTCCTGAATTTTTTTACTGCTTGCTTTGAGATTTAAACCCAATCCTTCCAAAACATCTGCAGAACCAGTTTTCCCCGATGCTGAACGATTACCATGTTTAGCTACTTTAATACCAGCTGCTGCTGTGACAAAAGCAACGGCTGTGGAAATATTAAATGTTGAGGCTCCATCACCTCCAGTCCCACAAGTATCAACTAAAGGTGAAGTTCCAACAACTCGATCTCGCAGGGTTGCTCTTACTGATTGGGAGTATAACACTTTTACCATACCCAGTAATTCATCAGCAGAAACACCCTTCATCTGAATAGTTGCTAAAATTGCACCGGATATTACTTGAGGGATAGAATCACTTAACCAACCGTACATTAAATCAGATGCCTGTTCGACAGAAAGCGATCGCCCATCTAAAAGTTGTTGTAATAATTCCGACCAGATAGGAAAATCTCGATCTGATGTTGTATTTGCTGTTTTAGTTACAACCATATCAGTTACTAGTTATCATTTATCATCATTTTATGGCTTTAGACATATAATACTTACGCGAACTTAAGAGTTAGGTGATATCATCATTCACCTATGCAAAACCTACTCAAAACTAGATATAGGTTATATTTTATGACTTAACTCAGGTGCTGTTTTTACTAGTTTATCTAACGTATAAATAATATTTATTTCCTAGAGTTAACTATTGGTTTTTCTGTGATAGTTCTGAAACTGATAGTTCTGAAACAAATAATCCTTAAAAAGAATATACTGTACGCAACGTACCTGTAAAAATTGTGCTGTTGCTATCTTGGTTGGCAGCATTATCAATTATTTGCAATGTTGGGGTAATCTGAACTTTATCATTTAATGGATAGTTATAAAAAATTTCATAATTTGTTTGGGTTGAATCGCCAATTTCACTAGCAATAAATGGCTGACCAACTGCAAAGCCAGCTAAAGCACCTCTAGTAAATAAATCTCTAAAGGCAATACCTGCCATCCAATAACTGGGATTAATATCTCCAAATATCGTGCCATTATAACTACTGTATCCATAGCGTCCAAATATACCAAATTTGTTGGCAATGGTAAGTTCTAAATTTGCCCCAATGACATCAAAATGGTTATCAAATACTTCACCTCCAGAATATTGTAGGCGCAATGCCATATTTCGCGAAGGGGAATATTCGACTTCTATTAACCCTTGATAGTTATCTCCAAATAAACCACGCTTACCTCCAGAATTGGGGGAGTTAGGAATATTGGGGGAAGTATACAATACATCTATAAATGGTGCTGTACCAATTATTTCTCCTCCATTTACAGGGTTTGATGCATCTGCTGCTGCATAACTCGCTCTGATAGATAAGCCTCTTCCTGCTTTCCAATCAATTACTGCTCCTGCACTGGGATATTCTATCGGAAAAAGAATATAGTTGTTTACGAGTGCTTGAGTACTAAAATCTAGAAAGCTAAGCTTAGCATAACTATTATTGTCTATAAAATCAGCAGCAAGCATACTAGGACCTAAAGTCACTGCTAAGTTTTGAGTCGGTTTGAAAGTGTAATACAATCTGGAGATTTCTATATCCCTATCTGTAGGAGGATTTATAGAGTAATCTAAAGAACTTCCAAAAAACGGTTCTAGGAAACCTCCTGCATTATCTCTTCCACCAACAGGCTGACCATTTTTTGTTAAACCGCTACCTGTATACAAGAACAATTTTAATAAGTCATTTCCAGTAAAGCTGGTGTCAAAATCTATTCCCGCTCGAAAGATAACTGTAGGATTAGGATTGTTTGTAACCTCTTCTCCCGTTGCATCAATAATGCCACTACCATCAAATCCACCAGCATTAACAGAGATAATCGCCTGACCTTTGAGTTTGGTTGTAGTAGAAAACTGTTGAGTTTTTAATTTTGCAGTACGTGCTTCCAGTACATCTACCCGACCTTGCAAAGCTTTTAATTCAGTGGAAAAATCTTCTTGGAGTTTTTCTAAAGTAGCTAAGTCTTTTATCACTACTAAATCTGCTGTACTAGTGGCAATGAGTTCGTCAATACGATTCAAGCAAGCATGTAATCCAGCAGCAAACTCATAACGAGCGATCGCTCTATTACCACGAAAGCTTCCATTAGGATATCCAGCAATACAACCGTAGCGTTCTACTAGGGATTGTAAAGCCTGAAACGCCCAATCAGTTGGTTGAACGTCTGAAAGTTGATTGACATTTGTTATCTGACTCATGGAAGATGCATTTTTTTCTGTTAGATCTTGGTTGCTATTGTTTACTAGAACATCTTTATGACTAGATATTTGGGCACTTGTAGAATATCCGGAAAATAGTAAAAAAATTAACAGACTACTTCCAGAGAAAATTACTTTGAGAAGGCTAATTTTGAGAAGGCTAATTAAGTAATTTATTGACAAATTTTTATCTGACATAATAATCTTAAGTGTTATTTTTTACAGTTGTAACACTTGGGATAAATAATGTCGCTAAATACTTAATTGACTAGCATTAAAGCTTGTTTTTATCTCAGTAAATTACCAACAAAGGAATAAGCAAAGTAATAAAAGTTACTTTTTGATCGGAAAGCAGGCTTGAGAGTTCAGTATTTATAATTCAGTCTTCAGAATATAACTACCAGTTAATTGGGGACAAATAATTTATAGAGATGTGATCGCGTAAATGGTTTCCACAGCGGGAATGATCTCTTACTAGTTGCGAGATGAATTTTTTGTATAGTAAGTCATATATATTACTAGATTTCAAAAATAAAATTTTCTGAATATTTGCAAATCACTTAATGTTATTTACCAAAGAGATTGATGACTTGAGTTCGCTACAGAAGTCTTGAATGCTCCGCAGTCCGTTAAATGGACTACTTTCTGATAACTTATTTACAAAAGCACTCCCGACTATGACAGCATCAGCACCCCAATCTTTCATCTGACGGGCTTGTTCTGGTCCAGAAATACCGAAACCAATACCAACAGGTTTATCTGTGACTTGACGAATTTCCTTGAGTACATCTTTGACTCTGATTTGAACTTGGGAGCGCATTCCAGTTACACCTGTAACGCTGACTAAATAGATAAACCCACGGGATTGATGAGCGATCGCTTCAATCCGTTCTTTGGAACTTGTGGGAGTTATCAACAAAGTGACTTCGATTCCGACAGCGTCAGCACTTTCAATTAAATGATTTGATTCTTCTAGGGGTAAATCTGGTATTACTAGACCTTTAACTCCTGAAGCAGCAGCTCGATTTAAAAATTCTTCAATACCCAGATTTAAAATAGGGTTGTAATAGGTAAAGAGAACAATTGGCGATCGCAGAGTTTTAGTTAATGGCTGAATCATGTCTAAAACATCTAGGAGTCGGGTTCCTCTAGTTAAAGCACGAGTTGCAGCAGCTTGAATCACTGGTCCATCTGCTAAGGGATCGGAATAGGGAACCCCCAGTTCAATAAAATCTGCACCGCTAGCATCTAGAACTTTGAGAGCTTCAGCTGTTGTTTCCAAGTCTGGGTCACCTGCGGTGATAAAAGGAATCAAAGCACATTGGTTGTTTGCGCGTAAAGTTTCAAAGCGTTGAGATATTGAATTCATTTTTTTATTGGTAATTGGTAATAAGTAATGAGTAACAAGTAATAAGTAATGGGTAATGGGGGTAAATCATTACTTCTTGTTTCTTACTTTTCACTCTTTTTCCCAAGAAGAGTTTTTACAGCATTTTCTATATCAGATTGTTTGACTAAAGATTCTCCAATCAAAACTGCTTGTGCTCCTGCTTGAGTAACAAAGTTTAAGTCACTTCGAGTATATAAACCAGATTCACTAACAATGGTAAGATTCAAATCTTTCAATTTTTGCTGACGTTGTGTTAATAGTCCTTTGGTAGTCTCTAAATCGACACTAAAGTTTTCCAGATTGCGATTGTTTATCCCAATTAATTTCACTTTGGGTAATTTCAAGACTCGATCTAGTTCTGCTAAAGTATGTACTTCAACTAAAGCTGTCATACCCAAATAGTGAGTAATTTCCAGAAAATCTATCAGATCGAGATTTGATAAAATCGCAGCAATTAATAATACAGCATCCGCTCCATTAACCCGTGCAAGATAAATTTGATAGGGATCGATAATAAATTCTTTGCACAATAAAGGTAAGTTGACAGAGCTTCTAACTAGTCGCAAATTTTCGAAACTACCTTGAAAAAACTCCTCATCTGTTAGTACAGAAATACAGCTTGCACCTCCCCTCTCATAAGCTCGAGCAATTTCCACCGGATTAAAATCTGCACAAATTACCCCTTTACTAGGTGAAGCTTTTTTTACTTCAGCGATAATTGCAGGCTTGTAAGAATTACCTCGTAATACATGTAGAAAATTTTGTGGAGGAGGAGCAAATTGCTTTTTTAAACGTGTTAAAGGAAATGATTCTTTTCTTTGAGCAACTTCCTGTTCCTTGTGTGAGACAATACGATCCAGAATATGTTGAAATTTGGGAACTTGTTGATTCGCCAGCATAATAGTTCTCATCTATAAATTATTAGTTTTGTCACTTACTACTTAAATTAGTTGTCAGCTATTATTAGTTAGTGAGTTAGGGTGATGGAATAACCAAGCAAACAAAATTACTTAATATGTTTACTATCAAGTTGTATGACTTTCAGAAATAACGAAAATGATTTGAGTAACAAGTAAAACTGCAGCAATAAAATCTTTATTATTAAGATTGTTGCTCATTACTGTGTACCTACGCACCCCGCTGAAGTGCACCTGCGGTGAACGCTAACATTACTCATTACTCATTACTCATTACTTATTACTTATTACTTATTCCTTATTCCTTATTCCTTATTCCTTATTCCTTACTTGTGAGCGTAACTTGATAACTACTATTTGCATAAGCGTTCACTAGATTTTTAACGATCCCCAGTCCAATACCTTCCGCTAAAGTCATGATTGATTCTGGGTGGAACTGAACGCCTGCAATTGGTAATGTTTTATGTTCAATACCCATAATTACACCATCATCAGACATTGCTGTAACTTTGAGTTCTGCAGGTAAACGCTCAGATAGTGCATATAAGGAGTGATATCTCCCTACCTCAAAAGATTGTGGTAAATTTTTGAAAGCAACTGATTCTGCCTCAACAACAGAAATTCGGGATATTTTACCGTGTTGGGGATAATCAAGAATTCCTAATTCACCACCAAAAGCTTCTACAATTGATTGCAATCCCAAACACACACCAAAAATCGGTATTTCTCGTTTCATGCAAACTGAAATAGTTTCTTGAACCCCAAAATCACTTGGTCTTCCAGGTCCAGGCGATAAAACTACTAAATCCGGTTTTTCTCTATCAAAAATTGATTCTACAAAACCATGACGTAGTGTTTTTACTTTAGCGCCTGTTTGGCGAATGTAATTTGCTAAGGTATGAACGAATGAATCTTCGTAATCTATCAATAAAACACGCTTACCAATCGCCACATTTTCCTGTTGAGTTTGGTACTGCAAACCATCACGCTTATTCTTGTTATAACTTGTCTGCAGCAAAGCTTGAAATAGTGCTGCACCTTTAGTTAAAGTTTCTTGAGCTTCTGCTTCTGGATCCGAGTCATAGAGAACTGTTGCACCAACCCGTACTTCTGCAATTGAGTCTTGAAGTCGAATTGTTCGCAGAATCAATCCCGTATTTAAATTACCTGTGAAGTCCAACCAACCAACTGCTCCACCATACCACCGTCGAGGACTGTGTTCATGTTCTTCGAGAAATTGCATCGCCCAACGTTTGGGTGCACCGGTTACAGTTACCGCCCATAAATGACTCAAAAATGCATCCAAAGCATCAAATTCTGGTCTTAATACACCCTCAACATGATCTACTGTATGAATTAGGTGACTATATAACTCAATTTGACGACGACCAATAACTTTTACTGACCCAGCTTCGCAAATCCGAGACTTATCATTACGATCTACGTCTGTACACATGGTCAACTCGGCTTCGTCCTTACCTGAGTTGAGTAGCTTGAGGATTTGACTTGCATCGCTGATGGCGTCTTGTCCCCTGCGAACTGTTCCACTGATGGGACAAGTTTCAACCCGTCGTCCTTCAACCCGTACAAACATTTCTGGGGAGGCACCAATTAAATATTCTCCACCCAAATTAAATATAAATCCATAAGGGCTAGGATTAATTTCCTTCAAAATTCGGAATAATTCAGTTGGAGACTGTTCGCAAGGTTGGGAAAATTTTTGTGAAGGAACAACCTCAAATAAATCGCCGCGACGAAAATACTCAAGTGCTTTGTGAACTTGTTCTTGATATTCTCCTTCTTGATGATCGGAGGTTTCTGACGGAACTAGATATTTTCCTCGATAATCGATTGTTTCTCCTGTCCGGGGTAGATCCCTAGTGCTACCATGCTTGGTGACAAAGTCATACTGCAAGCGAAACGCCTGTTTTTGATAGTTATCCACAACTACCAACTCATCTGGAAGATACATTACCAAATCTCGTTGATCTGCAGCACGTTGCAGATGCTTGGGCATTTGCTCAAATTGAAATACTAAATCATAACCGAAGGCACCGTAAAGCCCTAAGTGTTCATCCTCAGTACTTTCAAATGTAGATAATATTTGACGAATAACGGTAAAAACTGATGGTTGCTGAGAACGTTCTTCTTCTGAAAATAATTTTTCTGTTGAGCAAATAGTTCCAGTTAAACAATTATTTTCCTGTTTGACTTCTTTTAAATCTGGGTGTTCGATCAATAAATCCTGTAAATGTTTTAATAAAACTAAACCCCGCTCATTATGCGCTGTAAGTCTAAAACAATTATCGCGAGTAGATAACTCTAAAGGAGGATTGACAAAGCCAATTGCCCATCTTTTATAGCGTCCTGGATATTCATAGCTGCTTGTCAATAAACATCCTCGTTGGGAATTAAGGCGTAATAAAACTTCTTCTGTACCAGTTTCTATAGAAGTCCTAGTCGCACTTCGAGATACAAAAATTCCACCTGAAGTTGTATACGAATGAGTATCTAAATACATAGATGATTTCCCCGATCTTTTTGACCGTTCATTAATATTTTGAGCAAAATGAGAATAGATAATTTTGATGTAATATTCACATTTACTTACCGAGCTAACACATTTACTATTTACTGAGCAATCTAATTTGATGTCCGTTTATGTGAGGTACAATGATAACTGGCATAAATAATTAGTGTATATATAATGCATATATTTATCATGTCTTGAGGCTTGATGGGTAATAAATGGGTAAAAGCCCGCGCTTATATCTATAGTACGCAATACCTACGGTATGCTACGCTAGATTCTAAAGGAATGTAACGCCAATGCTAGTGCTAGCCGCTATTAGCTGGCGGTCAAGGGTAATTGGTCATTTGTAATTAATGGAAAAACCAAAAACCTAACTACCCTCAGGGAATCATATAGCAAATAACGAAATGGACTGTATATTAACTAGATTAAATCAGGTATACATTTAATTTTGGCATAATTTTTTGGTATCAAATTACTATCCAATAATTACTATCCAATAATTTTTATACTTTTGAATAATCCTTTGTTGTTAATTGAGCTAATGGTTGCATTTGTAAAGATTTACTTCCACGACCAAAGAATTGAGCTAAGGGTTTAACTTCAAGCATTAATTCCTGAAACCCTTGTGGGGTTAAAGATTGAGGTCCATCTGAAAGTGCTTTTGCTGGATTGGGGTGAACTTCAATCATCAAAGAATCTGTACCTGCTGCGATCGCAGCCATTGTCATTGTTGGGACATATTGGGATTTACCAGTAGCATGGGAAGGATCGATGGTAATTGGTAAATGAGTTAGCGATCGCAATACTGGAACTACAGATAAATCGAGAACATTGCGGGTATGCTGGCGATCAAAGGTACGAATTCCTCGCTCGCACAAAATTACGTTGGGATTACCAGCAGCCAAAATATATTCTGCAGCCATCAACCATTCTTCGATTGTGGCAGAAAGTCCGCGTTTTAATAATACTGCTTTACCTGTTGCTCCCACTTTTTTGAGTAGGGCAAAATTCTGCATATTGCGAGCACCAACTTGTAAAATATCTGCAACATTAGCAATTTTCTCTACATCTGCAGTATCCATCACTTCTGTGATAATTCCTAAGCCTGTGACTTCCCTCGCTTTTGCAAGCAAATCTAAGGCGCTTTCTCCATGTCCTTGGAAAGCATAAGGAGAGGTACGAGGTTTATAAGCTCCTCCTCTAAGAAAATGTGCTCCACTGGCTTTTACTACCTGTGCTGTCTCCACAATCATTGCTTCATTTTCAACGGAGCAGGGACCAGCTATTATCACCAAAGGAGAATCTTGACCAAAATTTACTTCTCCGTTGGGTGTTACAACTTTAACTGTAGAGTATTCACCGTAACGAAATTCTAAGGAAGCTCGTTTATAAGGCTTGTTCACTCTGATAGTTTTCTCTATAAAAGGACTTAATTGTTGGATATGTTCGGAATTTATTGCTGCGGTATCGCCAACTAAACCGATAACTATTTTGTTTTTACCTACCAATTTTTCTACTGTGACATTCCATTTGTGAAGCTCATCAATAATACGCTCAATCTCACTTGGGGGTGTTTCGTCTTTCATGACAACGATCATTTGGATTCTCCTAATTTAATCTGTGTCACTGTATTTTTCTTCTTAAATCCATATAGGAGAGAGCATGAAAATTTTATGCAATTACTCAATATGAAATTTACTTATCAGGAATATTAGGATTTACATAATCGCAAGCCCAATGCTTCAGGTAATACTTTCTCTAACAAAGGGACAGAAATGTATGGTGACTAAAATTACATGATAATTAAAGTTTAAAACAGCATATACAAATTTAATTAATGTGTTGAGTTTAAAAACCTCCTACTTTGACTTTTGAGGAAAAATATTAGAGAAACACTTAGAATATGACTTAACTTGCTATCGAATTCCTCAAAGCAATTGTCAGTGAGTATTTCAGCATATAAAAAGCCAGACAAGTGCATAGGTTGATTGTGATTACAACTATAATCCATCAGAAATACATCAGAGCTAATGGTCAAAATTCACCAATGATAAAAATAAGCTAATGTCATACCAGTCGGAATGACCGTTTGAGCAATAGCTTATCAATTGAAAACTAACAGTGATACATTTTATTTTCTGTAAGTACTCGAAACAAAGTTATTTCCACTGACACAACATTTAACCTGTGCTGCTCCCATAACCCTGAGAATAAAATCTGGTTAATAGCTTATTCCAAGTTCTTAACCTGTCTAAAAATCAGGTGTAAATATTCTTGTC
>JAAUYD010071258.1_pt1 | contig 10197 bp, 9 predicted proteins | sample 7278101 | NCBI WGS metagenome assembly JAAUYD01 (sample SAMN14350128, study PRJNA611818) | marine sediment metagenome | isolation source: surface marine sediment (0.6m) | place: French Polynesia: Moorea | collected 2018-08
ATTAGCAATTAGCAATTAGCAATTAGCAATTAGCAATTAGCAATTAGCAATTAGCAATTAGCAATTAGCAATTAGCAATTAGCAATTTTCCCAAAGATAAACCAACTTCACCAGATGTCAACTCCTTTATTAATTACTCATTGCCAATTGTTAAATGTTCACAAACCGGCTTGCCAAAATGACCAAACAATTGATAATTAAATGATGGAATCCCCGAAAATCGATCCAGTTGATTCACGCCGACAGCGAGCCCGCAATGCCAATCGCCTCGTTTACCGTCTCAGCCACCGCTGGCTCCTCATGGTCAACCTATTTCTGGGCGTGCTGGTCCTCCTCCCCTGGTTGGCCCCGGTGTTTATGAATTGGGGATGGGAAGCTCCGGCGCGCGGCATTCATTTTGTCTACCAGGCGCTCTGCCATCAATACCCTCAACGATCGTATTTCCTCTTTGGTGATCAATTTATGTATTCGCTGGAGGAAGTGGGGCAGGTGTGGCCCGATATCAGCAACCCGCTGGTGATTCGCCAATTTATCGGCACGCCGGAAATGGGGTGGAAAGTGGCCTGGTCCGATCGCATGATCTCCATGTATGGAGGAATGTTCCTCTTTGGGCTCCTGTATGGGCTGGTGCGCAAGTGGCTCCGGCCGCTATCTATTTGGGGCTTTTTCCTTTTTTCCGTGCCAATGGGCATTGACGGCTTGACCCACACGATCAGCGATTTATATGGATTGGGCAACGGCTTCCGCTATACCAACCTCTGGCTGGCCGAATTGACCAACAACGCCTTTGCACTCGAGTTCTACGCCGGCACCTTATTGTGGTCGTTTAACTGGTGGATGCGCTTGATCACCGGCCTGCTGTTTGCCCTGGGCTTAATTTGGTTTGCCTTCCCTCATCTGGAAGCGAGCTTCCGCCAAACGGTGCATCAAATTGAAGCCAAATTCCGCCACGCGGGTGTTGACCTTTAATTTCTCCCCCCCTTTTACTTTCCTTTCACGTTCTCCGCCCTCCCTCTAAACCATTATCCTATTTACATTCGGCCACCGGTTGAGATAATGGCGAAATGAACTCATCATAAAAAGAGGTTCATGGTTTTTTTGATGAGACTTAAATCAACCATTCTTGTTTTTGATTTATGAACGTATCCAACGACACAATCTGGATATTGCTATCAGCCGGGCTGGTCTTTTTGATGCAGGCCGGATTTTTGGCGCTTGAATCCGGGTTGACCCGCAATAAGAACAGCATCAACGTTGCGGTAAAAAATATCGTTGATTTTACGACCTCTACACTTGTCTTTTGGCTGATCGGTTTTGGGATCATGTTTGGTCCATCGCTGGCCGGCCGTGGATGGATCGGCGCCATCAACGAACTTCCTCGTAACCTCACGAGCAATCCTGATTTAGCCGCCTTCTTTATTTTTCAGGTGATGTTTTGCGGAACGGCCGTGACCATTCTTTCAGGATCGGTCGCGGAACGGATGAAATTTAAAGGGTATTTTCTGGTTTCTTTGCTGATATCCGCCCTGGTTTATCCGTTTCTCGGTCATTGGATGTGGAACGGGCTGCAAAATGGGGAAGCGATTGGCTGGCTCGGCCAGCTGGGATTTGTCGATTTTGCCGGATCTTCGGTTGTACACAGTGTGGGGGGATGGGCAGCGCTGGCTTTATTGCTCATCCTGGGTCCGCGCGCCGGCCGTTTTCCCGAAGGAAAACCACCACAGAAGATCAGCGGAGCGAATACCCCTTTTGCCGCGTTTGGCGTTTTAATTTTATACGTTGGCTGGATCGGCTTTAACGGCGGTAGCGTTCTGGCGTTTAACGACAGCGTCCTGCCGGTTGTGGCCAATACCATTATCGCCGGTTCAGCCGGGCTGGTTGCCCCGCTCCTCCTCATGATCCTCACTCGTGATCGATATGATACCGATCTGCTTATGAACGGAATTCTGGCCGGACTGGTCGCCATTACCGCGTCTGCCCATGTCGCCACCACCTTTGAAGCGGTCATGATCGGGGCGATCGGCGGCCTCATTCTATTCCCGGCCAGCCACCTCCTGGAAAAGCTTAAAATTGACGATGCCGTTGGGGCTATTCCCGTACATTTAGGCGCAGGCGTTTGGGGAACATTGGCCGTGGCCCTGTTTGCCACGGGAAATGAGTTGGGCACCGGCCTGTCCTTCTGGGGGCAGTTCGGGGTGCAGCTTCTGGGAATTTTGGTTTGCGGCGCATGGGTATTTTCTACGACATATCTGGTGATGCGCCTGGTTAACGTTTTTGATCCGATTCGGGTTTCCATTGAACAAGAAACAATTGGCCTCAATATCTCGGAGCACGGAGCGCGGGACCCACTCTTTGAGCTGGTTTCGGTGATGGATTATCAGGCGAGAACCTCACGATGGGACACCATGGTAGAGGTCGAACCGTTTACGGAAGCCGGCCGGATCGCCGAGCATTATAACAAGGTGATGTTGGCCCTGAATCAGGCTGTCGGGCAAAATCAGGCGATTGTATCCTCGGCTATGGATGCCATCATCACATTTTCCACTCGCGATCTAACGATTTTTTCCGTTAATCCGGCCGTACGCGATATCTTTGGCTATGACGAAAACAGCCTCGTCGGCCTTCCTATTTCAATTTTGCTGCAAAAGAGAGAAACCGGCTCGGAAGAGCCGCTGGCTGACCTGCTGGCCGACCTGGCAGCAAATGGACGTCTCGATGAGCTTGTCGGTCGGCGGATCGACGGTTCCCATTTTCCTCTGGAGATCAGTCTCACATTTGCCCAAAATCAAATTGCCAATACGTATATCGCTGTCCTCCGCGATATTTCCGAACGCCAGCGCACGCAGGCCGAGCTCGAAGAAGCCAATCAGGAGCTGATGGTAGCGCGAGATGAAGCGCTGGTTGCCAGTCGGCTCAAGGGGGAGCTGCTCGGCCGAATGGGCCATGAACTGCGGACCCCCTTAGGGGCGATTTTGGGTTATGCGGAACTCCTCCAAAGCGGCGTCTACGGGGAAATGGAAAATGGTCAGCAGGAAATCACCGAAGAAATCATCGACAGCACCCGCTATTTAACTGAAATTATCAACCAGGTACTTGATCAGGCCAAAATTGAGAGTGGCAAATTGACTTTCGCCAGGCAAGATGTTTCACTGCACGAACTCATAGGTGAAATTCGCAGCCTCATGAAGCCACAGGCCCAGCAAAAGGGGATTCAACTCAATTTTGAGATCGATCCAATCCTGCCGTCAACCGTTCAAGGCGATAAAAACCGGCTCAAGCAAATTCTCGTTAACCTGGTTGGAAACGCCATCAAATTTACCGAACAGGGCACCGTGAGCGTCTCTCTTAATGCTTATGATGCCTCTTTCTGGGAAATGGAAATAAAGGACACAGGCATTGGCATCTCCGAAGAGATGCGTGATTTTATTTTTGAACCGTTTCGGCAGGTTGACGGTGGGGCGACCCGCCTGGCCGGAGGCACCGGTCTGGGCCTTTCGATCACCAAACAGCTGGTCGAACTTATAGGCGGTAAAATTTCCGTACGCGCCAATGGGGAAACCGGCTCAATTTTTTCGGTATTGTTGCCTTTTCAAATGGCAGTAGAAACGCCATCAAGCCAAACAAAATTTAACGAACAGACTCAATGAACCCTACAATGGAGAAACATCATGTTCCGTCGCAAATTTTTTTTCTTTCTGGCCTTAACGGCCATACTGTCCCTGATGAGCTGTCAGGGGTCCGGGAACGAAACCGCCGCGGCCGATCCCGTCGCTTCAACCAATTCAACAAATGGAGTCACCCTCACAATCGGTGATATTAGCAACGACCCGGCCAAGATCACCGAACGATACAGCTTGTTGGCCGATTATCTTGAAGAAGACTTGGCTGACAGTGGGGTCAGCAAAATCGAAATTCGCGTGGCTCCCGATCTGGAAACAATGAGCGAGTGGATGGCCAACGGCACGGTTGATATTTATTTTGACAGCGTTTACCCCAGCTTTGTCGTATCCAATGGCTCCGGCTCCACACCGATATTGCGGCAGTGGCGCAAAGGGGTCGAGCAGTACAATTCAGTCATTTTTGCCACCAAAGACAGCGGCGTGACCTCCGTCAACGATTTGCAAGGTCAAATTGTGGCCTTTGAAGAGGTATATTCAACCTCTGGCTTTATGCTGCCGACAGCGGCCATTTTAGAAACCGATCTCAAAATGGTTGAAAAAGAAAACAATAGTGAGGCGGTAGCCGCAGATGAGGTGGGATTTGTATTTAGCGGTGCGGATGAAAATACAATTCAGTGGGTTTTGAGCGGCAAAGTTGCGGCCGGAGCCACCGATTCCGCCACGTATGCACAGGATATTCCCGAAGATATTCGCGAAACGCTGGTCATCGTTGGTGAATCTGAATTTGTACCGCGAGCGGTGGCTACCGTTACTCCGGAAATGGAATCCGAGTTGGTTGAGGCATTAACTGAAAGCCTGCTGAACTTAGATGACAGCGAAAATGGAGTGGCCGTATTAGAATCATTAGATACCGCTAAGTTTGACGAATTTCCCGGTGGCGCTCAGGCGGCCTTTGACGAAATCAACCGTCTGGTTTTGATGGTTGAGACCACAATTTCTGAAAATTAACCATCGTCAAAATTAAGTGGTTTACAAAATGTTTTATGAAATAAATGTCCACAGATTACGCAGATTTTCGCAGAGCTCCGCAGGAGCCAGAGAGAAATCTGTGAAAATCCGTGTTAATCCGTGGCTGATTTTTAATATTGTTCTACTCAAAAACCGCGGCGGGAGCAACCTGAAAAGTTAGACCCCGCCGCGGAAAAAAATTGTTTGATGAACGAATCGCCACAATAGGCAATCAATGTGCACGGTTCTTCGATCGAGGAAATCTATGAAGCCGATCCAGAAAATATGGCAGTCACTTTCACTGAGAACCCAGCTGACCGTCTTTTTCATCGTCATGACGGTCATTTTGACTGCTACATTGACGTACAACTCAATTCAGCGTGAAACGAACCGCCTGGTTGAAGGATTGGAAGAACAGGCCTTGGTATTGCTGGATGTTTTTGATGACGCCATCATTAACGACCTCGAAAACCTCGACGTCATTGCCATTAAAAATACCCTGACGCAGGAATCCTCGGTGTGGTCACAGGCGCAGGTTTATGACGCCACCGGCCGCTTAATTGTCGATACCGCTCAGGATGGGGTGGTATTTTCGCTGACCGTGGATCAAGCCGGTGTAGATATTTTAAGCACCAGAAGATCTAAACTCGTGTGGTCGGAAGATGGCCTGATGGCCACGAAGCCGATTGAAACCGGCCGGCGGGTGATTGGGGCCATCGCCCTCACCTTTCCCACTTCGACGCTAGATCAGGCGATCACCGATTCATTACTTTCCAGCTCGATTATCAGCTTGATTTTCGCTGCTGTAACCGCCTTAATCGTGGTTTGGATTGCCTATACCATCGCCTCACCGATCCAATCCTTGACGCGCTCGGCCAAGTCGATCGCCGAAGGTGATTTGGATCAATTGATTTATACCACCGGCTCCAGTGAAATTGACACCCTGTCGGTTTCACTCGATGAAATGCGCCGGCAGGTCAAAGCGGTCCGCAATAATCTGGAAGAATTGGTTAATGTGCGTACCCTTGATCTTGAAAAAGCGCTAAAGGTCAGCGAAGAAGCGCAGGCCGAAGCTGAGCGAGCCAATACGGCCAAGACCACCTTCCTGGCCAAGGTCAGCCATGAGCTGCGCACCCCCCTGGGAGCCATTTTGGGCTTTGCCGAGATGCTGCAGGAAGGAATGGTTGGGTCTCTAAACAATAATCAAAAAGAATTAACGGGCGAAATTATCGACAGCACCAATTTTCTTAACGAGTTGGTTAGCGAAATTCTCGATCATTCGCGCCTGGCCAGCGGCCGCTTTAATCTCAGATCAAAACCGTTTGAATTTGACATTCTGCAGGACAATATTCAAAGCTTGGGTGACGCTTATGCCCGCCAAAAGGGAAATCAGCTTTTAATCGAAGTGGATGATTCCATGCCACCTGTGATTGAAGGGGATCAGCGCCGAATTGAGCAGATTATCCTAAATTTGGTCAGCAACGCGGCCAAATTTACGGACAAAGGTACTGTTTACGTACGCTTTAAAACAGTCCACAATAATATGGTTATCGAAGTTGAAGATACCGGCATCGGTATTCCAACGGAAATGCAAAATATTATTTTTGACCCGTTTAGACAGGTTGACGATACGACAACGAGAAACCATCAGGGCAGCGGCCTGGGTCTCTCAATCGTAAAGCAGCTCGTCGAATTAATGAATGGTGACATTGCGGTGAAAAGCGAACTCAATATTGGCAGTAAATTCACCGTTACCTTTCCGCATCACGTGCCGGAAGACAGCAAGGAAATTGTTTTATCATGAGTAACCCCCTAGCCATTGTCGTTGAAGACGATATCAAGCTCTCTAGCATCTACGAACAAACGTTAAAATCGATCGACTTTGATGTGGAGGTGGTCAACGATGGTCAAATCGCTCTCGATCGCCTGGCGGAAATTACGCCGCAGCTGATCATGCTTGATTTACATTTGCCATCTGTGCCTGGTGACCAAATTTTGAGTTTTATTCGTCAAGAGGATCATCTCAGCGACACGCGCGTCATCGTGGCCTCGGCCGACGGCATCATGGCCGAAAATTTACCGGATCGGGCCGATACAGTCCTGTTAAAACCGGTAAGCATTATTCAGTTGAAGCGGCTGGCTGAACGGTTCCGACCGGCTGCTTAAATTTATAAACCTGAAAAACAAAGCCGCAGATTTCGCGGATCGATAAAGATTTTTTCATGGTCGCAGCACGCTGCGGCCTTTTGTTTTCTGGGTAATGGGGTCAATATGCGGCGATTTACTGAAAACTATTGATGACATTCACAAATTGATGAGCGCTATTCTCGTAAAAGAGCCAGGATCAAAAGTGCCTCCACCGCTTTGTTTATTAACCCCAGCGGGTTGAGCACGTCAGGCCAGTTAAAAGCAAAATACAGGATGATGGTTACGGCCGTGTACCCAACCAGCGCCCAGCGCACGGTTGCCCGCATGCTCTCGAGCTGGGGAATAAAATATAGGGCAGCCAGCAATGCGATATACCCCAGACCGTTAAGCAGCATAATGAACCAACCACTACTAACAAACAGCCCCAGGTGAATCACTGCGGTCACCGCGGTTAATCCCACGATGATCCACCGTAAATTGTTCATTTTTGCCATCATGACCTCCTAAACAAATTGAACGGTTACCACCGTACATCGTAACAGCAACCAGGGGGAATTATCAATAAAATTTTGGCCATCGCCAAACCGCTGGCTAAAATGGTCAGATGAGCAATCCACCACTAACCTATCCCCGCTACAAACCACGCCGGAAATTTCTAAAATTTTTGACGGCCGCCGCCTTTAAGGTGTTGACCCGTCTGGAGATCATCGGCCGGGAAAATATCCCCCAAAAAGGACCGGCTATTATGGTTGGGAATCACTTCAACTTTGCCGATCCGGCGGTCTTTGTGCACGTGCTCCCGTGGCATACCGAATACATCGCCGGAACCCTGCGACCCTCTGCGCCAAATATGATTATTCACCATTTGCCGGAGCTCTGGGGCACGATTAACGTTCATCGACGAGGAGCGTCCACCGATGCGATCCGCAAAGCATCCTATGTTCTCAAAAAAGGGGGGCTGGTGGCCATATTTCCCGAAGCGGGAGCGTGGGCCCAGGTGCTGCGGCCGGCCCGGCCAGGGACCGCATTTTTAGCCACTGCAACCAGAGCCCCAATTGTGCCAATCGGCATTGACGGCATGGATCGCCTTTTTCCGGCAAATCGCCGCGGCCGGCGCGGCCGCGTCACCGTGCGCATCGGCAAACCGTTTGGCCCATTTGCAATCAATCAAAGGGGCAAAGCAAAAAGAGAAGCCCTTGAAGAGGTTGGACATGTTATCATGCGTCATATCGGCGCGCTGCTGCCTCCGGAAAAACTCGGGGTCTATTCAGATAATCCGCAAATTCGAGCGGCGGCCGAGAAGGTTGCCGCTTATCCGTTTGAGTAGGGGATGGGTGATGGGTGTTAGGTGATGGGTGTTGGGTGTTGGGTGATAGGTGTTGGGTGATAGGGTGTAGTTTGATGGAAACATTGCATAAAGTAACGGCTTTTATTTTAGAGGAGCGGGATGGCAAATGCCATTTGCTAACCTTTTTGCACCCCACGGCCGGTCGGCAGCTGCCGGCCGGGACGGTCGAAGCCGGTGAAGCGCCGGAGGAAGCGGTCCTGCGTGAAGTATGGGAGGAAACCGGGCTGCAGACAACTATTCACGCCCAACTTCTGTCGCGCCATGACCGGCTGCACGCCCATCGGCGCATGATCCTCAGGGCGGTTAACTTCTTCCAAGAACCTCGATCTGACGCGATGATGGAGCCCATATCCCTTCAGCGAGGCTCCTACATCGATATCAATCCACAGCAGCAGGAAAACGGATACGTGTGGGGCATCCATGAGAATTTTGACTTTACTTACAACCCGCCCCGCTCCCTCGATAAGCGTTCCGGATGGGTTGACTTATCGTGTTTGACAGACAAACAGCTGCGTCATTACTTTACACTCGCCCCCAACGATCCGTCACCAAATCGCTGGTGGCACGATTCAGATAATCATCGGTGGCAGCTTGAATGGCGGCCGCTGTCTCCCCCGCCGCAGCTCATGCCGCCGCAGGATCAGTGGTTGGCGGCCGTTTATAAAAAAGTGTCCGTTTCAGCAACTGGTGGATCGTGATGGACGATACCGCAAAATCGCATAATCGTTAAGACAAGGGTTTTGGTAACCGTTTCCAAATCCTCCAAGGGCACAAATTCGTTCGGCTGGTGTGCCCGGCGCACGTCTCCAGGACCAAACAAAATGGTTGGTGTTTGACCATCATTGACCAGGTGACGCATGTCGGCTCCATAAGGCATTCCCTGAATCCCGGTTGTATGACCGGTGGTCTCCGTAAAAGCCTCCTGCACGGTCAGGACAATCGGATGGCCGCTTGAAATTTTAGCCGGCGCAAATTGCCCTCCCCACCACTCGACCGTCGGTGGGTGTTCCCGAAGCCATTCATCCGCGGCCGAGACCCGCTCGATCAACCCTTCAAACGCCCGACGCGCCTCAGAAACATTTTCGTCTATGCCAATGCCCAACCGCCCTTCAAAGGTTAAGGATTCCGCGACAGTTGAGGCCCACACTCCACCGTGAATGGTGCCGACACAAATCGGATATGGGATCGGGTACATTTTAAAAAGGGGATGATCTATATCCTGATTCCGAGCCTGTTCATACGCCAAAATCGATTGATAAATGAGGAGAAATTTTTCCAGCGGATCAACTCCCTCGTAGCGAATGGCCCCATGAGCGGCCCGGCCCGGTATGGTCACGCGAAAGTTCAGCGCACCCGCCTGAGCCGGGGCGATCTTGAGTTCGGTCGGCTCCAATACGATCGCCGCGTCGGCTCGGTAGCCGCGCGTGACGGCCGCCAGCGTGCCGCATCCGCCGTCTTCTTCACCGATAACCGACTGAATGTACAGATTCCCCAGCAATTGCAGACCGGCATCCTGGATCGCCTTGGCTGCAAAAAGAGCGCAGCACAATCCCCCTTTCATGTCTAGCGCGCCCCGGCCGTAAACGCGTCCTTCAGTCAGGTTGACGGTGGCTCTCCACGGGTCGACGGTCCAGTTATCGAGCACGCCGGCCGGCACAACATCGGTATGACCGTTTAAGATAAGGGAAGCACCCTGCCCCGCTCCCATCTGCCCCACCACACCAATTCCCCGCGGGCGCTCTACTTCTGCACTGTATGAGGGGTGCTTTTGCAGCGTCTCAAAATCAATCTCCCACGAGTCAACCGCCAAACCGATTTTAGTCAGCTTGGCGGCAACCATTTCTTGAACGGTAATTTCTTCGGGCGACCCATCGAGGCTGGGTACAGCAACCAACTCGTCCAAAAAGGACAGCAGCCCATCGAAATCGACGGCCGCCAGGGCTTTTTGCTCGCGGTGATCTAGCATATTAGCAATTAGCAATTAGCAATTAGCAATTAGCAATTAGCAATTAGCAATTAGCAATTAGCAATTAGCAATTAGCAATTAGCAATTAGCAATTAGCACTTAGCAAT
>JAAUYD010095996.1_pt1 | contig 10197 bp, 5 predicted proteins | sample 7278101 | NCBI WGS metagenome assembly JAAUYD01 (sample SAMN14350128, study PRJNA611818) | marine sediment metagenome | isolation source: surface marine sediment (0.6m) | place: French Polynesia: Moorea | collected 2018-08
GAAGATTCGCTGAACACATCTAAAACGCCCGGCCATTGTAGGTTTCCCCTGGCCAATCCACATTCTGATAAAAGTAGAGATTTCGTGCCCTATGGTGCGAGTCTCCTTAACCCATTGAAAATATGTAAAATATTAACTCGATTGCAATAAATTCGGATTTGCATTAATTTCAATATGTTATCGATAAAATTACAAATTTGTAAAAAAAGTTGCGCCATAGTAATTTGGGTAAGTTAGCACCTCCTTTATGCCCACCGCTGCTCTTTTCGTTTTAATTTAGAGGGTGTCGAGCCATTCCAGAATATCTTCTCCGGAGAAGCCCATCTTTTTGCTTGATACTCCCTGAAAAAGCAATATCTTATTTTTTAATCATGGTCTTTGTCCTGGCCATTACCTTAAGGTCCATCTGCCGTCAAGAAGAGATCGCAGGAGGTTTAAAATGAGATTAATTGAAATAATTCTGGATTCATCCAAATATAAGCTCGTGATACTCTCAGTTCTATGGGTTGCTTTTCAATCCGGCTGTGTGGGGGCCGGTCATATGACAGTTGCACCGGAGAAACGTATTCCATTGTCTAAAGACTCTCCCCAGCAAGGATCCTGGGAGTCTTTCGATGTCGCGTTAAGATATCAATTTGTTGAACAGAGCGGTGTCATTCAATTAAGCGTTACGGGAAAGGCCAAACGCGGGTATGACCAGTTATTGGTTTGGATAAAGTTAGTAGATGCAGAAGGAAAGGTTTTGGAAACGAAGAACATTTACAATTCCGGATTTCGATCCAGTTATTCAAGAGGAAAGTGGTACAAAGGCATGATCGAAAAAACGTTAGAAATACCGCCGGGAGCCACCGCTATCGCCTTTCAGTCTTCATTGACACCACGTAGGCCGAGAAGGTAATCGATTCAATAAAGTTCAAAACCAAGGAAAATATCATACTATCTCTGTCGGCCGAAAACCGTACCGGTGCCTTGCAAAGCGCATAATATTGCTCAGCGCAGGATGCCTCCGGGTTTACGACATGGGCAGCTATCGGCTTCAGATCCTCCCCGTATTTAAGCCGGCACATGTGAATTGCCAATGTCATTCCCATGTCGATCTGCGCCGGAATACGCTAATCCAAAAGCTCAAAACCAAGACAAATTGATTAACCAGGAATTAAGGGAAAAATCTACCGGAGGGAGAGATGCCACCAATTAGAGCTTTAGCCCAAATTTGGATCAAAACCAGTTTTCCAGTTTTATCCCTTTAACTCTTTTAAATTCTCTGATATTGTTCGTGACCAAAATAAAGTTATTTGCCACACTGATTGATCCAATCAATAGATCCATGGGACCTATCGGCGTACCGGCCTTCTCCAGAGAGGCTCTTATTTTCGCATACACCTTGCAACTGTTCTCATCAAAAGGGACAATGTCAAAGGTTGAAACAAAATCTTCTACTACTTTTGCATTCTTCAACCTGGCTTTACTGTTTTCAGCACCATAATACAGCTCCGCCACTGTTAAGGAAGGTAGCCGGATTTTGGACGGTGAAAGTCGCTGGAAGTTTGAGATCACACTCGCGGACGCCTCATTGAGGAAATAGATGCAGGTGTTAGTGTCTAAAAGATAAATCATCCGAATAGTCTCTCTCTTGTATCGGGGTCCTGCATTCCGCTTCGTATCCGCTTCATAATTTTCTCCGGTCCGACATCGTCTTCCCATTTACCGGCTAAATCAAAAAATCCTTCCGGCCATTGATCCTGTAATGCCTGCCTAATGGCATCGGCAACCCACCTGGATTTGGATTTTCCGGATGCTTTAACCGCTTTGTCCAGCCTTTCGGCAAGTTGATCATCAATATAAAGGGCCAATTGGCTCATATGATTCACCTCACTTTTTAGGTAAATACAAATATATATACACATATATTATAACGTGTCAAGGCGCAGCAGAATAATTGGAGTGAGATCGAGATTTGTTTCGTTAGTAGCAGCTGTTGAAATGTTCAGCGACATGTGCCTATAAGAATTATGAAACCTTTCCGGGCAATTAATATTTTTTCGTATATTTTGTGTGGTTTGTGGTTAAAAATTTAGGTCAATTAAGTGGATTTGGCTATTATGATGACCTTAAAACGCCATCCCTACGCTGAAGTGAAACATGAAAAAATCCTCACCCCGGTCACTATCTTTGTCCGGATTAAAGGCAAAATCTAACCGGGCCGGGCCCACTGGCAGCTGGTATTGGAGACCGAACCCCACCCCGGGGCGGAAGTTTTCGAAATACTGGTTGAAGGTGTCCGACATGATATCTGACTTGCTATGGTACTTTTCGAGCCTCCGGTCGGGAGAGACATTACCGAGGTCAAGGAAAAGGGATCCTGTCAGGTTTCCAATCAACCGTTGCCACAATTCGATATTAATGACATTGTAAGCCAGCCCGCCGACCGGATCACCACTATCCTGGGGACCGAGGTCAGACTGTTTAAAGCTGCGTACCGTATTTTCACCGCCATTAAAGAATCTCTCTGCAAGGGGCAAATCATCAAAATCCTCCTTGCCCGGGACAATCAATCCTGTGCGATAGCGCATACCCAAAATAGTGGATTTTGTCAGCGGGATGAAATAGCGAATGCCGCCCGTCAATCGCGCAAGCTTTATATCGCTGCCCAGAAACGAATCGGCATATTCAGTGGAAAAAAAGCCTCTTTGCCCCCGAGTCGGAAAAAATAAATCATTGCGACTGTCGTAAGTTGCCTGGGCATTGAGGCTGGCATAGTCGTAGCCGGTATTCGTATCTTTGCGGCTTTCATTCGAGTCAATATCCGACACATCCGTCTTGCGGAAGCCATAACCACCGGTCGCCTTCACCCGATCCGTCAAGGTTCTCGTAAACGAAAGGGTTCCACCCATGTCCTTGCGGGTAAACGACGGCTCTTCGCGGCGGTGGTAAAAACTCGATAGGTCGGCCTTAATTTTGGTGTTTAGAAACCAGGGGTCGGACAGACGGGCAACCAGGCTTTGGGCTTTGAAAGAGGCGGTAGCCTCCAGTCCGAAGATTCGACCGGTACCGAACAGGTTTTTCTCCTGGAAGCCGGCCTTTAATCGCAGCAACTCGTAGGAGCCCCAGCCCGGCTCAACATACAGTTCCTTGCCCGGCGCTTCAGTTACCTCGACCACCAGCGGCCAGCGGTCGGTGTCCTCCTGTTTTTCAAGATTCAGGTCGACTTTCGAGAAAAGTCCGGTCTTGTAAAGCTCTCCGAAGCTTGTCTGCTGCCGTTTAAGATCAAATCGGTCGCCCGGTTTCAAGCGCAGCCGATTACGGATAAACTTTTTTTTGGTTTTATCGTTGCCCCGGATTATAACCTCGGAAATAGTCACCTGGGGGCCCTTGCTAATTTCTGCTGCCAGCACCACCATACCGGGTTCGGTCCCTTGCTGTTCCTGGACATCCACCTGGGTTTTCGGGTATCCAAGATTCCCGTAAATTTCGAGCAACCGGCTCCTCAAAATCAGCCTTCGCCGGGCGAAGTACGGCTTGTCGATAAATTCCTGGCGTGTTGTTTTCAGCTTATCCTTTGCATCCGGGATAAGGTCTCCCCGAAACAGGATGTCGTGAACAACGTAGCGGGTTCCCTCCTCGATGGAAACCGAGACGGTTGCCTGGGTGCGGTCATCGCTAAAAGAAAATTGGGCATCACCAACCATTGCGTCGCGATAGCCCTGGGAGATATAAAAGTTTCGAATCTGAGATAGGGCCGATTCAATGTTCGACTTAATGAAAAGAAGCTTCCCCTGACCGAAAAGATCTGATTTGTCTTCCTCAAAAAAAGGCAATAGTGTCTGGGTGGCAATGGTCGCATTGCCGGCAAGATCGATGTTTTGGAGGATGACACGCGGGCCTTCATTGATGGAAAAAGTGACCACGAGCCCTGCCGCAATCTGCTCAATTTGGTAATCTACAGTTGCAAAAGCATGGCCGTCCTTGCGATAGGCAAGCTCCATCTGGAAAGCGGCATCATCCACATCCGACCGACGCTGCCCCTGCTTTTCAAAGGCCGTCAGCTCATCTGCCGCCGCCTTGCGCAGCGCCGTCTCGCTCAACGCCTGATTGCCCCGGAAAACGATTTTATAGGGTTTCGCTTCAGCCGCCGCAGGTTTGGTTTCGTTTGCTGCAACGCTGTTCGGTAAAGACATGATGTAACTCAACATCAGCATAACCAGACAAACGCACCGCCACATCCAACGTGAGTGGAAACAGTATTTGGTGTCTTGTCTCATAAAACCATAAATTTAATCATAGCTGGCGAATGAAATCTCCCCGCAGCACAGCTGACGGGGTATCGGACTAAGATTTGAAAAAAATATTTAACTCAAATCTTATTTAACAGGGTAAATCTGTCTGGGTCTGCGGCTAATTATGGATTAAATAAAGGACCTGTCCTTTATTTAAACCGGAAGACAATTTTTAACCCCGCATTATAGAAATCAAATATATCTTTTTCACCCGTAAGATAAAGTTTGTCTCCATCGCGCAGGACGTCGTCCGCAATCCGAAATTGCGCATCGATGGTTTCCTCACCCGACCGGGTTACGGCCCTGCCGATCCCGATATCAAAGCGATCCACAATACTATCCGACGCGTCACTGCCAAACCATCGAGCCATCAAATCCTTGCCCAAAAAGACGGCCACATTCATGCTCTGCCGCTGGGCGTTCTCGTCATCGTCTGCATTGGGCTGCTGACCGGTGAGGAGTAAAAGAAGCAGTTCCTCATTTGAAAGCGGCGGTACCGAAGACAGGGTCACGACCGGCTCGTCATAGGGTCCTGCCACCAGCATGGTAATATCATATCCGAGAATCTTCGATGTACCGACCAGATCCAGGGTGGGACGATCCGGTCTGTTGGGATCGAAGCGAACGACGCCGGAATCGAAAACAAGACTGCCGGCGGGAAGGCTGATCCGGGTCGGGTCGACATAGATTTGCCCGGCAAGAACCGGAAATTCTCCGGTACCGGTCAGCTTGAGTTCCGGACGGACCGCACCCCTGGCTAGGTTGTTGCGGATCGTGAAGGGGTTTTTAGAGTTAAGCCGCACATCAAAAACCATATCGCTGAGCGGTGGCTGCCGGATGGAAAAAAGCTGCAAACCCATGTCTGCCTTGGGCTTTGACGATCCTCTCAAGGTGCCGAGAAGATCGAAGTATTTTGCCAGACGGCCGTCGGTAATGCCCACCTCACCCGTCACTTTCAGGCGCTCCAGGGGTCCTTTGACCGTAAGGTCCGTATCGGCACGCACTTGCAGGCCTTCACTGCGAAAGAAAAGAAGATTTTCACCCTGAAGCCGCAGATCCACAGAAGCACTGCTTTGGTTGTTTCGCACCACAGACCCCGTGATCTGGAAAGGAGCACCGCCCAATTCACCCGTAAATGTCTGCAGTCGTGCGCCGCTCGGCGTAACCACGGCATTCAGGTTCAGTGCCTGCAAGGACGGCACGTCCATATCCGGTCTCAATTCGCCATCGGTCAGACGAACCTTGGCATCTATGGCGGGGGCCGATATCGGGCCTTGCATGGTTAGATTCGCATCGAGCCGACCGGAAACCCGCCGCAGGCCCGGATTCTCAGCCGCCAGCCAGCTTAAATCCTCAGCGCTGAGGTTGCCTTTCAGGTCAACATTGCCGGTCGGCTTGGCGGCTTCTCCCTTGAGCAGATCACCCAAGGCCGGCATTCCGGACCATTCACCCTTGCTGGCAAACGTTAATTCGGGGGAGGTGATTTGAATCGATTCCACAATGAGTTTTTTCCCATCGAGTCTCATGTTTCCAGCGATATCAATGGGGCCGGGCGGCATGGATTTTACGTGCGGGGGATCGTTGAGGCCCTGACTCGTAAAAACAAACGTGCCGGATGGCGCCTGCCAGGTACCGGCCATTTGCAGCTTGCCCTCAAGATTTCCATCCGAAGGGATGTAGTCGGGTAACAACCAGCCGAATGCTGCCAGGTCAGGAATGGATACTTGCGCATCGACAGAGAGCGGACCGCTCCTCAAAAGCGGTTTTTCCAATAGATTAACCGGAATGCTACCCGTCAGGGCAATCTGCGGTCCCGACCCGGCCTGCCATTGGAACTGCCGGATAGTCAGCCCGTCTTTTGCGTAGGAAAGATCAAAGCGGCCGGACAGGGATAGCCGGTCTTTTTGGAAGTCAAGTTTCGCCAGATCACCGGTCACGGTTAAGGATGGTGAATCCATGCTACCGAAGAGATGAATCCGTGAATTCATACCGCTGAATCCTACCTGATCGGTCGCAAGCGATTCCAGCCAATTATGGCTGTTGAAATTTGAAATGGCGAGATCAAAATTAGCCTTTTTTTTGGCAGTCAAAGATCCTTTTAGGCGGATATCGCCGTTTGGGCCGCCCAGGAATATGTCCTTTAAAGATACGTCACCATTGCGGGTAAAATGAATATGCCCCGTTTTTTTAAGCGCCAGCAGGGTCTTCTGCCAGGAAAGACTCAAGTCGGTTAGTTCCAGATCGAAGGCTTCATCGGCCGGTCCCCGCAAAAGATTTCCGGCCAGCTTGGCTTCGCCCATCGGTGCATTTACCTGGGCCAGATCGATATGAATCCGTCGTCCGGCGCTGCGCAACTTAAGGAGCGCAGCGGTAATTTCAACATCATTCAACTGCACCTCTTTAAGGGTCAGATCGGCTTGGGCTTTTGGTTCCATGAGCGGCCCGGATAGCTGGAGGTTGGCATGGACGGCGGCGCTGATTGACTGATTGGGCGAAATCAGATTTTTTGTGTAGCCCCCAACATCGGCGACATCGATGTTCAATTTAACATTTTCAAAAATTTGGCGCTTGAGATCAAAGGATCCCTGCAGATCGACCCGGTCCGCTGCCTGACGAATCTTCAACGTTTCGACAGTGATTTTTTGACCATTTGATTTCAGCCGAAGGTCGGCATTTCCGATTTGATTTTCCTCAAAGCTGAGTTGCTGTGCCTTGATGTCGGCGCTGCCACCGGGCATCATCAGCGGGCCTGCCAGGGTGACATCGCCGGTCAGACTGCCGCCGATCCGAGGTTTTCCGCGAGCCGAGGTCGAATTTTCAGGCCAGAATTCCTTTATATAGGGCGCTAGATCGGACAATTGGAACTGGAGTTGAACGTCCTCAAGTTCCTGGTTCACAAAATGAAATCTGCCCCGACCACTAATGCGGTCTTTTCCCCGCATCAGCGCCAGCGACTCTATTGTCGCGGCTTGAGCATCGGCGCTGGCCTTCAAGGTCAGGTCGCCATAGATCACGTCCTGGAACGAAACCGCTTTGGCGCTTATGTTTGCTGTCCCGGCCGGCGCTCCGAAAGTCCCGGTTACCGTCGCCTGGCCCTGCACGGCCCCACCCAGTTGGGAAATCTTAAACAGTCTGCCGATCATCTCCAGGTCCGGCAAATCGATATCCAAGGCGGCCTGGACAGCAGTATCTATGATGGGACGGCTCATCGACGGCAGCGCGATACGTGATGGATCCAGGCGAATATACCCGCTACCCGTGGTTAGGCTGCCGCCGGAAATATTGATGTCACCGCTGCCGACCTCCCCGTCAAGCACCAATCTGTGTGAAGGCACCGTATCGATCTCCGAGGAAAGGTCCAGACCCGCAAGGGAAAAAAAAGCCGGTAGATCCCGACAGTCAAAAGAAAAAGCACCCGTCAGGGTTTGCAAAATTTCTTCAACATCGCCCCCGAACACCGCCTTAGCGGATGTGCTGAGATCCTCAAGATCAATTTTGTTTTCTCCGGTCTGCAGGCTGAGCTTTTCCAGACGCATCCGGTCGTCTTTTGATTGGGCTCTTAAGCTCAGCTCATCGGCCGCCAGGCCGTAAATCTTTCCCTGGGTCAAATTTATCTCCAGAGCGGCGACGAGATCCGTTGGCTGTTCCAGGGGCAGCCTGACATTTGCCGTCATCGAGGTCTTTCCTTCGAGGTCGATCTTGGGGGTGAAAAAGGAAAAAAATTTCGCCAAATCGACATGATCCGCCTTGACGCGGCCAATCAGATTAGAAGGACCCAATTCTCCAGCGAGGGCCAATCGGCCGTCGGCCAATCGAAGCTCAGCCGCAAAGGGCATTGTCTGCGGCAAGGCCTTCAGCCCGATCTGCACCGACTCCGCCAGTTCCGTTTCGCCCAGCATTACCCTTCTAGCCGTTATGTTCTCTGCAGCGTACTCGATTTCCAGTGAGACTGGCGTTTTACCGGCCCGCAACATTGGATGGGACCAGCTCCATTCCGAAACCTGAAGTTGAAGTGTGTAATCCGCTACTTGCGGTGAGCGAGTTTCTACAGCGATTCCCTTAAACGCCATCTCATAATCCGGTCCCCGCAGAAACACGGATGTGTCGTCAACCTGAATTATGGGAAGCATCGATGGCAAAAAAACCGGCCCCATTGAATCGGCTGTCGGTGGCACCGGTTCCGTGGCACCCGGCCGCGTCAGATCCAATTCCAGTTTAGCGGCATCAAGTTCGACGGCAGCATCGCCCAAGAACGCATTCAGACCTTTCAAGATAGACAACAGGTTATAGGACACCCGTAGTCGCTTCAATTCCAATGAGACCAGAGATCCGGCGGGCGCCGGCTTTAGCGTGGTGACATTTCTCACCTCGAAATCGGTAATATAAGACCCGCCGATGTCTCCAACGGCCACTTCCATTCCGAGCTGGGATTCGATGGAACTTTCCAGGAACTTTTGAAGGTGTGGGGCAATCAGAACATCGCGCAACAGGTATAGTGTGATTAGCAGGAAAATACCTATCCCGGCGAGAATGATGACCCATTTGAGAAATCGGTGAAATATCTTTTTCAAATTCTTGTAAGACGATAATTTATTTCTGACATTTCTGCTGCTTCGGATTCTACGACACATCAGCAGGTTCTGAATTTAAAAATTAAAATAGCGCTCAGCATTATAGTAACATATATCTTTAACCATAGCTCCCAATAGCGTGATGTCATCGGGCAATTCACCACGCTCGACGTCCTTGCCCAGCAAATTGCATAATATTCTACGGAAATACTCATGGCGCGGATAGGACAGAAAGCTGCGAGAATCGGTCAGCATGCCGACAAAACGGCTCAGCAAGCCTGAATTGGAAAGGGCATTGAGCTGATGTTCGATACCGAGCCGCTGATCATTGAACCACCAGGCGGCGCCAAATTGCATCTTGCCCGGCACAGTACCATCCTGGAAATTTCCGATCATGGCAGCCAGCATATCATAGTCACCGGGGTTGATGCTGTAAATGATGGTTTTGGTCAGCTTGTCTGCTCGCTCCAGCTTGTCTAAAAACATGGCCAGCGGCCTGGCCATTTTAAAATCTCCCATGGTGTCAAAGCCCGTGTCCGGCCCCAGGTTCTTTAGGGCACGCGAATTCACGTTGCGCAAAGGTCCCAGGTGAAATTGCTGGACCCAATTTTTTTCCGCATCCATGCCGGCCAGCTCCAACATCATGGCAGATTTAAACTGCCGGATCTCCGCCGGGTTGGCCGTCTTTCCACTGCGGACGTCTTCGAAAATCCGGACGATATCTGGGGCTGAAAAATTATCAGCGTAGGGCTGCTCAAGGCCGTGATCTGATAGACGGCAACCCCGGCGGTGGAAAAAATCATGTCGCTGTTGCAGCGCCGCCAGGAAGGATTCGAAATCGACGATGTTAGTATCCGCAGCCCCTTCCAGTTGGTCGACCCACTGGTTGAATACATCGGGTGATTCCACCGCCATGGCCTTGTCCGGTCGGAAGGCCGGCAGAACTTTTATCTCAAAGCTTTGATCTTCAACAAGTTTCAGGTGATGAGACAGGTCATCAATCGGATCATCGGTCGTACACACCCACTTCACGTTCATGTTCTTTAAAAGAGCCCGGGTCCTGAAGGCCTCGGTCTGAAGCAATTGTTTACCGGATTCATAAATATCATTGGCGGTATCGGGATTTAACAGCGTATCACCGATTCCAAAGTAGCGTTTCAGTTCAAGATGGGTCCAGAGATAGAGCGGATTGCGCAGGGTGTTGGGCACCGTTGCGGCCCAGGCTTGGAATTTTTCAAGATCCGTGGCATTTCCGGTCATATATTTTTCAGGGACACCATCGGCACGCATGGCCCGCCACTTATAATGATCGCCGTCCAGCCAGATTTGGGTAAGATTTTCAAAGCTGC
>JAAUYD010237968.1_pt1 | contig 10197 bp, 6 predicted proteins | sample 7278101 | NCBI WGS metagenome assembly JAAUYD01 (sample SAMN14350128, study PRJNA611818) | marine sediment metagenome | isolation source: surface marine sediment (0.6m) | place: French Polynesia: Moorea | collected 2018-08
ACTAACCGTAAATTTCCTCAGTTTTTTTAAATTCCCATATCTGATAATAATCTGTTTAAGTTCTACCTCATCATCGTTGATGTAAACATACGAATTTGTTGAACTCATAGGTTCTCCTTAAAGTCCAAATAGGTATTTAAGTAAAACATTATTTCCGATGGGAAAAAATCAATAGCTAGGCAGAATTACCAGCTAAGCTTATAGTTGTCAAGAGGAGGAGTGAAAATAAAATAATGAACAGCTACTAGGAGAGAGTTGGGTTCGTGCTATAGGTCCCTTTGATATTATCGTCTGGGCCTCCCCGGGAAGTTTTTCCAACGGAGGTCGCAAGCCTTGAAACTTGGTCCGGAGACAAGCAATTTCTTTCTATACAAATTGTACCTGCAGGCAGTCTTAAAGTACCAACTTCAGCGGAATCGGAATCAAGCATTTTTAGAAATCTTGGTAATAGCCAGACCACAAGAATTGCAATAATCGCCAGTATTAAGAGTATTTCAATGTAGGTTAATCTCTTACGTTTTCCCATCAGCTCTTCACCGGTCAGCGTTTATCAGCGAACCGAACATCAGTAATGAATGGTATTGAAACTTTGATTTTCAGGCTAACAACCGTCCTACTGGTTTATCTCAACATGCGCCAAAAAGGAGGTCTCCGATTCAGAGACCGGAGCGGTCGGAGAAAACTCTGTTTCAAAACTGAATATAAAATGTAGATTTTCAAATATAAAAAGCGTTTCTTGGGGTGTATCCGGAATTATTCCCATAAAACCTTTGTTTGTGTATATCGCAAATGGTTTTGATCGACCAGCCGTTGTCGACACCGCCAAGTTGTAGTCACCTGTCGAAATTCCTTGATCAAACCACAGAACAGCATCACAAAAAGATTGTGCTTGCACGGGTTCAGCGCCGGTAAAAGACCAGGTATTTGAAAAAGCACTTGGTCTGACTGTCAATGCATTTAAAATGCCTGCACGGTTGTTTATACAATTCGGTTCGGATGCCTCAGGGATATCCAGTTCGACACGATTCGTAAGATTGCCATATAGGGTACCATCTTTAAGTTGTGCGAAATCTATAATTTTTGCCGGTTTTTCAAAAAAAGAATAGAATACATCTGGGTCTTTGATTACTGTGTATGCAAATACATTTGAGGCCACCGCGAAATTTATCAATATTGTTAAAGTCACCTTTTTCACTCAACCCCCCAATCGTATCTAATCCCCACCTTAACTAATTTAACCGGTTTTTCATTTTGCAATAATCGTGCTGAAACGCCACAAATAAGTTTAAATTAATTATTACAGTTAGATATCGATAATTAACTAGCAACCTTGTGTGCAAGCTATGTATCAAATCACCCGATTTTATGAAATTTATTTCACATTATAACGTAATGTCAAGGATTTGGGCAGGACAAAGCTGGGATATCAGGAAAGATCTAAAATAAAGATGAATGGTTTTCAGTGGGGACGTAAATACTTTGAAATTTTTAAATTGTGCATATTCACACTCGACCATTTGTCGATTCTAACATAGCCATCTCGTCTTTCCAGCTGTGATCTTCGATCTTGCAGATTCCTTCTGTCAGGACCATTATAAGCGCTTCGATATAAACGAAAAATCCTTCGCCTACTTTTTCCGGAACGCCTGTCATTAACATTGCGTTTCATGGCATGCATTTTAGTTTCCCCCTTTAAGAAAATGTCACGCAAAGTCCGCCGAATTTTCACTGGCTGTTGTCATGCTAAATCAAGCAATGCAGCCCACCTCAGAAAGATAAAAATTTGCACGCTAAATCACGACTATAACCTAATCACATATTCGTAAATTTTCAATCCAAGAATTTAGGTTTTTTAGAAAAATGGTTCACACTTCTACAATTTATATTCGATCCCCGCTGAGATCTGCAAGATTTAAGGCGCCAATTATCAATAGATTACAACATAATGAACTCTAAAGGCGTGAGGGAAGTGTCTGTGTCACATTTTCAGAATAGCTCCCTTTCCAAAGTATCGCAAACAAATTGATCCCAGAATTCTCGATCCACTGTTTCGGGCAATTTGCTCGTTAAAGCTAGACGTTGAACATCCTCCATAAGGGTTTCTAATGCAGGTTGCACCTGGGTTAAATAATCCAAATGGCCGTCTTTTACTTTCATAAGAAAATCAGCAGTTTCCAAAGGATAGGTAATGGTATTTGCAGTTAGAATCTCTTTGGTCTGGTAAGCTGCTCTGAGAGCATGAGAGACTGCCTTCCAATCGATACGCTTGTTTTCAGCCGCCAATTTCGCTCGGCGGCCGTAATCATTGTAAAATTTTTCAACAATTGGAATAAGATATCCAATTGAGGTTGATTCTTGAAATAATTTACCACACATCTGGTATTGCCGGATACCATTGGGATCAGGCGCCACATCATAACAATGATCATTCCTGGGTAACTGGTCCCAAATCTCCCTTATTTTCTGGGACAAATCTTCTTTTTTCAATATTTCCAGGACCTGCAGAGCTGCATCAATTCTTGAGCCTTTTATCCCATACTTGCTGGCTTGGCGCCGTACGTAGTTTGCTAGCGGACTTAGATTTCTGGTATAAAATTTTCTTCTGTTTTTTACGATGGCCTCCCAGATTTCGGATTTTTGTAAAATCATGTCATCAGGAGCATGAAGCATATCCATTGCAACGGTCTGTCCATCACAGGCGAGCTTTATAAAATGGTGAAATGAATACAGATCAATGTCGATATCATTTTTTGTATTCCTCGATTCTTCTCTACCGGTTGAATATCTATGACTTTTTGGTATTCGCCCTAAAAGCAGTTCCGCTTTGGTGGGCAAGAAAATGCCCCTGTAATCCAAATCCGAGTTCGGCGTTGCGGTCCCATAAAGGTGAGCACCAAATATCATTTTCACGATAATTCTCATCTGCAATTTCTCGTTAATGGTAAAAAATGGCACGTCACCTTTTCATTTGAGGATTGATCAGTTATAGATTAGACGTTCAATAAGCCATTAGAATCGTATGCTTTTTTTTACTTATCATATTTAAAAATGGATTACAAATTCATTTCAAATAGCGGTTTGTAAGGGTATTTACAACTAAGTAATTATAATTTAGTAGGCGAATATATTTTACATGCCGGACAAATCCATATTGACAACGACCTCCGCAATGGTTAAAAAGTCGGTTTCACAGTCATTGAGAACATAATACGCTTATTTACGATCAAGTAATCATGATATTCGGACTAGATACTGACGTACATGGAGACCACCATGGTACCGTAGTAGAAAAGAAGCACTGCTTCACTAGCAGACATCTTCTCTTCGGTTACTATTTTATCGCTATCTTTTTGCTTTTTACGCCGCTAAGCTCTGCGGATATTAGATTTGAGGAGGTTACCCAAAAAGCAGGATTCCATTACACCGGTCCCACCGCTGGAGCCTCTTGGGGAGATTTTAATGGAGATGGATGGCCGGATCTATGGGTTGGTAATCACAATGGACTTTTTGGGACAAACACACCAAGTCTGTATTTAAACCAACTCAATGGGACTTTTGCTGAGATTTCGAAAGACGTTTTGTCTACGAGTCCGGATGCCGACTTCCATGGGGCTGCCTGGGCAGACTATGACAATGACGGAGATCAGGATCTCATTGTACTAGCAGGTGGTGGTGGTGGTTCGGGTAGCAGTCCTAACTATCTGTTCGTGAATCAGGATTCCTTGCTGCGCGATGCAGCCGTCTCCTTGAATTTAGACTACCCGCTGGGTCGAGGTCGTACGCCTCTATGGTTCGATGCAGACCGAGACGGACTTCTCGATGTACTGGTAATGAATCGTTCTCGCAAGGATGGGCAATCGCCCTCTGCTGTCTTTCGGCAATCGGTGAATGGATTCGAAGAGCAAAACAAGGAGTTTAATTTTCGCAACGGCCCGCGTTCTCGGGTTGAAAAGATTTTTGACTTAACTGGTAATCTTCTTAAACTCAGAAAAAGAAAGAGAGCCGGTAGTATTTTTGTTTTATTCGAATTCGCTCAACTTGGAGACATATCTGGCGATGGCGCTTTAGATCTGATCGCATATTCTCAACCCATGCGTATATATGCGTTGAATAACAAGATCTTTGAGGATATCACAAACGACTTCGAGCTTGAAAACGTCCAGGCGATTTGGGATGCTGCTATCGAAGACTTCAATGGCGATGGGCAATCTGATGTCTACTTTGTTCGGTCGAGTGGCGGGCAAAATGTGGCTTTGATAAATTCGCACGAACTGCGCGGAGCAGTCCAAGCAACGAAGCAGGGAGATGACACCACTGCCGTCCACTTTCGGACCACTGGCAATGTAACCTTCTGGCATTACACACCAAGTGAAAATCCTACTGACCCGTGGGGAAGTTCTACAGATTTATTTATTGGGTCTAGAAATGCTCGTCCACTTACATTTCCATTCACGCTTTCGCCTCAAGACCCATGGGTAAGAGGACCTGTCGTCTCAACAACGCCTGACAAAAAAGGAATTTGGATATATTACGAGCCAGACTCGCAAATCTGGAAATTGAGTAGCTCATTCAAACGCCTCAACTTCAAAATCAGGGCAACGAAGCCAATTGAAGACATCGAAATGATTGGCTTTGATCCCTCCTTGGGAGAAAAACCGGATAAGCTACTAGTACACCATGAAGGCGACCTTCACCGCAAACCATTGCAGGGTAAGGCGGGCGTACCAAATTCCTGCAGCTCTGTTGCAGCAGGAGACTACGATAACGATATGGACATTGACCTTTATTTGGTGTGTTCCGGACCCGTTCAAAATCTCCCCAATCGCCTTTTAGAGAATGACGGTCATGGCAACTTCACCCTTATTTCCGGGGCTGGTGGCGCAGCGGGTAGCAAACTGGGGCGGGGAGATGTCGTCGCAACAGCAGATTATAATCGTGATGGTTTCTTGGATCTTTTTGTGACCAACGGCAGGGGGTACCCCCCTTTTGCTGAAGGCGGACCTCACGAATTGTTCCGAAATATTGGCAATGAGAACCACTGGTTAATGATTGACCTTGTCGGGACGGTGTCGAACCGTGACGGTACCGGTGCCCACGTCTTGTTGGAGACAGGAGGCGTTGTGCAAAAACGGGTTCAAAGTGGCGGCATGCATAGCTTCGCTCAGAACCACCAGCGAATTCACTTTGGATTAGGCAAGCATACCAAAGTAGATCGGATAACAGTTCGTTGGCCGAGTGGGAACACACAACAGTTGCAAAATGTCAATTCCGATCAAGTTTTACGGATAGAAGAAACTCCGGTTGCTCCCTAATTATGAGTGGGCATCCCGAAGAATGGACACGAGGCGAGCAAGCAAGGTCATACGCCGACGCCTGCTTCGCAGTTAAGAATACCTAAAAAAATGAGCAAATATAACACCAGACGTATTACCATAAGTTTTTGTTTGTTCGATCAGTGGTTGCGTTTCATATTGATAGTCATTCTATTTCTGAGTACTTCATTTCCGGTTCAGGCTGAAATCAAATTCCGAGAAGTCACTCAAGAAAGTGGTATTCGCCACTCTGGGACGACCTATGGTGCTTCGTGGGGTGATTTCAATGGTGATGGCTGGCCAGACTTGTGGGTTGGCAACCACAACACAAAACCCAGCCTCTACCTCAATCAAGGTGACGGCACTTTTATTGACATTATCGATACAGTTTGGTCCGGTGACCCCAAAAGGGACACACATGGGGCTGCCTGGGCCGACTTTGACAATGACGGCGACCAGGATCTGATCGAGGTAGCAGATGTAGATTTTCAGGTAGACCCCATATGTATAGGGTGCGACCCAAACCATTTGTTCGTTAACCTGGACGGCCAATTGCGAGATAAAGCCGATCGATTGGGACTAGACGACTCAAATGCCCAAGCCCGTACGCCGCTGTGGTTTGATGCAGACCGAGACGGCCAACTCGATGTGCTTATCATGAAAGTCTGGCGTCAAAATCAGTCAACCACAACCTCGACACTGTTTCGACAGACGGCAAGCGGTTTTGAACAAGCCAATCAGGACTTCGAATTTCAGGATCCCCTGATCGGAAAAAAACGACGCCGACAGCTTATGAAAGACTATCTTGACAACTTGCTGCATTTGAGGTTTCGGCAGCCTAGATTTGTAGACGTGAGATATCACCATGAATTTGCGCAGCTTGCCGATCTTTCCGGTGACGGTAGATTAGAATTGATTGCTTATTCGAAACCAATTAGAGTTTATTCAACGACGACGAAGCCTTTCACTGATATCACGAACGCTATCGGTTTTCCGAAGCTGTCTGAAATCGGTGATGTCGCCATTGCTGATTTCAACGGTGATACTCTGGTAGACTTCTACATGACACGAGGCCCCTATAGATCCTCACACGTCGTTCAAACTGGTCCAGTTGAAATCAAGGGTACGATATTGCACCATAACGAAAGGATCGATAGACGCGATGCCAAAGCGGTTCATTTCCGAACCCAAGGCAAGGTTAACCTTCAAATCTACCCCACCTGGGTTAAGCTATCTCAAATGTTTATTGGCTCTGGGGGAAATCACCCTGAAGGAAGGTCTTTCACTCTTTCACCCGACGATCCAGACGTTAGGGGTCCAGTGTCAAAGGCAGTACTAAATGGCGGCGGAATATCGATTACATACGATCCTTCCTCGGGCGTTTGGAGTTTGAGCAATGCATTAGGATCAGACAACATCGATTTCATCGTTCGTTCTACCATGCCCATCGAAAATACGCTGACAACAGGATTCGGACCTTTCAAAGAAAAAGGAATTGACCCATTGCTGATAAAGCAGGGCAATGAGTATGTGATCAAGCCGTTGGCCGGGGAGGCGGGTGTTGCAACCGCCTGCCAGTCGGTTGTAACGGGTGACTTCGACAACGATATGGACATGGATCTCTATCTGGTATGCACCGGGCCGGTCGAGAATCTACCGAATCGGCTATTTGAAAACGATGGCAAGGCAAATTTTGTCATTGTTCCAGAGGCCGGCGGTGCAGCAGGCAGCAAGCTGGGACGCGGCGACGTTGTGGTAACAGCCGATTATGACCGGGATGGATTTTTGGACCTTTTTGTGACAAACGGTTCTGATCCGACTTCGCCATTTACCAAAGAAGGGCCACATCAGCTCTTTCAAAATACGGGCAATTCAAATCACTGGCTTGCAGTTGAGCTAGAGGGCGTAAAGTCTAACCGCGATGGTATTGGAGCTAAGCTGATACTCGAAGCTGGCGACACCGTACAGGTTAGGGGGCAAGGAGGCGGTATGCATCGGTTCTCCCAAAATCATCAACGAATTCACTTCGGACTTGGACATCATGGGATAGTTGATCGACTGACGGTTCAATGGCCAAGCGACATAATTCAAACACTTGAAAACGTGGCGGTGGATCAAATCCTAAAAATTCAGGAGCCTGTTCAGGACTGATTGGAACATCCTTTTTAACGATAATCCTGATCTGCTATTGGTCATTAAAATATTCTGTACTTATCCAGCAGCCGGTATCACGATCAGCTCTTCCGGATGTATATGCAAATAAACTTTATCATCAGGTTGATACTGTTCCTGGTAAGCCGGCGCCCGGGTGAACAGGCTGCCGACCTTTGTGTCAATGGAGTATTCCATCACCGGCCCCATATAGGCACTTTGAGAGATGATTCCTTCTATCGCCGTACTGGATTTGCTCTCGGACTTAATATGCACCATCTCGGGCCGTAAGGAGATTTTAATTGGCCCTTCTTGGGCAGGAACTTTCTTACCTGTCGGCAACTGAACCCGGGTGTCGCCTAAGACGACCCATTTGCTGTTTCCATCTTTTTCCAGGGTAGCATCGATGACATTGGATTCACCGATAAAATTGGCGACAAAAGCCGTTTGCGGAAGATGATAGAGGGATTTGGGTGGGCCTTGTTGTTCAATTTGGCCCTCATTAATCACGATAACTTCGTCGGAAACAGCCAGCGCTTCGGCTTGATCATGGGTTACATAGACCGAGGTTATCCCAGATGATTTCTGCAACATCCGGATATCATCCCGCATGCTGCGACGCAGCTTACTGTCAATATTACTCAGCGGCTCATCAAATAACAGCACTTTGGGTTTTAACACCATCGCACGAGCAACTGCGACCCGCTGTTGCTGGCCCCCCGAAAGTTCATCCGGGTGCCGTTTCTGGTAGCCGTCAAGATTGACCATTTTCAATGCCTGCCCAATTCTTTCACTCATCTCTGATGGATCCGTTTTTAAGACACGAAGGCCATAGCCCACATTACGTTCCACCGTCATATGAGGAAATAACGCGTAGGACTGGAATACCATGCCCACGTCCCGTCTGGTGGCAGATAGCCCGGTTACATTTTCTCCGCCAAACCAGATTTCCCCCGATGTTACGGTTTCAAGGCCTGAAATGAGGCGAAGAAGCGTGGTCTTACCACATCCGGAAGGACCAAGAAGCGTCGTCATCGTTCCGGGTGCAAACTCGATGTTAATCTGATCCAAGGCTTTGACCGCACCAAAGTGTTTCGAAACATTCTTTAATTTAATCTTTATAGAGTCTGCTTTCTCCATTTTATCCTCATTGAGTTTGAACCTGTTTTTCTACTCTAGAGCGGCCGGTGAGGGCTTGAACAAGAAACGTAAAACACAGCATCGTGAATATCAAAACCGACCCGTATGCCACGGCAACACCCGTATCTCCGCTTTCCACCCGTGACAGAATGTAGGTTGTCGCAACATTGGTGCCGGCAGTCGCCAGAAAAATTACCGCTGAAACTGTTGTCATGGAGCGGATGAAACTGTATGCCATCGAAGAAATAATGGTCGGTCGTAAAATAGGTATGAGAACAGATCGAATGGTTTTCGCGCTTCCGGCACGCTGCAACAATGACGCTTCTTCCAGGCTCGGTGATATTTGACTCAGAGCGGACATGCCCCCCCGAATACCGACCGGCATGGCACGAATGGCCATCGTGATGATAAGGATGATCGCGGTCCCTGTAAGTTCCACCGGAGGGGTATTAAATGCTAGGATGTAGGCAACGCCGATGACCGTTCCCGGGATGGCAAAAATCAAGACCGTGCCGAAATCGATGACGCCACGCCCCCAGAATTGTTTGCGGGTAATAATGTAGGCGATCAGAACCCCCATCATGGTGGTGAAGGGTGCTGCGATAAAGGAATAGCCCAGTGAGTTCTTAAATGAAGGCCACCCACCGGATGCAAACCCATGCATCCATAATTCGCGATGATGGGCCAGCGTCAATGAGTAATCCGCTCCCCATTGCTTTACAAATCCGCCCAAAAAAATACTAAAATATAAAACACCCACCAGCAGCAACCAGACAGATATGAAGACGGTAAACACCTGTTGCAGTCTTTTCGGCAATGGTGTGACATTCCCGGCGGTTTGAATGCCGGTGACGGTGACATAGGATGTTTGTCCAACCCAGCGTTTCTGAATCATAAACACCGCCAGGGAAAGAAACAACAATATCAAGCCTAACGTCGAGGCTTTTCCAAAATCGAGCTGGGCGCCGGCAATTGAAAAATAGATCTCTGTTGATAAAACGTCATATTCACCGCCTAACACCAGCGGATTCCCAAAGTCCGCTGCAGATGAAATCATTCCAAGTAAAAAAGCATTGGCGATTCCGGGTCTGATTAAAGGAAGGGTCACATCGCGCAGCGTCAGCCATCGTGAGGCGCGCATGGTAAGCGACGCTTCTTCCATGGAGGGGTTGATGGTGGATATCATACCGCTGAGCAGCATATAGCTGATCGGGGTCAGTGAGAGGGTCTGGGCCAAAAAGATGCCGGTAAAGCCATAAATATAACCCGATCTTTCAAAGATGCCTTCCGACCCTGCCGCTGTAAAAATACCTGACGGGCCGAAAAAAAACATGAGGACGTCATTGACCATCCCGGCTCTGCCAAATAGAAGGATCAGCGACATGCCAACGACAAAGGGCGGTGTGATGATCGGAAGGATGTAAAGAATCCGGATGGCATAGCGAAGCCTGGTTGTGGCTCTGACAGCGTAAAGCGCAAATATTAAGCCAAACAATGTCGTGGCCGCCCCCACGGAAATAGCAAGAACCAGGGTATTAAAGACAACCCGACTGACGCCAAACGATGTCAGAATCCGGAAGAATTGAAACGGGGC
>JAAUYD010220949.1_pt1 | contig 10196 bp, 8 predicted proteins | sample 7278101 | NCBI WGS metagenome assembly JAAUYD01 (sample SAMN14350128, study PRJNA611818) | marine sediment metagenome | isolation source: surface marine sediment (0.6m) | place: French Polynesia: Moorea | collected 2018-08
ATAGAGGCGATCGTACTCAACGATTTCATCGAAGAAATAGTAGGGATGGCGAGAGAATATAGCAATCGTACCGTCAACGTGAAATCTAGTTCTAAGACGATGATTGTCAAAGCAGATATAAATCGCCTCAAACAAGTACTGCTCAATTTAATTGACAATGCTGTTAAATACTCCGACGATCGAGAGCCAGTTACGGTCAAATTAGCTCGGCAAGGAGCAAAAGTTGCCATTCAAGTTAGCGATCGCGGTATTGGCATTCCCTTAGCACAACAAGCTCGTATTTTCGAGCGTTTTTATCGCGTTGACGACGATCGCTCTCGCGCTACTGGGGGTACTGGTTTGGGTCTTTCAATTGTTAAAACCCTAGTTGAAGGAATGGGGGGCAGTATTTCTCTACGTTCTCAGCAGGGAGTTGGAAGCACTTTCACCGTGACTTTTCCCCTGACCTCTTCTTCGGTTTCTAGTAATTATTTAACTTTAAACTCAAAATAATAAAATAAAACTTGACTTTTCCCTGAAAAAAATTAGTAAAATTATTAGATATGTTAAAAAAAAGTAAAATCTTAGTAGTACTTTTGTAATTATAAATCGAAGATTCGCAGAGGAGATACTAGAAATAATGAACTATAGAAGCGATCGAAATAAAAACTCGTCACTGCTATATAGAATTTGTTTTAGCGCTACAGCTGTACTATTTACCTTACCGATCGCCTATAACGAACCAGTCAAAGCCAAAGAGCTAGATTCCGATCTTAATTTAGCTGGTGCTTTGCACAAGAATTCGCCAGACAATAGCAAAATTCAAAGCAAACAAGGAAGACCGAGAATTGCTGTATTAGACTTTGACTTTAGCAGTATTAGCAGTCCTGGCTCAATTAGGCGAGGATCGAGGGGAGTCAGCGATATCCTCACCAACAAGTTAGTGCAAAGCGGTCTGTATAGAGTAATTGAACGCAGTAAAATTGAAGCCGTTCTCCAAGAGCAAAATTTAGGCGCTTCTGGAAGAGTAGATGCGAGTACAGCAGCTCAGATTGGGAAGCTGTTGGGTGTAAAAATGATAATAATCGGCTCTGTTACTGAATTTGATGCCGATACCAAACGAGAAGGATTTAGCGTTTGGGGATATGGAGGTTCGTCTAACAGCACGCAAGCTAACGTTAGATTAAACGTCAGGGTGGTTGATACAACCACTGGAGAGATTATGATGGTGGCTGAAGGAAAAGGAGAAGCTAAAGACTCGGATCGAGGTAGCATAAGCGTTTACGGATTTAGTGGAAGTTCTGACAGTATCGATGCGGATAAATTACTTGCTACAGCAACCGAAAAAGCGATCGACCAGGTCGTGACTCAGCTAAACTCTCGCTATCAAAATACTGCTGCTTCCCCTAGAGGTTTAAGAAATAGTCCTCGCACAATATCGAGTAACGTCAAAGCATTAGTTGCAGACATTGCTGGCACTCAAGTTATTATCAATAAAGGCTCCTCAGATGGTTTCCGAGTCGGAATGAAAGTATCAATTGAGAGAGTTGTTCGCCAAGTAAAAGATCCCGAAACAGGTGAAGTAATCAGGGAAGTAACTCAAAAAATTGGCGAGATTAAGTTGACCGACGTAGACAGCAAATCTAGCGAAGGCACGATCGTATCTTCAAATTCTACATTCCAAGTGGGAGATATCGCCAAACCACAATAGAACTGGAGAAAGTTAGCTAGCTTTAAAAAAAGGTAAGGATGAAAGTAAAAGGATGACGGATAAGGATTTAGACCTCGTTAATATCTAAAACATTAGCAAGGAGCTTAAACCCAAAAAATTCATCCTTCATTTGTCATCCTTTATTATTTGTGAAAACAGTAATGGAAGAATTAAAAACTTTAAAACAAATAGATTTTACTAAAGAGAAAGAAGAAGGTTATAAACGTATTTATAGGCGATCTCCTCTTGTTTCTAGCATATCTGTTGGCTGGGAAGATCTCGGTATTGCTTACGATCGACAGCCTCCATTTGAAATGCCTAAGACTTCGGCAAAACAACATTGCATAGCAATTTTGACCGATATACCTTCATCACTCGCGCAAACAGAAAGAAAAATCGACGGACGTTTGGTGCAAGAACAAAATGTTCGAGGAGATATTATTATTGTCCCTGCTAACACAACTCATCAAGCAGTATGGGATCGCGAAGGTAGCGCAGTCACGATCGCGATCGAACCTACATCTTTTGCTCAAACTATTCACGAAGTAGTCGATCCCGATCGCATTGAACTTTTACCGCAGTTTGCGACTCCCGATCCACTCGTTTACCAAATCGGAGTCGCACTTAAATCTGCTTTATCGAAAGGTGGTTCTACCAGTCGTCTTTATGCAGAGACTTTAGTTAATACACTCATCGTCCATTTAATAGAACATTATTCTGTTCCTGGCAATTCCTCTGAATGTGTAGCAGGAAAACTGCCTCAATATAAATTACGACAGGTAATAGATTATATTTACGTTCATCTCGATCGCGACTTAAGCTTAAAGGAATTAGCTAATGTCGTGCAAATGAGCCCCCATTATTTTTCTCGGCTTTTTAAGGAAACTACAGGTATTACCCCCCATCAATATGTGATTCGCTGTCGTATCGATCGAGCTAAGGATTTATTAAAACAGGGAAAATTATCCATAGATGATATAGCAATGGAAGTGGGTTTTGTAGATCGAAGTCATCTTCATCGTTATTTCAAGCGTCTAGTGGGTATTACGCCTAAAACTTTTTCAAAACAGTTTAATAAATAGCAAGAATATCCAAAAATAGCAAAAATGTACAAGCTAGTTACTCGGCAAACTTTTCATACTGGTCATTAGAACAATACAAAGAGAGTAACAGCCACAATGAAAGTTGAAACTAAAACACAAATGTATGAAGGCGCGCCTTGGTGTTTGGGTAGATATGACAGTTTTGAAATTAATAAACCCAAATTAATTACTCTTCTGGGTCACGATTATGTAATTTGGAAAGATGAAGAAGGTAATTTAAATGCTTTAGATAATATCTGTCCTCATGCTGGAGCCAATCTAGCTGAAGGCGGTTACATTTTAGAGTTTAAAGGAAAAAGTTGTTTGGCTTGTCCTTATCACGGTAATAAAGTCCAATTTTTAGGCGATGGGAAAGTAATTGTAGAAGGAAATCTTTCCAGTCAAGCAATACAACAAGTTTTACCTTTACAAGTTATTGACGGTTTAGTTTGGACTTATGGCCTTCATTGGAAAGAAAGTGAAGGAAAATTAGTTTCCGAACCAATTGAACCATTACTACCTATTCCAGATTATAGTAATGTTCCTTTTTTAACTCAATCTCATTCCCAATTGCATCTGAACAAACTCAACCATATTTATTTTCATTCTGAATCAGTTAACTGTAATATTCTCCAACCTATATGGAATCTACACGATGGGGAACATTTTGCTGGGACTCATCGAGATACCTTTCTTACAAAAGAAATCAAAATTGATAATCTAGTTCAGAATGAGAATAAAATTTCTTGGCAACTTACTCAGTATAAAAGGAACGATCGAGATGCCAAAAGAAATCAAAATAATCTATTACTTGAAGACGTAATGGTTCAATGTTTAAATTCATTTTTACCAAGTTTGACAGTTGCTACTTTAGATTTCAAAGGACAACTTGTTGTAGGAGTTGTTTCTATGTATCCAGAATCGCCAGAAAAAACTAATGTTTCTCTAAATAGTTATTTGGATTTTGAATTTGCCTGGTGGCAAAAACTTCTCAACATTCCCGAAAAGGCAAACAAATTCCGCGATCGGTTCATTTTTGAAGATGTATCGATATTAAATAATCTTTATGCGACTTTTAATAAAAAGATTACACTCAAAAATGATACACCTGCTGAATTAGCTATGAACTATCTCGAAAATTGGGATCGTTAGAGGTCACAACACCCCATAACCTCTTCAAATCATTTGCAGTAAGGTGTCTCACCTAATTAAAGTTTTGAGGCATGAAACCCCGTCACTTTAGTGCGGGGTGCTGACTGTAAAGGTTTTGGATTTCGCACCGAGTACTAATCTAAACCAAAGTATTATCCAACTTTTTTTTGCTGTTTTTGCTCGATCGTTTAATCTATATAATAAAGAAAATAAACAAATTGTTCAACCTAATATGAAAAAAACAGTTAATCTGATTTACAAAGCTGCTCTGAATAGAACCACTGGTTTAGAACAAGATGCTGAAATTATACAGCAATTGTTACAATCATCTGCTTATAAAGTCAATCATTATAAAATAACGGAACGCCGTATTTTTAAGAAATTAGGTATACCTCAAAGCCTAACATCTAAAATCAAAACATATCTAAAAACTAGAGGCAGTAAATTTGGAATCAATATATTTCTAGAAAAAATTAGACCCGAATTTTTAGGGTATGCAGAAAAAAATATTTTAATTCCAAATCATGAGATGTTTTCAACTAACAATGTTCATTTACTTGAGTTTATTGATTGTGTTTTATGCAAGACCAAATACGCTCAGAAAATATTTAGTAATCTTGGCTGTAATTCTAAGTTTATAAGTTTTTCATCAAAAGATAATTTAAATACTAAAATAAGAAAAAATTATAATCATTTTCTTCATCTTGCTGGAAAGAGTTCTTATCGAAGAGGAACTAATCAGATATTAGATTTATGGAAAAATAATTTTGAATTTCCAAAACTTACTGTAATAGCACGTCAAGTCAATAAGAGCGATTATAAAAATTGTCACAATATTGAGATACTAGATGAATACGTAACCGATGAAGTGGTTCTAGATTTACAGAATAGATGTGGAGTACATCTTTGTTTATCCGAAGCTGAAGGTTTTGGTCACTTTATTGTAGAAGGTTTAAGTTGCGGTGCATCGATCGTAACAACTAACGGTAAACCTATGAATGAGCTAGTTCAATCGGATAGAGGATATTTAGTAGAGTGTTCTAAAATTCAGCGAAAAGAGCGAAATTTGCATGATACGTTTTATTTCGATCCTTTAGATCTAAAGAAAAAGGTTTTTCAAGTTATTGAAGATACTCAACAAGAAAAAAATAAAAAGTCTACTGCTGCTAGGAAATGGTTTGAGGATAACAATAAATTTTTTCAAGAAAATTTTATTTCCATGATGCTGCTATGATTGGACTAGTGCAACCTAAAGCTTATGTGGGAAAGGTTTGAGTTTTGCACCGAGTACTAGTCTAAACTCCGGTTCAAAGCTTTCAGTAAGGCTTGATTTTCTTGTGGGGTGCCTACGCTTGTTCTAAAATAATAGGCATCTAATCCTTGTTTTAAGCCAAAATCAGCTACAAAGATATTTTTATTTGCCAATACTTCTACTAAATCTTTAGAAGTTATTCCTAAAGGTTTGGTTCTGACAAATAGAAAGTTAGCAGCAGACGGACAGACAATAAAGCCGAGTTTTTCTAGTTCTTTAGTTAAATTGCTTTTTTCCCGATCGATTTCTGCAATTTTTTCTCGAACATATTCTAGATTTTGTAAAGCTATTTCTCCAGCAATTAATGCTAATTTATTAACTGGAAATAGTTGAGCTGCTCGATAACAATAGTCAATAATAGTTTCACTTGCTATTCCATAGCCGACTCTAAGTCCTGCTAATCCAAAATTCTTAGACAAGCTTCTTAAAATAATCAAATTTGGATATTTTTCTAGTAAATCTGCTACAGTTTTTCGAGAAAATTCATAGTAACATTCATCGACAACTACCAAACAATTGACTCGATCGAGTATTTCTACAATAGTATCTTTAGCAGTAATTTTAGCAGTAGGATTGTTAGGATTGGCAATAAATAAAATCTTAGTTTTAGGTGTAACTTTCTCTATAATTGCTTCAATATCTAGATCGAAATTTTCGTTTCTGTTGACAAAAACTGGTACCCCTCCAATAATTTGAGTTGCCAAACCGTACACGAAAAAAGTGGGAATTGGAAGTAATACTTCTTCTCCTGGTTTGACAAACACTTTAATGATTAATTCAATCAAATCGTCCGAACCATTACCGATAATAATTTGTTCGACTTTTTTGCCAGTATATTCAGCTAATGCTTTTCTTAAATTACCTCCTAATACATCTGGATATCTGTTGACAGTGGTAGCAGCATCGACGATCGCCTTTACTACTTCAGGAGAGGGAGGATAGGGTAATTCCCCTTTATTCAAGTAAATAGCATTTTCTGCTTTAGGTAATGCTTGCTTGGGGTTTAAAGCTTTGATATTTTCGTTAATTAAACTATCTATTTTCTCTTTCAATTGATTTTTACTCCCAGTAATTGCGGTAACTCAACTACGCTGTCTAAAATAACATCACAACCGAGATCTGCTAACATCTTTTTTTTGTTTTCCCTAGCTTTCCCTTCTGCAAAACCCGTCAAAACTCCGATCGACATACATCCTGCTTTTTTAGCAGCGACGACATCGCTACCAGCATCTCCTATATAAGCTATTTGCTGACCATTTGCGAGTTGAAATCGATCGCTAGATAATTGGTCTGCGCTTTTATCGGGATAAATTGCTTTATACAAAACAAAGGGATGGGGTTTACCTAGTTTTATTTGGGTCTGCGAGTGGGATAAACTCGACTCAGCCTCTAAAACTTCGTCATAAGTAACAATTCGTTTGGGGTCAAAATATTGCAGCAGTCCTAAAACACTCAGAGGTTCAATAACTTCATTCCTCGGTCTTCCCGTGGCGATCGCTAAGGTATAGCGACCCTCGTTCCCTAAGGTGTGTAATGTAGCTTTTATCTTATCTAAATCTAATACTGTTTCGTCATCTGGTAGATCGTATCCCTTTTTACCTTCATACCATGCTTGGAAATTTTCATAGCACAATCGCCACAATTCTCCTTTCGGATCTAAAGAGGGGAGAGTCTCACCTAATTTTTTGTTACTGAAATAATTCACATAATCCAGTACTGCAGTACCAGTTAGCTCGATTGTTTCTTGCCAAAACTCTTCTATGACACTATTACTAATACGAGCGCTATATTCGATATCTTGTAGGTGTCTTCCTAACTGTTTTAATTTATCGGCGATCGAGAGATGGTTGCTATCGAGAATATTATTCCAACTATTTCCTTTTACTCGTTTAAATTCGCCGAGAATAGCTACTAAATGTAAGCAAATAACAAAAAAAGTTAAATCCCAGTTAGAGTTAATTGCGCGACTTTTGAGTTGGTAAATAAAGCTATTGGGTATAACTCTGTCTCCCACGTCAACCAATCTCGTCGAAACGTCGGGACTGTTGCCAAAATATTGACTAATTCCCAAGTAATTTTCGCTACAAATTAACTCCCAAACAGTGAGTTTGGCAGTATTCCAATATTTTTTTTCGCTAGTAATGACCCCATCTAAGTCAAAAATCAGTGTATTGAGTCGTTCTAAATTAAGTTTTTCCATTGCGATCGCTATTTTTGACTTTTTATTATTTCATTTTCAACCAATTAAAAACATTTTCTACTGTCAACACCAATTCGATCGGTCGGAGAATTGGTAATCGAGTTTTTTTTCTAAATAATTTTACCCTTTGTTCGGGAAACACAACTAGAATGCTTTCTTCTTCTAGGTCAATTAACCAACCTAATTTTGTCCCATGCTGAGAACAATGAAGCAAATTTTCTAACACTTTTGTCTGTTTTCGATCGGGAGAAAGAATTTCAATTACCCAATCTGGATGAATCTCAAAACGATTAGCAATTCTACCCAAAAAACTCAAAGGAATCCTCTCCCAAAGAAACACAGAAATATCGGGAACGATCGAATATCCGCCAAAACTACAGCGTAACTCTGGGAAAGCATAAGCTATTTTCTGCGATTCAGCAACTTCGTTAATAGCAGCACACAATTTAGATTGTAATCTACTATGTTCCCCTTGAGGCATTGGTTTTTTAATAATTTCTCCGCGAACAAATTCAGATGCAGGTTTAGTTTCTAGTAGTCTCAAAAACTCTTCTAGTGTTACAGATGGAGCGAACCCATTAGTCATTTTCTCTATATAACTTTATCCAATTCAGAATCGAGTAAACTTCTTTTTTCTCCCGTGTTTGTACTTCCCATTTCTACTGACATGGCAAAACCTAACAGAGAAATTTCAGGAGGAAATTTATTCGAGTCACTCAGGTTCATAGTCAAAAAAGGACAGCAAAACAGTGCTAATTTTAAATATTCTCTCCAGCGATCGTCGAGTAAATTCCTCGCTTTGAGTTCTTTCAAGAGAGGTTTGAGGACTCTTTCCAGTTTCGATCGCAATATATCAATTCTCACTTTTGCAGGGACGAAATTATGTTCTACAAAAATAGTATTTTCTTGGATTTTGCTTTGAATAGATAGTTCGCTAGCAACTTCTTGAGGAAAATACATCCAGATAGCAAAAACGTTGTGAAATAGAGGTTTTGTCAAATCCAAAAAAGGCGAGTGACGACCTGCAAAAGCGGGATCGAAATACACTAAACTTTTATTTTGTTCGTCAATAAATACGTTACCGTTGTGAGCATCTCCGTGACCGACTACTGACGACGTATCTTGACTAGATGGATTTAAATATTGAATTGCTAATTCTACTAATTCGTCCAAAGTGTGTTTAAATTCAATTCCATTAATAACCCATTTCAATTGGGCCAAGCGATCGAAGTCGATCTTCTCTCCTGGTAAAATGATCTCTTTATTTTGATAAAAGCTAGTAAAACGTCCTCCAGTTAAGCGATGATAAAATAACTGGTGAACGGGAACTTTAGCGTGTTCTGCTGCTGTTAAAGATTGCAGTGTTTTGAGATATATATCCCACAATTGTTCGTCTGCTTCCTGTTGAATGTCAACTATTTTTTCTGCATCTGTTCTCTTATTAGTTTCCAAATCGCGGATGACATTAAACAAAGAAGGGGAGTCAAAAAACTTATAAATTAGTAGTTGCTTTCCCCATTCCGTAGAACTAAAAATTGGTTGAATTACTGGATAACCCGCTTCCGCTAAAATGCCAGAATTATAGTATTCGTCAATGATACTTTGAGGTTCCACGTGGGTTTTAAAAAATAGCTTTTCTCCCTCTTCTGTAAAGATAAATCCATTAATAGAATTCAGAGAAACAGCTAAAGGACGCACGGTAACTTCTTTCACCCCAAAAGGTAAATTAGCATTGAAAAAATCTTTAAGCAATCGATTTGCAGTGGCTCGATCGCTAAATTGAATAGCCTGGATTTGCTGTAACTCTATATCTGACAAATTTTGCTCCTTTTTGTTCTTTGCTGTTTGCTATTTGCTGTTGGCTGTTGGCTATTTGCTGTTAGCTGTTGGCTATTTGCTATTTGCTATTTGCTATTTGCTGTTGGCTGACCTCTGACCTCTGACCTCCCCCACTCTCCCACTCCCCCACTCCCCCACTCTCCCCATCTCTCAGGAACGATCGGGTTTTAACAAAACATCTCGTTCCCGAATTGCCATTGCGTGAGCGGGAAAACCTTCGTACTCTGCTAAAGTAGAGGCTGTTTTTTTCAATTTCTCAAATCCTTCTTGGGTTAGATAGCCAATACCCGATCGCTTGAGAAAATCAAAGACCGACACAGCAGAGTAGGAACGAGCAAAACTTCCTGTGGGGAGAATAGCATTAACCCCCAAACAGTAATTAGCCGTAGGAATAGGAGTGTAATTTCCTAGTAAGATTTCTCCTGCGTTTTTGATTTCTCCTAAAATGCTAAAAGGATCTTTAACCAAAACTTCTAAGTGTTCGGGTGCGTAGTCGTTGAGAAAAGCGATCGACTCTTCCAAACTGGAAGTTAGCAAGATACCACCGTAGGAGGAGAGTCCTTTCTCGCAAAATTTCCTGCGCCATTCTGGAAGTCGTTTGAGATACTCGGAGAGGTATTCGATCGCTTTTGTAGCCAAAGATTCGCTGTGAGTCACTAAAAGTGCTGCTGAGTCCGGTCCGTGTTCTGCTTCAATTAATAGATCTAGAGCGGCTAATTGGGGGTCAGTAGTCTCGTCGGTGAGTATAATAGATTCGCTAGGTCCTGCAGGTAATCCTACGTCTACTGTACCGTATAGTAAGCGTTTGGCGGCAGAACCGTAAACATTGCAAGGTCCAGTAATTTTATCAACTTTAGGAATAGTTTGGGTTCCCAAAGCCATTGCAGCGATCGCCTGAATTCCTCCCAGTTTATATACTTC
>JAAUYD010253951.1_pt1 | contig 10195 bp, 9 predicted proteins | sample 7278101 | NCBI WGS metagenome assembly JAAUYD01 (sample SAMN14350128, study PRJNA611818) | marine sediment metagenome | isolation source: surface marine sediment (0.6m) | place: French Polynesia: Moorea | collected 2018-08
CCTCGTTGCGGTAGCGCTCGAGCTTCTCGCGGCAGTCGCCGCGATCGATGGGCGTGAAGCCGTGGGCGTCCTCGGGATCGAGCCGCGCGGGGTGGAGCGGCGGCGGGTGGGTCGGGAAGGGCTGGGTCGGGGACAGCCGCTCCCCGGCGATGTCGCCCGCCGGAACCGGCCGCTCCTCCACCGGGTAGAGCGGCTCACCGCTCTCGCGGTCGAGCAGGAAGAGGTGGCCCATCTTCGTGATCTGGGCGACGCCGGGCCGACCGTCGCCGACTCCCGGGATCTCGAAGAGCGCCGGCTGGGCGGGGACGTCGTAGTCCCACACGTCGTGGTGCACGGTCTGGAAGTGCCACGCGGGCTGACCGTCGGCGATTCGCAGCGCCACCACGCTGCTCGCGTAGTGGTCGAGCCCCTCGCGAACCGCAGCCGCGAGATCCGGCGCGGCATTGCCGGTGGGGACGAAGACGAGCCCCCGCTCGGGATCCGCCGAGAGCATGGCCCAGACGTTCGGCGTCCCGGCCTGGTAGCGCGCGCCCGGCGGGCGTGCGCGGGCGTCGAAGCCCGGCGGGACGGGATCCCACGCCCAGGCGAGCGCTCCGCTGCGCGCATCGAAGGCCCGCACCACGCCGCTCGGCGCATCGACGCGCAGGTTGTCGGCCACGAGCGCGCCGACCACCACCTTTCCGTCCAGCACCAGCGGGGGCGAGGTCGTGTAGTACTCCCAGTCCGGCGCGTCGGCGAGACCCTCTCGCAGCGACACCCGGCCCGCCTCGCCGAAATCGCTGCAGGGCTCGCCGGTCGCGGCGTCGAGGGCGATCAGCTCGGAATCGAGGGTCGCGGTGTAGATCCGCTCGCGGCAGGCGGCGGCGGGCTCGGCTGCCGCGTCCTCCCAGTGCGCGACGCCCCGGCAGACCCGTGTGTAGGGGCCGTAGAGGGTCTTGTTCCGCATGCCCGGGTCGAAGACCCAGCGCTCCTCACCGCTCTCGGGATCCAGCGCGAAGACGCGGTTGAAGCCGGTGCAGTAGTAGAGGGTCCCGTTCGGGACGATCGGCTGGGTCTGCAGCGAGGTGCGGCTCACCTCCCCGCTCCCATCCGAGACGTCGCCCGAGCGATGGCTCCAGGCGAGCGTCAGCGCACCGACGTTCTCGCGGTCGATCTGGTCGAGGGGCGACCAGCCCAATCCGGCGGCGCTCCCGCCGTAGGCGGGCCACGCGGCGACCGGACCCGAGAGCTCGATCGCGACGGGCGGGGGCGCATCGCAAGCCGTCCCGAACACGAGCCAGGCGGCGACACCGAGCGGGCGAAACCGGGACCGGAGCCGGGCGAGAGTCGGTCGGATCGGGCTCATCGGGCGCCAAGCTAGCCCGCCCTGATATCTTCGCGATCCTCCGGCGCGGCGCGGCCAAGGGCCGCCAGAACCCACGAGCCAGATCGACAGCAGCACGCAGATCGGATGGCACAGATCGACACCAGCGGAGGGCCTGTGGCCGAGGATCCGAAAGCCGGCGGAGGCGCCGAGGACAGCGAGGGCGGGACCGACTTCATCCGTCATCGCATCAAGGCCGACCTGGCCTCGGGACACACGCGCGAGGTGGTCACGCGGTTCCCACCCGAGCCGAACGGGCGCCTGCACATCGGGCACGCCATGAACATCGTGCTCAACTTCGGCCTGGCGCGGGACTTCGACGGCCGCTGCCACCTGCGCTTCGACGACACGAACCCGGCCGCCGAGAGCCCGGAGTTCGTGATCTCGCAGCAGGACGACATCCGCTGGCTCGGCTTCGATTGGGGCGAGCACGGCTACTTCGCCTCGGACTACTTCGGGCGCCTCTACGAGTACGCCTGCGAGCTGATCCGCCGGGGCCACGCCTTCGTCTGCGACCTCTCCTCGGAGGAGATCGAGGCGCGGCGCGGCACGCTCACGCAGCCCGGCGTCGAGAGCCCCTACCGGGGACGAAGCGCGGAGGAGAGCCTCGACCTCTTCCAGCGCATGCGGGCCGGCGAGTTCGAGCCCGGGGCCCGGGTGCTGCGTGCCCGCATCGACATGGCCTCGCCCGTGCTGCCGAACCGCGACCCCCTGCTCTACCGGATCGTCGACGTCCCCCATCACCGGACCGGCAGCGAGTGGCCGATCTACCCGCTGTACGACTTCGCCCACAGCCTCTCGGACGCGATCGAGGGCGTGAGCCACTCGATCTGCACCATGGAGTTCGTCGACCGGAGGCCGCTCTACGACTGGATCCTCGAGGCCCTCGACCTGCCCCAGCCGCGCCCCCAGCAGATCGAGTTCGCCGGGCTGGACCTGGCCCACACCGTGCTCTCGAAGCGCAAGCTGCGGCTCCTCGTCGAGGGCGGGCAGGTGAGCGGCTGGGACGACCCGCGCATGCCCACCCTCGCGGCCCTGCGCCGCCGCGGCATCCCGCCATCCGCGATCCGCCGCTTCTGCGAGGAGATCGGCGTCACCCGCAACCTGAGCACGACGCAGATGTCGCGGTTCGAGGCTGCAGTCCGCTCGGACCTGAACGAGAGCGCGCAGCGGGCGCTTGGCGTGCTGCGGCCGCTGCGGCTGGTGGTGGAGAACTATCCCGAGGACGAGAGCGAGGAGCTCGACGCGATCAACAACCCGCAGGATCCGACGGCGGGCACCCGCAAGGTTCCCTTCTCCCGAGAGCTCTGGATCGAGCGCGACGACTTCCTCGAGGATCCGCCCAAGAAGTTCCACCGGCTGAGCCCGGGCAAGGAGGTCCGACTCCGGTACGCGTACCTCGTGACGTGTACCGAGGTGGTGAAGGACGACGCGGGCGAGGTCGTCGAGGTGCACTGCCGCTACGACCCGGAGACGCGCGGCGGGGACGCGCCCGACGGCCGCAAGGTGCGTGGAACCATCCACTGGGTCTCGGCACGCCACGCGGTGGCCGCCGAGGCGCGCCTCTACGACGTCTTGTTCTCGAGCGAGGACCCGCTGTCCCAGCCCGACCTGATGCAGGACCTGAACCCCTCGAGCCTGGAGCGCACCGAGGCCTGGGTGGAGCCCTTCGTGGCGACGGCGGAGCCGGGCCAGCCGATCCAGCTGGAGCGGCTCGGGTACTTCTGCCTCGACCCGGATTCGACCCCCGGGCGGCCCGTCCTGAACCGCACGGTCACCCTGCGTGACAGCTGGGCGAAGATCGCGGGACGGAGCTGACCCCGCTAACCTCCCATCGGTGCCGGTCCGGGGGAGGCTGGCGCCCGCGCCCCCCGCGCACGGTTTCACTGGGGGAGCTGTGAGCCCCGCTCGCCGCTCCTGGAACCGCCCAGAGAATCATCGAGGAGTCCGATGACTGGCGGCATCAAGGTCATTGGAGGGTCCGCGCACCCGCAGCTGGCCGAGGACATCTGCAAGCACCTGGGGATCGACCTGTGTCGCTCCGAGGTCGTCCGGTTCTCGAACGAGAACATGATGGTGCAGATCGAGGAGAACGTGCGCGAGGCGGACGTCTTCGTGATCCAGCCCTCCTGCACGCCGGTGTCGGACGGCATCGTCGAGCTGCTGATCACCATCGACGCCCTGAAGCACGCCTCGGCCGCGCGCATCACGGCGGTGCTTCCCTACTTCCCCTACACGCGCTCGGACAAGAAGGACCGGCCGCGCATCTCGATCACGGCACGCCTGATGGCCGACCTGCTCGAGACCGCCGGCGCCAACCGGGTGCTGACCATGGACCTCCACTCGCCCCAGGTCCAGGGCTTCTTCCGCATCCCGGCGGATCAGCTCATCGCGACCCCGATCGTGTGCGACTACCTCGCGGCCCACCGCGACCTCTCGGACTACGTGCTCGTCGCCGGCGACGTGGGCGAGTCCAAGGACGTGGGCGCCTACGCGAACCGCCTGAACCTCCCCATGGCGATCGTCGACAAGCGCCGCGACGGCGACGACGAGAACGCCCGGGCCACCAACCTGATCGGCGACGTCGAGGGCAAGACCGCCCTCATCATCGACGACGAGATCGCGAGCGGCGGCACCCTGATCGAGGCGACGCGCTTCGTCCTCGAGCGGGGCGCACGCGCCGTCGAGTCGGCCTGCGTCCATCCCGTGCTCTCGGGCAAGGCGGTCGATCGGATCGCGTCTTCGCCGATCCGCAACCTGGTCGTCACCGACACGCTGCCGCTGCCGCCCGAGAAGCGCATCGAGAAGATCCAGATCCTCTCGGTGGCAAGGCTCTTCGCCGACGCGATCCGCTCGATCCACGACGGAACCAGCGTCTCGCGGCTGTTCCGCTAGGGAAGCTCTGCACAGGCCTCTCTACACGGACCGTCGGGGCCCGTCAGTCGCGTGTAGTCAACATCCCTAGCGCGGGCTACAGCACCTCGGACACGACGAGGGAGCCGCGCTGGCTCTCCAGCGACGGCAGCTCGGCGACCATCGCCTGCAGGAAGCGGCGGCCCGAGTCGTCGAGGCTCGTGAAGCGCAGGAAGAGGCCGCGGGGGCCGTCGTCGCGCGCGACCTTGGCGCGCAGCACGAGGGGCACCTGACCCGCGCGCACGTGCACCGCGATCTCGAGCTCCTCGCCCACCTGGAGATCCGGGCCGGGCTCGACGCGCATGCCCTCCATCGAGAGGTCGAGGCCGAGCAGCACGTGAGGCGCGTGGGTCCCGCGCGCGATCACCCGGCGCGGATAGGCGTGCCGGCTCGATCGACGCCGCTCGGCTTCGGTCTGGGCGTGCTCGCTCGCACGAGCCGTGCGCAGCAGGGTGCGGATCCGCTCCTGCGCGGCCAGGGGCAGGTTCGTGAAGGCCAACGCGCCCTGGGAACGTCCCTGGTGGACGGCGCGCAGCACCCGTGCTCCGATCCAGCAGGGGCGCGATCCGCTGCCACTCGCCGGAAGCCCGATCTCGACGCGACTCCCCGGGCGCAGGCGCAGATCGCTCTCCACCCGGGCGCCGCCCGCCGAGAGCTCGCGGATCCACGCAGGTCGCGAGCGAAGCCCGGTGCGGATCCGGACCGGGAGCTCGAGGGCCACGCGCTCGGCGAGTCGCCGCTCGTTGCAGGGGCGCGCGAGCAGATGCCGGATCAGCAGCAGCAGGGCCGCCGAGTCCACGGGGGAGCGCACCCAGTAGTCGACGCCCGGCGCCCACGCACCGGGATCGCTCACGTCCCCGATGACGACGCCGACGGGCCCCAGAGGCCGGGCGCAGCGGGCCGAGACGGCCGCCGCAGGGCCGACGGCCACGGGCAGCGGCCCGGAGCCGGCTTCGCGCCTCCAGGGCACCCCGGCGGCCGTGAGCGGGCCCTCGACCTCGGGGCACGGCACCGGGACCCAGACTTCCGGGGCCGGGGGCAGGGGCGAGACCAGGGGCAAGGGTTCCTCCCGAGCAGCGGGCCGGCCAAAGCCGGTTCCGGCCCGATCGGCACGCGGGCGCCGCTCCTGAACCGGGATCGGCCCCTGGCGCCCGTTCAGCACTTGGGTAATCTACCAGTACCGATCGGTACATAGCTCCCCAAGATCGGCGCGCCCTGGAGACCCGATGACTGCCGCTGCCCAGACCGGATCGTCTCATCCGACCTCGATTCCCGTCCGTCGCGTCCGCCTCCCCTTCGACGAGTCGATCCCGCGCGACTGGCTCGCGGGCAACCTGCTCGAGACCCACGTCTTCAACGGCCTGAACCTGGTGTTCCCGGATGGCGAGCGCTTCTTCATCCGCTCCGTCCACGACCACCTCGAGTACGTCACCGACCCGGAGCTGCGCGCCCAGGTCCGCGCGTTCGCCGGCCAGGAGGCCAACCACGCCCACGAGCACGAGCGCTACTTCGAGATCCTGCGCGCCCAGGGCTACCGCTTCGAGACCTTCCTGCGCCGCTTCCGGCGCTTCCTTCGCATCGTCGACCGGATCCTGCCGAAGTCGCTCCGGATCGCGATCACCGCAGGAGCCGAGCACTGGACCGCGACGCTCGGCGCCCTCGCCCTCGACGACCCCTTCATGGACGACGCCCACCCCACCATGCGCAAGCTGATCCTGTGGCACGCGGCCGAAGAGGTGGAGCACAAGGCGGTCGCATACGACGTGATGCAGGCCGCCGGCATCGGCTGGTTCACCCGCGTGCTGGGCTATGGCCTGGCCACGATCTCGCTGTTCGCGTGGTCGGGCTTCGCGACCCGGATGCTGCTGCGGCAGGACGGCGTCGACCGCGAGAAGCTCGCCGCCCTACGTCGGCACGCCCACGAGCATGGCCGCACCGGCCAGCCGCCGCCGCGCATCGGCCGGGCGATCCGCGCCTACCTGAAGCCGGGCTTCCACCCCGACCAGGTGGACGACGGCCCGGCGGCGCGTCGGCGCATCGCCGAGATGGGGCTGGCCGTCCAGGGAGGCTGAGCGACCCTGGTAGCGTGAGCGAGAGCCGGAATCCCGGACAGCACGCGGCGACGGCCCAGGGCGAACGCAACCGCCGGGCGATCCTCGAGGCGGCGACCACCCTGTTCGCGAGTCAGGGAGTCGCCGCCACGGGCATCGACGCGGTGTGCAAGCGCGCGGGGGTCGCCAAGACGGCGCTCTACTGGCACTTCGGCAGCAAGGAGGGCCTGCTCGCCCAGGTCGTCGAGAGCGTGGGCTCGAGCTGGGTCGAGGAGATCCGCAAGAGCGCCTTCCTCGCCGACGATCCGGCCGAACGGCTCGATCGCCTGATCGAGTCCTGGCGGGCGCTGCTCGAGGAGCAGCCGCACCTGCTGCGCCTGTTCCTGGTCGTCCTGCTCGAACGCTCGGAGTCGGCCGAGACGCGCGACGCCTTGAAGCGGGTCTGGGCCCAGGCCGAGCGCGCCCTGATCGAGGGCATCGAGACGAGCATCGGCGCCCCCCTGCCCGGCCTCGACCAGCTGGCGCACACCATGCTGATGCTCCTCTACGGGATGCTGGTGAAGAGCCTGCTCGAGCCCGAGCCCGTGGACCTCGAGCCTTTCTTCGAGGAGTTCCGCCACACGGTCCTGCTCGCGGTGGGCCAGCGCCTGGGCGACCCGGAGGGAACGACGGGCTGATGCCGGGGACGATGCCGGTCGAATGGCTGTCGGTGGCGGAGGCCCGCGCGCTGCCGGGCCTGCGCCTCGTCCTGACCCGCGGCGTGCCGGGACCCTGGGGTGAGCTCGCCAAGGGCATCCTGCACGTCAAGGGCATCCCCTACGCGAGGGTGGCCCAGGACGCGGGCGGCGAGAACGCCGAGCTCCGCGAGTGGACGGGACACGCGAACGCACCGATCGCCATCCTCGACGACGAGCCGCCCCGCGCGGGCCGCCTCGAGATCCTGTGGCTCGCGGAGCGGCTGGCGCCGAAGCCCGCGCTGCTCCCCGCCGACCCCGAGCTGCGCGCCACGGTGCTCGGCTGGTGCGACGCGATCGCCGGAGAGAACGGGTTCGGCTGGCAACGCCGCCTGTTGATGATCGACGCGCTGAAGCGCGCCGAGACCCTGCCCGGGCCACTGGCCGCCGTCCGCGACCGGCTCGCGATCCGCTACGGCTACCGACCCGACGCCGCAGCTGCAGCGCCGGCTCAGCTCGTCTCGTGTCTCCGGGGGCTGGCCGGCCGGCTGCACGCCCAGCGGGAGCGCGGGAGCGACTTCCTGATCGGCGACGCGCTCAGCGTGGCCGACATCACCTGGGCCGCCTTCGCCGGCCTGCTGCGCCCGCTGCCCGACGCGCTGTGTCCGATGCCCGCGGCCGTGCGCGCGAGCTACGAAACGCCGGACCCGAGGCTCGACGACGCCTGCGACCCGATCCTCTTCGAGCATCGCGACCGGATCTACGAGCGCTTCCTCGAGCTGCCCGTCCGGCTATAGGAGCCGGCTGCAGGAGCCGACTGTAGGAGCCGGCAGCGGCTCTCGAACCCACGGCGGCGCGGCCGCAGCCGTCAGGCTTCGCTGCGGGACAGCCCCTTCGCCATCAGCTGGCACTGCTCGCATACGACCTCACGGGTCAGCGGCGGATGGGCGCAGGCGGCCCACCCCGTCGCGGCCAGGGCGACCTCGGGCTCGCTCCAGCGCCCCTGGGCCAGCACCCGTTTGCAGAAGCTGCAGGCCGGCAGCTCCTCCTCGCTGCGCCCCACGGCGCGATCGAGCAGCGAGAGATGGCGCCTTGGCTTCTCGAGCTCGAGCACGCTCTGGATCGCGATGCGCCCGTCACCGCCGGCCGAGAGCTCGAGGCGCATGAAGCGGAAGAGGTCCGGGCTGTCGCAGCGGAAGGGAACGGCAATGCGAGCGTCGGACGCGCGGACCCACTCGAAGAGCCGACGGTAGACCTCGCGCGTCTCCTCGCCGTGGATGAAGCCCCAGATCGGGAGCCCGACCACGCGCTCGGCGGCCAGCTCGGGCGCGTCGTTGCGGAGGGCGAACTCGTCCCAGCCGACGCCGAGATCGGCGAGAAGGTCCGACCCATCGATCGCGTAGGACAGAGACCCCAGCATCGGCCCCCCAGCCAACTCGAATGCGGCCACAAGTCGAATGCCGCCACAGCTCGAATGCGGCCACAGCTCGAACGCGGCCACAACTGGAATGCGGGCGGAAGTTCGCCCTTCGAGAAGGGGTAGCCCCCGAAGCCGCCGGCGCCAGCCCTCGGTGGACGACCTACACGTGATTGCGGAGCATCAGCTCCTTGGGGTGCGGCTCGAGGTACACCTGTCCCGCCAGGTACTCGACGTCCAGCACGCGGACGTGGTGGCGGATCAGCGTGATCGGGACGATCAGCGGCACGTGACCCTGGCGGTAGTCCTCGACCACCGTGTGCACCTCCTCGCGACTGGCGTCATCGAGGCGCTTGCGGAAGTGGCCGAGCGCATGCTGCAGCACGTTCACCTGGCGCCGCCGCGTGGCCTTGCCCGCCATCGCACGCATGAACAGGTGGGCGTAGCGTTCTCGAAGCTCCGCGCGCGGCATGTCGCGGGCCGACGCCACCAATCGGCCGAGCTCGCGATAGAGGGGCTCGGAGTGGGCCAGCAGCTGGAGCTTGTGGGCGGTGTGGAACCGCACGAGATCCCCGACTCCGAAGCGCCGCGACAGGAAGCTCGTGAGCCGACGGTGGGCGAAGATCCGCTCGATCCAGTTCTCGCGCAGCAGGGGGTCCTTGAGGCGGCCCTCCTCCTCGATCGGGAGATCGGGGAGCGCCTGCTGGACGGCGCCGGCGAAGACGCCCTGGCCGTTCTTCTGGGGCATGCCCGCGGCGTTCCAGATGCGAACCCGCTCGACGCCACAGCTCGGCGAGTCCTTCTTGAAGACGTATCCGGAGAGCTCGAGCTTGCCGAGCTCCCGGGCGCGGCGCGCCGCGAAGCGCTGCATCGCCCGCGTGTGGTCCTCTCCCGACTTCGTGCCGCGCAGCCGGATCTCCTCGCCGTGGCGTTCCAGGCGGATCGGCTCGCGCGGCGTGCCGAGACCCAGCTCCACCTCGGGACAGACGGGCACCCACTCGACGAAGGGGGCGAGCTGCTGACTGAGGAAGCGGTCGTGCTTGTGCCCGCCGTCCCAGCGCACCTCGCTCCCGAGCAGACAGCTCGAGATGCCGATGCGCAGGGGCGCGTCGTCGCGCCACGGATCCGCGGAGGAGGACACGGCCGGAGGGTACCCCGCGGCCGTGCCCTCGCGAGCGCTCGCGCCATCCCGTTCGATGCGCGGGTCGAGCGCCGCCGCCGGATCAGTCGCGCAGCGCCCGGCGCTCGGCCCGGCGGTAGAGCGTCTTGCGATCGATCCCGAGGATGCGCGCGGCGCGTACCTTGTTGCCCGCGGTGAGAGCCAGGACCTCCTCGATGTAGCGGTCCTGAACCTCGCGCAGCGGCACGCGGTTCTGGGCGACCTTGCGAAGCAGATCGAGCGGCTCGGAGACGACGGACGGGTAAGGGGCGCGGTCTTGCTGGAACTGGACGGGGTGCATCGGTTCTCCTTGGCCGTGGGTCGGGCCCCGACGGCGGTGCGGTGCCCCACCCTGGTGCAGCGCGCGTGCCAATGCGTCCCAGGGCACGCGGCCCCCTCGAAACGCGCGCAGCGCTGGCGAGAGGGCCCTGCGCGACCCGTGCACCCGCGGTGTCCGCCCCGGGGTGTCTGCTCCAGTGGACGCCCGGTCCATGGGACTGGACGCCCCGTCCCGGCGCCGGGCTTTCGCCCTAGACTCCAGGTCCACAGGTGGAGGCCCCTGCCATGTCCGAACTCGAGCCGCTCCTGGAGAGCGCCCGCAAGCTCCAGCCCGACGTC
>JAAUYD010000867.1_pt1 | contig 10194 bp, 7 predicted proteins | sample 7278101 | NCBI WGS metagenome assembly JAAUYD01 (sample SAMN14350128, study PRJNA611818) | marine sediment metagenome | isolation source: surface marine sediment (0.6m) | place: French Polynesia: Moorea | collected 2018-08
GTTGGTGGAGGTTGAAGTTGGTGGAGGTTGAAAATCTAAAAAATATTAAAAATCTTAAAAAATATTAAAGTATCAAGCCCAAAAAGTATAAAACCTATAGCTACCCTAAGGGGTGGCTAGAAGCAAAGACGTATCTTTGGCTATCTCTGGCTGCGCTAACATCCTTAATCAATTTTGATTTATGTCCTACGGACACGCTACGCTAATGAATTTTGACTTTTGACTTCCCCTCCTGGGGCGCTTATTACTTATTAATTATTACTGCTTCATTGAATTTGCTGATTAACATTATAAGAATAAATATATTTTTCGTTATGTGAATCTATATCATTAATGGTTAGGCCAAGAATTTCTGCCTGATAGCGTTTCAATTGTTCTACACTGTCGTGGAAGCTATGACGACTGCTAATACCAGCACGAACTATAAACAGTACATTATGTATTATTTTTGCAATTAATGCTGCTTCACTGGTTAAGCTAACCGGTGGACTATCTACCAGAATATAGTCATACTGCGTATCGTTTTTAACAGAATTTAAACTTTCTTCAAATCCACCACGAGCAACAAATTCGGCTATCCGGTCTTCAGGAACCCTTAGTGCTAATAAATCTACGTTCTCAAAAACGTTAATTGGTCGGATTTTTCGCTCTCCAATACTCTGTCCACAAAAACCTAGAGATTGAGTGAGTTCGCACTTGCGAAAATCAGCATCAACAATCAGGATTCTAAACCCTAGTTCGAGTAATGCATTTGCTAGTCCTAAAGTTACCGTTGTTTTACCTTCACCTGAATTGGCACTAGCTATCATTAAAGATTTATTCTTCAAGTGGAGTAAACTAATAGCAGAAGCAAGACGTTGAAACTCTATTTTCTCGTTGATTGCTTCTTCCATATGAGAATCTAAATCGTTCATGTAAGGAATACTTGCGAGTACGGGAAAATTTGTTTTTTGGACGTCTTTAGGAGAAATTAAGGGATCCCGTTTTTCTTGAAGTAACAGAATGGCTGTACTACCAAATATTGATACAAGTACAGCACCCAAAATAATCAACTGGATATTAGGAGCAGATGCTTGATTATTAACTACTGGCTCATCTAATAACTGAAAACTGGGATAAGCATCAAAGGCAGAAAGCCTCACTTGTTCTGCTTGTGTCACTAAACCATCATAAACTCTTTTGGCTGTATCATATCTTCTTTGTAAATCCATCAATATTCCCTGTCTTGCAGGTATTTTTTTTAGCTGCTCCCTCAAATAATTAATTTGCACTTGCAATTGTTTGGCTTTACTCGACATTGCTTCTGCTTGACTTTCTGCCAAAATCAACTGTTGAATAATATTTTTGTCCGCAAGATTGGAATTTACTGCTGTAAGATTTGGTGAAGTATCAGATATATTGCCTTGCAGTTGTTCGAGTAATTCTTGTTGTTGAAACTTCAAAGTTTCAATCCGGGGATGATTACTAGTCAAATAACTCTGGGCTTCTTCCAGAGAGATATTAACTTTGTTTAACTTATTGCGAATCGATTGATCTTTGCTGTTGTCTCTGAACTGCAATGATTGAAGCGCCGTTTGTGGGGGAAGAGACAAACGTGCTGAGAGTATACGAGTTTGAGCTTGGGCTGCTTTTGCCTCTGCTAAAGCTTCAACTCTAGATTTATTCAGAGCCTCAATAGTAATAAATACTTGTTTCGCATCATGTCCATCACCAAACAAATTTCCTGTTTCTTTGAATTTATTCAATTTTTTTTGGGCGTAGATCAATCTGTGACTAGCTTGTTGTACTTCCTCTTGAATAAATTCTGATTGGGAAATAACCTCATCTTGTCTTAACTCTTGTAAGCGTTCTTTAAGACTCACAATCAAATTTTCTGCCCGTTCTTTTGCTAACCTCGGACTGGAACCTTTCACGCTAAGGGATATCACTGTAGAGTCGTTTTCTGGAGAAACATCAAATAACCCTTTATACTCGCTAAGTTGTTGGTAAGACCGTTTTTGTGGATCTTTCTCCCATACTTTCTTAAGCACATTATCGCTAGTCGCAATTGAAGAAATAACATTTAGTGGATTGACTTGTTGAGATACCCTAGCTTTTTTATCTTTAAAATTATCTGAATCATCCAAATCTGCATCAAAATTACTAGTTATATTCGGTAGGATTAATTGTGCTTTACTAATCCAAACCCTTGGCAAAAACGCAATATTTGCTACAGCTATACCAAGTATAATCTTATTCCAACCTAATATTAACTTCCAATGTCTAACAGCTATTTTAGTAACTTTTTTCATCATAATTAAGGATTCCAATTCTTCTTAAATCCGCGTTTATCTGCTTTATTTTTTATATTTACTTGATTTATGACCAAATATCAATTTCTGAGAGAATTAAATGAAAACTATAAATTCACAATAAAATTTTCTCAAAATAACTCACCCAATTAGTTCCCAAAAATACTTAAAATAAAATACTCATTATTATGGACATATATAGAATCGCTTTTACACAAAGATAGTTTGTCAAACATGTCAAATATAATTAATGTTTATCTAAATTTGAGCTGCCAAATATAAGAATAAATATTCCTAAGCGAATATCTTGGTAATCCTGAAGCAGCTATTATTTGACTACTTGAAAAAATCTATTTGTCCCTAAGGGGATTTTGTTGATAGCTATTTTCGTCAGATATCATCCATACTTAAATTATCTACTGACATAGAAAATTATAGCTATCTTTAAATTGTTTTGAACTGAATCAGTACAAAATGTAAAATAATACAGGAAATCAATCAGTAAAGCTTTATCTAAATAATAAGTTTAAGATACCTAGCTACTACCTCTAGGTAATAACTCATTACTTAAATAGAGAAATATCTCTTATTGGAAATTGTCTTATTGGAAATTGTCTTATTGGAAATTCTCATCTCAAATATACACGCAATTAAATCGATTATTTTTAATTCGACTTTGTGTATAAAAAAAAACTGGTTTCTTTGATGCACCATAGTTGAATACATATTTATAAATTAGCTTCACACACCACAATCAAAATTATTACCAAAAATTATCTGTTTTTGGAAAGTAGTTTCACTGAAACCATACATTATTTTATATTTTTTTTGTTTTCCTTTGTCAAGATTTTATTTTTATGGTGATTTTTTTGATTCGATAATAATAATTTATCAACATAGTTTTAATTTCAAAAAGAATAAATAATCCTGTTATTAAATGCTAGTTTTTAAATAAAATAAAACATGCTGTTACTTGAGTGTGAGAATAAAAGTACACTTTAAGTTAAATTAATCTGGTTACTTTCTGACAACAAAAAATAAATTAAATCTGAAATTAAAGAATTGCATCCTAAATCTTCAGGTACGGTTATCTGCGGGAGATATCACCCCTAGGAGCAATGTGTATAGCAGTATGTTTGGCGTTAAATTAAAAATATAGTAAAAAAAAGTAGCGTTTTTTAATTTAGAAAAGAGAATATCTATCAAGTCAATCGTAATAAAAGTCACGATAGGGTTTAAATGTCTATCTTGACAAAAAAGTTACCAGTATCGTTTTAATGCTACTATATTATGTCTGAATTATGTTTGAAAAACTGCAACAAAGCGTTAAGCCACTTCTAAAAATACTAGTAATCTTTTGTCTAGTGTTTACATTCATACTGAGTCATGCCGATGCAGCATTAGCAGCACGCAGTGGCGGTCGCATTGGTGGCGGTTCTTTTCGAGTGCCGAGCCGTACTTCAGTTCCTCGTACTTATGCACCTCCTGGTGGTGGATACTCTACCTATCCTGGTGGTGGTTTTGGTTTTCCTTTTCTATTACCGTTTTGGGGAATTGGCGGAGGATTCAGTGGTTTATTTGGTATTCTGATTTTTATTGCGATCGCAAATTTTCTTGCTCAGAGTTTCCGTCGTGCGGTCAGCGATGAAGGAGAAGAGCTAGGTTACAACAATAATAGTCCTGTCTCAGTAACTCGTTTACAAGTAGGACTATACGCACAAGCACGTAATTTACAAAAAGAACTCAATAAAATTGCCGAAACTGCTGACACTAATTCTCCTGCAGGAAGAGCAGAAGTTTTACAGGAGGCTACTTTAGCTCTGTTACGACATCCAGAATATTGGGTATATGCAGGTGGTGGGACACAACAAGCAAAATTGACTGCTGCTGAAACCGAATTTAACCGTCTAACATTAGCGGAACGCAGCAAATTTACTGAAGAAACCTTAAGCAATGTCAACAATCAACTCAAATCATCTACAGCCCAAACTTCTTTAGCTGGTAGCAGTGAAATTGACAATCCTACGGAACTTATTAATCGAGGACCGGGAGAGTATATTATCGTTACTTTAATTTGTGCAACTTTAGGTAAATTTCAAATACCCGATATCAATAGTAGCGATGAATTACGTCAAGCTTTGCGTCAAGTTGGTAGCATTCCTAGTGAAAAACTTTTAGCCATTGAAGTTCTCTGGACTCCTCAAGCTGAAGGAGATACCCTGACAACTGATGACATTTTAGAAGCATATACCGACATTAAGTTGGTCTAAACTAAGTTTCTATTAATTAACTCTTGGGAAAAAACTTTGGTACAAAAATTTTGGTACTAATAATTTGCAAAGACACAGCGACATTAAAAATTTTTGAAAGTTTTTGAATGTCGCTATATTAAATCATTTAAAACGCAGATATTAGCACCTTTTCAAGCTGCTTCAATAAACTTCATGGATGCTATAGGTTATATTCCCATAGCCTTTGGCTAACTTGGAGTAATTTTTACGAGACTGAAAAACCAGGTAGTGGCTGGGCACAAGCAATTACCACAGTATCTTCTGGAAAACTAATTAGTTCCAAATGCTTCGGATTTTTAAGTATTTCGTAAGCTACCAAAAAACCAGCAATCGTCCAAGTTTGATACTTCCGCGCTTCTTTACCAATCAAACGCCCGTGGCGACCATCATAATATTCTGGCCATTTATCTTTGAGCAGACGAGATGCGGCAACCTCTAATGCCATGTATCCCAACTCAACTCGATTTGTTTTTTGCGCAGCAGCAGCTAACAACCACAACAAAAACGGCCAATTACCACCATTATGATATGACCAAGGAATATTTTTGGCGTCGCAACCGGTTATTGTTTCCCAGTCTCTACCTTCAATTGCCGGGAAGCAAACCTTAATAGGCATTCTTCCAATTAAACTCTCCCAGCGAACCGAAATTAAATCCATAATACTTTGGGATTGTTCCTCTGAAGCCAGTTGTGACACAATTGCCATTAAGTTACCTTGAGAGAAAAAGCGAAAATCCATTCTTCCCGGACCTAAATTACCAACAAAATAACCTCCGGGTTCAGGCAGCCATTCTTTTAGCCATTCGGGAATAGTATCTGGATAAATATTGAATTTATTAATCGCCTGAATTCCATATTCTTCAACTTTATAACAATAAATTTCATTAAGGATTTGTAGATCTAACCAGTAATAGCTGCGCAGATGGTAAGCCAAATTTCCCAATCTTTCGTCCACAACAGCAATATATTCATCTTCTGGCTGCAACAATTCTCTAGCCGCTCGCAAAGAGACATAAAACAAAGCTTGAATATCCAAAGGATAGCCATAAACCCCCATCCGTCGGTCAATCATAAATGAACCATCGGGAACCAGCATTGTGGGGAACATATCAAAACGAGTGGTCAGACAAACATCTAATATCAGTTTGATACCCTTTTGGAATTCAGAAGTATGAACTAAGGACCAATCATTACTGGCTTTAACATAGGCGCGTAATATCAACAGCCACCAAAAACCCGAATCAACGGGTGCGACCCTGGCAATTGCATGTTCTCCAAAATCAGCATGTAGGTGTTCTTCATTGTGATTTTTATGAACAACCTTAAAGCTTGCAGGCATTAAACCTTGACCGGGTTGAAAGCACTCCATTTGCTTATCCCAGCTTTGCAATGTCAATGTTTCGATTAAAAAATTACGGACAATTTCCGTTTCACCCTTCATTAGAAAAGCCAGTGCAGAAACTGCAAAATCGCGAGTAAAACACTGGTCATAATTAAGAGAATTCATGTGTGGATCGCGGGCTGCAACAGTACCCACAGGAAGATCGCGATAGTTAATTATTGAATCTTCTAAAGCTTGCCATGCCAGTTGCACTATATTTTTTGAGACTTCCACCTTTATTAGTAGCCTCCCAAGTCAAAAATAATCATAATTAATCAAAATTAAAAATATAACTGAAATACAATTGATAAAGGCGCTATAGTCTAATTCACAAATTTCTTTTCAGCAAGTATCTATAAATACAAAATGCCGCTAAAGCAGAAAATTTTTATTGACCGATAGCCAATCCCAAAATTGTAATTCTACTCCTCAACTACAAGCATGAAAGCTTTATTGTCGATTTTCTGTAACTTTTATTAGTAAAAATCATATTAGTAAAAATAATATTAGTAACTTATTCATTGGTTAATATCTTGTGGATACCCATGATCATTTTGTCTTCTTACTTCCTCATCAGTTGAAGGATTATCTTGGTTGATTTTGCTTTGATTAATTACTTGAGAAAAATATTTAGTATTGAAATTTAACAACTCTGGAACTGGATCGTAACCTCCCCGACAAAAGGGGTTACACCGCAATATTCGCCACAATGCAAGACATAAACCTCGAAAAATTCCCAATTTTTCTATTACTTCGATCGCATATTGAGAACAAGTTGGCACAAAGCGACAAGTGGGAGGAAATAAAGGAGAAATGAATATCCTATAAGCTTTAATCAATAAGATAAAGAGTTTTTTCATAGATTTACTGGGCTTTAATTTACTAGGTTTTTAGGCAAACTTTGTAAAAAATAGTTTAATTATTTTGTAAGTATTTACTCAAAAAATATTAATTTTTTCTTTATGAATCATAACTACTTTCAAAACAATAAGTAATGTATAGGCAGTATTACATTTATTCACAAAAAAATAATTTTCCCTCACAGGTTTCTCACATTTTAAACCTACTCTAAAAACATAGCAGCTTATATATTGTGTCAATTAAGTTACGAAGAAGCTGTGGCTGTTGTGGTTAAATAAATCAGGTTGAGAAGATTATGAACTACTGTCCTTGCTGCACTGATATTCTTTTACGCCACACTAATGGTAATGGAGTATACTGGTTTTGCCGAACTTGCTGGCAATCGATGCCAGTGTCTGAATACAAAAAATCTGATTTATTAACAGAAATGTCTTTTAGAAAATTATCTCAAGTAATTGACAAATTAGAAAAAGTTACTTCTTTGGAAGATTATCAAAATAAAAGTACTGGAAATAAAGGTACTAGAAGCAATCATAAATTACAGCCGATTTCATCTAAGTGAGGTATACTTCATATCTTTAGGATGCAGGGGAGCAGGGAGCACTGAGCAGGGGGAATGTACCTCATCTACTTGCAAAGTGCTGTAGATGTAAATTCAACAGAATTTGTAGAAATTTGAAGTTAAAAGCTGAAGTTAAAAGCTGAATTTAAAAGCTGAATTTAAAAGCCAATCAAATAAATTTTTGAATATTATTTTTCTGTCAATTTGATTCTGATATAGCAATCCTAAATAATTCGTAAAAATAAATATTGTAGAGACGTTGCATGCAACGTCTCTACTACAGGAATCACTACCCCCAGATAAATTTATTCGGGGGTTCCTCTATTTTTCTTTCTTACACTGAAGTTGATTGTTTTTCTGTAGAAACCTCTATAGGAGAGTATTTTTTTTCTTCAATGATTAATACCGAACAGGGAGCATGATGTAGTACGTAATTACTAACACTGCCGAGGAAAACTTCAGCTAATTTAGAACGACTACGACGTCCAACTACAATTAGATCGGCATTCCAATTACGAGCAAATTCACAAATATTACGACCTGGACTACCAAGGTTTTGAGTAAATTCAGTTTCTACACCATTAGTTGTAGCTAAGTTGGTATAGTACTGTAATATTTTGACTCCTTCCTCTCTAAATTCATCCCATTCTTTTTGATACAATTCAGTTCTTGTTAATTCTGGATAGTAATTCAAACTTGAATATATTGGCATTAAAGGACTATTTTCTTCCTCTGAAGAGAGGACGTGAAGCAGCATCAGATGAGCATTGGTTTTGACTGCTAAATCTAGTACTTCTTCAAAAACTTGTTGGTTCATATGTGACCTATCTAAAGCCACAAGTATTTTATTAAACATAGTATTTATCCCACTTAAATATAGAAATTGCAATGAGCTTTTTCTTGATTTATTTCAACAGGTATAGCAATCAGTTAATCTCTACCTTACACTTATATTTATAGTAATCAAAGTTGAGGAATTTGTGAGGTATACTGGAACTATAGTGTATCAAAATTAAAGGTTAAAATATCTTTATGTTAGGTGTGAAAAAAATAATGCAAAGAGTTTTTTATTTACTTGTGACACTAATATAAATTTTTGCGAATAAAGTTGTTTACATCTAATTTTTCTTGCTCCCCGTTCCTTATATCCTCTCCCATGGAAGTTAGCTGTAATTTTGTATATCACGTAATTCAGAACTGTTATAACACTAACAACTTATTAATTGGTTATATTAATAATTTTAAAGTAGTCATAGATTTTCCCTATTAAAACGATTGATTACTTGGATCTAATGATAAAAAACAATAAGAAAAATTAATATAAGATAAATTGTCAAAAAATATTATTAAATATTATTTAAGCTATGATTATGACGCATATTTACATTACATTAAGTAAGTGCTCAGTTACGATATAAATGCAGCAAAATAAGGTTATGACTTTTTAGCATTGAGTCATTTCACTAACCATTGAGCATATCTATTGAAGGTGTGCTCCCCAAGGTATAAAACTCAGAATAAAAATGCAACCAAACTAAAACTAAAATTTCACTAATAAAACCGATCGGCATCAAACACAACACCAAAAATTTTCAATCCAACAGTAAAAATCGGTTAGTGAATTAGTTAGTTGATAATGTTTGTCTTCCTCCGAACAGATAAACATCATCATAAATCAACATATTTACATAGATTTTGAAGGTAAGGAAAATTATGAATGCCAATCAAATTATAAATAGATATGCCGCAGGAGAAAGAGAATTTCAAGGAGTTAATCTTCATCAGGCAAATCTTTGCAACCTTAACTTAAGTGGAGCAAATTTTGCTGGCGCAGATTTGAGTAGCGCTGATTTAAGTGGGGCAATATTAAAGGGATGTGATCTCACGAGAGCCAACTTAACCGACGCGGATCTGAGTCGAGCAAATTTCAGCGGGACAAAAATGAGTGATGTCAACTTGATCGGGGCAGAACTCACAGATATGAATTTACAACAAACAGACTTAAGTAATGCCGATTTGCGCAGTGCTAATTTGTGTAGAGCCAACTTAATGGGTGCAAATCTGACAGATACCGAAGTTAGTGGGGCTGATTTTAGAGAAGCTAATCTCAGCTATTCAGGTCTGCTTGGCTGTAATTTGAACGAGGCGGATATTAGTGGTGCCAATTTAACAAATGCAATGATAACTGACAGAGAAGTAAACGGTACCATTATGCATGCAAGTATATCCCACAAATGGGTTACTTGGGCTGGTAGTTGTTGATATTTGCTCGAAAATATTCGCAAATATTAAGTTGTCAAATACAAAACTGCTTCGAGTTTGACTGCATTATTACCGAAACAGGTTCACAGGGTATAGCAGAGCGCGTAAAAAGCTCCTCTATTCCATTCATGTGAATATAGGGAGTCTCAAAGCAAATAGTACCTACATTAGTGTTGCAATTAATCTTTTAGGTTGTTGCAACACTGTATTATGTGCGGATATTTTGAGAATTATGTTTTGAGAATTATATTTTGAGAATTATGTTTTGAGAATTATGTTTTGAGACTTTGTGCAAGATACGAAAATCGCAAATGCCATCAATATTGCAAGGGTTGAATTTTAGAAACTGAGTATGATACATAATTGCTTGAGCAGCTTATGGAAGCCAGAAAGTTGTTTCATTGGTTTTTTAGTAGCTAAAAATTAATCTCATCAGTATATATTCTTGATATATTCTTAATATAAAGTATTAAATTAACAATTAAATAATAAAATTCCCTGGTTCCGGATTTCGAACGATTACTCTCCGCAAACAGGGAAGTTAAA
>JAAUYD010062730.1_pt1 | contig 10190 bp, 6 predicted proteins | sample 7278101 | NCBI WGS metagenome assembly JAAUYD01 (sample SAMN14350128, study PRJNA611818) | marine sediment metagenome | isolation source: surface marine sediment (0.6m) | place: French Polynesia: Moorea | collected 2018-08
GTAATAATCAAACCGTTATCGGGATTCGACCTGTCAATATCAATGGACATATAAAACTACACGACGATGTTAACCAACCAATTTTTAACAACAATGACTTTTCGAATCGATTTGCCGTCAATAAACTTTAGCACCCGCTTGTCCAACAACGCTTTTTCTTTGACGGTTTTTTCATCCGTGTCCGTGGCTACTGTGAATCGGCTGCGTAGTTTACCGTTTACCTGAACTACAATCAACAACTCGTCTTCTTCCAGCGCTTCCATCTGATATTGTGGCCAGGAAGCCAAAAGAACACTGGACCGATGACCAAGCCCCGCCCAAAGTTCTTCAGCAAAATGAGGTACAATCGGCGACAGCAGGAGCGTTAGTGATTCCATGGCGAAACGTAATACCGGATATTGATGATCGTACTTCTTTTGCATATCAAAGGAACTCAGAGCGTTAAACAGTTCCATCACCGCGCTGATGGCCGTGTTAAAATGGAATCGATCTTCAATGTCTTTGGTGACCCTTTGAATGGTCTGATGGGTTTTACGATACAATTCCCGCAACTCATCTTCTAAATCGTTGGGATTTCCATTGAAGGGCTGTATTTCTTTTATCTCTTCCAATACGATTGTCGCCAGACGCCAGACCCGGTTTAAAAATCGAAAGCCGCCTTCAACGCCCTGTTCACTCCATTCCAAATCCCGCTCAGGCGGAGCAGCGAAAAGGCAAAAAAAACGTGTGGTGTCGGCACCGTATTTATCAAGCAATATATTTGGATCAATGACATTCTTTTTGGACTTGGACATCTTTTCAACCCTGCCCACCGTTACCGGCTTAGAGCACGTTTTGCAAACACGACCGGTTTTAGCGTTTTCGACCTCATCGGGTAAAAGAAATCCATGATCAGGGCACGACATTGTCTCTTTACATACCATCCCTTGGGTGAGCAAATTGGTAAAGGGTTCCTTAAATTTTACCAATCCCTGATCATTCAACACGCGGGTATAATATCTTGAGTATAGTAGATGTAAAATGGCATGCTCTACCCCGCCGATGTATTGATCCACCGGCATCCAGTAATCTACGGCGGCGGTGTCAAAAATATGCGTATCGCACCGCGGACTGCAGTATCTTTCAAAATACCAGGAAGACTCCACAAAAGTGTCCATGGTGTCCGTTTCTCGCCTGGCATCTGCTCGGCCGCATTGCGGGCAAGGTACCCTAACAAAGTCGTCCAATTCGGGCAGCGGAGATTTGCCGCCCTCGAGCATGTCGACCTGCTCTGGCAACACCACAGGAAGGTCTTCTTCAGGGACCGGAACAATGCCGCATTCGTCACAGTGGATCATCGGAATGGGTGCTCCCCAGTATCGCTGCCGGGATATTCCCCAATCCCTTAATCTGAAACTGATTGATCGTTTGCCAAGATTATTTTTCTCCAGATAATCGGCAATTTCATCCAGTGCCGTTTGGCTGTCCATCTTATCAAACTGACCGGAATTTATCATGACACCCCTGCCGACGAAGGCTTCCGTCATGGTTTCCCCATCGAGATCCGTATTTTCGGGTTTAACGACCACGATGATGTCCAATCCATATTTCTTGGCAAAATCAAAGTCCCGCTGATCATGCGCAGGAACAGACATGACGGCACCAGTACCATATTCCATCAGGGCGAAATTGGCGGTATATACAGGTATTCGTTTACCGGTCATAGGATTGAGACAATAAGCACCGATAAATACGCCCTCCTTTTCATAGTTTTCAATGCTGCGAGCGGATCGGTCCTGCAGTGCGATGCGCTTAACAAACCGCCTGACTTCATCCTCCTGGGGGGTGTCTCTTGAAAGTTTAAATACCAGCGGATGCTCCGGAGCCAAGCACATAAATGTCGCTCCAAATACAGTATCTTGCCGGGTGGTAAATACCGTTATCACATCTTCTCGGTTTTCGACGGCAAAATCAATTTGGGCCCCAATGCTTTTACCGATCCAGTTTTTCTGCATGGTAATTACTTTTTCCGGCCATCCCGGCAATTTATCGCAATACAGCAGCAGGTCCTGAGCAAAATCAGTAATCTTAAAAAACCATTGCCACAGTTGCTTTTGACGAACCTGCTGGCCGCAACGCCAGCATAATCCGGCTTCAACCTGTTCATTGGCTAAAACGGTTTGGCAATCTTCGCACCAGTTTACGAAAGACTCTTTGCGATAAGCCATGCCTTTTTCGAACATCTTTAGAAACAGCCACTGCTCCCACCGATAATATTCAGGTTGACAAGTGGCAAGCTCTCTTTCCCAATCATAACTAAATCCCAGACGCCGGAGTTGGCTGCGCATTGCATCAATGTTGGCATAAGTCCATTTTGCAGGATGGGTGTTGTTGGCAATGGCCGCATTTTCAGCTGGCATGCCGAACGCGTCCCATCCCATAGGGTGGAGAATATTAAACCCTCGCATCCGTTTGTAACGGGCAACCACATCACCAATGGTGTAATTGCGAACATGCCCCATATGAATGTTGCCGGATGGGTAGGGAAACATTTCAAGAAGATAATATTTCGGCAGTGTAGAATTTTCGGTCACCTTAAATAAATTCCATTCATCCCATTGTTTTTGCCATTTGGACTCAATTGCTCCAGGATCGTATCGTTCATCCATTATGTTTCTATTCCTCTGATCGTAAGTTTATGACAATCATGACCGTCTCAAAAAAGCCAACTTTATATAGACAGATTTTATAAACTGCAACAACCTTGCGCGCGGGCTTTCCTCGAATTATTCCATCACCCTAAGATTCTATAAATTCGAAATTAATTCCCGTATCATACAAACTACCAGTCATTCCGTCAACTAACCAGGCGTGGTGGCACTCGTGGCCTTTGGTAAAGTGGAAGTTCCAGTGGACATAAACATTTATATGACGATTTACATAAGGCTCTAACCTGGTAACCCGCACGCAGACTCTTGTGATCAACTCAGCGGCAGGCAAGGTTAAGATTGGATCGGACAGAAATCGATTGACTTGTAGCTAACAATTTAATATTAAAGCAGATTGGGGAAAAAAAAGAAAGTATTGTCGCACCGTCAGCAACGGATCGGTACAATTACTTTTCGATCCCTGAATAGTGTCTCAATCGCCGGCGCGTAGGTTGACTGTCATTAATGGCGCAGGAGCTGCATCTGCCTTGATATAGATTATTATTATTTTTTACCCCAGTGCAAGGATAAAAATTTATGAGCATTAAGATTTTAGTCAATGCGGTGGATCCTGAAGAATGCAGGGTCGCAACCGTCAAAGAAAATAAACTTGAGCAATTTCATGTTGAAAGCAGTTTGAAGGAGATCACTCATGGCAATATTTATAAGGGTATAATTACTCGTGTTGAGCCCAGCCTTCAGGCAGTATTTGTCGATTATGGTGCGGAAAGACACGGATTCCTGCAAAAAAATGAAATTCACAGCGACTATTTCCTGGATACCTCGACCGGAGAGCATGGCATCAACAAGCTTGTGAAACGAGGACAGGAATTAATGGTACAGGTTATCAAAGATCCTTTTATGAAAAAAGGCGCTATGTTAACCACGCATATATCACTGCCTGGCCGCTACATGGTTTTAAGACCGGGTAATGAAAGTGTTGGCATTTCACGTAAAATCGAAACTGAAGAGGAACGCCAACGTTTGAAGGATATCGTCGGTAAATTGAAACTGCCCGAAGACTTCGGCGTTATTGTTCGCACAGCCGCTGCAAACACCAGTAAAACCGTGCTGTCGAAAGATCTAAACTACTTATTCCGCTTGTGGAAAAAAATCAAGGGCAGCGTCATGAAAAACAAAGCCCCGGCCCTACTCTACAAAGAAAGACACTTGGTGATACGCTCGATAAGAGATTCGTTTACCCCGGAAGTTGCAGAAATACTAATCGATAACAATTCGCTTTACCATGAAGTAAAGGATTTTATTAACCTGTTTTCACGTGGTCATGGCAAAATTGTCAAGCATTACAAAGGTGCCAAACCGATTTTTACCAAATTTCAGCTTGAGGATCAGATTGCCTCTATATTTGAAAGTCGGGTTGGTTTGAAATCCGGCGGCACCCTGGTGATTGAACAGACCGAGGCCCTGGTTTCCATTGATGTAAATTCCGGCAAATCTACTCATGAAAAAAACATTGAACAGACGGCGTTTCAAACCGATTTAGAAGCTGCCGAAGAAATTGCGCGACAGCTGCGCTTAAGGGACTTGGGCGGTCTCATTGTGATTGATTTTATTGATATGAGGGAACCAAAACACCGGGCTGAAGTGGAACGCACGCTTAGAAAACACATCAAGGAGGACAAGGCGCGAGCAAAAGTTGGAAAGATTTCGCGATTCGGACTGCTCGAGATGTCACGGCAGCGAATTCGTCCATCCATTGAATTTGGCAGCCATTTGCCTTGCAAATACTGTCAAGGCAAAGGCCTCGTCCCGTCTGCGGAAACATTGGGTATTGGCTTTCTTCGCAAACTCAGCCTGGAAACCCTCAAAGAAAAATCCAATCGGGTGAAAGGAACTGTTCCCAGTGCTGTGGCAGATTATCTTTTAAACAAAAAACGTAAGGAAATTCTTGACCTCGAGGTACGTCGCGATGTCAACGTCGAGATCGAAGGCGATCTGTCCATGATGCCGGGAGAAAGCCGAATTGTCTGCATTGAATAAAAAAATTCAAGAAAGATTTGACGAATTTACACTTTTAAAGTATATCTGCGCCATTTTAAAAATTTCCTTAATATAGATTGTCACTAGACGACAAATAGAATAAAATAACAGTTTAATAACATCGAAGGAGGATTTATTTTGTTTAATATCGCCTATGCCATGGGTACTGGCGGTGCAGGTGGAGAAGGCGCCGCTGGTTTCTCCGGGTTTATCCCGTTAATTTTAATGTTTGTCATTTTCTATTTTTTGCTAATCCGTCCCCAGCAAAAAAAGACCAAAGAACACCGTCAAATGATCGCAAATTTAAAAAAAGGGGATCGTATCGTGACAAGCGGCGGTATCCACGGCCGCATCACCGGGATGGATGATGTGACACTAACAGTGGAAATCGCCGACAAGGTACGTGTAAAAGTCGCCCGGGGCAATGTTTCGGCCCTGGCACAAGCGGCAGCCCAAAGCCAACCGGCTAAAAAATAACAGCAAATATCGACAATTGTCAGCCCCACGCAATTTTGTTAAGCGGCGGATTTACTAAGCTGTCCTTGTGGGTGCTTCAAACCCGCTTGAAGCATTTTAACGATTTGTTTGCAGGATCAACTTAGCAAAGCGCTCTTGGCAAAATATCTGGGGCTTTGCTATGATCATGGCGAACCGACTAACTTTTATCGCGTAAACCAAAAATTTCCTAAAAGGAACCAGATCATTGAAAAATATTTCTTGGAGACTAATTTTGGTTTTTGCCGTCATTGTCACGGCGATCATCTATATTCTACCGAGCTTTGAACCTACTCTATGGCCTCACAAACAGATCAACCTCGGTCTGGACCTCCAGGGTGGAATGCATCTTGTATTGGAGGTGGATACGGAAAAAGTCGTTGAAAGCACCACAGAGCGTATTTCTCAGGAAATTCGTGAGCAGCTCAAGAAAAACCGCATACGGCATGTGTCGGTCGAGCCTATCGAAGGTTCGCGGATATCCATCGAGGCGAAAAAGGAGGAAAGCGTTGATAAGCTTAAAACGCTTCTCGATGATGAATTCAGGGATCTGCGAGAGCTTTCCAAAACAGAGACCGTTGGCAAATTTGCAGTGGTGATGGACATACCTGACGAGGATCGCACGCAGATAAAAAAACTTGCCGTCGATCAGGCCCTGGAAACGATTCGCAATCGCATTGATCAGTTCGGTGTAGCCGAGCCGGATATCCGCCGGCAGGGAGAAAGACGAATATTAATTCAATTACCCGGGATCAGCGAAACCCAGAGGGCCAAGGATCTAATCGGTAAAACAGCCCTATTGGAATTCAAACTGGTGGATGATACCCGTTCCGTAGAAACCGCTGCCCAGGGCACTATCCCGCCGGGCAGAGAGCTACTTTATAAAATTGAAGAAGACCCGCAAACCCGACGAACTACCAAAACCCCATATCTTCTCCAAAAACGTTCTTTGTTAACCGGCGCATCCCTGACGGACGCACGGGTTGAGATTGACTCCCAGTTCAATGAGCCCTACGTTTCCATTCGTTTTGATAAAAAAGGGGCACGGATTTTTGAAAGAATTACCGGCGATAATGTCAATAAACGATTGGCCATTGTGCTGGATAGCAATGTGTATTCGGCCCCTGTCATCCAGGAAAAAATAGCCGGTGGCCAGGCACGCATCACCGGAAGATTTAGTGACGCGGAAGCACGCGATTTGGCGATTGTGCTGCGCGCCGGTGCTCTACCAGCACCGGTTAACATCCTGGAAGAACGAACCGTGGGCCCATCTTTGGGAGCCGATTCCATTCGCAAGGGTCTGATGTCCATGATTATCGGCGGATTGCTGGTGATTGTGTTCATGATTATCTATTACAAACTGGCGGGTCTGATCGCCGATATCGCTCTGTTTCTCAACATATTGTTAATCTCCGCAGGACTCAGCGGATTCGGCTTTACTCTGACCCTACCCGGAATGGCCGCCATTATCCTCACAATCGGTATGGCAGTGGATGCCAATGTGATTATTTTTGAACGGGTTAGAGAAGAATTGGCCTTGGGAAGAACGCCACGAGCAGCCGTTAGTGCAGGCTATGACCGGGCAACTCTGACCATTCTGGATGCCAATGTTACCACTCTGATTGCCGCTGTTGTTCTCTTCCAATTCGGCACCGGGCCTATCAGGGGATTTGCCGTTGCATTGAGTTTGGGAGTCGTTGCCAGTATGTTTACCGCCCTTATCGTATCGCGGTTAATTTTTGACTATGTTTTGATGAATAAAAAAGCCAAAACGCTGAGTATTTAATAAGTAAAACGATCAAAGGGAAAATCAATGCAGTTTATCAAGTCGAACATAAATCTCGATTTTATCGGCAAAAGAAAGATAGCCTTTTTTATATCGGTCGCGATGATCGTCATCAGCATTGTCTCTTTAATATGGCACGGAGGCCCCAAACAGGGAATCGACTTCGCCGGCGGCACTCTCATCCAGATCAAGTTTCAGACTCCCATAGAAATAGAAGATGTAAAAGAGGGGCTCCAATCGATTGGACTGGGCAATTCTTCGGTACAGTCTTTCGGTGAACAGGAGTCCAATGAGTATCTAATACGCACTGACAGTTCGGTGATGGCGGCCGAAGGTTTCTCATTTGATGTCGAAAAAGCCCTGGAAGCATCGACCGGCGAAGAGGTAGAAATCAGGCGCATGGAAATGGTAGGTGCCCAAGTCGGTCAGGATTTGAGAGAAAAAGCACTGTTTGCCATGTTCTATGCCTTGCTGTTTATCACCATCTATATTTCAGGACGATTTGAGCTAAAATGGATGATCAGCGGTGTGATGGCGGTGGCCTTGATCGGCGCTGTCTATATATTTACCCTGTTTAGTGTCAGCATTCCCTTTTTGATCGCTGCGGCACTGATTGTCTCGCTGGTGCTGTTTTGGTTTTTAGAATTGAAATATGCCATGGGCGCCATCGTCGCCCTGATACATGATGTTACCATTACGGTTGGAATTTTCTCAATTCTTGACATTGAGTTTTCATTGGCGATCATCGCGGCGCTGCTGACGATTATTGGGTACTCATTAAATGACACCATCATTGTCTATGACCGCATTCGTGAGAATTTGAGGAAATATCACAAGAATCCATTAGAATTCATCTTAAACCGCAGTATTAATGAAACACTCAGCCGCACCATATTGACCTCATTCACTACCCTGTTTGTCGTTATTACCCTGTTTGTTTTAGGCGGGGGGATTATCCATGATTTCGCGTTTGCCCTGATTATCGGAGTCGCCGTGGGTACCTATTCGTCCATTTTTGTAGCCAGTCCAATTCTTCTGACCTGGCAGGAACGACAGGGAAAAAAGAAAAGCTGATATAACGGCGAATCGTTTCGAAAAACCAGAATTTAATAGGGGCACGGGTCTCCAATCAACAGTCTCTGCCCAGAGGGCTTTGGAGCCTTTGCACCATTCAATCGGTATGGTTCGAAACCAGTCGATCTAAACAGAAAAGTGCGAACTGTAAATTATATATTATGGACGATATTCGACCGTGGTTTTTGCTTAAAAGTGTGCCGGGGGTTGGAAACCTTCTTGGTAAACGCCTGCTAGACAATTTCAAAACTCCCCAAAACATCTTTCAAGCATCAGCCGAATCTCTGCTCCAGGTAGAAGGTGTCTCCAAACGCCACGTCACCGCCCTCAAAAACCATAAACTGACTTGGAAAGTAAAAGCTGAACTGGATCTTTTAGCCGGTAAAAACTACCGGATCATCACCCTGGCAGACTCGAATTATCCCCGGCTTTTACGAGAAATCCCAGATCCCCCTCCCTTTTTGTATGTGTCCGGACAACTGGACCATTCCAGCGTAAATATTGCCGTAGTGGGCTCTAGAAATGCAACCCGCTATGGTTTGACGACCACCAAAAGCCTTTGTGCTGATTTGGCTTCCCTCGGAATAACCATTGTCAGCGGAATGGCACGCGGAATTGATACCGCCGCCCACGAAGGCGCCTTGGCAGGCGGCGGGAAAACCATTGCCGTTTTAGGTAGTGGACTGGACCGGATTTACCCAACGGAAAACAAAAAACTATTTCAACGAATTTCTAAAAGGGGTGCGGTTGTGTCGGAATTTTCCATGCTAACCAAGCCCGAAGGCCATAATTTTCCAATGCGCAATCGAATCATCAGTGGAATGTCTTTAGGCACTGTTATCGTCGAAGCAACCAAAAAAAGCGGATCATTAATCACCGCTCGCCTGGCCGTCGAGCAAAATCGTGAGGTGTTTGCTGTACCGGGCAGCATCCAATCATTCAAGAGTACCGGCACCCATACTCTCATCAAACAGGGAGCCAAGCTGGTAGAGCATGCCCAGGACATCGTAGAGGAGCTAGAACCATATTTAGAAATCCATAACGGTACGGAAAACGCACCCCCGGCTGAAAGCGAAAATGTTCCGCCATTTCTCAGTTCTGAAGAGACCCAGATCTTTCAATTATTGGAACCTTATCCGATCCATATTGATAGTCTGGTCCGAAAATTATCCATAGAACCGGGAAAGCTCTCAAGTATGCTGCTCACATTGGAACTCAAAGGCCTGGTTCGTCAATTGCCGGGAAAATTTTTTATCTTACCAGAGAAACAGGGCAGAGTTAATGTCGGCAAGGCCTGAGCCCTAACAGCCCTAAAGCTGAAACTCTGGAACAAACGATTTTATGTCTACCATCGACAAATCATTTTCGATGCATATATTCAACTACTTGTGAAACTGGGGCGACTGACTTTTATTCCTGTCGACAAGCTGGTACCGGGACTTAACGCGCCTCATGGTAACAACAGTATTGCCATTAAGGCACCAAGCGACGGAATTTAGTGTTATCATTCTATCTTTGATGTAAACCTTTTCGATTGAATGAACGGAAGTTCTAAAAAATTTTGTTTACCAATCATTGAAACCTGGGCGAGGAAATGTCGTGAGCAAACCGTTAGTAGTTGTGGAATCCCCCACAAAGGTCAGAACCATTAAAAAATACCTCGGATCCGACTACAATGTCGCCGCCACTGTCGGTCACATAAAGGATCTTCCCAGCAAAGAAATGGGCATTGACGTAGAAAATGGTTTTAAACCAAAATACCAATACATTCCAGGCAAACAAAAAATTGTAAAAGGACTGAGACAGGCGGCCGGAGATACCAGCGACATCTATCTGGCGCCGGACCCCGATCGTGAAGGAGAAGCCATCGCCTGGCATACCGCCGATGTATTGAAAAAAAAAGGACGCAACTTTTATCGGGTTCTTTTCCACGAGCTTACCAAAGACGCCGTTCGTAAAGCCATGTTAGCCCCAGAGGTATTAGATCGCAACAAGTATGAAGCCCAGCAGGCCCGCAGAATATTGGATAGACTGGTTGGCTACCAGGTGTCACCGCTGTTGTGGCGCAAAGTCAAAGGCGGTTTGAGTGCCGGTCGAGTTCAGTCGGTGGCGGTTAGAATTATCTGTGAAAGAGAGCGTGCCATTCA
>JAAUYD010198543.1_pt1 | contig 10190 bp, 8 predicted proteins | sample 7278101 | NCBI WGS metagenome assembly JAAUYD01 (sample SAMN14350128, study PRJNA611818) | marine sediment metagenome | isolation source: surface marine sediment (0.6m) | place: French Polynesia: Moorea | collected 2018-08
AAGATGTTCACCGCCGACTGGGCCACGGCATGGGTGATGAGATCGGATTCGTCCTTGCGATATTGAAAATTGTAACGCATGAATGGCGAATTCTCGGTGTTATGAGCAATTTTGGCCATCATTTTGATGGACGATTCCGGGTACCTGCCTGAAGCTGTTTCTGCCGAGAGCATGACCGCGTCAGTGCCGTCAAAAATGGCATTGGCCACATCCGACGCCTCGGCCCGGGTGGGGATTGGATTGTGACTCATGGTTTCCAACATCTGGGTTGCGGTAATAACCGGTTTATTTTGGTGAAGGGCCGACTGGATAATCTGTTTTTGGATGGTGGGCACCAGTTCAGGATTGAGTTCAACACCCAAATCGCCCCTGGCCACCATAATGGCATCTGACACCTCCAGGATGGCGTCAAGATTATCAACCGCTTCCGGCTTTTCGATCTTGGCGACCACTTGTGCATTGCTCCCCTGGGTCCTGAGGATCTCCTTTATCTCTTTGATATCATCAGCCGAGCGCACAAAAGAAAGGGCGAAATAATCTACCTCGCTTTTGATGCCAAAGTTGATATCCCGCTTGTCTTTCTCCGTTAAACAGGGTGCTGAAACATCCACACCGGGTAGATTGATGCCTTTCTTCTCCTTCAACATACCGCCGACCTTAACCACGCAATGCACTTGACGGTCCTTAACCGATTGAACCTGCAAGCGAATCAAGCCGTCATCGAGCAGAATCCGATCCCCGGCTTTCACATCATCGGCAAGGTTCGGATAGGTCGTGCTCACCATATCAGAGGTTCCCAAACAAGTTTCGGTGGTAATACAGAAAGCATTTCCGGTACTCAATTTCACAGGCTCGCCGTTTTGAAGTTTTCCGACGCGTAGTTTGGGGCCCTGAAGATCCAGCAATATGGCGATGGGCTGGTTATGGGTGCGGGAAATGGAGCGAATCGATCGGATCGCCTCTGAATGCTCCTCGTAGGAGCCGTGGGAAAAATTCAAGCGTGCCACGTTCATACCGGCCACGACCAGCGACTCAAGAACCGCCTTGTCCCTTGATGCCGGGCCAATGGTGGCGACGATTTTGGTTTTCAATAACATAGCCTTTTCCTTTCGGCGGCATGGGCGATGCCAATCAAGGCATTTGATCGACAGAAACAGGTTCGATCCCATGATGGGTAACTTGAAGGGATCTGATGGCCCAGAACAGCGTCATCACTCCGATCAGCATCGGCTATGCGCGTCGAGAGCAATCGAATCCAAATGTTGTCCATACTCAGGGGGGCGCCACAGACGCTCATTAATATAACATTTTCCTTGAGACCGTCAATGTCACCTTGGGTAAGATCCGGTATTCTGGCGAAGGGTCGGAAGTATCGGAAGAGAGCTTTTTCAAATACAATGCAACACCCCGCCATACTGGGAAAGACGCTGTATTGTCAGTTCAGCACAATTTGCTGAAATATTATAACAATTTTGCATGAACCAACCGTCTTTTGATCTCCAGTCGAGCCGTTTTTCCAGACACCTTGTAGGAAGTGTGGCCTCAATGGTTAAAACCGAATAGCCTTACCGGGCAGGAATCCCACAGGGCTTGTCCATGAGGGTGGCGCCATTAGGCATGGAAACCGGGTAAGGTCCGCTACGTTGAATCATTTCCCTTCATAGCGCTGCTCGATGATCAACGCCGGTTTCAACAAAACGGTCACCACAAAGATCCCTGACGCAAGGATACCCAGGGTGATGCAGATCTCAACCCAACTGGGGGCGTAATCCACCACCTCTCCCATGGGCGACGGCACCAGGCCCGGCACGATGAGCCCCATGCCCTTTTCGATCCAGATACCGATAAACAACAGGACACAGGCCGGGAAGACCACCTTTGGATCGTTGTCACCGGGATTGAAGGCCAGCACCAGGGTACTGGCCAGGTTCAAGGCTATGGCCGTCCAGATCCAGGGCACCAGGGAGTCGTGTCCATCCAGGCCGAAGTAAAGATAGATGGCCGGAAGGCTGTGATGGGTGGGCAGGTAAAACTCTTTGAAGATCTCAGAAAAAAGCATGATCAGGTTGATGATGGCCGAGATGACGATGATGCGCCGCAGCTTGTTGAACACCTGCGGTTCGATGTTGAAGGTGGTCATCCGCTTGACGATGATCAGCACCACCGTGATCAGCGCCGGACCGGCGGCAAAGGCCGATGCCAGGAAACGGGGTCCCATCAACGGGTTGTTCCAGAACGGTCGCGCCGGCAGCCCCTCATAAAGAAAGGCGGTGACCAGATGAATCCCGAAGGCCCAGAAGATGGAGATGAAGACAAAGGGCCGATAGAGTTTATCATTGGGTTGGCGATTGTGATAGTGGGAAAACAGGATATAGGCCGGCACCATCAGGTTGAGGACCAGGTATCCGTTGAGCACCAGCACATCCCAGGTCAGCATGGAGGTGGGCCAGTTGAACTGGCCGATCACCGGAATCATGTGCCACGCCTGCAAAGGACCACCCAGATCGACGAAGACGAACATCAGGCACATGACCAATGCGCCGATGGCCACGACCTCACCGATGATCACCACCTTGTGAAGGTCCTTGTCCTTGAAGATATAGGAGGGTAAAATGATCATCACCGCTGCCGCAGCCACTCCCACCAGAAATGTGAAGTTGGAGATATAGAAGCCCCAACTGACGATATTGCCCATATTGGTGGCGGCCAGACCAACATTGAACTGCACCAGATAAGCATACACCCCGAGCACCATGGTCGCGGCCAGGATGCAGAGAAAAACCTGGTAGCCGAAACCACCGGACAGGTTCCAGTAAATGGTATCCTTGACAAAGGGAATAATGTCTTTGATGGGAGATTTTCTCATTTGACATGCTCTCCTGAAGATTATGGCGTGCTGTGCCTGGGGTGAAGCATATTTTGTCTTCAACAACTGCGAACCTTCGGCAACACAGGATCTGGAGTCCTCCGGCAATTTCAACTAGTCGATAAAATACCAGAACTTGGGATCTGTTCCCAAATCCTCCTTGAACCGGTAGACCTTCTTGTTTTGCAGCACGAACCGGATTTCACTATCGGGGTCCAAAAGGTTACCGAAAACCCGTGCACCCGTTGGGCAGGCATCAGCACAGGCCGGCAATTTTCCGTTGCGGCTGCGTTGGATACAGAAGGTGCACTTTTCCATCTGGCCCCTTTTGCGCAAACGATTGCCCAGATAGTGCTGCTTTTTTGTGATCTCCGCTCTGGGTAACACCGGATCGTTCCAATTGAATCGCCGCCCGTAATAGGGACATGCCGCAATGCAATACCGGCACCCGATGCACCAATCGTAGTCCACCACAACGATACCATCGGGTTCTTTCCAGGTGGCCTTGGTCGGGCACGCCTTCACACAGGGCGGATTATCGCAGTGATAACATTGTACGCCCATGTAGAAGTGATCCGGCACCGGCACCTCGTGGAAGAACTTGCCGTCTCCCACCTCAGGCGACATCTGCCCGTGTTCCAGTTCGAAGATGCGGATATACTGGGTGTTGGATTTGCGGTCCAGGTTGTTCTCTTTGACACAGGCGTCCACGCACTCCATGTACCCTTCGCAGCGGCTCACATTAAAGGCGTACCCGTAAAGGACGTTCTCGATGGGAGCCTCGGTTCCGATTTGGACATCCAAGCCTTTTTTAATCTTGACCAGGCGTTCCAGCCTGGCAACAGTCTCCTCTTTCTCCTGCTGGGTCATGAGTTGATAGTGCTTCTTGAGATACTCCTGGAAGTGCAACTTCATCGCCTCACCGGACGCGGCGCTCGAACCGCACCCGGTGACCATGGCCGCCCCGCCCAACAGGGCTGCCTTGCCAGCGCTTTTCAGAAAGTCGCGGCGTCCGCAACCTTGGCTTTGGGATACCGAGCAACCGCCGGTGGGCTGACATTTTTTATTTTCATGGAGATCCATGTGCTTTCCCTATTTCGCGGTTGGTGATGAGTAGGTGGCCGGCCAACGCTTCTTGAAATGGGGGCTGTGGGGGTCGTGACAAGAAGCACAAGACTTTACCACACGCGTTCCCGCCCAATATCCCATGCGCTTCCCATGTGCGCCGCCGACCCAATCTTTCTTCTGCCGGAAGTGGCATTGACCGCACAATTCATAGCTGTGGTCCATGTCCACGCGCTGCCCGCCTTCCGTGATCAATTGGTCGCGCTCTTCCCGGTCATGGCAGGTAAAACAAGATAGCGGTTTTTCTCGGCTGCCGTGATCGAGTGCGATATCACCGTGAGCGATTTTGGCCGCATTTGCGACAGTAACCGGCTTGTTGTTATGGCACTGGCTGCATTTGAAACGCTCCATCTTGTCCTTGCGGGTTTCGGTGCGAAAGAGACCGCCCCGATACCTTTGCCTAACCGTCACAGTGTTCCTTGGCAGATCAGTGACAACAGCGATGGCAGCGTTGTTGAACGGCGCAGTGGCTTTTTTATACTTCTCAGTCACCCCGGGCTCGCCGGAAAACGCGATACTGTTGTATCCCAGCACCAGCAGGGCCGTCAGCAACACCATCAGATCCATCATCGTAATTCGTCTCTTCATAACCACCCCGTCAATACTCCGAATCTCTTTGAAACAGTCCCGGATGCAGATCCGGCACATGGCACTGCCGGCAATTTCCCCGCATGGGATGCTGTACCCGAATGGCGGTGACCGCCCCAGGTCCCACATGACAGGCGATGCAATTTCCCCGCATCTGCAGGGCATGCGGAATGGGCGGCGGACCGCCGGGCAGGTGGGCGCGCCCCAATCGCGGCGGCTGCACGCTCACCCAGTCATGGGACACAAAGGGTTGCAGGTCTGCTTCAGGTACGTGGCACTGTCGGCACGCCGTATGTTCGGGGTGCGGCGTCAAGGGTGTGTGCCGTTTGAGCTCTGCGGTCCATCCCCCTTGGGCGTGACAGGTCAAGCAGGCCATCTCTGCGCCGTCGTTGTCTTCGAGCTTGTGCGGTATAAATGGAGGAGACCCCGGATACTGCCGTCGGGCGTAATATGCTTCCAGGGTGCGCTCGGTGGAAACGCCTTCCAGATACTCTTTGGTGATGCGATCATAATTTTCGTAAATGGCGTTGCCCTGGTTGTCGAAATTCGGACTGGCTGGGCCCATCACAATGGGGGTCGCCTCCTCCACTGCGTCATAGTTAAAAGCCGCCAGCACCACCAGGGGCAGTGCCAGGACACACATTCCGGCAAAAAGGAGGAAGACCTTGCCGATCTTATGATCTTTCATATGCTCGGATGCTTTCATTATGCTCTCTCCACTTGCACCGCACATTTTTTGTAGTCCGGTTGTTTGGATATGGGACAAAATGCATCCAGGGTAACTTCGTTGATGAGATAGCTCTCGTCGAAGAAAGGTACGAAGACCATCCCCCGGGGAGGAATGCCTCGGCCGTTGATATTGGCCTTCATCACCATGGAGCCGCGCCGGGAGCTGATCTTCACCTTGGCACCGTTGGTGATGCCCAGATCGGCGGCATCCTGCGGGTTGAGTTCCACGTAGGCTTCCGGAACCGCCCTGTGCAGCAGGGGTACCCGGCGGGTCATGGATCCGGTGTGCCAGTGCTCCAGCACACGGCCGGTGTTGAGCCAAAAAGGATACTTGCGGTCAGGAGACTCTGCAGGCGGCTCGTAGGGTCGCAGCCAGATCCACGCTTTGTGATCGGGCTTTCCGTAAAAGTCAAAATCGTCCCCTTTGGCGGCCGGGTCGTACTTGGCGTTAAAACGCCATTTGGTCTCCTTGCCGTCCACAAAAGGCCATTGTATGCCGGAGCGCGCCTTGAGCTCCTTGTAAGGCGCCATGCGATGTTTGGGGGTGTCGTGGAATTTGATGTACTCGTTCCAGATCTCCTCGATGTAAGTGGCTTCATCCCACGGGAACTGTTTCTGGAATCCAAGGCGGCGGGCCACTTCAATGATTTGCCAGGTGTTGCTCATGCACTCGCCCGGCATGGGGACGATCTGCTCGTTGTGCTGGGTGCGGCGTTCGGAGTTGCCGAAGAAGCCCTCACGCTCCACCCACAGGGCCGAAGGCAGCACCACGTCGGCCACATCTGAGGTCGGTGTGGGGTAGATTTCCGAGACCACCATGAAGCGGTCGTCTTTTTCGGCGCCCTCACGGTACCGTTTCAGATTGGGAATGGTCACCATGGGATTGGTCACCTGTACCCACATAAAGCGGATATCCCCTCGATCCAACGCCCGAAACATCTCAACAGTGTGATAGGTGGGTTTTGGATCTATGTTCTTCTCCGGAACGTTCCAGATCTTGGCGGCCATCTTGCGGGCTTTTTCCTTCATCACCACGCCGTGGGGCAGTTTATGGGTCAGGGTGCCGACCTCGCGGACAGTACCGCAGGCACTGGGCTGTCCGGTGAGGGAAAAGGGACTGTTGCCCGGAGAGGAGATCTTGCCGGTGAGCAAATGGATATTGTAAACGAGGTTATTGATCCAGGTACCCCTGGTATGCTGGTTCATCCCCATGCACCAGAAAGAGGTCACTTTCTTGTCCGGATCACCGTATAGCGAGGCCAGGTACTTGATGTCCTTGGCCGGAACTCCGGAGATCTTCTCCGCTTTTTCAGGTGTATAGTCTTCCAGGAACGCTTTGAAGGCCTCAAAATCAACCGTCTCCGCTTTGTCTTTGAACTTGAAGTAGTCCTGGGTGCCGTACCCGATGTTGGTTTTACCTTTATGGAAGGAGACGTGCTTGTTGACGAAATCCCAGTTCACCCATTTATTCTTTATAATCTCGTAGCAAATGGCGTTGGCTACGGCCAGGTCGGTCTGTGGTTTGAAAAGGATCGATCGGTCGGATGCCTGGCTGGTCCGGGTGGTGCGGGTGGCGAAATCTATAATGCGGACATGGTCTTTGCTCTTGCGATTGGCCAGCATGCGGGAAAATAGCACTGGATGCATCTCGGCCATGTTGTTGCCCCAGGTCACAAAGACATCGGCATGGTCGATGTCATCGTAGCACCCCATGGGTTCGTCCAGGCCAAAACTTGTAAGAAAGCCGGTCACTGCGCTGGCCATGCAGAGGCGGGCGTTGGCTTCGACGTTGTTGGTGCCGATGCAGCCCTTGAAGAGCTTGGAGGCGACATACCCGTCGGTAATGGACCATTGGCCGGATCCATAGATGGCCACCGAGTCCTTGCCGTGGGATTTGATCGTGGACTGCATCTTGGACGCCACCAGGTCCAGGGCTTCTTGAATAGGTGCTTCGACCAGCTTTCCGTTTTTCCGAATCAGCGCCTTTTGGATGCGATCTTTCCCGTAAAGGATCTGGACGGAATGATAGCCTTTGACGCAGCACAGTCCTTTGTTCACCGAACAATTTGGATCACCCTTGACCGCGACCGCCCTGTCTCCGGACCTTCCGACCAACAATCCGCAGCCGGTACCGCAAAAGCGGCAGGCCGTTTTCTTCCATTGAATGGAACCGGCCGGTTGATCAGTCTTCTGCCAGCTTCCGAAACTGATCCCCGGAAAGAGGGTCGATGCTGCGGCCACGGCACTGTTCACGGCCATGTTCTTGATGAAGACTCTTCTGCTTAAGCTCATTTGCCACTCCTTGTCTGACGGCCACTACTCGTCCATATGGCCAAATGTCATCCCCAGGGACTGCAATGATGGAAGCTGCCCCAGTTGTTTCTTAAGTTCCTTCTCTACGGTCTCATCGGGCGTGTCGGTCACCAGCACCAAGACCTCTTCGTTGTCCGACGGCAACACTTCGCAGTGATGCAATTGTGCGAGTTCCTTGCGCAAATTTTCCTTGGCACCCGCTTTGGGATAGACCAGGTAGCTGAAAACGGGCATGGTAGCTCCTAATTTAAAAGATTCGTTTTTGGTTCTTCGGTTCCGCAGGCAGCGTCGATGGTGAGTTCAATTGTCTGATCCATATCGGCATGGCTTATATCATACCATTTCAGTATGGTTTGTATTTGACTTAAGTCAAAACCTATTTTTCCTGATCTAAACGGCTGCCTTAAATTCGCCCCTAATTCCAGCATCCAACATTGGCGGCCTTGGGCGTATAGTTATTTTTTAGTATTAATTTAATTTTATTAGACCATGACACGTTTAAGTCAGATGCACTCGACGGTAGTCTAGAAAATGGATCCGCACATTGGATAGATATCAGGGGGCAAAGGTGTGAAGGTGGTCATTCCGGGCACCCAGGGTAAGCTCACCCAGCGGTTCGACCGGGCGCTGACAGATATCGGATGCACACTGTCCAGACACGGTGTGGGATCTCAGAACACAGGTTGCATAAATGGATCACCAAGAGTTTATCGTCATCGGCGAGCAGCCGCCCACTCATGACGATCATATTCTTGTGGTTGGCGACGTCACCGGCCGCTGAACGCTATCCGGGCAGCACGGCATACTCCTTATCAGGAAAACCGGTAAGAAGCGTTAGAACAATTATAAATGTGACATACAAACCACAATAGGTAATTTATTTCATACTTTTTTAGTATATTTTATAACACCTAAATTTCACATTATTTTGTGAATTCTTGTATCTACCCGTTATTGCGTAATAAATAAAACAACCATTTAGTTGCACACTTTTTGCATAACAATTTAGAGGCAATCATATATACGCCTACCTTTCACTCACTATAATCAATGAACGCCATGAACAAAGCTTTTGCATGGCATTGAGTACAAGCCGTTAACACAAGGAATCATTATAATCCGAAAACTGGAATCGCTCTTATCGGGTGTTGTTTCCAAAATAGAGGAAAGGGCATATAAAATGAAAAAAACAATAATTCTCTTATCAGCCTTTTTATTGGCGATTGGTATGGCAAGCAGTGCAGCTGCCGGGATAATATTCTACGATAATTTTAACCGTCCAAACAACAATAGTGTGGGACATGGCTGGGGTGAAATTGAAGATGAACATAACGATGTAGCAATAAGGAATAATTACTTGCGCCTAAGAGATAACAAATTTGGAGTTCCAGATGCCGCAGTATACCAAGGGATATCGACATATGGTTATCAAGATATCTATCTTTCCTTTGACTGGTATGCTTCCAGGAACACTGAGGACAACGATTACCTGTATGTCAGCTGGGATACCGGCGACGAAGATGATATTAATCTTTGGGAAGATAAGATCGTGTTTTCTCAACCACTAGACGGTCGGGATTCTTGGCATAGCTATACGATAGATTTTCTACCAGAAGTTGACAATCTACACGATTTCAGATTGGCAATCTGGACCGATGTTAGCTTTTTTAATGAATTCGCAAAAATCGATAATGTCAAGCTATATGGAACAAAAGCTGTCCCTGAACCCTCTACTTTGGTCTTTGTTGGCGTAAGTCTTCTGAGTGTGCTTGGGATTGGAAGAAAGCGATTAATTAAGAAATAAGAGCGTAAACTTACGGTGAAAGAGCAGGGCCTTCACAAGCCCTGCTTTTGATTTGGTTGATTGCTGTTCCAGGCGAACCGGTCTATCCATGAGCGCCGGGAATTATAGCTGACACAACATTCGGAAAGGAATTTTAATGGCAACTTCTCTGCAGAGACATAATCGATTACTTCGCTCATGGTTTGCTTATTTTTGATAGCCATGAGTTTGGAGGTTCCGTGCGCTACTAGTTTCTCATTTTCATCGAACATCTGAGTTTCGGCGAGATATATGGTTCGCCCTGTTTTCACCCTTATACCTTTGACAAAAACAATCTGATCCAAAACAGGCGCAAGAAAATCGACTTTAAGGTCAATCAAGACCAGACCTTGATCTTCCGGTAGATCGCAATAGGCGGACCAATAGGCAGCCGTAGTGTTCGGGATTCAAGTCTGAGATTTGATTTCTCTAATCTCATTGCGCATTGAAAACATTGATCCAACCGATTTAAATAATCCTTCATTTGTGTCCACTCATCCCTGGTAAAACAGTTCAGGAATTTACGGTTGGTTTTTTCGAAAAGCTTCAAAATCGCTTCCCGGTGCTGTGATGCTTGATGTGAAGGGTATATCCGGAGTGAACGGCGATCTGATTTGTCCGGCCTTCTTTCTATCCAACCATCTTTACCAATCGATCAAGCAGACCGGAAACAGCATACTAACATCCTTTCAGGTCAGGTGATGCCATGTGAAATTAACTAATATACATATAGTTTATAGACAAACT
>JAAUYD010248588.1_pt1 | contig 10190 bp, 10 predicted proteins | sample 7278101 | NCBI WGS metagenome assembly JAAUYD01 (sample SAMN14350128, study PRJNA611818) | marine sediment metagenome | isolation source: surface marine sediment (0.6m) | place: French Polynesia: Moorea | collected 2018-08
TAACTGACTTAAATTATATGTTATGCAGATTACAAAAAACATGGGCCGGCTTGTGGGATTACTTTTCTTATTGAGTGCCATAGCAGGAGGCTGGGGAACTTCTATTCGAGGCCTTTCCGGGGCCCGGACCGATATAACCGCATTTTTAGATAGTATAGTAGCCAACACGGGACAAATGAAGCTAGCAATCGGCTTAGATATGTTAGGCAGCGCTTTGGTAGTTTTATTGGCCATTTACATCTACCCTATTATAAAGAAGTATAGTACCCGACTCGCCCTCGCCTATTCGGGTATAGCAATGATCAATTTTTTAATTATCACGCTGAGCAATCTTGTACATTGGTCATTACTTGCCGTGGGTAATGAATATGCAGCTACTTCCTCTAAGGATATAAACCACTTCACGACTTTAGCCGTAATGCATTACGAAGCGTATTACTGGGCACATTTTGTTTTGCTAATGTGCTATGCCATTGGGGGTGCTGTGCTCTACTACTTTTTATTAAAAACGGAATTGGTTTACAAGTGGTTAGCCATTTGGGGACTAGTCGCACAAAGTATTGTTTTTACCGGTGGCTTTCTTCAACTGATAGATATACCCGTTTCATTCTATTTATTCGTTCAAAATGGGGTTTTTGTCTTGACCTTTATAGGAATAGTATTAGCTATAGGTTTTAAAACTGAGAAATATAATGCGTTAGATGCAGCATAATCATATAAAATGCGAAGATAGGATTGTAATATGAGTAAACGAATTGTAGGTATCGACGTTACCAGAGCCTTGGCAATTATCGGAATGATCATCGTGAATTTTAAAATGGTCTTTGGGCAACAAGGTAGTAGTTGGCTCAAACCGATTGTATCGGTATTTGATGGTAAGGCTGCAGCCACTTTTGTAGTATTGGCCGGAATTGGCATTGCTTTTATGACCAATACAGCCGTTAAAAATAAGGATCGAGGCCGACTTCAAATCGCACGAAAAAAAATTATAAAACGTGCTCTTTTATTGTTTGTTATAGGGCTTTCATATATCCTCATCTGGCCGGCAGATATCCTTCATTTTTATGGTATCTACATGCTACTGACCTTATTTTTTGTCACCAGAAAACCGAAATACGCGCTTTGGTTCGCCTTCCTCCTGATCTTGAGCTACCCTTTATGGATGCTTCTCCTGAATTATGACACCGGCTGGGATTTTACAAACTACAGCTATGAAGGTTTTTGGACGCCTGAGGGCTTTTTAAGAAACCTCTTTTATAATGGTTTTCATCCGGTGCTACCCTGGGCAGCATTTATGTTGATTGGCCTCTGGTTCGGCCGGCAAAACTTACATGATTTCCGTTTTGTAAAAAAGGCCCTGGGTGTTAGTTTGTTAATTTTTATTTTAACAAACCTGCTTTCTAAATTGTCAATTACATTCTTATCTGAAGGTAATGAAGCTGCTGTAAAAGAAGTAGCGCAGGTATTGGGTACCAGCCCCATGCCTCCCCTACCCATTTATATGCTGTCGGGCAGTAGTATTTCCATTGCTATTATTTGCGCATGTATTTTGTTGGCAAAAAGATTTGAAAATAGTGCTGTCATTAAAGCCCTGACCAAAACCGGACAACTGGCTTTGACCTTTTATGTGGCCCATGTGCTTATCGGTATGGGAGTCCCTGAACTAATAAGTAGTACTGCTTTCGGTGACTATTCTTTAAGCTTCTCGTTTGGTTATGCCCTGCTATTTAGCTTAGGCTGTATTGCCTTCGCCGTGCTATGGTTACGTTATAAAAAAATGGGACCATTAGAATGGATACTGAGAAAATTAGCGAATTGAATTAAAAACACCAGGGCAATAAGTTTCAATTTATCTCGCAATTGCTTGTTGTACCCAATGTTGGAACTGACCGGGAAAAGATGGGAATAGCTGCGGCAGGCCTTTTTTATAGCAAATAAACTATCTTGCATCATAAGTTTTTAAAGATGAAACAGCACTATTTACTTATACTATTCATACTCATTCTTGCCTGTGGTAAAAATGAGAACAAAACGAAAGAAACGCAAATTGCGGATACACTAATCGCAGCTTCAGAAATGAAAGATACACTAAAAGTAAGCTTTACATTTGATGATGGTATTACCCATGATTTGGCCGGATTTAAATTTAGGGATTGGAATCAAATGATTTTAACTGCCTTAAAAGAAGAGGTTATAAAAGCTGCTTTTTTCGTTACCGGATCGAATAAGATAGATGAAAAAGGGAGCTTTTTATTGGATTCATGGGCAACTGACGGGCATATGATTGCTAATCACTCCTACACACACCCGAATTTCAATGATCAAAAAATGGGTGCAGAAGATTTTGAGAGCGAGCTACTTAAGACCGATACACTTATCAAAAAGTATCCAACATATCAAAAATTATTTCGCTTTCCGTACTTAAATGCAGGGAAGACAGAAGTACAAGCCGATGGATATCGTTCCATACTCAAAAAGCACGGTTATAAAAGCGGCCGAGTGACGATTGATAATTCAGAATGGTACATCAATAGCCAACTCATCAAATGTATTCGTAAAGAAGGGTTGAATAGCCCAAAAGTGGTGCGATATAAAGCCTATTATTTACAACATATACTTGAAAAAGCAGCGTATTACGAAAGTCTGTCATACGCCGTTAGTAAACGACACATTAACCACACCCTATTGTTACATCATAATTTAACAAGTGCCTTATTTTTACCCGACCTGATAGAGGCCTTTAAGGCAAAGGGGTGGCAGATCGTCAATGCCGATGTCGCTTTTAAAGACCCCTTTTTCAAACGAGAACCTAAGGTATTACCTGCAGGTGAAAGCCTGGCCTGGGCTGCAGCTAAGGCCTCAGGAAGCTATGAGCACTTATTACGCTACCCTGCAGAAGATGGTGGTTATGAGGCCGAAAAAATGAAAAAATTAGGACTCTAATCATAATTTAATAGTAAATTGGTGGTAATGCCTGATGCGAGGTATGATTAGAAAAAGATCGAACAAAGGCAGGCCAATTTCTTTATAACGATTAGTTAATCCTAAGCTAATAGCCTTATAAATATCAAAGCCAAAGTTTTCACTTTGGCTTCTATTATTTTAAATCGTACTATTTATTGACAGATTGCCACGTCACCCCTTAAAGTGCTTTTCGCAATGACGTTATAAGTGTATCACCTCATCATAAGCATCTGCGACAGCCTCCATGACTGCTTCACTCATCGTCGGATGCGGGTGAACAGCCTTCAGCACCTCATGACCTGTAGTCTCCAGCTTTCTACCTAGTACCGCTTCAGCAATCATATCAGTTACACCGGCACCAATCATATGACAGCCTAACCACTCACCATACTTCGCATCAAAGATCACTTTTACAAAGCCATCTTTATTCCCACCAGCACTGGCCTTACCCGATGCCGAAAACGGAAACTTTCCTACTTTTATATCATATCCCTGCTCCTTGGCCTGCTTTTCTGTCAATCCTACCGAAGCCACTTCCGGTGAACAATAGGTACAGCCAGGTATATTTCCGTAATCTAAAGGTTCTACATGGTGTCCGGCAATTTTTTCAACGCATAAAATTCCTTCCGCGGAAGCGACATGCGCCAAAGCCTGACCCGGAGTCACATCACCAATGGCATAGTAACCCGGAATATTAGTCTGGTAATAATCATTGACCAGGATCTTGTCTTTATCCACTACAATTCCGACATCTTCTAACCCAATATTCTCAATATTTGATTTGATACCAACAGCTGAAAGCACTATATCTGCTTCCAGTACTTCCTCGCCTTTCTTAGTCTTCACAGTAGCTTTTACGCCTTTACCGGAAGTATCAATCGAAGTTACTTCAGAAGACGTCATGATCTTAATACCACTCTTCTTAAAGCTACGCTCCAATTGCTTAGATACCTCCTCATCTTCAACAGGTACTACATTTGGCAGAAACTCTACGATAGTTACCTCAGTACCCATGGAGTTATAGAAATATGCGAATTCAACGCCAATGGCACCTGAACCTACAACGATCATTTTCTTTGGCTGTTTTTCCAGGGTCATGGCTTCGCGATAGCCAATCACTTTTTTCCCATCTTGTGGTAAACTCGGCAATTCACGTGAACGTGCTCCTGTAGCAATAATAATATGGTCAGCGCTGTATTCCTTACCATCGACATCAATCTTTTTGCCCGGCTTTAATTTCCCAAAACCTTCGATGACATCGATCTTGTTTTTCTTCATTAAAAACTGAACGCCTTTACTCATGCCATCAGCGACACCTCGGCTGCGCTTTACAACCGCGTCAAAATCATGGCTGGCGTCTTTTACTGATAAGCCGTAGTCTTCCGCATGTTTTAAATATTCAAATACTTGAGCTGACTTTAATAGGGCTTTGGTAGGTATACACCCCCAATTTAAGCAGACACCGCCTAAGCTTTCTTTTTCTACAATAGCAGTTTTAAAACCTAATTGCGAAGCTCTAATGGCAGTCACATAACCACCGGGGCCGCTTCCTAAGACTATAATATCGTATTTCATTGTGTGAAGTTTATCTTTTAGAGTTATTAGTTGCGTCTATTTTAAGAAGCACAAATTTAGGGAAATTTTGTGGGTTTTTATTCGCTTTTTCGTCATTGCGAGCATAGCGCAGCAATTCATCAAAAAATTAACAGATTACTTCATTGCAAACGCCTCGTAATGACGTCGACGAATGTCATTCTGAGTACGACGAAGAATCTTTGTAATGTGTCATGATAAACCATGTGCTGAACATGATTCAGTATCGATTCAGTATCTGTTTTCTTAACTGGATTCCGCGTTCCCGAGTACTCGGGACGGAATGACAAGAGTTTAATAATCATAGTCAGTACATTGCTTCATTTATATTAGAATGACGATAAGTACCCCTTTGTCATCCCGGACTCCGATCCGGGATCCACAATTTTGAGTAGGGGTAACTTTCTGGTCAATGAATGTGCTCTTTGCCAGCGCTACGACTGGCCCCAAAGCAGTGCTTTGTCCTGCATCAAGTGCGGAATGACAATCGATTTGTGTCTTTTATCAGCCCAATTCGGAAATCTGTAAATAAATGAGCGGATTACTTCGTCGCAAATGCCTCGTAATGAAGTTCATCGATGTCATTCTGAGTACAACAATGTCATTCTGAGTACAACAATGTCATTCTGAGTACAACGAAGAATCTCAATAATTAGATTCTTCACTCCATTTCATTCCGTTCAGAATGACAAGACTGTCAATTCTTGCGCAGACAACGGCTAATCAAACCTAATCGCTTTGACCGGACTAATTTTACTAACAATATGAGAAGGAATTAACAGCATCAATAAACACAAAGCCATAGTGCCAAGATTAAGCAGTAAAATGTATCCAAAATCCAGATATACCGGTGCCTGGTTCACATAGTACGTCTCAGGGTTCAGCTTCACAACACCAAAATATTTCTGCAGTAAAAGGACAGCGATTCCGATAAGATTCCCCCAGAATAAGCCTACCGCTATAAGATAGGCGGCATTGTATAAAAATATCTTTCTGATACTCCAATTGTCATTACCCAAGGCTTTTAAAATACCTATCATTTGTGTGCGTTCTAAGATAAGCACTAATAAAGCGGTGATCATATTGATACCGGCAATTAAGATCATAATTCCTAAAATGACATAAATATTGGTATCAAAAAGGTCTAGCCACTCAAAAATGGCCGGGTATTTCTCACCAATGGTTTGGGCGTTTAGCGTTGCGGCCACATTTTCGTAGATGTCTCGCCCTTTTAGCTGTAACTCATCAAAATTGGTGAGCAAGACTTCAAATCCGCCTACTTGATGTTTCTCCCATTTATTAAGCCTTTGAATTTGTTTGATATCGCCAATTACGTAGTTCTCATCAAATTCCTGAAAGCCTGAATTGTAAATACCCTTCACCGTAAAAACACGGACATTTGGTGCTTTACCGGGATCGTCCTTTACAAAAAAGGTATTAAAGGTATCGCCTACTTCAAAGCCTAATCGGTCAGCCGTGATTTTTGAGATAAGTACATCACTGGACATTTCGCCACTAATCTTAATGAGTTCACCTTTCATCAAATAATCATCAAAAAATGACCAATCATAATCTTGTGATACTCCTTTTAAGATGATGCCTTCAAAATCGGTTTCAGTACGGATGACACCGCCCTTTGTGGCATAGGTCTGTACACTTTTAATGCCTTCCACAGAAGTGAAATTCGGATAGAAATCCTGATCAGTGGAAACCGGATTTAATGTGATATGGGAGTTATTGTCCTCGTATCTGGCGATTTGCACATGCCCGTTAAACCCCGAGATCTTTTCTTTGATCTTTCGCTGCAACCCTACGCCTGTAGCAATAGCAATCATCATGATGATCAGCCCCAACGCAATCGCGGCAATCGCTATTTTTATTATTGGTGATGAAACACTACTTTTATGGTGCTTAGACCCAATGATTCGCTTGGCAATAAATAATTCGTAATTCAATGCAGATGATCAATTTGTCGCCCAAAAGTACATATTTCTTTTTGGTTTTGATTTCCCTTTCAGGGATGATTTCGTGCAAATCGCAAACATCTAAAAGCGCCGTAAAAGGTGAATCGCCCCGGCCGATAAAGAACGAAGTAATTATTGGGGCTAATAGCACAGAGAAATACCTCCCTCTTTTAAAGGATAAAAAAGTGGTAGTGGTTGCAAATCAGACTTCAGTGATTTTCAAGAACGAGATGGCAGCATCTTCTCAGTCAAAACCTCGCAATGATGTTGACTATATCCACCTGGTAGATAGTTTGCTTTCATTAGGAATACAGGTTCAAAAGGTTTTCGCTCCTGAACATGGTTTTCGGGGTAAAGTAGACGCCGGCGAATATGTGAAAGACGGTAAAGATGCGAAAACCGGATTGCCGATTATCTCCTTATACGGGAAAAACAAAAAACCGAGTCAGGAACACTTAGAAAATGTTGACATCGTGGTGTTCGATATTCAGGATGTCGGTGTTCGTTTTTATACATATATCGCTACCCTGCAATATGTCATGGAAGCCTGTGCTGAAGCCGGTATACCTGTTTTGGTATTAGATAGGCCAAATCCGAACGGACATTATGTAGACGGGCCGACTTTAGAAGCAGCACATCGAAGTTTTTTAGGGTTAAATCCTATTCCCCTGGTCTATGGAATGACGATTGGCGAATACGCCAAAATGATTAATGGAGAGGGCTGGCTGGCCAATAATATTACCTGTGACTTGACAATGATACCGTTGCAAAATTACTCACATCATACTTCGTATAGTATACCGATTCGTCCTTCTCCAAACCTACCGAATGACAAGGCCATCAATTTATACCCCAGCCTCGGTTTTTTTGAAGGGACTTTCATCAATGCCGGACGGGGCACTGAAATGCAATTCCAGGTTTATGGAGCGCCATTTTTTGATCAAACCGGTTTTAGCTATACACCCCAAGCTAATTTTGGAGCCAAGTATCCGAAACATAAAGGAAAGCACTGTAATGGTATCGATTTAAGAACTACTGAGTATTTAAGTAAGATCAATTTAGAGTTTCTTATCGATGCTTATAAGAAGACTCCAAAAACTGAAAAGTTCTTTGGCCCGACCTTTACGGAGCATGCCGGAACAACAAGCCTTCAAGAACAGATTGAACAAGGACTTTCTGCTGAAGAAATTAGAGAAACCTGGAAAACTCATCTCGAGAATTTTAAGAAGATCAGAGGAAAATATCTAATTTATACTGATTAAATCATCTTAATTACCAATTAACGGAAATTCAAAATTAGTATAACTATATACAATCTCATCATCTGCGATATTTTCTGAAAAATCAACGCTGATTAACGTTGGAAATCCATACTGACTGTCGTATTCAACAATTAAAGACGCCGGGTTTTGATTCATAATGCTTTCGATTAGGGCGAATGCCTCTTGTACGCTGTTTGTATCATTGAGAATATCTTCGGCCGTCTGACCGGGTGATAAGAGAGACTCATCAAACTCCACGCTATTTTTATTGTCGCCTATGACCAAAAGTCTACGTTCGAGCACACCGCCACAAAAACAACTTATGTTTTCTGTCCAAAAATATGTTGTTACTTGTGTTGATTCCCACAGTTGTCGATTTTCAGTCAACTCAGTCAATATGCCTCCGTCATCATCAGAATTACAAGAAATAAAAACTATAGAAATTGATAGAAGAAATAAAACCTTTTTCATCGGATACTTTTGCAGATAAGATGGTATCAAAAGAAATTAGTTGCTTAAATTATAAGGGTAATTTCTTCTTTAATTCTTCAACAATATTAAAAACTGCCGGACAGACCTCTGTATTTTTTAAGGTGAGATTTGTTAGTTGAATGAATTTCTTTCGATTGGTATGGGGATATTCGGCACAAGCCTTTGGCCGGACGTCATAAATAAAACAGGTATTATCAGTTGTATCCAAAAAAGTACAGGGCGCAGATTGCAACACCATGAAATCATCGGCATCGCGTTGTAAATACTGATCAATAAATTTGCCTTCCTTCATTCGAAGGTGTTTCGAAATTCTGGCAATATCCTTGTCAGTGAAAATGGGACTTGTGGTTTTACAGCAATTGGCGCAGGTCAAACAATCGGTTCGCTGAAACTCTTCATCATGCAATTCTTGCATTAACAGATCCAGGCGTTTCGGACTCTTTTTCTTTAACCTGTTAAAATACTTTTTGGTGTCAGAGTACTTTTCTTTGGCGCGCCTGGGTAAACTACTTAATTGTTCTTGCATAATTATTCTTACGAGTCACCGAAAATCAGCTAGTCAAACCAAAGTGTGAAGTATTTGATCTTGGCCTGGTCAGGAATCTGGTCTATTCGGACCTTTTGAATACCAAACTCTCGAACACCTATATCTTTTTTATCTATGGCAATGGTTACATTGAGTTCATCAACAAATAATACCGCCGAAGAAAATGTAGACTCTACTTTATTCACCGTATAATTATCAATAACATCTTTAAAGGTGGAGTTCAGATTCAGTCCTTTGACCGTTTTATAGCGTTTATCAAAAATCTGTATACTCTCTATAGTCGATGTTGAATCGTGCTGCACTTTAGGTATTAATGTAAGCAGATGTTTGCCTCCCTTTTCGTAGACTCGATATTCGTCATATTCTGCATTTGCAAAATCTCCCTCGCCCAAATTTGAAACCAACGAATCTTTATGAAATAGTTCTTTCAGTTCATTAACTTGTGTCTGTTTAGTCACCTTCCCCAATTGGCCTTTGGCGATAGTGTGATGATCTTCCTTTTTGCATTGGACAAAAAGAATTGTTACTACCAGTATGCTTAAAACGCTCTTCATTATTTCATTGCTTTTTTTAATACACCCAGTACACCTCTTATGAATGTGGCGCTGGTTAATACTTTGACCACCGGATTCATTCGTGTACTTCGCCTTCTGGTGGTTGTTTTTCTTCTTGACTTAGCGGCTTCCTCAGCTTTCCGCGCTTTTTCTTCCTCTTTATTAATTCGTTCTATTTTGCCGCTAAGGAGTTCATACGCACTTTCGCGATCAATTTCTTCATTGTACTTCTCGGCGATCTTCGACTTCCCGATTTGAGTTGCCAGCTCGGTTGGTGTTAAAATATCCATTCTGCTCATGGGTGCGCGCAGCATGGTTCTTGCCAATGGAGTTGGAATCCCCTTTTCATTAAGGGCCGACACCAATGCTTCACCAATTCCCAAACTGGTCAATACCTCTTTGGTGTCGTAGTATTCAGAATCAGGATAGTTCTCAGCTGTTAATTTAATTGCCTTTCTGTCTTTAGCCGTAAAGGCACGCAAGGCATGCTGAATTTTTAGCCCTAACTGGGCCAACACATCTTCAGGGACATCCTTCGGATTTTGAGTAACAAAATAAACACCAACTCCTTTTGAACGGATCAACTTTACAATATTCTCGATTTGATCCAGTAAAGCCTTTGAAGCTTCTTCAAAAACTAAGTGTGCCTCGTCAATGAACAAGACTAGTTCCGGCCGACCCGAATCTCCTTGTTCGGGAAACGTACCATAGATTTCAGCTAACAATTGCAGCATAAATGTTGAGAATAGCTTCGGTTTGTCCTGAATATCGGTCAACCTAAGTACAGAGATGATACCGCGGCCATTTTCGTCTA
>JAAUYD010060209.1_pt1 | contig 10189 bp, 12 predicted proteins | sample 7278101 | NCBI WGS metagenome assembly JAAUYD01 (sample SAMN14350128, study PRJNA611818) | marine sediment metagenome | isolation source: surface marine sediment (0.6m) | place: French Polynesia: Moorea | collected 2018-08
GAAGATATCTTAACTCAGTTTCTCATTGAAGCGGTAATTCTTTCGGCTGCTGGGGGTTTGTTCGGTACTGCGATCGGTATTGGTGGTGTAATTTTAATCGGTGCAGTCAGTCCGTTATCTGCTATGATTTCTCCGGTAGCTATTGTGATGGCTGTAGGTGTTTCTGGCGGTATCGGTTTGTTTTTTGGCGTTTTTCCCGCTCAAAGAGCAGCAAAATTAGATCCGATCGTCGCGCTAAGAAGTGCTTAAATCTATTCTCAAGATGTGGGAACTTTCTTGCCTTTATTAATATCTAAATTGAGGGTAAGATTGTCGTCGCTGCGGTGTGCTTCCCAATTGCCAGAATTAAACACGTCTATTTGCCACTGGCCGGTCATAAAATTGCCATCTTCAGATAAAGTTCCCATGTAAAATATTATTCCCCGATCGCCGGATAAATAAGTTTTAGTAAAATTAATTTTGCGTCCGATCGCTTGACCGGATAAAGCGGCTTCTCCTAAATGATTGTCATCTAAAATGCTGCCACTCAAGGCGTTATTACCTTGAACTAAACTCATTTCAAAACGGCTAGGATTTCCATTTTGCCAATATGTTCCTAGCCAAATACCGCTTAAATTCATAAATTAAATTTTACTAAATTGAAAATTAACCAAAATGATAATGTTTTTTGACATCTTTGACTATCTTCCAAGTACAAGACATCCCGGCCGCAAACGTAACTAAATCTCCTTTTCCCATGCTGACTGGTTCTCCACCATCAGGGGTTACGATTACTTCTCCACTTAAAAAATAGCAAGTTTCTTTTGCTTCGTAAGTCCAAGGAAATTCCGATACTTCTTTCGTCCAAACCGGCCAGTTTAATATTCCTAAATCTTCGATTTTAGATTGGGACGGTTGCGATTCGACTCGAATTAAATTTGTTTTTTGAATTGACATTTTCTAAATTAGTTTTAACGAAGGATTGGCTAATATTAGCTCAATTATCCAATCCTGATTTTAGTTTAATAACGACCGCGATCTGGATTGTCATTATCATCTAGAGGATAATAATCTACATCGGTGGGTGCAGAACGATAATTTCCTCGATAGGGTGGTTGGCTATCTCTGCGGCTGCGACGCGATTTTCTAGGCAATCTACTAGAATTATTAGGATTATCGTACTCGTCTCTCGATCTGCTCGAACGGGAATTTCTACTGCTTCTAGTCGGTCTTTCTTCCCTGCGATCTCCGCTTTCTTGCCAATCGTCGTAACGATCTTCTCGGGTTGGATTGCTTCTAGTGTAAGCTCGCTTGTTGCTGCTTTCTTCGTAACCGTAACGATCGGATCTGCTTCTGCTTCTCGAGTTGCGACGCTCTTCAGCAAGGGGAGGTTCGGATCTGCGACTGCGTCGGGTTGGTTCTTGATATCCTCTCAACATCGGACTATCGTAGTTTGGTTCGCGATCGTAAGATTCGATTCGATCCAATTCTGCTTCTTGATATACTCTAGTTCTCCCGATCGGGCGATCTCGATCTACCGTTCTCGTGTTGCGTCTAGCTTTTTCTGTGCTCACACCCCGCAAGCGGATTGCTTCGGTGGCAAAAAATCCTGTCGAACCTGCTAAAAGTAAAACTCCTACTTGTAAAACTGGATTGAGCAACCAGCCGTAAAATAGAAGTATCGAGCCGCAAACTAATCCGGCCGCAGCGAAAAAGATGTCGTAGTCTCTCGACAATTCCGGCCGCACCGATCGCAAGAAATAAAGCCCTGCTCCTGCGACCATTAGAAAGATACCGAGGAGACTAGCTGAGTTAAATCCGAAATTAACCATTAATAATTTGCTCCTTATATATGCCTTAGCTAGCTATTTCAATCTATCTCTACTTTAGCCCTAGCTCGATTGCAGTTTATTTTGAATTTGTCATAAATTTTAGTCTAACGATTTAGCTAGCAAGTTTCGAGCCAACGAGATTTTAAACTAATTTTATGTTAACTGTGGCAGTTTAATCTTTTATATCAATTTTTTGTGAAGATAGCTCTCAAATTAAAGTGCGTTGAGCAATTGTCGCCGAGCCAATCGGATTTTTACTGAGATTAATTTAAAAGAGTGGGGATGCTACTAAATTAGCAACTTCCTCACTCTCTTTAAAATCGATTGCGATCGCTATATTTAAACAACTAATTCTTGATAGATTACAGTTATGCTCTTGCAAGAGCTTGCAAAAATTAAGAGCGTTTTACTTTATCTGCCTGTGAAATGATAATCAATCCTATTGTCGCAGGAACTACTACAATAAGCGTGCCAGCTAGTAGACTATAAAGAAAGTTAGCTAATGAGGGAGTCATAGAATCTTAATCCTTTGTTATTTTTGATATTCTCGATTTACTTATTTTTAAATTTTATATCTTATTTATCTATTTTTGGCTAGGGATCGATCTAAATTTGACGACTTGGTTAGAATATACAGAGTTTTCAAACAAATTTTGCAATTCTTTTTTAGATAAACATGAGCGTTGCTAATACAGCAAGTGTAATCCTCGGTCTGCTTTTGGGACTGATGACTATTTTATTTCTGTTCAGAATCGTTTTAACTTGGTATCCTCAAATCGATTTAAATCAACTTCCTTACAATCTAATCGCTTGGCCGACAGAGCCTTTTTTAGTTCCGATGCGTAAAATCGTACCTCCTTTAGGTGGGATTGATATTACACCAATCATTTGGGTAGGCATATTTAGTTTATTGCGCGAAATTCTTTTCGGACAACAAGGATTAATTACGATGGCACTTTCTCATTAGAAGGCAGGTCGAGAATTTTAGCTATTTGTAAAAATTTATAGCGATTGGATTGTTTGTCAAGTGAAGCATTACTAATCTTTAGCGGCTTTTTGGCTCATATGTTCGGCGATAAAGTTAGTGTAAACATCTCCGGCTAAAAAAGCAGGATTTTCAAGAATTTTTTGATGGAAGCTAATTGTAGTCGGAATTCCAGTAATGGCACATTCTCTTAAAGCCCTTCTCATTCGTTTGATTGCCATTTCGCGATCTTGGCCCCAAACGATTAATTTACCGATTAAAGAATCGTAATAGGGGGGGATTTCGTAGTCAGTATAGACGTGGGAATCTACCCTTACTCCCGGCCCTCCAGGGGGTAAATAGGCACTGATTCTACCAGGTGCGGGGCGAAAATCGAGGTCGGGATCTTCAGCATTAATCCGACATTCGATCGCGTGGCCGCTGATGTTAATATCTTTTTGGGAAATTGAGAGGCGATCGCCTTGAGCGATGCGAATTTGTTCGGCGATCATGTCTATTCCCGTAATCATTTCGGTGACGGGATGCTCGACTTGAATGCGAGTATTCATTTCCATAAAATAAAAATCGCCGTTTTTATCTACCAAAAATTCTACAGTTCCCGCACCGACATAGTCGATCGATTTAGCCGCTTTGATTGCAGCTTGACCCATTTTCTGACGCATTTTCGGGGTTAAAAAGGGCGAGGGGGCTTCTTCTAAGAGTTTTTGATGGCGGCGTTGAATCGAACAATCTCTTTCGCCGAGATGAACTGCATTGCCGTGTTGGTCTGCTAAGATTTGAAATTCGATATGACGGGGACATTCAATAAATTTCTCTAAATAGACTCCCCCGTTGCCAAAAGCTGCTTCTGCTTCCCCTTGAGCAGCTTGAAACAGTTTGCCTAACTCGCTTTCATCTCGCACGAGGCGCATTCCCCGGCCGCCACCTCCAGCAGTGGCTTTGATAATCACCGGATAGCCGATTTCTCTGGCGATCGCCCTGGCTTCGTCTTGGGAGGCTAATAAGCCTGCACTTCCTGGTATAGTGGGGACTCCGGCTTTTTTCATCGTTTTTTTGGCCGTCGATTTATCTCCCATTGCTAAAATTGATTCTGGAGCGGGGCCGATAAAAGCAATTTGATGGTCGGCGCAGATTTCAGCAAAACGGGCATTTTCAGCTAAAAAACCATAACCGGGGTGAATTGCGGTCGCGTTGCGGGTTAAAGCCGCAGAAATAATATTGGGGATGTTGAGGTAACTTTTACCCGATGGTGGCGGCCCGATACAAACACTTTCATCTGCTAGTTGAACGTGAAGCGCATTGCGATCGATTGTAGAGTGAACCGCAACGGTGGCAATACCCATCTCTTCGCAGCTATGTAAAATCCGTAGGGCAATTTCCCCTCTATTCGCAATCAGAACTTTAGAAAAGTGCATTATCGGCTTGGTTTTAAGTTTATATTTAGTGGCGTTTTCAGTTGAATTATTTTTGAGAAAATAATTGTTCTATTAAAAATCAGCTCTGCTGGCTCAATTGTCTTCAGCAATATCTCCAGATTCCTTTAACTCTGAAGGCGGACGACTGCCACTCCAAGCCCACCAAGATTGACCGCATTCGCATTGATAGAATTCCTGCCATTGACGGCGATAATCTTCACTGACAATCGGCGATCGCCGATTAATCCAAACTCTTTGAGCTTTTTCTGGAGCAGCTTTACAATTCGGACAGCAGAATTCTAAGCCATGAATTGCGTCTTTTGTCCAGGGGGCGGGGATGGGGTTGAAAGCATCCATCAAAAATATTTCTCTAATTGTGCTTTATATGTGGTAGATTTTACCCCAATATAAAGTTAATCGAGAGAGGTTTTCCAAACAGCCTTTCAAAAAATCAGCAGTAATTAATTATTCAAGCACAAGAATTACTCGATTTTAACTAAGTAAAAATAAATAACAAAAGATTGACAAAAGAGAAGCAATATAATGAGCAAATCTAAAATTATCGTTCTTGACGACGATCCGACCGGTTCGCAAACAGTTCACAGTTGTTTGTTATTGATGGTTTGGGATGTAGAAACATTGCGATCGGCCCTCAAAGATGAATCGCCGATTTTCTTCGTTTTAACTAATACTAGATCCCTAACTCCAGAACGAGCTGCGGCGGTGACCAAAGAAGTTTGTCAAAATTTAAAACAAGCGATCGCCGCAGAAGAGATCGATGAGTTTTTAGTTGTCAGTCGTTCTGATTCTACTTTGCGAGGCCATTATCCGATCGAAACCGATGTCATTGCCGCAGAATTAGGCGGATTTGACGCTCATTTTCTAGTTCCGGCTTTTTTTGAAGGGGGACGAGTAACTAAAGATAGCATTCATTATCTCTCGATCGCCGGCAAGTTAACCCCAGTTCACGAAACCGAGTTTGCTCGCGACTCCGTATTTGGTTACAGTTACAGTTACTTACCAGACTACGTCGCAGAAAAAACAGCCGGGAAGATCGAAGCTTCTGAAGTAGAAAGATTTTTACTGGCAGATATTCGCGCAGGAATCGGCGATCGCCTGATGCAATTAGAAAATAATCAATGCGGAGTTGTCGATGCTGAAACTCAAGCAGATTTAGACCGCTTTGCTGAAGATATTTTAACTGCTGCCGATGCTGGCAAAAGATTCTTATTTCGCTCCGCAGCCAGTTTGTTAACTTCTTTGGCCAAATTGGGCCGACAACCGATCGCACCCGAAGCGATGAGCCAAAAGAAACCAACTCAGAATCCCGGTGTCATTATAGTCGGTTCTCACGTCAGGAAAACAACCGAACAACTCAAAAAACTTCTCGAAGAAGAAGGTGCGATCGGCATTGAAGTTGAAGTGAAATCTTTGCGAGACAATCCAGATTTAAGAAGCAAAATGCTCGCAGAAATTCTCGATCGAGTCAATAAAATTTATCAACAAAAACAAACTCCGGTAGTTTACACTAGCCGAGAAGAATTAACATTTACAACCGTAGCAGAGCGGTTGCAATTCGGCATCGAAGTATCTTCTTTATTAATGGATATCGTCAAAGGATTACCTCAAGATATTGGTTTTTTGATAAGTAAAGGTGGAATTACTTCTAACGACGTTCTCAGCACCGGTTTAGCCTTAAAACAAGCTCGATTGCTCGGACAAATTATCCCAGGATGTTCCGTTGTAATTACGCCAACAGATTTGGCTCGATTTCCTAATTTACCTGTAGTATTATTTCCTGGCAATGTTGGGGATGAATTAGGTTTAGTTACGGCATATCGTCGCTTAAATTAAGCCAGTAATAAATAGGATTTTAAAGCTGTAATTTGTTTTAAGAGTTCTATTGTAATTTGCAATCAGAGCTATCGACTTGCGCTAGGATTAGCTCGAGTTAAAAGCCTCCCTAAAAATCGTCCTATTGTGTAAATTTTAATGAATTTAGATCCTCAGAATCTTCCCGAGTCTAACGGTTCGCGTCCCTTATCTTTAGTGAATAGATTTTCGCGAGTTCGATTGAAAGAACAAGAAGGAAAAATATTTTTAATCTTGCCTTCTCAAGATAAAAAAGAAGCAGCAGACGAATGGTCGCAAATCCAAACAGACTTAAATTATTATCTCAATAATAGTGAAAATTTCTGGCAAGCAGGAAGTGCGGTGTCTTTAGTCGCTCAAAATCGCTTGTTAGATGGCAGACAACTGCAAAATATCGAACGCTCCCTCGCTCGAGTCAATCTTAAATTAAAATGTATTCTCACTAGCCGCAGACAAACCGCAGTTGCCGCAGCTACTACTGGCTTTGATGTCGAACAAACCAAAGCAGATCGCTATTTAGAACGTACCGACGCAAGCGATTCAGAATCGAAAGAACCTTTATATCTCAAAAATACTATTCGATCTGGTGTAGAAATACGCCATTCAGGAAGTATTATACTTTTGGGGGATTTAAATCCCGGAGGGATTGCGATCGCCGCCGGAGATATCATTATCTGGGGCAGTCTCAGGGGGATCGCCCATGCAGGTGCTGGCGGTAACCGAGAATCGAGAATTATGGCTCTGAAAATGCAGCCAACTCAGCTGAGGATAGCCGATCTCGTTGCTAGGGCCCCCGAAAAATCTCCAGAACAAATCGAACCGGAAATCGCATACATTGCACCAGAAGGGATTCGTTTATACTTGGCACATAATTTTGCCAAAATACACAGTTTTTCCGAGCAATTACAAGCTTGGACGGAAAATTAAATTAATTTAACAAAATCGTTTAACATGACTCGCATTATTACGATTACCTCCGGTAAGGGAGGAGTAGGTAAAACTACTATCACTGCTAATTTGGGAACAGCTTTAGCTCAATTAGGGAAGAAAGTAGCTTTAATAGATGCCGATTTCGGTTTGAGAAATTTAGATTTACTGCTGGGTTTAGAAAACAGAATAGTTTACACCATCATAGAAGCGATCGCCGGAGAATGTACGATCGAAAAGGCTTTAGTTAAAGACAAGCGTCAGCCCAATCTAGTCTTGCTTCCAGCCGCGCAAAATCGTAATAAAGAAGCCGTCAGTCCCGAACAAATGAAAGAAATTGTCGATCGCATCTCGGCTAATTTTGATTACGCGATCGTCGATTGTCCGGCCGGGATCGAGTTGGGTTTTCGCAATGCGATCGTCGCAGCCACCGAAGCAATTATCGTTACCACCCCAGAAATGGCAGCAGTTAGAGATGCCGATCGCGTGATTGGTTTGTTAGAAGCTGAAGGGATCGAGAAAATAAGTTTGATCGTCAACCGTTTGCGGCCGGAAATGGTTCAACTCGATCGCACGATTGGAGTTGAGGACATTTTAGATATTTTAAGGATTCCCGTGATCGGTATCGTTCCAGAAGACGAACGGGTAATTGTTTCGACCAATCGCGGCGAACCTCTGGTTTTGGACGAACGCCCTTCTCTGCCCGGGATGGCTTTTAAAAATATTGCTCGCAGAATAGAAGGAGACGATCTGCCCTTCTTAGATTTAATGGCATCTTACGATAATCTCTTTACTCGCATTCGTCGCTTGTTTAAAGCTTAATTTTCAACTCATCTTCACCAACAAATTAAATGATTAGCGAACTGATTGATAAAATGTTTCCGCGCAATAAGGGCAATACTTACAAAAATAGTCGAGAACAAGCAAAAAATCGCCTTAAACTGGTTATAGCTCACGATCGCGCTAAATTGAATCCTGGCATGATGGAGTCAATGCGCCGCGAAATTCTTGAAGTCGTGAGCCATTATGTCGAAATCGATCCTCAAGAAATGGAATTTTCGATTTCTAACGACGATCGCATGAGCGTTCTAATTGCTAATTTACCAATTCGTCGCATTAAGAACTCTAAGCCAGAAACTACTACTCGATCTAAGCTTGAAAAGCCCGAAACTCAGAAAACATCTAAATAGCAAGCCCTAAACTCTCCAATCGATTCCCAGTTAAACTAAGATCGAAAGATAATATTAGTCGAACGAGTAGAAAATGAGCGATCGAAAGACTCAATTACCTCAAGAATTAACCAAAATTGGCTTGAGTTTAGGGGCAATTCCAGTATTGGTATTGACAATTGCAACGGAAAATGCAGTTAAAAGTTTAATTGAAATCGGGCAAGCCGCAGAAGAAATATTTCGCGGCGATCTCTTACCAATTCTTCACGTCCCCGAACCAAAAAAAGACCCCGAAACTGAATAAGCCTTAATTTAGTGTGAGATTGTTCCAGAATCCGGCCAGATCGAGATTAACTTAAGACATCAATAATACTTCAAATTAAATCGACTCAGAGCGATAGCAAAGATTATGAGTTCGCTTCTTCAATCTTCGGCCCGAGAATTTAACGTTTTTTCAAATTCTGATTTATTTTTACGGCAGCGTTTGAAATTAATAGAAGATTTGTGGGAATCAGTCTTAAGGGTTGAATGCGGTCAAGAATTGGCTAATTTACTCAAAAAATTGCGATCGATGCGTTCTCCAGAAGGACAAGCAACAGAAGTACCTTCTTCATCAGTTCCAGAATTGATTGAGAACCTCGATCTAGATCGGGCAGTTCGTGCAGCCCGAGCTTTCGCCCTTTATTTTCAGCTAATTAATATTATCGAACAACATTACGAGCAAAGAAATAGAGGCATTTCCCGTCTCGGTAATAAAGATCTAGGCTCGTCCCTTTTAAGTTCTCCTGAAGGCAAAATAGCAGAAAATTCCACAATATTTAATCATAGTGGGGAACATCTATCGACAGCAACGGGATCGTCAACCCAACAATCAGGGACCTTTGCTTGGCTGTTTCCCTATCTTAAAAGGATTAACGTACCCCCTCGCAAAATTGAGGAAGTATTAGAACAATTAGATATTCGTTTAGTATTTACAGCCCATCCCACCGAAATTGTCCGCACCACAATTAGGAAAAAACAAAGAAGAATTGCTGGAATTCTCAGCAAACTCGATCGCGCCGAAGAAGCATTGGGTGGAATTGAAACCAATACTTCAGAAGAAGCCGAAACAGCTAAAGAACAATTAAAAGAAGAAATTCGCTTGTGGTGGCGCACCGACGAATTGCACCAGTTTAAACCGACGGTTTTAGACGAAGTAGACTACACTCACCGCTACTTCGATGAAGTCCTCTTCGATACGATACCTCAATTATCTTTAAGAATCGATCGCGCGATTAAAAACGCTTTTCCCAGCTTAAAATCGCCCCAAAACGATTACTGTCAGTTCGGCTCTTGGGTCGGATCGGATCGCGATGGCAATCCTTCTGTGACTCCAGATGTTACTTGGTCTACAGCACGCTATCAAAGGGATTTAGTCCTGAAAAAGTATTTAGAATCCCTCGAGCAACTGAAAGAATTATTGAGTTTATCCTTACACTGGAGCAATGTTTTACCGGATTTGCTGGACTCTTTAGAGCAAGATCGCCTCTTGATGCCAGAAGTATACGATCGCTTGGCAATTCGCTACCGTCAAGAACCTTACCGCTTAAAATTAGCTTACATCGAACAAAGGCTACAGAATACTCGCGATCGCAATAAACTCTTATCTAGCTGCCAACCTCAAGCCAAATCAGAAACGACCAACAACAACATCTATCGCTCTGGAGCGGAATTTTTAGCAGAATTAAAATTAATTCAAACCAATCTCGCAGAAACAGGGTTGAGCTGTCGGGATCTAGATAAACTAATCTCTCAAGTAAAAGTTTACGGTTTTAAACTGGCTCAATTAGATTTCCGTCAAGATTCTTCCCGACATTCCGATGCGATCGAAGAAGTAGCTGCATACTTGGATATTTTACCCCAACCGTACGATCGACTCTCCGAAGAGGAAAAAACCGCTTGGCTGATTCAAGAACTGAAAACTCGCCGACCTTTAATCCCTCAAGAAATAGAATTTTCTGCTAAAACGGC
>JAAUYD010287292.1_pt1 | contig 10189 bp, 7 predicted proteins | sample 7278101 | NCBI WGS metagenome assembly JAAUYD01 (sample SAMN14350128, study PRJNA611818) | marine sediment metagenome | isolation source: surface marine sediment (0.6m) | place: French Polynesia: Moorea | collected 2018-08
AGTTAGTGGTGAAAAAGTTATCCGAATTTCCTGGAGTACCGGGAAGAATGGAACGAGTACAAGTTAACTCACAACAGGATATCAGTGTAATTGTAGATTATGCCCATACTCCAGATAGTTTAGAAAATCTCTTGAAAGCATCCCGTCCATTTATTCAGGGTCAAATGATTTGTGTTTTTGGTTGTGGTGGCGATCGCGACCGTACCAAGCGTCCCCAGATGGGTAAAATTGCGGCAGATTTTGCGGATATAGCTGTTGTGACATCAGATAATCCTCGTACTGAAGATCCCGAAAAGATTTTAGAAGATATTCTTGAAGGGATAGCAGATTCAGTTAATCCAACCGTAATTTGCGATCGCGCAACTGCTATTAGAACTGCAATTTTGAATGCCAAACCTGGAGATGGTGTTTTAATTGCTGGGAAAGGACATGAAGACTATCAAATTCTTGGAACGGAAAAAATTCACTTCGATGATCGAGAACATGCCCATGATGCTTTAGTTTTGAGAGTAAAGCAGGAAGTGTAGTTTGGGTAATGGGAATGGGAATGGGTAATGAAAATATATTTTAATAGCCGATTGCAAAGCAGATGCCTACGGCATATCGCCAGTCGCCAATCCCCAATCCCCAATCCCCAATCACCGCAATTCCCTAATTTTTTGTTAAAAATAGACACTTAAGGCTAAAAAGATAAGAGAGTATTATTTTTTGCTCTGCTTTTGTTTGTGTCAATTTTACCGCTTAACTTATGAAAGTTTCTCTAACTCCGGATAAATCTCTATATCAGTTTATTTTGACTCAGAAAATATACAATTCGTCGTCAGTTTTATCTCTTAGTCCAGTTAGTTTATTGTCACTGCTGAGTTCGCAAATTGACTTGTTGATTGAGGAAGGAATTAGAGCAACTTTATGGGTTAAACTACCTCCAGGCAAAATTTGGCGTTCGGAAATTCAACGTTATTATTCTTGGTTGGGAGATTCTGCTAATATTTTTAATTTTTATGCTAATCATCCAATCTCAGAGAATGTAACATCAAATTTGAATTCTCTCCAACTAGAAACAAATACTACATCATCCTACGAAGATACAATTCCTTTTACCAATCTTGAACTTAATCCAGAGTATCAATTGGCAAGGGAATATTTTCTTATTGTACAATCACCCCAGTGGTGTAGTTTGATTGTGTCTCATCGACCACAAATAAATAGTCCACAAAAGATTGCTTTCAAAACAAAAATCAATAGAAAATATTTTTACCAACAATTACTAGTTTTAGCCAAAAAATTATTCAGTCTGTTTTAGAAGTGATTTCAAAACAGTCTCCCAAATCTAATTCTACCAATAATCTTGTAGATTTAACCTCAACAGCTATACCAGAGGCGACATTAATAGCCAAACTTTTTACGAAACAACTTCAACGACAGGATGAAATTCATTCTTATAGAAGTAATAACCATATTGCTAAACTACAGAGAAAAAATAAAAAATTAGAACACAACTTACAACTTAAAGATGATTATCTAAGTAATGTTTGTCAAGAGTTGCGTACTCCCCTGACACATATGAAAACGGCGCTGAGTCTATTAAACTCTCCAGCAATGAAGAATTCCCAGCGTCAACGTTATCTTCAAATGCTTAGCAGTCAATGGGAACGTCAAAATTCCTTGATTCATGGCGTACTAGATCTGGCTCAAATAGAACGTAATCTTGAGGAAATGAGCTTAGAAGCTGTAAATTTAGCAGACATTGTTCCTGGGGTGGTGAGTACTTATCAACCAATTGCTCAGGAAAAAGGTATTATGCTTGCCTACACGGTATCTAACGAATTACCTTATGTTTGGTGCGTTCGTGGCGGTTTGAAACAAATTTTGATTCATTTGCTCGCTAATAGTATTCGATTTACCTTGAGTGGCGGACAAGTATGGGTGCGGGGACGAGTTCAAGAAAAATATGTGGAATTAGAAGTTCGCGATACCGGAGTTGGGATTGCAGATAACGATATACCCAAAATATTTGAGCGTTTTTATCGGGTACGTCCAGGAGTAACTGAAGAGTTCGCCGGTGCAGGATTGGGTCTAACAATTGTACAACAGTTACTTTGGCGTAGTGGTGGTTCTATTTCAGTCAAAAGTAAATTATCTGAAGGCTCTACCTTTACAGTAAAGTTACCAAGCGTTTTCGAGAACGATCGGAATCAAAAATCTACTAAATAACAATCTACTAAATAAAAATCTGGGATTGTATAGCATCTAACAAAATAGAAATTATCAAGTAGTAATAACCGAATATTTATAGCTTTGGAGCACAACTCTTGTAAAGCTAACTTTTTCAAAGATAGAAGAGGGTTAATTAACGGTTATTCAAAATTCTATTTTTCTACAACTTTATTGTTAAGGTTGTGAACCTTTGTATTATTTTGATGCCAGTTTTTCATTTTTCCCAAGTAAGCATCTGAGTTTTCAACCCCTTGTAAAGGCAAGAAAATAGTTAATATTTCTGCTTGATGAGGTCGCTGACGCACGATCAACTTACCACCTATTGCCTGAAATAGATGCTTGGTCGCAGCTAAATTCAGACTTACTACACCTGTTTCTGGTTGAAAAGTCAGCAATTCTCCAATAGCTTTACGAATTGGTGGTGTAAATAAAGATTCTGAGTTATTATTACTATGCTTTTGCTGTTGTAGTTGTGGTAAAAGCTGTAACTTTAATTGGTTCCCAGCAGGAATGACTCGTACTTGAATATGACTTCCGGCTGGTAAACTACGTGTAAAATTTTCCATCAAGCCGGTAAGAACCCGATCTAACATATTAGGATTACTTACCACCGCCGGAACTTGTTGAGGTAACAGCACATCCAAAGTTAAGTTACGCCGATTTGCAGCCTGCTGCCAACGAGGTATACTTTGTTTTAACACCTGTTCCAAACACATTGTTGTCAGTTGGGTATTTGATGGCTTATCTATAGGTAAAGTTTCTAATTCTGCAGCTCTGAATAACAGTTCCATACGATCTATTTGTTCCGTACATTCGCGATCGATTATTCGTAGCCGTTTGATTACATTTACAGGTAAGTCTTGTTTTTTCAACAACAACTGCGTGATTGTACGAATTGTAGATAGAGGTGTACGAACTTCATGTGCAAAAGCTTGTAAAAGTTCTACATCCAGGCAATTAGAAGTATCATGACTAGATTCCTCTTCAACCTCATCAGCCTGCTTATTTATCTTATGATTGGCTGTAATATAAGTTCCAGTCTCAGTTGCAGGTAAATTAGCCAACAACAATTGACTAAACTGCATCAAAATCTGTGCATCTAAAGCCTTGGGGTGATAACTTTGTACCACTTCTTCCAGTTGAGCAAAAAAATCTGGATTATTTAGGACTACCCTCGCACCCAGTGATCGCCAAGCTTGCTCTACTAATTCTGGATCAAAGGAAAATAAAAATGTTTTATCACCACTGTTCTCTTCAGCTAAAACTAGGATTAATCTAAACTTATTTGTAAACACCAAGCAAAACTGTTCTTTTGCCAAGGGGTCTCCCACCAGTAAAGGCAGAATAGGTTCTTGGCTAGAAGTTTCCTTCTTTGATGACATTGCTTCTGAAGATAAAGCAAATGGTAAAGCTAGAGGGTTAAAAGGTTTTGCGCTAAAAGTAACAGTGTGTAAACCTTGAATGAGTTCGGGTTGACTGAATACAGGTGCAGGTGCAGCCAATACTAGTCCTTGAGTTTCCTCTGAGGTTTTTTCCGATAAGGTGTTCAATAATAACTGCTCTGCTGCGGCTAAACTGACGCGCCATTGAGTTTGCGCTTTTGCCGAATCACAAGCAGTTGCCATTGATTGGGTATTGATTAAAATGTCCTTTAGGCTTGGCAAAATCCACTGATACAATGGTTATCACCCCTTGATTTCACAGCGCATAGAACGTAAAATAGCAGCTTTTCTAGGCTTAATTAGTTCCTTATATTATGAGGTTATCGGCATTTGCCTACAGATGAAAGTCGTAGAACCGAACATAGCGAGGTGCGATTTCCCCTGTAGTTATTCAGTATACAAAATTCAATTATTTTTTATTTTATGAGAAATTAAGCACTATCTCAATTTTCAGTTCCAAATACTCTATTTCTGTATGAGTAATACTATGCTTAATCCGATACAAAAACACTAACAAATGCTCACTCCATGGCAAACATCATGATTTTTTCCTGTTTAACACAAGACCCTCGGCGATAGCTATTTAGGGCTTGCTGTTCGCGAATCTAGAAGCCACACAGCTTGCTTTTATATTAGTTTCATCCCTTAATTTCGAATTTACCCAGCGATATTGCGGACTAAAGTTCAAAGTTTTTGAGGCTATAAATGTTATGACTTTGCACTTGTTTTGCACTAAAAAGCTTTAAAACCCTACCTGTCATGGTTTCCAATGTTATTCAGCAAGCCCTATTTAGCCTTAAACTTGAAACTTAAAAATTGAAACTTAAAAATTGAAACTTAAAAATTGAAACTTAAAATTCAAAATCGAATATATTTTTTATTATTGTTTTAGTTCTGAATTGCTAGTTTACACTTAATACCCTTTTAGCTTTTGCAAATACTGAGTTTGAGTAATAATGTGTGAAGCATGAATTATTGAGAATTAATATGCGAAACTCCTAGTATGTTGCAACGGTACCAAATCTCCTATATCTAAAATAGGAAAATAGAAATTTTAGGATATTAACCACTACCTCGTATTAAGGGTAAGTCCTGTTATAATAATTAACCTGGTTTTAAATGTCCTGGTTTTAAATGTCTATAATTTTTGGATGACACACCAAATGCTCCAGAGCATATACTTAAGAAAATTAAAATATTAGATGTATCTTATTTAGAACGGCGATAAAATATTAAAGTCTCGACATAAATAATATTATTTTTCTCTGATGAATAATGTTTGCAATAATTAGGTGAAAACAGATTATTTTAGATACTGTCCAAATAACCCTTATTAAGAAGGTTGTTATGAAGATAATATTCAGTATTATGGTCAATTTACTCAGCTACAATAGTGTAAATTGAGCTTATTAACCACTGAATTACCGAAGTTGATTAAATTTGTTTTTATATTGCTGTTGTAAATATTTAAATAATTTTGTATTGATATTACTAATATTATAGTTTCTGACTTAAAAATTAAGATACTCTTATCAAATCCAAAAATGGCGTGCTTAAATATAGCGTGCTTAAGGCAGCCTAATATTACCTAAAATATTTTGCAGTAAAACATACTAATACCTAGGATTTTTTTCTTAATGGTTTTATGATTTTCTATATTTTCCAGAGACATAATTTCCAGAGGCATAATTTCCAGAGGCATAATTTCACGGACAGAATCTTAGAGTAAAAATTTTACAGTAAAAATTTCAAAGTAATTTTTTTATAGGCATTGAATTATAAGTATTTTAAAACTATTATCTGGCAACTAAGGAGGATTATCTTGATGTCGTAAATTGCAATAATCCCATTGCTGCCTTGAAAGCAAAATTAACAAAATAAATATTAACTATCAAACAATGATTTAAAATCTAAATCATTTAATTAATCTTTAGTGAGCCCACATAAAAAAACACGTGTAAAATAATAAGAGTATATTTTCAGGCAATGCAATTTATTCGTCTTATTGACTTTAAGTATGTCTGTCTGATAATAATAATAACCGCTTAAAAAAACTTTCGTTATTCATTCCCCATAATTGAACTACGAATGCTATTTTTTACGGGGTTTATCGATATTGTATCGATATTTGTTGATATAAAGCACATAATCAATGTGACATTTTTGACTCAAAAGAAGACTAGTATTTTATATGTCGTTAAGCTATAAAATATCAGGTCTAAATGGTTTAAGCCGTAGCCATAGTTTACTGAAATCAAGTGAAGTTGCGATCGCCAAATATCGTTGAAAAATCTTTTTCTGGTTTGGTAATAGCAAAGTTTCTTCTTGGTAAGTAAACTCTCTTTTAAGTCCGTTCAATTTCAATCTTAATTTTCTTTTAAGATTCGCTCCTAAACACCACACACAAAGTTAATGAATTGCTTCGAGTAGTTTATTGGGAGATAGAAATGAAAAAGTTTATTCCATTTCTGATTAGTGGTATTTTGGCAATAGGTACCTTCGGTTGTGGAGGAGAACAAGCAGCGACGACAGATTCAGAAGCTCCTGAAACCACAACAGAAGCAACTCAACCTGAGGCAAAAGAAGCCAGTGATACAACTGCTGAGAGTGCAATAGATCCAGCAGCTGTTGACGGTGCAACAGATCCAGCAGCTACTGATGGTGCAACAGATCCAACAGCTACTGACGCTGCGAAAGATCCGGCAGTTGCTGACAGTGCAACAGATCCAACTGCTGCTGGTATTGCAGCAGATGCTGCTGCTGATGATATTACAACTGCAGCAAACAAAGCATTGAAAGAAAAATTGCCTAACAGCAAGTTGGAAGCTAAAGAAGAAGCAGGTGTTGTTACAGTTTCCGGAACAGTACCCAGCGATGCAGACCTCAATCAAATTGAGCCTGCAGTTAAAAGCCTTGAAGGCGTTAAGGAAGTTAAGGTAGAAGCTACAGTTGAAGCTGCTCCTGCACAGTAAGTAGTACAAAAATCAAATTCAGTATCGATTGATTTACTGAATTAACTTAGTAGAGTTCGCATCAAACATGCGGGCTCTATTTTTTGAAGTATATAACTACTATTTTTAGTTCAGAACAGTTTTTAAGGTTGTTACTAATTTTTGAATGTGAATTAATTCATGACTTGCCATTACCGAAATCCTAATTCTACTGGTAGGAACTGTTGGTGGACGAATAGCAGGAGCAAAAACACCTTGATTTATTAGTTGTTGTCCTACTTTAAGAGCAATGCTGCTATTTGCTAATTGAAAACAAATAATAGGTGAATTTGAAGGTAGTAATTTTAAACTTGATAACTCTTGTGTATTTATTTGTTTTAAGTTTTGTTTTGAGTTAATTGGTTTTAAGATTATTTCTTTTAAGATTGTTTCTTTTAAAAGTTCTATATTATTCCACAATTGATAACGTCGTTCGGGTTCTTGTCTAATAATATTAATGGCGGCTAAGGCTGCAGCCGTATCTGCAGGAGAAAGTCCGGTAGTGTAAATCCAACCGGGAGCACGATTTCGTAAAAAATCAATTAAGAGGCTACTAGCTGCGACATAACCTCCTAAACTTCCAAGTGCTTTACTAAGAGTACCTATTTGAATTATATTTCTAGCACTGTAGCCGAAGTGTTCTACACATCCACTTCCCCTTTCACCCAATACAGCAGTAGCATGAGCTTCATCGAGCAGAAGCATACAACTAAATTCTGTAGCTAGTTCGAATATTTCCGGTAAGGGACAGATGTCGCCATCCATACTAAATACACTGTCAGTAATTATCAAACAGCGGCGGTATAGTTGTCGTTTTTGAATTAACTGGCTTCTCAATTCGCTAACACTGCAATGGTAATATTCGATGACAGTAGCACCACTAAGTTTTGCCCCATTTTTTAAACTGGAATGATTGTATTGGTCAGATAAAATTAAGTCTCGCGTACCGACCAAAGCAGTAATTGTACTTAAATTTGCCAGATATCCCGAACTAAAAACTAGTGCGTCTTCTGTCTGTTTGAGAGATGCGATCGCAATTTCTAAATCTCTGTGTAATTTTCTATGTCCGCTAAGTAGCCTAGAACCAGTGCTCCCCGTACCATATTCCTGAGTTGCTGCGATCGCTGCTGCAATTAATCGCTCATCCCCTGCAAGTCCTAAATAATCGTTGCTGGCAAAATTAATTACTTCACGCCCATCTAAAATTACTTTGGCACCTGGACGCCCGACAATAGTTTTAACTGTACGATACCAGTCAGCGCGATGAATGGTAGTCAGAGATTTGTCAAGCCAAGCGTAGGGGTCTTTGGTCATAAGTACATGTCGCCCGCATATTTTTGCTGTAAAAGGCAAAATTTATATTTGTTTTACTGATTATTGATAAATATGTGTTACGTCAAAATATCTTTGTAATATGATTAGAATTTTGGAACATTAATCAATAAATTGATTTCATTACTTAAAATATTTGATTACTCAAAAAATAGATCGTAATTTTTTTCGTTAAAAACTCTTTCAGTTTTTGCTAAGTTAAAGTCATTAGCCAATAAATCAATACCATCAATAATTTTAGGAAATATAATTTGATTTATTTTAAGACCTTCAAAACATTTCAGCCTATAATTTGAATCTTGTTGAAAACGTTCAACAGCTTTTTTTAAAGGACGCATAACTTCATAAGCTTTTTCAGCTTTTTCAATTGATTTATGAGGGATTGAACTTTTTAATCTAAGAACTGCTAAATCGATTAAATCTCTCGCCTCAATACTGTCATCTAAATATCTATCTGAATTTGCCAGTAGCTTTGATGTAAAACAATCATTAAGACTTAAACAAGGGATAGAAGACCATTCAAAATATCTAGGTTCATCAGGTTTAAAACGAGCTTCTGCTATAATTTCTGTCTTAATTGGTGTATCACCAACATAGACATTCATCCTAATTCCATACTGATCTGTCATACCTCTTGTAACTTTAATTCCACTCAAATCAGAGAATAAACCTTCATAACCATAATCAAAAACAACTTCACGAAGATACTTATAACCTGATTCACCCACTGAAGAAATAAAATCTATATCTTTACTCCAACGATATTCTTGAAACTGAATAGTTAAAAGGGTTCCACCACCGAAGTAAGCAGAACCCTTTATAAGTATCTCAGAATTCATATTTTTTAGAATGGTGAGAATTTTATTATGATGTTCTAGTTGAAATTTCATAAATCAGTTTCTAGCCAAGAATGATAGTATTTTGCGATTTTTTTGATAAATTTTAGTTCTTCATCATTAAAATAGCCAAACTGTTGACGATATCTCCAAGCTCGCTCGTAACGATTCAACATTTGTTCTGGAGTTAATCGATATACATTTTCTGTTTGCCAGCAAACAAATTCTAAAAAAGGTAACTTTTCGGGAATAGTAAATTTATGAAAAGTTGGTGCGTCTATTTTCATGATTTACACCATTCTAAAACTTCACTTCTAGAATAGCTTATTTTTCAGACTAATATCTCGCAACAATCCCTAAATCATTAAATCATTATTCTCACACTAGAATAATATTCTTAGTTATTCTTTATTTTTCTACATTGGGATGGAGTATTCTCACAAGTGTGGATTTTTTACATTTAATGCTTTTATTGATGGGAATATTTATAAGACTAATGGGAATATTAGAAAAGTAAATTTTAAATCTGAAATATAAATCTGAAATAGTTTAAAAACAATACAAAAGTCTGGCAGAATACTTTAACTATTACCCTAACCCTAACGTTATTCATAATTTATAATTCATAATTGTGCCTTCAATGCACAGCTATGCCGCAAATTATTATGCACCCCACTGTGCTAAATGCACAGCTATAAATTTATTCTTCACATAAGTTTGATAACAGTTATTTGATATGTTCGCTGCTACTTAAGTGAGCAATTGATTGTTTGATCCAGTCTTCTACATAAGCATCATCGGCTAACCCAATCTCCTCGCTGACATAGTGTAGAGCATGGCTTACTTCATTAGGAGTGTAACCCAGTGCCAATAAAGTCATTTGTACTTCTTCGAGAATTCCTGGTGCAGGTCCACCTGTAGCGACGAAGAAACCAGCTGATTTGCGCCACTCGATTAATTTGCTTTTAAGTTCCAAACAAATCCGTTCTGCGGTTTTTTTGCCAATTCCTGGGGTTTGGATTAATAATTGCACGTTCGCACTCACGATCGCTTGGACTAACTCCGGTAACTCTAAAGTATCTAACATTGCGATCGCTAGTGCTGCACCAATTCCGCTTACACTTTGTAGATATCGAAATAAATCTCTTTCTGCTGGGGAGCTAAAACCATAGAGAAATGGAACCTCATCTCGAATTTGAAAATGGGTAAAAACCTGCACTGTTCCACCCGATTCTGGCAATTGTTTTGCCACTCGTCCAGGAATTTGCAAATCATAACCCAAACCATTTACTTCCAGAGTCAGAAGATAGCGATTGGCGCTACTGTTCTGGATGCCAGCCACAATACCTTTAAGATAGCTAATCATTCCAAG
>JAAUYD010173069.1_pt1 | contig 10188 bp, 9 predicted proteins | sample 7278101 | NCBI WGS metagenome assembly JAAUYD01 (sample SAMN14350128, study PRJNA611818) | marine sediment metagenome | isolation source: surface marine sediment (0.6m) | place: French Polynesia: Moorea | collected 2018-08
GCGCGCCGCTCAACCAGGGCTACGTCTACCAGGACGGCAAGATGCACGCGGCGCGCGCCACGAAGACGCCGTGGCTCAGCGGGCTCGAGGCCGAAGGCGAGGACGTCACGTTCGAGCTCGAATCGGAGCTCGGCACGACCCGCGTCGAGGCGACGACGCTGCTCACGACCTACCGCATCATGAACCAGGACGACGGCCTGCCCTTAGCGTTTCATCTCCACCAGGGCGGGGCCCGCTACACGTGGGACGGCATGACGAGCTACGGGATGATCGAGCGCTCGCGCACCGCCGAGCCGCAGTCGGGCTGATCGCTAGCGCGCCGGCTTGGTCGCCCTGCGAGTGGCGGAGGTGCCGCTCGTCGGCCGCTCGACGTGTTGGCCCCAGAGCCCCTCGTACTTCGTCACCTCGAGATCGCCGAGCACGCTGCATTGACACGAGAGCCGCAGCCCGCGCTCGGCCTGGTGCGGAGGGAAGTCGAGGCGCCAGCGCTCGACCGACGTCGGCGGGCTGACCGGGCCCTCGATGCGCACCGCGCACGTGCCGCAGGTGCCGAACCCGCGGCAGTGGATGGCGCGCGCGACCTTCGAGTACAGGGGCACGCGCGCGCGCATGAGCACGGTGCGCAGGTTGGCGCCTTCGAGGCACTCGATCTCGCGTCCTTCGAATCGGATGATCGGCATGGCGGTCTCCTGGGCGCGCCTCGTTGCGATGCCGCTCGGGGGGGCCACGAATCGCGGATCCGGTGGCAGGGTCCTTCGATCGTCGACACGGGGCGGCTCTGGCCCGAGCTCGCCTCTGGTAGTCTCGTCCCATGCTGGTCTCTCGTCGCAGGGTACTCGCCGGCGCGATGATCATCGCCGCGCTCGTGGCCCCTGCGTCGGCGCCGGCGGAAGAAGCCGTCGCGCCGACCCGCGAGATCCTGGTGCGCTGGACGCACACGGGCGATGCCGCGGGCTTCAAGATCTACACACGCTTCATCGACCGGGGGTGGGACGAGGGGCTCGACGTGGGGCGGCCGCCTGCCCGAGATGGCGTGCATTCGCATGTGCTGACGGTGAGCAACTTCGACGCGGTCTACGTCTCCGTCACCGCATACGACCGGCGTGGCAGAGAGACCGCACACTCCAACGAGAAGCTCTACCTGCTGCCCCAGTGAGGGCGGAATCACGGGCTCGTGGCTGACCGGGCTCGCGTGAGCGCGCCCGAGGCGGCACGCTGCCCATCACTGGGCGTGCCGCATCGACCGCGTCATCGAGGAGCCGCTCGGGCTCGCATGGGTCGCGCAGATGCCGGCGCTCGGCCCGAGAGATCGCTTCGCAGCGGCCACCACGCACCCCGACTGGGCGTGCCACCTCACGCCACGACCGGCAGGCCCAGCACCTCGGCCTGACGTGCGTCCTCCCTCTCGCCCCTCTCCCGTGGCCTGGAAGACCCCGGCAACGCCAGGCGGACGATGCGTCGCACCACCGAGCCGAACTGCCGTGACAGCGAGCCCGTGTTGTACGGCAGCCCGTGGCGCTCGCAGGTGTCGCGCACCTCCTCTGCCAGCTCGGCGTAGCGGTGGGCCGGCAGGTCGGGAAAGAGGTGGTGCTCGATCTGATGGCTCAGGTTGCCGGTCAGCACGTGGAAGAGCGGCCCGCCCGTGATGTTGGCCGAGCCCAGGATCTGCCTCAGGTACCAGTGCCCGCGCGACTCGTCCTCGCACGACGCTTCGTCGAACGTCTCCACGCCGTCGGGGAAGTGCCCACAGAAGATGATGGTGAAGGCCCAGACGTTGCGGACGACGTTGGCGGTGGCGTTGCCGGCCAGCGTGGCGAAGAAGCCGGGGCCCGAGAGCAGCGGGAAGAGCACGTAGTCCTTGAGCGCCTGGCTCCGCACCTTGCGGCCGATGCCGCGCAGCAGCGGCAACGTCTCGTCCCAGGTGCGCTCGCCGCGCACGATGCGGTCGGCCTCGAGGTCGTGCAGGGCCACGCCGTACTCGAAGAGCACGGCCAGCAGGAAGGCCGCCACCGGGTTCAGCAGGAAGCCCGGGTGCCAGTCCTGCTCCTCCGACATGCGCAGGATGCCGTAGCCGACGTCTCGGTCCTTCTCGAGGATGTTGGTGTAGGTGTGGTGCAGGTAGTTGTGGCTGTGGCGCCACTGGTCGGCCGGACAGGCCGTATCCCACTCGAAGCTCCGGGAAGACAGCGCCGGATCGCCCGACCAGTCGTACTGGCCGTGCATCACGTTGTGGCCGATCTCCATGTTGTCGAGGATCTTCGAGAGCGAGAGCGCCACGACGCCCCCCAGCCAGAAGGGCGGCAGCCAGCCCAGCCACAGCATGCCGCGGCCGGCGAGCTCGAGGCGTCGCTGTGTCGCGATGATCTCGCGGATGTACTCGACATCGCGTGCACCGAGGTCGGCGCGCACGCGCTCGCGCATGGCGTCGATCTCGCGACCGAGCTGCTCGATCTGCGCTTCGCTGAGCCCGTGGCTCGCAGGAAGGGAGGCAGAAACGGAGTGGGAGGCGGTCATGTGGGTCTCTCCTCAAAGGTCGATGTGGACGTCGCCCGCGGCTGCATGGATGCACGGCTGGAGGTCGACGTCGGTGTGTGTGTCGATGTCGCCCGTCACGACGTTCTTCACGCGGCCCGCGGACATGCGACACGCGCAGGTGTGGCAGATGCCGCGTCGACAGCCGTGCTCTGGCGAGAGGCCCGCGGCCTCGGCCAGCTCGAGCAGGGTGCGGCCGTCGTTCTCGACGTCGACGCCGCTGCGCTCGAAGAAGACGCGGCCCTTCGCATCAGCCGGGTCGACGCGGTAGCGCAGCGGCCGGAACGACTCGGCGTGAACCCGGTCGCTGCGTCCTTCCTGCTCGAAGACGTGGCGTACCGCGTCCATCAGGCCATCGGGGCCGCACACGAAGGCTTCGGCCGTGGCCCACTCGGGCTCGACCTGCTCGAGCTGCTCGCGACGGAAGTGACCGCGAAGCTCGCCTCCGTGCCCGTCCTCGCTGAAGACGTACGCGACGTGGACGTGGGCGTGCGCAGCTGCGAGCTCGGCCAGCTCGGTCGCGTAGGGGACGGCCGAGGGGCTCGTGGCGTAGTGCAGCAGCGTGACCGGCCCGGGGTGGCCCTCGTCGCAGAGCGTGCGCAGCATCGACATCATGGGGGTGATGCCGCTGCCGCCGCTCACGAGCAGCACGCGCGCGGGGCGAGGCTCGGGCAGCACGAAGTCGCCGGTCGCGGAGCCGAGGTCGAACGTCTGGCCGGGCCTCGCATGATCGTGCAGCCACGCCGAGACCCGACCCTCCGCGTGGCGCCGCACCGTCAGCTCGATCTCGCCGTCGGCGTGCGCCGAGCCGGCGGGCGAGTAGCAGCGCGTGTGGCGCACGCCGTCGATCTCGACACTCAGCTCGACGTGCTGGCCGGCGCGAAAGCCGCGCCAGCTGCGGCTCGGGACGAGGTGGAGCGTCACGAACCCGGGCGCCGGGTGGACGACGCGGACCAGCGTCGCCCTCACCTGATCGAGGGTCCAGGTGGGCCGCAGCCACTCCAGGTATCGGTCGATGCCGTGCGGCGCCGCCAGGGCGTCCAGCACGCGCTTCCAGGGCGTCTCGTGAGGGGTGCTTTCAGTGAACATATGTAAACTGTAATGCTGAACGCGGCGGCGTCAACTCTCATCGATAATCCTGAGCATATGCAATGGCTTGGAGTATCCTACACGCCAGAATCTTCAGATTCGGCGACGATCGTCGACTCGATTACAGGAGCATCCGAGGTGTCTTCGAGCCGCAAGCGAGCCGAGCGCCGCGATCTTCGCCGCGAGCGCAAGCGAGAGACCCGGCGGCGTCTGCTCGACGCGGCGCTCGCCCTGCTCTCACAGCACAGCTTCGACTCGATCAGCCTGCGCGAGCTGACCCGCAAGGCCGGCATCACGCCCACGGCCTTCTACCGGCACTTCGACGACATGGAGGAGCTCGGCCTGGTGCTGGTCGAGGAGGCCTTCGGCACGCTGCAGCAGCTGCTGCGCGACGCGCGCGCCGACGGCTCCGTCTACCACGACGTCGTACGGCGCTCGGTGGCCATCGTCCTCGACCACGTCCACGCCCACCGCGAGCACCTGCGCTTCATCGTGCGCGAGCGCTACGGCGGCATCCGCCGCCTGCGTCGTGTCATCCGCCTCGAGCTCGATCTCTTCGCCAACGAGCTCGCCGTCGACCTCGCACGCTTCCCCGAGCTCGAAGCGTGGAGCCGGGAGGACCGGCAGATGTTCGCCCAGCTCCTGGTCGACACCGTCGTCGGCGCGGCCTCCGCCCTGATCGACGCTTCGGCCGAGGAGGAGGAGCGCATCGCCCGGCGCGTCGAGCGCCAGCTGCGCCTGATCGTGATCGGCGTCGAGCGCTGGCGCTCGAGCCCGCCCTAGCCTCTCGGCACGAGCGCTTCGCGTGCGATGATCGCCACGACCGGGTCGTCCGCACATCTGGCAGCACGTGACGAGGCCGCGACACGACCTCCGAGCCACGTGGGGTGGCTCATGCCGCCGGCGACATCCCCTCGATCCAGCGGACGTAGAAGCGCGGCGGCTTGAACGCCAGCCAGAACGCGATCGCCGCGAGCACGCCATGGACCGCGTAGCTCGCGAAGACGAACGAGCCGCTGCGGATGTCGATCTGCAGGAAGACGCTCGCGATCGCCCCGACGAGGATGCCCGTGCCCGCGGTTCCGGTCCCGATCGCCCACAACAGGAACCGGTTGGTGAGCAGCGGATCGGCGAGGCCGATCGCCTCGCGGCGGCGCATTGCGCGCCAGTACCGAAGCGCGTCGAAGGCATTCCAGTACATCGGTGTCACATAGAGCAGCTGCGTGAGCGGCGCGAGCCGTCCGCGGCCCATCGCATCGATCGAGCCCTGAGACACGGCATAGGCGGTCAGTGCGAGCAGGGCCGCGACGTGGAGCCCGATGGCCAGGAGCGCAGGCCTGCTCTCGCGGTGATAGACGACGCAGGTGAAGCCCCCGAGCGCCGAGAGCCCGGTCACGACCCCCAGCTGAGGGATGAACCGCAGCGCCTCGAGGTAGGGGCTCGCCTCGAAGAGCTGATTCACCATGAAGCCGCCGCCGACCCCGAGCACACCGACGCCGACCATGAGGACGGCGATCAGCAGCTCGGGCAAGGCGCGCGTCTGCCGCCAGAGCGCCAGCAGGCGAAGCGAGGCGAGCAGCGTCACCGCCGTGAATCCACAGATGACCAGCCAGACGACCATGACGAGCTCCACCTCTCACCGAATTCGCGTTGCCTCCCCCTCATCGGCGCTTCGCCTGCGAATCTCACCCCTTTCTTGGCCGCGGCCTCCGCGGGCCGATCCGGTCAGATTCGAGGGAGGGGGAAGGGCCTCAGCCGCGTCCCGCCCGAGCCGATGGAGCCTGCCGGGGCGGTCGCGCCCGGTGGCGCCGAAGCACGCCCCGCAAAGAGCGGGTTTTGACGTGATCCGTCGATTGGACCTACACGTGCCCCGTGGCCGCCCGACGCAGGCGCGAACGCGGCGACTGGACACGCGCGCGAGCGCTGTGTGCCGAGCCCGTGAGTGCGGCCTCCTCCTCGGCCATGGACGAGTCCGCCAGACGACACGCATGGCGACGGCCCAACCACCGCTCTAGAGTCGTTTCTGCACCGGAAGGGCGCCGAAACGCGCGCGCCGATCACCGGCACCGGGCGACGACACCATGAAGATCCTGCGCATGGCCTGGCGCAACATCCTCCGGAACCGTCGCCGCAGCGGGGTGACGGTCGCGGCCATGACCCTCGCGCTCACGGTGATGATCCTCTACTCGGCGCTCATCGAGGGCTACATGCAGGGGATGGAGCACAACCTGCTCGCCCTCGAGCTCGGCGACCTGCAGATCCACCACACCGAGTACCGGCACGACCCCTCGCTCTACTCGCACATCGAAGACACGGACGAGCTCGTCGCCGAGCTCGGCCGGCGCGGCTATCCGGCCTCTCCCCGGCTGCTGGGCGGTGCGCTGGTCGCGGCGCGGCAGGCCTCGGCCGGTGCGTTCCTGCGCGGCATCGACGTCGGCCTCGATGCCGACGTGAGCGAGATCGGCGACCACGTGGCCGAGGGCGTCTGGCTCGACCCCGGCGAGCCGAGGCGCGTGGTGATCGGTCGTCGCCTCGCTCACACGCTCGACGTCGACGTGGGGGACGAGCTGATCCTGCTCGGGCAGGCGTACGATGGCAGCATGGCGAACGACCTCTACGAGGTGGGCGGCATCCTGCTGGGCATCAGCGACGGCACCGACCGGGCGGGCATCTTCATGACGACGTCGGCCTACCGCGACTTCTTCTCGTACCCGGGCGGTGCGCACCAGATCGTCGTGCGTCGGCCGAGCCTCGAGCAGGCGCTCGAGCCCATGGCCGGCGAGATCGCCGCGCTCGCGCCCGGGCTCGAGGTGCAGACGTGGCGGGAGATCTCACCCGTGCTCGCCTCGATGCTCGACTCGACGCGCGGGCTCATGACCTTCGTCTTCCTCGTCATCTACGTGGCGATCGGCATCCTGATCCTGAACGCCATGCTCATGGCCGTCTTCGAGCGCATCCGCGAGATCGGCGTGCTCAAGGCGCTCGGCGTCTCGCCCTTCCAGGTGCTGCGCCTGATGCTCACCGAGGCCGCGATCCTGACGGCGGTGGCGGTGACCATCGGCGTGTCGCTCGCGATCCCGGGGCTGGTCTATCTGCGCGACGTCGGCCTCGACATGGGCTCGCTCGGCGGCATCTCGATGATGGGCGTCGCCTTCGACCCGATCTGGCGCGCCGTCGTCACGCCCGAGTCGTTCGGCCAGCCGCTCTTCACGCTGCTCTTCATCGTCGCGCTGGCCGTCGTGTATCCGGTCTGGAAGGCGGCGACCCTCCACCCCGTCGAAGCGATCCAACATCGATGAGACGATCATGAATCTCACTCGACTCGCGACCCTGGCCTGGCGCAACCTCTGGCGCAATCGACGCCGGACCGGCCTCACGCTGGTGTCGATCGCGTTCGGCGTCTTCCTCGCGATCCTCTTCACCGCGATGCAGGACCGCAACTGGGCCGACATGATCGACCTCGCGGCGCGCATGGGCGGCGGCCACGTCACCGTCCAGCACGCGGAGTACCTCGACAAGCCCACCCTCGACCGCACGGTGCGGGCGGACGCGCGACTGATCTCGCTCGCCGAGTCCGAGCCTCACGTCGAGCGCGTCACGACACGCATCGTCGGACAGACCATGCTCGCCACGGCCGGCAAGAGCCAGGGCGCGGCGTTCATCGCCTACGACCCGGCCCGCGAAGACCTCGAGACGTTCTCGATCACCGACGCCATCGACGAGGGTCGCGGCTTCGAGTCGGCCGACGGCCAGGGCATCATCCTCGGCTGGCGACTGGCGGAGAACCTCGGGCTCAGCCTCGGCAAGAAGGTCGTCTACACCATGACGGACAAGGAGGGCGAGATCGTGAACGGCCTCGCCCGCCTCGAAGGGGTCATTCGCACGGGTACCGACACGGCCGACGGCTTCCTCGCCCTCCTCCCCCTCGAGTCGGTGCAGCGGCAGCTCGGCTACGAGCCCGACGAGGTGAACCAGGTGGCGGTCTTCATCACCGACTCGCGTCGCAGCGCGAAGGTGGCGGCGGCCGTGCTCGCCAGCCTGGGCGAAGAGGCGACGGCGGTCGCGTGGAACGAGAGCCAGCCGGGGCTGGCGGCCTTCATCGCGCTGAAGGTCGGCGGCGCACGCTTCATGGAGATCCTGATCGCCCTGCTGGTGGCCGCCGGCATCTTCAACACGCTCTTCATGAGCGTGACCGAGCGCATGCGCGAGTTCGGGATCATGATGGCCATCGGGTTCACCCCCATGGACATCTTCACGATGGTGATGCTCGAGAGCTTCTGGCTCGGCCTGGTCGGCCTGGTGGCCGCCGCGGTCATCACGGCCGGCCCGTACTTCTACCTGGCGAGCACCGGCATCGACTACTCGGCGATGATCGGCGAGACGGGCACCGAGATCGCGGGCGTGGGCCTCTCCCCGATCCTCAAGGTTGGGATCTTCCCAGAGAACGTGGTGCTGATCGCCGTGGCGGCGTTGCTGGCGACGATGCTCGCGGGCATCTACCCGGCCGTGCGCGCGGGGCGCGTCGTACCGGTCGAGACCATCCGGCTCGTGTAGCCCGGCATGCAGAGACGAAGGACCGAGCGAAGTGGGTGAAGTCAGCGTCGAGCTGAAGGACGTCACGAAGGTCTACCGCCAGGGCAAGATCGACGTGCACGCGTTGCGCGGCCTCGACCTCACCATCGAGCAGGGCGAGCTCACCGCGCTCTGCGGGCCATCGGGCTCGGGCAAGACCACCGTGCTCAACATGATCGGTGCGCTCGACACGCCGACCTCGGGTCAGGTGATCCTCGAGGGCCGTGACCTCGCGACCTTGAGCCGCCGCGAGCTCAGCCACATCCGGCGCGACCGGATCGGCTTCGTCTTCCAGGCCTACAATCTGATCCCCGTGCTGACCGCCTACGAGAACGCCGAGATCGTGATGGCGCTGCGCGGTCGCGACGAGGCCGATCGCCGCAAGCACATCGAAGAGCTCTTCGCCGACGTCGGCCTCGAGGGTCTCGAAGACCGCCGACCCGACGAGCTGAGCGGCGGCCAGCAGCAGCGCGTGGCGATCGTGCGCGCGATCGCCGCCGATCCGGCGGTGGTGCTCGCCGACGAGCCCACCGCCAACGTCGACTCCGACACCGCGGAGAAGCTGCTCGACATCATGGGCAAGCTGAACCGCAACCGCGGCATCACGTTCATCTACTCGACCCACGACCCGCGCGTCATGGAGCACGCCCGACGCATCGTGCGCGTCGTCGACGGACGCGTCGACTCGGACGAGCGCAAGTAGCCGATCGACCCGAAGTCGATCGCAGAAGGAGCGCTACGTTTCGCTCCGCACGCGCTGCTGGGGCGGGGCCCAGGTGGAGGATGAGGTGCCGACCACGTCGCCGGGTGTGATCCTCGAGAGCGAGGGTGCCTCCATGGCCGCTCGCGCGACGACGCGACTCCACGAGGAGCAGGCGCATCCGGGCTGCTGCGACGATGCTCCGTGACCACCCGGCCGCCGCCTCGCTCGCGCTCTTCGCGGTCGCGCTCGCCTACTTCTCGCTGACCTGGAGCCACACGCTCGAGCTGCGCGACGAGGGCTACCTGCTGCGCATGGGCAGCCGCGTCGCCGACGGCGAGATCCCCCACCGCGACTTCACCGATGCGTACGGCCCGGGCGTCTTCACCGCGACGGGCCTCGTGCTCGATGCGTCGGCGGGCGAGCTGCTCGCAGTGCGTGTCTCGCTCGGCGTGTGGAAGGCCATCGCGGTCGTCGTCACGTTCCATCTGGCCCGACTCGTCGTGTCGGCTCCGTTCGCGTGGCTGGCCGCCCTGCTCTCGCTCGTGCACTGGGGTCGCGACGGGTTCCACCTGAACACGCCCGGCGCCGCGCTCTACACGCTGCCGCTCTGCCTCGTCGCGACGCTGCTCTTCACGCGCGGCCTGCTCGCCGGACGCGGCGCGTGCATGCTCGCCGGCGGGCTCGCCGCGGGCGCGGCCGTGCTCTTCAAGCAGTCGCTCGGCTTCGTCAGCGCCTTGTCGATGGGCCTGTCGATCTGGGCGCTCGGCATGCTCGAAGCCGCGCGATCGCACCGCCGCGCCGACCTGTGGCTCGCGCTCGGCGCCTGGGGAATCGGCGTGATGCTTCCCCTATGGCCGGCCGCGCCGTACCTCGACCTGCGCGAGTACGCGCTCTACTTCCTGCCGCTGCATGTGCTCGCGGCGCTCGTCGCCGTCGCCGTGCTCAGGCGCGGCGCAACCGAGCCTCCGGCGCGCATGCTCGCCACCGGCGCCTGGCCGCTCGCCGGCTTCGTGTTGGCGCCGCTTGGAGCGGCGCTCGCCTACGCCGCGTGGGGCGCGCTCGATCTGGCGCTCGACGACATGTTCCTGCTGCCGCTGCGCGTCGAAGACTACGCGCTGCCCGCCTCGTGGCCGCCCATCGGCGCGCTGGCGCTGGCGGCGGGGCTCGCGCTCGGCGTCCAGGCCGGGCTCCTGTGGCTGCGCGCGCAGCGGCGCGGCGCGCTGGCCGCGGGGGCGGCGGCGCTCGTGGCGATCGCGGGGCCGCTCGCGGGCTGGGGGATCGATCCGGCCTAC
>JAAUYD010051656.1_pt1 | contig 10186 bp, 8 predicted proteins | sample 7278101 | NCBI WGS metagenome assembly JAAUYD01 (sample SAMN14350128, study PRJNA611818) | marine sediment metagenome | isolation source: surface marine sediment (0.6m) | place: French Polynesia: Moorea | collected 2018-08
CGCAATCCGATGCCGACGTTTGACAACCATTCGCGGCGCTCCGGCCCGACCGGATTGGGTCCCCAGACTCTGCCGACATCGGCGAATACGGCTGCGCCAATGCGGAAGAGCCGCCATGGGTACCAGTCGGTGAAGTAGCGCTGTTCCAGTGTCGCAACAAGACTCGAATCGCCGTTCTGGTAGTTGATGGGGTAGCCGCGCAAGCCCGAGTCGCCGCCAATGAATACCGGGTTATCGATATCCAGTGCGTGGCCTGTCGACCCGGATACCGATGCGAAGAGGAGCCGCTTCTCCGACTGGCGGCGATAGTAGCGTGCACTCAGCCAGACTTGCGCGTTGCGACTGTCGCCAGACTCGAGTCGCCCTTGTGCCTGGAGGCTCAAAAGCAGCGCATGCTCGCCAAGCGTGCCAAATCCCTGGCTTGCCGACGCAGCGTAGATCAGCGCATTCCGGTCCGCGCCGAAGGATTCGTCGGACCAACCGAGCGAGGCTGCTACACGGCGCCCCATGAGGAAGTCCTCGGTGCGGCTGATCTGGTCCTTGTTTTGCGATGTGACGAACTCGTCTTCAACGAGTTCGAAGCCCAGGAACGGATAGACGAGTTGGCGGTCTCCGGGCAGCAAGTTCGGTAATGTTGGATCAGCTACTGGTGAGAATCGGTTTTCATCGTACGTAACGCCGTAGGTCCAGCGACGTGCGAAACGGCCACGCAAACCCTTCGAGAAGCCACCGAACAGCGACAGGTAATCCCGATCGTGGCCGAATTCGGCGGCCTCGTCGCCCGCTACGTACAGCGTCGATTCGCGCTCATCGGCAAACAACGAACCGCCAGCGGCCCAGCGCGCGTCGAGCGCGTAAAACGGACGCGCGACAGACAGGAATTGGGTCTCGCCGTCGGAGTTGTCCGACAGCTTCGTATAGAGCGCCACGCGGCTGCGACCGAGGTGTTCGTCGACAAACGAGACCGCGGTCGAGTCGCGGTCTTTGTCCTCGGCATAGGTAAACTGCAACGATTGGCCGCGGCCGAACAGATTGCTTTCCTCAAAGCCGGCGCGCCATTTGTTTTCGCCGCCGCCACGTGAGAACGAGACCTCGGGAACCAGGGACCAGATGTCGCGGGTAATTACGTCGACATCAACGATACCCGGTTCGACCTGCGTAGCCCGAATCTCGGCGTCGTAGATGTACTTGCGCTGGCGCAGGATGCGTTCCGTTTCCTCGACGAGACGTTGCGAGTAGGGCTGCCCGGGCTGGAACAGGAGCTGCTTGCGGATCGTTGCGTCGCGCGTGATGACGTGGAAACGGTTGGCAAGTCGGTAGAGCCACTTGTCCTCATCCGGATTGTCGGTGTCGAAGATATTCGCCTTGTCGAGCGCGACGTTGCGAATGGTGGCCCCCTCGAGATCAACGGTCGCAGAGGCGTCGGCCGAAGCCCCGACCGCTGGCCAGTGAATGCCCGCGAGGCATGCAAGAATCAGAAATTGTCGCCGCAAGAAAGCACCTCCAGGGCCTATTCTAGTCGGTGTCCAGCGACACTTGCGCGCACTTTGCCAAACCTGTTATAAGAAACATGCGCAAGATTCTGATACATCAGGGTTACACACGGACTTGCGAGGCTCTGCAGGGGGCCGCGAACTACAGGACGTAGTCGACTCTAAATAAGAAAAGCGTACACAAGAACATAACGAAACGCTGGAGTGGCAATGTCAGACCACGTCGATCGCTTTCACGCGGCCCTCACCGTATTGGCCGGGCATGGTCATGTAAAACAACGACTTATCAAGGCGTGGGATGGAAGCCTCGCCGAGATCCACGAAGATGACCTGCCCATCGCGCTCAAGCAGGCCTTTGCCGACCTGCGTCACGATATGAGTCGAGTCTCACCCCTGAACGGCGAGGGCGCAATCTGCGCCTCGGTTCGCAAGATGTCGCTCGACGAAGCCAGCGCCTGCGCGGCCCGCATTGTCTCGCTGTACGGCGAACTCGCAAGAGTTGGCGACGACGTCCAGGTCGCGCTGCCGTTGGCTGACGGCGACGAAGTCCGCGTCCCGCCGTTCCTCGTCAAAAGCGTCTAGTCATACGGTGCGGCGCCGGTTACTGATTCAGTCGGCTTCTACCGGGTAATACACGTACGTCAACAGTTCCTGTTCAGCGACCTGTCCCGGGTCGCTCACATACGATTCCCACGCAGACCCGTTGCGCGCAATTCCAAGTGCTGCGAGGTAAGCGGCAATTTTCCTGTGGGTATTTGACAGATTGCGGTACGAGCCGATGTGCTTGACTCGGATCGCCGCGCCCCCGTAGGTCTGCCCGATTTTGACGGTGGCACCCTCGAGCGGTGTCGCATCGGTTACGCCGCGTACCGGGATGCCTGAGTCGAACAACAGCTCGGCCCCGGAAAACGTGCGAGTAATGGACAACGGCGCTCCAGCTTCCTCGAGCCCGTGTCGGTCGATGAAGCCCAGAATTTCGAAATAGGCCTCACCCATCGCCTCTGAAATTGCCGCCGGTTCGGGGCGTGAGCTGGTGCTCAAATAAGCGATCTGGATCGGTTCCACGCGCAGGTGCTCGATCTCAATGGTGCTGAAATCGGCGGTCGGCAGACTCTCGGCCAGCTCTTTCAGATTGACCAGCCCGTTCTGATAATCACGCGCCACGACGCTGCCGAGCATCGCGGCAAAGTAGCGTCCCACGAAATTCATGCCGTAGTCGGCTTCGAAGCCCCAGTGCGCGATCGTCATGCCGGCACCGCGCTCGAGGCGAAACCAGGACTTTGCCTCGCCGGGCTCGCCCGGGCTCATGACAATGCCGACGTATTGGTGCGGACGGCTCTCCGTGATCGTCTGGATCCCCGTGCCGAGAATCGCACCATCCCACTCAACCGTCGCACCAACGCCACGGCGATTGCCCGAGTATATGAAGCGCGCATTCGGATCGGTATCGGACCAGGGTGCCCAAAGGGTGAACCGTCGAAAGTCGTTAACAAGCGCGAATACCGTCGCCGGATGCGCATCGACCTCGATGCTCACCTCGACCTGGTGTGTCCGCGGCAACGTGTAGCCGATGACTATGAGCACGATGACCGCTGCGATGACGCCATAGAGTATCTTTTGCACGGCCGGATTATTCCACAGTTGGCCATCCTTCGGCACAATGCGTGCATGACAGGCGATTCCCGCAATGAGCTGCCAATCGGAGTCTTCGACTCCGGCGTGGGCGGGCTGACAGTCCTCGAGGCGATCCGGCAGGCGCTGCCGAACGAGCACCTCGTCTATCTTGGTGATACCGCCAGACTTCCCTACGGCACCAAGAGCCCGGCGTCGATCGAGCGTTATGCGACGCAGGCTGCGGCCAAGCTGGGCGAGCAGGGCATCAAGCTGCTGGTGGTTGCATGCAATACGGCGTCCGCCGTCGCACTTGAGGCGCTGGGCAAGCAGCTCGCTCCGGTGCCCGTGATCGGCGTGGTCGAGCCCGGAGCCACGGCCGCGGTTGCCGCTCGGGCTGCAGGCAAACACCTTGTGCTGGCCACGGAGGCTACGGTGCGGCTGGGTGCCTATCGCAAAGCAATCGAGAGACTGGATCCGTCGGCGGACGTAAGCGAAAAAGCCTGTGAAATGCTCGTGGCTCTCGCCGAAGAGGGCTGGAGCGACGGTGACATCGCGACGTCCATTGTGCGCCGGTACCTCGACGAGGCGAACGGCTTCGCGCCCGATACGATCATTCTCGGTTGCACGCACTTTCCGCTGCTGCGCGACACTATTGCCGCGGTCGCCGACAATGGCGTCACACTGGTCGATTCCGCGAGCACGACCGCGAACGTCGTGCGCGCGACGCTGCAGGCCGAAGGCGCGCTGCGCAGCGCCGACACGCCGGGCACCCTGCGCCTCTTCGCAACCGACGGTGCCACGCGCTTTGCACGTGTCGGCGGGCGTTTCCTCGGTCACTCGCTAACATACGAAGATGTCGAACTCGTCGACCTCTGAGCCTGTGCGATAATTACTGCATCACTTTCTTCCAGGGGGATACCGTGAATCCTGCCAACCTCGTTCGATTTCTGGTCGCCGCGCCGATTGCGACCATGCTCTTGTCCTGCGCCGAAGAACCGCAGCCCGCTGTCACCGTGTCGTCGATCAGCAGCACGGAACCGCGACCCGAGATCTATGCCGATTTCACACTGACCGCGGATATCAGTCACCTGAACGAAGACCAGAAGAAGATGATTGCCCTGCTAATCGAGGCGTCGGAGATCATGGACGACCTGTTCTGGCGCCAGTCATTCGGCGATGACTACAAGGAGTGGCTGGAATCGATCGAGGATGAGCGGACGCGCCGATTCGCTGAGCTCAATTATGGCCCCTGGGACGCACTTGCCGATGATGAGCCGTTCATGGAAGGGTTCGGGCCGAAACCCCTCGGCGCGCAGTTCTATCCCGAGGATATGACGCGCAAGGAGTTCGAAGACGCGTTCCTGCCGAACAAGGTGGGCCTGTACAGTTTCGTGCGGCGTGATGCCGAGGGCAAGCTGACCCTGGTTCCGTATCACGTCGAATACAAGGACGAGCTCGCGGAGGCCGCCAACCTGCTGCGCGAAGCCGGACGGCTCGCCAAGGACCCGGACTTCGGCAACTACCTGAAGCTCCGCGCCCTTGCCCTGATCAGCGACGACTTCCAGCTCAGCGACAGCTACTGGATGGATGTCAAGAACAACGAGGTGGATGTTGTAATTGGACCGATCGAGACGTACATGGACCGCCTGTTCGGCTACCGCACGGCCTACGAATCCTACGTTTTGATCAAGGACCTGGAATGGAGCGATCGCCTGAGTCGTTTTGCCGGGTTCCTGCCGGCGTTGCAGGAGGGCCTGCCGGTACCCGATGAATACAAGTGGGAGTCGCCCGGCACCGACGCCGATCTCAATGCCTATGACGTTGTTTACTACGCGGGCCACAGCAACGCGGCATCCAAGACTATCGCGATCAACCTGCCTAACGACGAGGACGTGCAACTCGAGAAAGGCTCACGGCGACTGCAGCTGAAGAATGCGATGCAGGCAAAATACGAGAAGATCCTCGAACCGATCGCTGACGTTCTCATCGATGAGTCGCAACGTCAGCACATCACGTTCGATGCGTTTTTCTCCAATACGATGTTTCATGAAGTAGCGCACGGCCTCGGCATCAAGAACACGATCGATGGCCGTACCACGGTGCAGAACGCATTGCAGGATCTCGCCTCGAGCATGGAAGAAGGCAAGGCTGACATTCTCGGCCTTTACATGATTACCGAGCTGCACAAGGCTCGCGAACTCGGCGATGCCGATCTGCGCGACTTCTACGTAACGTTCATGGCCGGCATCTTCCGTTCCGTACGATTTGGCGCGGCCAGCGCGCACGGCCGTGCCAACATGGTGCGCTTCAATTTCTTCCTGGATGAGGGAGCGTTTGTGCGGGATCCTGGCTCGGGTCGTTATCGCGTGGACTTCGAGCGCATGGGCGCCGCAATCGAGAACCTGTCAAGACTGATACTGACTCTGCAGGGTGACGGCGACTACGAAGGAGCGAAGGAACTGACCGACTCCAAGGGAGTCATAACCACACAACTGCAGGCCGATCTGGATCGCCTGACGACGGCGGGTATTCCCGTCGATATCAGCTTTACGCAGGGAATAGCGCAGCTGGGTATTGAATAATACGAACACCGAGGGGGTAAGCAATGAGGATTCCTGTTGCGCTGGCGACAGCGCTGGCACTGTGTGCCTGTGGTGGTGCGGATGAACCGGCTGCGCCCGTACTTGCCGACAGCTACGATGCTGTCTCCCTGGCCGACATCGATTCAGCGGAGAAGCTGACCGCCCGCTGCGAGGCGGACGAGGCGAAATTCCGCGAGCGATTTGCGGCGCTCGAGTCCTGGCCTGGAATCCCGACCGTCAATAATTACTACCGCCCTCTGGACAGCCTGACAGTCAGCGCCGCGAATCTCGTCATGCATGCGTCCAGCCTGGGTGGCGTACATCCGGACGGCGATCTGCGTGCGGCCGCTGAACAATGTGAGCTCGAGATCAACAAGCTATTCACTGAAATGGGCCTGTCGCGGCCAATCTACGAGGCTGTGAGCAAGATCGATTTCAGCGACGCGGACGACGAGACGCGCTTCTCGGTCGAGAAGACCTTGCTCCAGTTCCGCATTGGTGGTGTCGACAGGGATGAGGCGACGCGCGAACGAATTCGAGAGTTGAGCGAGAAAATCTCGGAGATTGGGCAGGAGTTTGACCGCAACATCCGCGACGACGTGCGCTACCTTGAGCTTGATTCAGTCGACGATCTTGCCGGCCTGCCCGAGGACTACATTGCGGCGCACCCGCCAAACGAGGACGGCAAGATCCTGATCTCGACGGCCTATCCGGACGTGTTCCCGTTTTTCGAGTACGCGGAAGACGACGAGCTGCGCAAGGAAATGCTGCTGACCTTCAACAATCGGGCCTACCCGCAAAATGAGGAGGTGTTGCGTCGCTTGATCGAGGCGCGGTATGAGCTCGCGCAATTGGCGGGCTTCTCAAATTACGCTGAACTCGTCACGGCCGACAAGATGTCGGGCTCGCCCGAGCGCGTTGCCGGTTTCCTGCAGGACCTGACGGGCTACACGGCCGAAGCTCAAGATGCCGAATATGAGGTGTTGCTCGCGCGACTCCGTCAGGAAATGCCCGATGCGGAGCGTCTCGAGTCCTGGCAGAACTCGTATATCCGCAGCAAGGTGCGGCGCGAGCAATATAACGTCGATACCAAGCTGATCCGCGAGTACTTCAACTACGATGCATCGCGCGACGGCATTCTGACGCTCGTCCAGGACCTTTTCCGCGTCCAGATCGTGCCCTGGGAAACCGAAACCTGGCACGAGGACGTCGAGGCTTTCGAGCTGCGCGATGGCGATGAGGTGATCGGCCGCTTCTACCTCGACATGCATCCGCGAGATGGCAAGTTTGGCCACGCCGCAATGTTCCCGTTCGCCTGGGGCATCGACGGGCAGCAGTTGCCGGTTGCCGGGCTGATCTGCAACTTCCCGCCGGGCAGTGAGCCGATGCAGCATGGCCAGGTGGTAACGTTCCTCCACGAATTCGGGCACCTGATTCACTGGATGTTCGCCGGCCATCACGGCTGGAGTAACGTCATCACGCCGGAATGGGATTTCATAGAAGCTCCGTCGCAGATGCTGGAAGAATGGATCTGGGACTACGATACGATTTCGGTGTTCGCAAAGAATGCCGATGGCGAAGTGCTGCCGCGCGAGCTGTTCGACAGCATGCTGGCGGCACGGGATTTCGGACTCGGTATGGGGACCCGAGGGCAGCTGGCATACGCGGGCACCTCGCTTGGCCTCTATGACCGCGACCCGGCAGGAATCGACTTCGACGCGCACACCGCCAACATGACAACCACGTACACGCGCTTCGAGCCTCTGGACGGTGCACATTCCTGGGCGTCATTCGGCCACCTCAATGGATACTCGGCGATCTACTACACGTACCAGTGGTCGAAGGCGATCGCGACCGACATGTTCACGCGTTTCGAGGAATCGGGATTGCGCAACGTGGAAACCGCGATGGCGTATCGGCAGAAAGTGCTTGCGCCCGGCGGCTCAAAGCCCGCCGAGCAGCTTGTCACCGATTTTCTGGGGCGCCCGATCAGCTTCGAGACTTATGCCGACCGGCTCAGAGGTCGTTCTTCGCAATAACAGGAAGATGGTGACCGAACAGCGTCGTCAGATAGAGTGAACGCTGCGTTTCGAGTACGCCTGTCAGCGTCGGGAAGCGCGCCTCCGGGTCCTGCATGTTCATCAGGATATTGCCCTCGGCATCGAATGCAATGACGTGCGATGACGGTACGGCCCTCGGTCGCACCGCTGCCGGTAGTCGCTGCACGACCTTGCGCAGCCAGGGTTTGTTCGAGAGCTTATCGAGAAGCGCATTGCGCGGCGCGGCGAGTCCCAGCCAGAAGCGGCCTTCGAGGCCGGTCTTCAGATTATCGGGAAACCCGGGCAGGTTATCGAACAGCACCTCGCTCGTGCCCGCCTGCGCGCCGGCAAGCCAGTACTTGATCACGCGATAATTGCTGGTTTCTGCAATTACGACGAACGAGTTGTCTGCGCTGATGGCGAGGCCGTTCGCGTAGTTGAGGTCATCGAGGAGTTGCTGCGTTTCGCCCGTCGACGGGTTGAACATGAAGACTCCGCCATGGCCGCCGTGTTCCATGATGTCCAGCAGCGACGCATTGTAGGAGCCCCGAAACCGTGCAGCGCCAAACTTGTTACTCGCTTCCGTGAAGAAGATGCGACCGTCAGCGGCAATCGCGAGATTGTTCGGATAGACGGGCGTATCGTCAACCTGTGAGAGCAGCAATGAGACGTTGCCCTGCCGATCGATACGCTGCAAACCGTGGACTGCGTTCGCTACGACAAAAGAGCCGTCGCTGTCGACTTCGATGCCAAGTGGACGACCGCCGGTGTCCGCAAACGGCTCGACCCGTCGCTGCCTGACGCGAATGACCAGGCCCTGGCTGGTCGTGACGTAAACGCTGCCATCGTGTCCCAGCGTCGCGTCCTCCGGACCTTCGAATTCGCCGAGACGGATTCCCGTCGCTGCCTGCAGCTGCCGATTGGGTGCGTAAGGGTCAACGAGGCCGCGATCGACCGGCGCTCGCCACGCGACCGGGTCAATCGGAACGGGCCAGAACAGCAGGTAGAGCAGCACCGCGGCCAGTGACGCGCCAATAACAAGCAGGAAACGCCTCACGAACTGCCGGATGTCAGCGGTGGCCGTCGATCATGCGGAGGAACTCGGCCCTCGTGCGCGCGTCCGTGCGAAATCCGCCGACCATCTGGCTGGTCACCATCGAGACGTTCGATTTGTGGATGCCGCGCGTGGTCATGCACTGGTGGCTCGCCTCGACGACGACGGCGACGCCCTTCGGCTGCAGTACGTCATGAATGCAGTTGGCAATCTGCGCGGTCATTTTCTCCTGCACCTGAAAGCGGCGCGCGTAGGCTTCAACGACTCGGGCGAGCTTGCTGATGCCGACAACCTTGTTGCGTGGCAGATAGCCGACGTGCGCCCGGCCGATAATCGGTGCCATATGGTGTTCGCAATGCGACTCGAAGCCGATATCGCGCAACACGATCATTTCGTCATATCCCTCGACCTCCTCGAAGGTGCGCTTCAGGAAGGCATACGGATTGACCTTGTAGCCGCTGAACCAGTCCTCGTAGGCCTTCGCCACACGTTTCGGCGTATCGAGCAGACCCTCGCGACGCGGGTCTTCGCCGGCCCACAGCAACAGCGTGCGCACCGCGTCCTCCGCCTGCTTGCGGCTTGGCTTGCGCGGTTTCGGAGTCTTCTTGGCGGTCTTCTTCTTTGCCACGGTCGGTCCTTGTCGGTTGGGGGCCGTGATGCTACGCAGACTTTTGGTCGAGGTCGAGGCCGATCGGACAACTCACCCCGGTGCCACCCAGCCCGCAATATCCACCGGGGTTTTTGGCGAGGTACTGCTGGTGATAGTCCTCCGCATAGTAGAACGTATCGAGCGAAGTGATTTCGGTCGTGACGTCGCCATGACCGGCGTCGCTCAGCTGGTCCTGGTAAGCCGCCATCGAGCGACGCGCGATGTATTGCTGCTCGTCGTCCACAGTGTAGATCGCGGACCGGTATTGCGTGCCGATGTCGTTGCCCTGGCGCATACCCTGCGTTGGGTCGTGGCTTTCCCAGAACACCTTGAGCATTTCTTCATAACTCGTATGTGCCGGATCGAATACGACGAGCACGACTTCGGTATGGCCGGTTGCACCGGAACACACTTCTTCGTAGGTGGGGTTCGGCGTCACGCCACCGGCATAGCCGACGGCCGTCGTATAGACGCCGGTCGTCTCCCAGAAGCGTCGTTCGGCGCCCCAGAAACAGCCGAGCCCGAAGACGGCGCGCTGCATATTCTCGGGGAACGGACCCTGAAGCGGGTTGCCGTTGACGTAGTGCCTCTCGGGCACAGGTAATGCGGTGTCGCGCCCGGGCAAAGCCTCGATTCGCGACGGCAGTTTGACTTTGTTCATTATATTGTCTTTTTGGCTTATTTCGCCGCCAGTTGCATATTATTTATGAGCAAGTAGAGCTGCAACATGCGGTAAAATAATTAGTGTAAGAAAA
>JAAUYD010076117.1_pt1 | contig 10186 bp, 9 predicted proteins | sample 7278101 | NCBI WGS metagenome assembly JAAUYD01 (sample SAMN14350128, study PRJNA611818) | marine sediment metagenome | isolation source: surface marine sediment (0.6m) | place: French Polynesia: Moorea | collected 2018-08
GATCAACTTATCCTGCTCCAGTTCATTACCGCTGTTTTCATACTTTCAATCTGATGCCTGATGTTGACGTTTTCTCGATGTGTGAGTTCCGGATCATCGCTAAGTACGGCCTGAGCCGACTGGCGAGCACTTTGTAAGATTTTTCCATCTTTGCCCAGGTCTGCAATGAGAAGATCTAGCGCGCCGCTTTGCTGTGTACCCATCAGATCACCAGGACCGCGTAGTTTTAAATCCGTGTCGGCAATTTCAAAGCCATTATTGGTCTTTACCATGGTTTCAATCCTAATTCGAGCTTCTTTGGAGAGCTTATAACTGGATATCAAAATACAATATGATTGATCACCCCCCCGGCCTACTCGTCCCCTTAGCTGATGCAGTTGTGCTAATCCGAAGCGTTCGGCATTTTCAATGATCATGACGGTTGCATTAGGCACGTTAACACCCACTTCAATCACGGTCGTGGCCACCATAATCTTGGTTTCCCTTTTTACAAATCGATTCATCTCGAAGTCTTTTGCTTCGGGTTTCATTTTGCCATGTACGATACTTACTGGAATATTCGGGAAAGAGCGACGAATGCTTTCATAACCATCCATTAGGTGTTTTAAATCCAGTTTTTCCGATTCTTCGATCAGAGGGTATACCACGTAGACCTGGTGACCTAATTTAATTTGATCGTTGATGAAGCCATTAACTTGGAGCCGGTTGGCGTCATATCTGTGAATGGTTTTTATAGGTTTCCTGCCAGCCGGAAGCTCGTCAATTGTTGAGATATCCAGGTCACCATACAATGTCATTGCCAAAGTTCGGGGAATGGGAGTGGCTGTCATCACAAGCACATGTGGATAAACATTATTGTTCTTTTGCCATAATTTAGATCGCTGTGCCACTCCAAAGCGGTGCTGTTCATCCACCACCGCCAGTCCAAGTTGTTTGAACTGGACCTTTTCTTCTATTAAGGCGTGGGTGCCTACCAAAATATGCAGCTCACCTGTTTTTAGATATTCGTGAATAATTTTCCGCTCACTGGTTTTAGTAGACCCAGTTAATAGTGCTATGCGCAAACCCATTTTTTTGGCGTACTCCTTCAACCCTTGGTAATGTTGGATGGCGAGAATTTCCGTTGGGGCCATCAAAGCTGCTTGGGTGGCACCTCCTACGGCGATGAGCATGCAGATAAAGGCCACTATCGTTTTTCCGCTGCCAACATCTCCCTGAAGAAGGCGATTCATCTGAACGGAGGAGCGCATATCCCGGTAAATTTCCTTAATCACTCTTTTCTGAGCGCCAGTAAGGTCAAATGGTAAATACTCCTTATAAAATTTGTTGAGAAGTTCGGCATTGTCAAAGACCATCCCCTTGAACTTATCCATTCGTGTGATCTTGAGTTTCAAGAGCCTCAACTGCACAAAAAACAATTCTTCAAATTTCAACCGAAACTGGGCCTTTTGCAAAGAGGTGCTGTCACTAGGAAAATGGATCTGGGTCAAGGCTTCCTGCTTTGATATCAGCCCATAGTCTTGAATAATTTTTTCTGTTAGTGTTTCCCGTATTCGTGTAGTTGCCAGTGTTGATAGCGTCTTTTGCAGTTTGCTGATCGCCTTACTGTCAAGATATTTCCGCTTTAGCGTTTCGGTGGTAGAGTAAACCGGTTGTAGAAAACTGGCTTGCGCATTATAACCGGTTAAGACTTCGATTTCCGGATGGGCAAGATTAATTTTTCTTCCGAAAGCTGTGGGTTTGCCAAATACGACGTACTCAATTCCGGGTTGCAGTTTCTTTTTTATCCAATCTACTCCTTTAAACCAAACGAGCTCCATTTCACCGGTTTCATCCTTAAAGTGTACAACAAGCCTCCTTTTTCTTGGGGGACCGACAGTCTCCATATGCCGTATTTTACCCTTCAGTTGAATGTACGGAAGATTGACATCTACTTCGCTAATTGCATGAAATCGCGTTCTGTCTTCGTACCTAAAGGGATAGTGCTGAATTAAGTCTCCGTAGATGAAAATTTGAAGCTCCTTGGAGAGCAGAGCCGCCTTTTGCGGGCCTACGCCTTTCAAAAATTCTATCGGTGTTTCGAAAAAGCTCTGCACAGGCGCAAACTAAAAAGTGCCTATATCAAAACCAAATACATCTTAATTCTCTGAGGCCCACTTTAGAGTTTCCATCATGTGCACAATATCGACCTTTACAAACTCAATCGCCGGTCTTAAGGAATCATTTTGTACCGTAGTATTAAAATACAGTGCTCCTCTTAAAAAATTATTAACAGAGTCTGTAGTAAAAAACTGAAACTGACTAGGTACCTCTCCCAAGATTTCGGCATATACTACCGTTTTACCTGATGGCGTTCTTGCGATACTTTCATCAATAGAATGAGCCTTTATTTGGTGTTTTGCAGTCAGAAAATAGGCATCGTTCAAGTACCCTCGAAGCGAGTCCTCGTTCTGAACGACTTTATACGTCAGGTGAATGTCTGCCTTGAATTCAGGATAGTAGATCTCTATCCAGTAGCGGTCGCTGATCCAAGAGGTGTCGGGCAATATTTGTGCATGCTTCGAGTATTCAAAATGATACGGTAAAGTATCTGGTAATGAAACATATTTGCGGCCTGGGAGATTGAATCTATTGTAACCCTTTGGTTTTGGAACATAGTTACGATCACAACCAAACGATGTAAGCATAACAAACAAGAGAGAATATAAAAATAGATTAGTTTTCATTGATCAGTACTCGCACTCGTTTAATTCTTTTGTTATCCACGGCCACAACCGTAAAAGTAAACTTATCGAATTCAATTTTTTCTCCTGCTGAGGGCAGCCGGGTATGAATTTCTAAGAGTAATCCGCCCAATGACTCGCTTTCACCCTTTACTTCTTCGAATGTAGCAGGAGGTTCGTCTATGAGTTTACAAAAATCATTCAGTGTTGTTTTACCCTCAAATATGTAGGTGTTTTCATCAATTTTATTGTAGCCCACGCTTTCGTCGTCGAATTCATCATTGATCTCTCCAACAATTTCTTCAATGATATCTTCTAGGGTGATCAGTCCGGAGGTACCTCCATATTCGTCCACGACAATGGCCATGTGCACTCTTTTTTCCTGAAAATCTTTAAGCAGAGCGTCAATTTTTTTGGTTTCCGGCACAAAGAATCCTGGTCGTAAAAGGTCTTGCCATTTGAAGTCATCTTCCTTGTCAGTATAAGGTAGCAGGTCTTTTATGTAAAGTATACCTTCAATGTTATCGATGGTATCCGAGAAAACGGGCACTCGTGAAAATCCAGATTTATTGATCTTATCCATTAATTCATGGAAATCCATTTCAGTATCGAAAGCCGTGATGTCCATACGAGACCGCATCACTTGCTTAACTGTGAGTGTGCCGAAGTTTACTATGCCTTTGAGGATATCCTTTTCTTCATCTGTAGTTTCCTCATTTTTGGTAGTGAGTTCAAGGGCATGGTGTAATTCTTCAACTGAGATATCGTAACCTTTAGTTTCGAAACGTTTCTCAATGATGCTACTCAAGGACATAAGTACCCAGGACAGCGGTCTGAAGGCGGCCTCCAAAAATTTCAAAAGCCCTGAGGTCACACGGGCAAATACAAGGTTGTTTGGTGCCGCATAGACCTTCGGAAGTATTTCTCCGAAAAGAACGAGTAGTACTACATTTATACCTGTATTAACGGCAAATTCTGCCTCAACAGACCATTTGCCTCCAAAAGTTCTGCTGAAAAAGTAAGTGAAAAGTATTACGAAAGCCACATTTACAAAGTTGTTGCCTATAAGTATAGTGGCCAGCAAGAGCTTGGGACGTCGAATGAGCGACACAATCTTTTTATCCGATACCTTATCTGATTCGTTGCATCCGGAGATGTCCTGCGGTGTTAAGGAGTAAAAAGCTACTTCTGATCCACTGATAAGAGCAGATAATATCAAAAGGCAAAAAAGTGTGAGGAGGCTGGTTAGCAAAAACAACACATCTCCGCCTGCAAGTATATCAGCGAATAACTGACTGGGAGGTTCGTCTACAGGTGTATCCAATAGCTGTTAATTAGTAAAACATTTAGAATGGTAAGTCATCTGACTCATCATTCATGGCTATGTCAACGGAAGGTGTTTCAACACGTTGAGACTCAAGAGAATTACCTGGGGCGGCACTACTGCTTACATCACTTGAACCCTTGGGAGAGAGCATATTCATGTTGTCTCCAACTATTTCCGTAGTATACCTTGTAACACCATCTTTTTCCCAAGATCTGGTTCTGAGTTTTCCCTCAATGTATACCATATCACCCTTATGTAAGTATTTTTCAGCGACATCAGCGAGTCCTCTCCAGAGGACCACATTGTGCCATTCGGTCTGTTCCCGCCTTTCGCCAGTATTTCTGTCCTTGTAAACTTCAGAAGTAGCTACAGGAAAGTTCGCTACTGATGCACCGCTTTCCAGATGTCTTACCTCGGGATCTTTCCCAAGCCTACCTACAATTATTACCTTGTTTACTCCTGACATATTCGTTCTTTAAAATGCAAAAATAGCAATCTTCAAGATAAAATTAGCTAAAAATGCACTGCATTCAAATAATGTGAAATTAACACAGGTTTTGGCAGGTCCAACACCTCACTTAACGAGAAGTAATCCATGTCAGGTTGTCCGTTTTGTTCGATTTCTTTGTTGATATGTAACGTGAAAAACTTAGCTTTTATTTTTTGATGTGAAAGGATATGGGTGTATTCGATACTTTCATCAATTTCTGATATGGCGGTTTTGTCCAGCCAGTTTGCTTCTTCAAACAAATTCTCCAATTCAATCGAACTGCTAGTTTCAACCAAGGGAAAATCATATAGGCCTTGCCAAATATCTCCCGGACCCCTCTTTTTCATAAGGAGTTCTTTTTTACGGACAATACAGATATAATTAAAATGACGGATCCTGGTTTTTGCTTTCTTGGTCTTAATGGGAAGAGTGGATTGTAATTTTTTTTCAAAAGCCTGGCAGGTGTCCATAAATAGGCATTCCTCGCATTTTGGTGCTTTTGGAGTACAATGCATAGCTCCAAACTCCATGATTCCCTGGTTGTACAAATCAGGTTGATCAGAGGATATCAAAATATTGGCTAAATCATGAAATTTCTTTTGGCCGTTGTTGCTGGCAATATCATCTTCAATTCCATAAACTCTAGCCAGCACCCTGTATACATTGCCATCCACTACAGCTACTTTTTCCCTGTAACAAAATGAAGCGATGGCCGCTGCGGTATATCTTCCTACCCCGGGCAATTTTAAAAGGCCCTGGTATGAAGAAGGGAATTGATTATCCATTTCCTCATGTACAATTTTGGCGCACTTATGTAAGTTTCTGGCTCTTGAATAATATCCCAAGCCTTGCCAAGTGCGTAGTACTTCTTGTTCATCAGTCAGTGCTAAGTCCTTAACTGTCGGGAACTTATGAATAAAATTGGTGTAGTAAGGCAGACCTTGAACTACCCTGGTTTGTTGCAGTATTACTTCAGAAAGCCATATTTTGTACGGATCCTTAGTATTGCGCCAGGGCAGATTGCGCTTATTGTCTAAGTACCAGGCAATTATAGCCGATGAAAATTCTTTTTTGTTCGCCACTTCTTTCGCGGAGGTTAAATGGATGTACTTTTTTCGGGCAGATTGTACATTATTTCAATTTTTATATAGAAACGGTGAATCTAACTTTGCCGTAATCCAAAGCGCAAAGAAATATCCTAATTAAACAACTAACAACATATAGTAGTGACTAAGGCAGAAGTAATATCAGAAATTTCAGAAAAAACAGGCATACCGAAAGAAGATGTATCTGTTACAGTGGAGGCGTTTTTCAGTATTGTGAAGAACTCAATGGCGGATGGTAACAACATCTATGTCCGAGGGTTTGGCAGTTTTATCAACAAAAAAAGAAAGAAAAAGATAGCCCGAAACATCTCAAAAAATACCGCTATTGTTATTGATGAACATTTCATTCCAAGTTTTAAACCTTCTAAGGTGTTTGTTGAGAAAATCAAATCAAGCTCCAAGGTTAAAGACGTGAACTAAACTTTAGGTTCACAAATAATTTTAATTAACGATTGAATCTTTGTTCTTTGTATCTCTGAATATAAGGAGATGCTAAGATCAAGGTTTTTTTTGATTATTGCCGCGGCTGTCATGGTAGTCTTATTGTATTTTTTACCTAAATCGGTCGTGGATAATGACAAAGAAGAGCTCATGGCCGCTTCCCAGGCTAGTAACACTGCCAATGATCCCCACGCTGAAGAGGTTTCCGGAGACAAACTGGAAAAAATAGAGAAACTAAATGAGCAGATTGGCGTTGAGGATAATATTGAAAAAAACCTTACCTTTGCAGACTCTTTGGCGAAGCTGTATATTTCTTTGAACAAATATGACAGCGCTGCAAAGTTCTTTGAGTTAATAGCCGAAAGTGTACCCACACCAGAAAACTGGATGAAAACGGGAGATACATATTACGAAGCGTATGGATTTGCGATGGACGCAGCCAAACGCAAGGCCATGGGAGACAAAGCACGGTCTTATTTCGAAAAAGTACTTGACGTTGGTCCCAACAATCTGGAGGTCAAAAATAAGCTAGCTATGACGCTGGTTTCTTCATCTAATCCTATGCAAGGGATTCTGATGTTGAGAGAAATATTAAAGGAAGATCCTGAAAATGAACAGGCTACTTTCAACTTAGGAGTGTTGTCCATGCAATCCGGACAGTATGATAAAGCGGTAGAACGTTTTGAAAATTTAATAAAACTCCATCCAGAAAATACCCAGGCACACTTTTTTCTAGGCATTAGCTATTTAGAAACGGATGATAAGCAAAAGGCCAAAGAGCAGTTTCTATTAGTAAAATCCTTGGATGATGATCCGTCGGTACAAGCTACGGTAGATTCATACTTGGAAGATATGTAGTATAAAATATTGTTTAACCATCCCGATAGTTATCGGGATAAAATTTGTCATTATGCCTTGCGGTAAAAAAAGAAAAAGACACAAAATTGCTACTCACAAGAGGAAAAAGAGACTTAGAAAGAACAGACATAAGAAGAAGTAATTTTTTTGACCTGGGGTAGAGTCCGGGTCGACTTGTTTGTTAATAAAAGTTTCATTTTTTAAATCCATTTGTTTTGAGCAATGAATTAGTAATCAATTCAACTCAAAATGGATCTCGTATAGCCCTATTAAAAGATAAAAGCCTTGTAGAGTTTCACCAGGAAGAGGACGGGAATAAGTTCACAGTAGGTGATATATACCTTGGAACGGTCAGAAAGGTCGTGCAGGGTCTAAACGCAGCTTTTATCGATATAGGTTATGAAAAAGACGCTTTTTTACACTATCTAGATCTAGGTCCAAAATTTGCCTCGCTTCAAGCATTTACGAAGCAGGCTTTGAATAAAAAAAATGCTTCTAGTAAGCTAGAAAACTTCAAAATACGGCCTGATATAGACAAGCATGGAAAGATTACTGACATTCTTTCTAAAAACCAGCAGATTCTGGTTCAAGTAGTAAAAGAGCCCATTTCGACCAAAGGGCCTCGATTATCCTGTGAGTTATCGTTAGCAGGTAGATATTTGGTTTTAGTGCCATTTTCGAATACTGTTAATGTTTCAAAGAAGATAGTAAGTGGCGAAGAACGTAAAAGGCTTCTACGCCTTGTTTCTTCCATTAAACCTGCCAATTTCGGTGTGATCATTCGTACTGTAGCGAAGGGCAGGGATGTTAAAGAACTAGACGCCGACCTTAGAAACCTCATCAATACCTGGAAAAAAGGGGTGCAACATTTAAAAGTTGCTAAACCTCGCGAGAAGGTTATAGGTGAAATGAGCAAAGCTTCCGCGCTACTCAGAGATGTTCTTAATGAGTCATTTGATAACATCTTTATCGATGATAAAGAGATATATCAAGAGGTCAAGGACTACATTAAGACTATTGCTCCTGATAAGGAGAAGATTGTTAAGCAGTTTAATGGTAGGGCAAAGATTTTCGAGCACTATGGTATCGAAAAACAAATAAAATCTGCTTTTGGCCAATCAGTTAGTTTAAAAGGCGGCGGCTACCTGATCATTGAGCATACAGAGGCATTGCATGTTATTGATGTAAACAGTGGTAATAAATCCAATAAGGAAGAGGATCAAGAGGCCACAGCTGTTTCGGTAAACATTGAGGCTGCTAAGGAAATTGCTCGGCAGCTGCGATTGCGCGATATGGGCGGGATCATTGTGGTCGATTTCATTGACATGAAAAAGGCCGACAACAAGAAACTCATTTACAGAACTGTGAAAGAGGAAATGGCTGCCGACCGCTCCAAGTTTACTGTGCTCCCATTGTCCAAGTTTGGGTTAATGCAGATCACTCGTCAGCGCGTGCGCCCTGAAATGAATATTACTACCCGGGAAGTATGCCCTACCTGCCATGGTACTGGAAAAATAAGTGCTTCGATACTAGTCTCTGATCAAATTGAAAGAAACATCGAGTACTTGCTTAGTAAGCAAAACGAGAAAGATATCAGCGTGGTAGTACATCCATTTATATACGCCTATTTCACCAAAGGAACTTTATCCAGGCGTTTGAAATGGTTTATGAAGTACTTCAAATGGGTGAAACTCATTCAGGACTCATCTGTAGCCATAACTGAATACAGGTTTTACAATAAACTTGGAGAGGAGATAGACCTCAACATCAATTAGAGCCTGGTCTCAGTGGCATTGATAACAATGTCATTGAGACCGGCTAACTGTATTTCTACGGAAAACAAATTTTGGGCTAATTGTGAGGCCTTTAATTGTGCTTCTCTAACAAGTTTGTTATCCGCTAAGTAAAACCCCAAGCCTTTTACAAAATCCGTTGGATTTTCCGGATTGTAGGCAAATCCACACCCTTGCTTCTCAATTAATTCTTTTATCCAGCCCTGGAAATTAACGATGATTAGCTTTCCCGCTGCAAGTCCATCAAAGAGCTTGTTAGGACAACCGGCGGCCAGAACCGGAGCTTTGTGAAAGGATATGTACAGTGCATCACATTGCTTCATTGCTTCTCGAACTTTTTCTTTATTTCCAGGAGAAGGCCATGTGATATTCTTTAAATCTTTAGCAGCTTTTCGAATGTTCTCATACTGAGCACCGGAACCCATCATTACAAAATGAATATTCTTTGGTGAGATGCGAGCTGCATCTATAAGATATTCAAGATGATTGGCTAAGCCGAAGGTGCCAAAGTACCCTATAACGAATTTATCGTTTAAGCTCTCGGAATGGTCTTTTTTCTGGGCTGATGAAAAGAAATCGATATCAGACATATTAGTAATAATATAAACCTGCTTTGTGGGCACTTTCTGTAAAATGTATTTCCTTATGTCAGGTGAAAGTGCTACAATACTTTCCGCATGCCTGTAGCTTTTGATTTCCAATTTTTGCGCCGTGTTTACCAGCGCAGGGTTCTTTAATACTCCTAGCTGTATTGGGGCTGCCGGCCATAAATCACCCACTTCGAAGACATAGGGTATCCCATATCTTTTTTTTGCCAGAAGGGCAACCAGGCCTGTGGTCAGCGGCGTACTAATGACATAATTCAGGTCTATAGGCCTTAGCTTTTTCAGTAGTCGAAATGCAGAATAGACGAATAACCAAAATGCATGGATCCGACTCCAAAAGCTTAAATGATTAGAATAATAGATAGGTAAGTAATGGATGCAATAGCCATTTAATTCTTTGATAACATATCTCTCTCCGTTGTAGGCTGTGATGACCTGAACATTGTGCCCTTGCTGGGCAAGATGATTGGCAATATAGTAGGAGCGAATGGCTCCTCCATCCTCAGGAGTTTTAAAGTACTGATGAACTAGGGCTATGTTCATTCTGTGTTATGCGGACGTGCGCTCATAGTATCTGCAAAACGATGTGATTTTGCATTCATCGCACTTAGGCTTTCTAGCCAGACACACATAACGGCCATGTAGAATTAACCAATGATGGGCCTTAGGCACGTGTACTTCTGGAATGTTTTTTATCAACTGTTTTTCAACATCTAGTGGAGTTTTGGAATTTTGGTTCACGAGACCCAGCCTTTTCGATACACGAAAAACATGCGTATCAACCGCCATAGTAGGTTGGTTGTATATTACCGACGCAATAACATTAGCAGTTTTCCTGCCTAC
>JAAUYD010083682.1_pt1 | contig 10186 bp, 9 predicted proteins | sample 7278101 | NCBI WGS metagenome assembly JAAUYD01 (sample SAMN14350128, study PRJNA611818) | marine sediment metagenome | isolation source: surface marine sediment (0.6m) | place: French Polynesia: Moorea | collected 2018-08
AAAAATTGCTGATGTCAAGCTTGATATGAAACTTTCCAAATATCTGTTACCTGTGAAAAAGTGATTTGGTTGATAGCTCCTCTAAAACATGATGTAAAATCCCTTTCAGTTGCATTGACCTATTCATTCCTTTGAGACAAGATTAGAAGCTCTCTGGAAAATGCAAGTCTTACTTCTTTTTTAGCAAAATATTAGGTTTATTTCATTTTGATAGTCTATTCACTTTGCTTGTGACTTTTACCTCATCTCTTCTGGTCAGAATAACAAGTAAAATGGAACTAAGCTTTGAATGAAACTATCCCAATCGCTCTTGTAAAACAAGTGGATTGTACTTTGCTTAATGACCACCATTTTTCTATTTCATCATCAAATCAAATCCAACTTCTTATCCTGTACAAACTAATGGTTTTTTAGCCAATCCAAACTCTTTTGCCATCGTGGAATGTAGTTCTGAGTGATGGCAGTAACACATGGGCAATCACACCATAACAGACATCAATTGGCACACGGAGTCTATTGTTACACATTAGTAGCTGACTTTTCATATTCAATTCTCTTATTCACCAGTGCTGGATTGACTGCCTGTTGAGTTGGTGCCATCATAAATTATGGTTTACTTTGTGATACCATTGCCAATAGCATCTGGATGTTTGAGTATTGATCACTTCCAGACAATATTCATCCTGAGTCTTGGAAGCATCCTTCTATATTATCATAAATGCAGGGTTTGTATGAATGCTGGCCAAAATGAACTGAAAGTCTGCCCAATTCCATCATTATGGGGTGTGTCCCCATTGAGCTAAACAATTGGACCACGTCCTTGAAAGAGATGGTACAATCAAGGATCATCTTGCCAATGGCATTGGCAAATCTAATGGGTGACATTTTCGGGAAAGCCGGAGCTTCGTCATCCTCACCCAGGATTGTTTTGGAGCAATCAAATTCTCTATTGTTTGCTAATTGATCTTGCAGTTTGATACCCATTCGGTACGGTCGCAACAAAAATGAAATTATAGATTCCGTAATCCTTTGGAAATGCACGTTTGATGGCATGAATCGTTTCGTGAGAAATTGAAAATATACCGCCTCATCCAATTTGACGTTCGTCGGTAAAATCGGTCACGTATTGACGATGGAGTTCCAATAAATCATTACTAGGTCCTAATCTACCCACTATGCAATGAGTTCTCCGACCAATGATTCGATCAATCGTTTGCTCAAAAGAATCAATCAAAAGAATCAACCTATTAATCGACTATTGCATTTACCATAATATGCACATGGATAGAAAAAGAGGGTTGTGCTTCCGTTCGCTTGCACGCTGGTTTTGTCCTTATTGCTGTTTCTTCAACTTTTCATCAAAGACTGCAAAGATGTCCTTCAAGGCTTTGTCAACATCGCGCTTGACGCTTTCATCCGTCGTATCTCCACGGCTCACCCATCCATGGACCATATCGGGGAAATCAATGACGGAACCACCAAGGGCCTCCAATGCTTGTCGTCCCGGTTTGCCTTGATTGTACACTTCGGAATCGTTGCTTGCGGCCAACATAGTCATGGGCATTTTGACACTCTTGATGAGTTCCATTTCGTCTCCACCATGGACGCCTTGTTCCAACAGTGTGGCAGGATGGCACCCAATGCCGTACGTAAAGGCCACATCTCCCGAAGCGGACGCTTTGGACATGGCCCAGGTTCCAAAACAAAATCCCAATATTCCCATGGGTGCTTCGTTTCCCAACTTTTCTCGAAGAAAGTTCGTCGCCGCGACGATATCGGGTCCGACCTTGGCATAATTGAATTTTTTAAACCATTCCACGGATCCAGGAGGTGCAAAAACGTCGATAGCGGTGTAATCCGTCATGTTTTTCAAGACTGCAATGTCGTATGGCTCTTTACGAAACACGCGCGCCAAGGCGACGGAATATCCGCGTTCCGCCAAGGCATCGCACAAAAAGCCAATGCGATCGCCACTGCTGCACTCCTTGTCAAAAACTCGAACGGAATAGATATCCGGAAGGACGACGATTCCGGCAGTTGGCGTGCCTTCTTTTGGTTCGACGTGATAGATCGGCAACTCGTTGCCCTCTGAGGTCTTGGTCGTCACGACGGTACCTTGAGAGGTGAAATCCGTATCAAGTTCTTCTTTCTTTTTCATCAATTGGGGCCATGATCCAGGCGGACAGCAAGGAGGATGTGATGAGGCCACCATGGTTCTGGGCAGCAAGCAAGCAAGCAAGCAGCAACGACTTCGAAGCGCGAAATTGAATTTGTGGGAATGATCGGATGATTTTGCATCCTTCGTCGAATTGGTAGTTCGTACTGAGTACGTACGTAGCAAAGCCTATATCGAGAGGACCGAGAGGACCGAGAGGTTTTGGCGCCGTAAAGTGAACAAAACGGACTATGTGTACTTGAAGTCTGGCATGGGTGAAAGGCGCTGCGATAGGTCATTCGGTGATTTGCAACATTCAGCATCTGCCGCAAGAGACTCAAGACACCCAGCAAACATCCTTTACTCTTCAAATATCTATGCTAAACTATTTGATTGCCGGATAGCAAATGCCAGAGGCCATTTGTAATTATTGAGGGCGTCCCCCTCGGTAACGTGCTCCCTCGTCATTTCCAGTACATTCCTTGCCTTCAAAATTGCGTGGGCGTGCTCGCCATCCATCACGTTGCACATTTATAATAAACATTTCATTCCTGGTCCGTGAATGTTGCGATCCTCATCTCAGGCATCACCTACCACATTACGTGACACGGCCTATCTTGGCCTTTACTATTAGTAGCATTGCTCATCACGATACAGCAGTATGATGGTGATTGTGGAGCTTTACACTCCTTCATGAAGTAAGATCTCACTCCCGTGCTGGATTCAAAAGAAGGGACTGGACGGAAAAGGTCTTGTGCGATGGCCGAGAAGAAGACATAAAACAAAGCTCCGTCTTATTTTTTGTCGGAACTCGAAAACATGGACGCTGTGACCAATCACCCACGCCGCCCCCGCATTTTGGCAATGCACGGTGCCCGGTCCAATGACCAAGTGACCCGGCTGCAACTTGAAAACCTCGGCATCACCGAAGAGAAGTACGACATTGTCTACTTCAGAGGGAATTTGGAGGTGGATGGTGATCCCGATATTTCTGGGCTCATCCATGGCCCGTTCTACTCCTGGATTGATGACAACAAGGAGAATCAACCCCGCAGCATCATTGCTGGTGTGCGTGATATCCTCAAGGTGACCAAGAGCCACGGCCCATTCGATGGCGCCTACGGCTTCTCAAGTGGCGCAGCAATGGCGGTGCTGGCCGCTGGTGTTGCCGGTGACCCATTGCTCAGGGCTGAAATCAAATCCTTGGAGGACAAAGAGGCAGCAGAAGAAGGTGGTATGCTATCCCCTCTCTTGAATGACTCCGTGTGGAACATCATGCCTGACAACAGGGATGGATCCATTGAGGAAGGAAACCTCATCGATCCTCCTTTCAAGTTCCTCATTTTGGCATGTGCTGCAACACCCTTTTCTTCCTTGAACAACATGCGCCGTATCGCCGGACTCTCAATGGCTCGCCCGAACAACATACCCTCCTTTCATATCATTGGAATCGAGGACCCTTACAAGGCTGAATCGGAGGGTTTCGCTGCTCTCTTTCCCAACCGAAAAGTTTCATACCTTCCGGGAGGCCATGCCATCGGCCGAGAAGAACGCAAAGACGAAGAGCTTCAAGAGGCCCTTGGGGAATTTATTAAATCACTCGGAAATCCTACCCCCAAGATTCAGTCGCTGGACTTCACACCCGTGTCGGATGTGTCACAAGTAGCTCTTCTTCCGCACGTGCAGGTGGCACTTGTCAAACTGAACCGATCGAATCTGCCGTGCCACCACCCTCAGGGTGCAACCATTCTGTCCCTTCTCGGGCAGTGGCCGGCTGATCACCCCTTTCTTCATGTGAGCCGCGTTGCTGACCCGGAACAGTCCACTACCTATGGTGATGTCCTTGGTTTCATCCAGGGAGGGAAGGGCGATCTACGTCGCATCGGTGTGAAGCCTGGCGAAGTGGTCGCGTACGGTGCTCCACCTGGTGGTGGGGCTGTCCCAGCCCTTGCATTCCTATCGATTGGAGCTCAGACGGCCGCAGCTCCGTTGGCACCAGGCACTGCTGAGCCAGATGCTTTGGATGCACTAGAACAGTTCCATGCCAAGCACCTAATACTGTTCGAGGGGGTCGACTGCCCAGGCGTAGAGGCAGCCTTCAGGAACTACGCGAGTCAGGGCAAGGCCCAGCTTCACAAGGCGGTAATCTCCGGCGATGACCAGCCGGGAATGTTTGAGTTTGTCAACAAGAGAGAGGAAGAACAATGTCTCTCAAGCAGTCCTCTTGAGAATCCCGAGCATGGAACCTGCCTCCTCCTCCGCACCTCAGGTACCACGGCGCGGCCCAAGGGTGTTCCACTGTTACAGAGCTCTCTTGTCAACAATGGGGCCATCATCGCCGCGAGCATGCAACTTCGTGAGAGTGACGTCTGCTATAGTGTTATGCCCTTGTTTCATATCGGTGGCATATCCGCGTCCATACTGTGCACTCTTGCATCTGGTGGGTCCATATGTTGCGATGGTGAGCCGTTCGACCCCTCCCGCATGGTAGATGCCCTCGCCCTTTCTCGGCCACAGCCAACATGGTACAGTTCTGTGCCTACCATCCATAATGCCACTGTTTCCTTCCTCAAAGACATGGCATCGTCAGATTCAAAGTATGCCACTTATGGTATTGATGCCAATGGCATTTGGAAGAATGGGCACTCGCTTCGAATGATCCGGTCTGGTGCGGCTGCACTGCTGGGGCCTGATGGTGATGCCCTCGCCGCGACCTATGGTGGCGTTCCTATCTTTCCAACATACTCCATGTCCGAGCAAATGCCCATCTCCCAACCGCCCGCGGGGAAAGGCGACACACTGACCGACAAGCCGGGATCAGTTGGTATGCCCGTTGCTGCCTCGGTGGCAATCGTGAAACGGAGCACGTTGAGGCCAGTCCCACACGGCGAAGAGGGAGAGATTGCTATCTCTGGCCCCACGGTGATGAACAATTACCTCGAAAACCCCGACGCTGACCGCAAGTCTTTCTTCGATCTGACTCTTGATATTGGCAGCAACATCATCGGAGACTTTCCGACAGTCCAGCGCTACTTTCTTACCGGCGACATTGGTACTATCGACAAGGACGGCTTTTTGAGTCTCAAGGGACGCGCCAAGGAGCTCATCAAGAAGGGGGGCGAACAGGTGTCTCCTTTCGAGGTCGAGGAGCCCCTCCTCAAACACCCGTGGATCCAGGCTCCCGTTTGCTTTTCTGTTCCATCGAAGCTCTACGGTGAGGAAGTTGGGTGTGCCCTTGTCCTTACCTCGGAATGTCCCTCAGATGTCAAGCTCCGCGGTATCATCACCGAAATGCGCTCATGGCTCAAGGAAACAAAGCTCGCACCGATCAAGTGGCCAACAAAGTGGGTCATTGTGAATGATGATGATCTACCCAAGACGAAGACGAAAAAGTACATCCGGATTGGGCTATCGACTAAGCTTGGTCTTGACCCTGAGTCCGAAGTTGAAAAGTCATGCCCAGTGAAGGAGCCCTCGAAAGCCAAGATAGACTGGGCGTGTCTTGGTGGCTTGCGCTTTGTTCTTGCGTGCTATGTCATGTTTATGCACATTGGCTCCACCCAATCCTGGGGTAAGCTCAACAATTTGAGAGGCTTTCCTTGGCATGTTCACCTATTCTTCACTTTGGGAGGTTTCTCCATGGCGGCACCCATGAACCCCGTGATCCGAAACAAGTTTGCCTACTTCAAGGCCAGGATCTGGTCTATGTACCCAATGTATGCCATCGCGCTTATCTTTGGCTTGGCCAACCTGCTTGTCGTTTGTCGACCAAGCACATTCGATCCAAACTTTCATTGGAATGCGCAACCTGACGATGCCACTCGAGGCCTGTTTTGTGAAGGAACTCCACTCACTCCGGGTAGTTATTGGGGCAGCTTGGGTCTGACGATATTGACATATATATTCGGGGTGAGTCTATTATATATCGTGCTAGAATGTGGGCTTTTGATTGCTCATATTCTCATACTCACCCACCATTTCTCTTTGGACATAGATTGCGGTAACCCCCACCTGGCTCATGACGTGGTGGTTGGGCTACTACCTTTGGTTCAGCAGCATGTACTACCAATGCCTTGCATTCTTTCCTGTGACATACAATGCCTTGTACAACAGGATGAGAAAGAATGCGCGCCGTCTGCTCATGATCATAGTTGGACTTCTGGCTGTCAACATCGCCATTCTGGTGATTGCTTGGTTGTCGTTTCGAGATGCTCCAAGCTACCAAGATGCTGACGAAGATAGGGCTGCAAGGGACTGGAACATTGGAGTTCTGAGTTTTTACCTCTTCGGCCCCTTCTGGGCTCTCTATTTTGTCATTGGAGCAGCCTTGGCCTTCTTGTATGATGCATACCGCCCAGCAGAAAGGCACAGCGCCTTCGTTTGGGGTTGGGTGGCGGATGGCTGCTCGCTTATCCTTATTGTTTTCAGCATCGCTCACATTTTGCAGGGCCAGAGCACATACAAAACAAACCCTGAGCTCGAAATGTACATGCGTCCCGAAGAAGCAAACCAGTGGACAGACACCGCCGTCGTCAACAGGATCTGGGACGCAGGTTACGCACGCATGTTCGCTCCCCTTACCACTCTTTGGGTGTTCGCCCTCAGCACTGGTCAAGGTTACTCAGCAAAGTTTTTTGGCCAAAAGTTCCTATCAGAAACTCTCTCCCCCAATTCTTACAACTGTTTCCTTTTCCACCAGATGGTAGCCCAGTGGTACTACGCAGCGACAAGGAATGGAACATGGTGGAACTGGTGGTCCTTTAGAAAAACTATGTACTGGTTCAGCCCTCAGCCTTGCCCGACGGAGTGGTATGAATATTTCTTCCTTGTCGGACTTGTTGTGGCTTGGTCGCGTTTCATGACCAGTCTCGAACCGATCATGGGAAAAGTGCTTGATACATTGGTTTCGAAACTCTTCAAGAAGACGAAGGATGACGATGAGGAAGAGGAGGACACTGGCGAGGTGCTCTTGGGCATCATTGAGCGGATGACTGGCATAGAGCCCATGATTGACTGGACTCTGGAAGAGTGTGGTTTGGCCTCCATCGGCATCCCTGTCCTTGTTGCACTTCTCAATCGGAGTTTTTCGACAAAGAAGAGGGAGGTGTCGGTGACTGCGGCTGATCTCGTGTCGGCTAAAACCATTGCTGATATGGTCGATGCTGTTCACGCAGCAAAGGAACGTGCAGATGCCCATGGTGTCTAGATCCGTTCTAATCAAAACATGTTGGGGTTAGCTGTAAAAAAAATGATGATAGAAAGTAGTATTTTTGAGCCATTTCGCAATCTAAAGAGCATCCTTCCCCGCTTGTTTTTAGCCAACAATCACTACAATGGTGCTTTCCACGACAAACGCACCGAAATCCTACTGTACGTCCCTGTCGCCGGCACCGAAAGATTTCGTCCTAAGGCTCGAATCATTGATGTCAAAAGGACAACCTCTGCAAGGACGGCGCAGTTTGGGGCGGAACGGCTCGCCTAAGGAAATGAGTGTGAAACGGAACTTGAGTGTCACGGCACCACTGCCCCGCTCTCCACAAAAGGAGAGGAAAGGAACACCTGGGTCTCGTCTAAAGGCGAAAATGATTGGGATCCAAGGTGGGAATGGCATCAGAGAAAGGACTTGGCCCTGTGGGGCACTGAGGACGCTAGGCCTGAGCTGGGAATGGTGCGCGAAGCGAATAATAGCAATAGCCGATGAGCTGGGTGACAAAATCGATGCTACACTCGCGGAGGAGCTCGGGTAGACGACACACTACGAATGACGATCGATGCCAGCAAAAGAAACTTGAGAAAGAGCATTTGGTGATTGCGATCGGTCACAAGACACCAAATTGACGGCCCTTTGCTAATCATGTTGATTGTTGCTTGTTGTCCTCATGACGGAACAACAACATCACAGTAACTTGGGCCGCAAACCGTGCAGGAGTCGGGGAATGACTGTCGTTTCAGAAGCCAAACTTTCAACGTGATATATTGACGTGTAATACGAGTGAATGAATCCATTCCATAACCATTCAAACCAATGCACTCATGCCAAGGTGCGTCCAACCCCATGTATCAATAAACGCTTGACGACAAAGCCAAATGAAGAATTGGTTTCGTGGTGGATTGTCGTATCGCTCTTGCTGCTTCTTTTCTGTCCAGGAATGCATGCATGGATGCATTCATGCTCACACAAAAACATCTCGTTGCTGAATGACACGTTTCAATTGTTCAGATTGTCATCTGAAGCCAAAATTCTCGAATAATGCTCGAGACAGTTGTATCATCCGATTTCTTCATCATGGAGCAAACATTCTCCTGGAGCACGATGTAGTTCATTGACGAATAAAAAAGGAGAACCAGAAGTGGCAGGCCAATACGCTCGTTGCATTGCGAAAGGCTTCCTTCAGCTCTGCAAAGGCATTTCCGACCACTGCTTCTGGTGAGACACGGCCCAACAAATTGTCCAGGGCAATCAAATCCAAGCGTGGCTGAATACTCTTTGGAGATGATTGCCGGATATGACGATCTTGCTCATAGAGCCAACGATCTTTTTGGCTGATTGAGACAAGAAATGGTGGTCTGACCACCGATGGTAGACGTGAAGAAGAATTATTGTGGGACAGGTTTCATGTAGTTCTGGTAATGTCGTGTCTTGGTCTTGACATTGCCGCGAATCGACCGACGCGCATACGAACGTCGGTTGGCAGTGCGGTGATCATTGGTCCGAGCATAGCTCTGTCGGAACAAAAAAATGGGGAAGGAAGATGATTTCTTCCGCTGCGGAATGTTTCTTGCCCAAATGTAGCTACCATTGCCGTTCTTGCTAGTTGTTGCTTCTTCCTTGGATGAAAGTTGGGGTAGGTGAACATCCAAATGGCTGCACAAACGGTTTCATAACAAATCAATTGTCCGCATTTTAACGTCTTGTCCATGCATTTGCTATCTACCTAGGCGATAGGGTTCCGACTTCCAGCACCAAAAGTTGAACCTGTGTGGAAGAGCTGCCAAGCACGATGTTGCCGAAACTTAACACTGGCAGTGCAAACGTGCAAACAAAGATACAATCATCGCCATCCTTGCTAATGCCATCACCCGCCTTGTGTTTTGGTTTTTTTCTTTTGTTTTTGTTTTTTCTCGAACAAAACAACAACAACGGGTGGAATGCAGGCGCATGTAGGTAAGATAAACCAGACATGCGTTGAATTGTATCTGTGGACCGACCTGAAAGACTCGCACCTTCCCATCATATTGTTGCCACCACCATTTGCGACACGGAGCTCATGCCCAAAACCATCGCCATCTCTATCGCTATCGCCACATCATCATCGTCAATAATCTCATCTTCTTCCTTTTGGTTAATAACCACTTTCACTACGAATGGGCAGAGACAAAATCTGTCCACCTATGATTTAAAAAAATGCCGGTGGTGCTGATTTGTTTGCTCATGGCGAAAGCGAACCCATCAATGGTTCGATTCAATCATCAGTCACAAGGAGGTCAATCCTGGAAGATAGGTGGGCGCGTGATGGGGGCGCGCGCGGATGTATAATGTGACGTCGGGCTATTGTGGCAGTAGTAATATCACCAATCTTGTGGGTACATTCACATAAACAGTGCTTCAAAGAATATAATTCTTATTGTTTTGCATAGAAGAATGTTGGATACTTGCGGTGACAGGCACAGCCATCGCCAATAAGTCCCCAACCACCATGGTTGGAACCACCAACAGGCCTCTTGGCGGGAGATTTAACTCAGTTTGTCTTGGTAAATTAACGCTAGTTGTACAAGAAATTGCTACAGAAACAGTTCAATTGGACAGAACAGCTGAAGTAAACATATGAATGGACTGGGTACCGTAATCTCAGACAGGAAAACCCTCCAGTCTTGCCTCAATCTAAAATTGTACTGCCTACATCCCAAGCTACCTGATTTTCAGTACCATAATAGGGTGCCCTCCGCACTCTTTTATATGCTATGTGATTTTCAGTACCATAATAGTGTGTGCTCCACACCATACCATCTATATTCCAAGCTACTTGATTT
>JAAUYD010067241.1_pt1 | contig 10185 bp, 6 predicted proteins | sample 7278101 | NCBI WGS metagenome assembly JAAUYD01 (sample SAMN14350128, study PRJNA611818) | marine sediment metagenome | isolation source: surface marine sediment (0.6m) | place: French Polynesia: Moorea | collected 2018-08
CATTATACAACCATAAACATATTGTTTTGGTTGTATAATGTAAGTTGGTTTTCCAACTTTTCGTAAAAATAATCGTGCACAGCCCGGTTCGGTCGATCCCAGGTGGCCATCACTTTGTCCTGCCATAATCGATCGTCTAATTTCATTTGATCAAATTGTTCGATGGTGAATTCGGAGCTGCCGAAATTGTAATCATACCAACCCATATCACCAATCGCCACCCAGTCGTCATTCAAGCAAGAAGGGCCATTGGCCAAGTTTCCGGGAAACTCTTTTAACTTGGCGTAAATATCCCATGCGGTCATGGTGGGATGCTTTTTATTCCAGATATCGTGATTTCCGGGCACAAAGAGACACTCTATCCCAGTGGACGCCTCTATCTCCTTCAGAATCGAAAGCGTCAATTCATAATCACTGGCCACATCACCGGCAACAATCATCTTGTCTATTTTTTTAGCTTGCATGGCCACCTTCAGGCTTTGGATCACTGGACTGCCGGCCTCCTGATTGATATCCGCATGCAAATCTGAAAGAATACCTATCTTCATTTTATGATGGCAAAAACATAGACGGCCAATGAAATGTTAGGATGAATTCATGTAAAAATCCGTCACCCAAAATGCCAAATGGGCATGGAATAAAAATACAAGGCACGAAGGATGGTGATAGATGGTCGAAACTTAGACAAATAATCGCGAATGCCCCTTAAAGCGCATATTTACGATAATTTATTACTAAAAAGCTGTAAAAAAGTAAACAACTTACGCTTTGGCTAAGGATATTCGATCTCCGGTCATAAGATTTAGGAATTTAATTAAAGTACTGTAAAACCACGCAGGCAATGGCATTGGAAGGTCGTTTATGGTAAACGGCCAAGAATCGCCAATTATCATTCTAACCGGGAGCCTGTGCATGTCATTTACATACGACCTTCAGCAACTAACCGGCACATTGACCAAATATTACCAAGAGTCCCTTAATGGTAACGCACCGGTGATCAATCAACACCCCATTGGCGCGATCCATGATGACTTGAATTTAGCCAGATGGGCAGAAGAAGGTGGTCTAAAAGGCAAACAACTGGCCACATTTCTGGCAGCCTATTTTCCCCATACCACCCGCCTTTATCATCCCCATTACATGGCCCATCAGGTGGCAGTTCCCGACCTGACCGGCGCCCTTGGCGCATTTGTGGATGGTTTCACCAATCAGCCCATGTCAATATATGAAATGGGCCCGGGTGCAGCCGCGATTGAATTCTTTATGGTGAACTGGCTTCTCGAAAAAATTGGTTGGGCGCCGATGCCCCTATCGCCTAATGTTGACACTCGTTCCCATGGAGGAGGCGCGTTAACCCATGGGGGTTCCATGGCCACATTGACCGCATTAATTTGCGCTCGAAGCCATTTGGTTGAAAATGTTTGGGATCAGGGTGTGCCAAAAGATCTGGTTGTTTTATCACCGGAGACGTCTCATTATGCCATTTCACGCGCCATCGGAATTATGGGGTTAGGACTCAAATCGATCCGATCGGTGGCAACCGACTCTGTCGGTGTTGTGTTGCCGGATAAATTACCCATCCTCCTTAGACAAGTGCAGTCTGAAGGCAAGCGCGTCCTGGCATTAACGGCAAACGCCTGCAGTACCAGTGTTGGTTGTTATGATCCGCTTCAGGAAATCGGTTCGTTTTGCAATGAAAACAATATATGGTTTCACATTGACGGCGCCCATGGCGCCGGAGCACTTTTATCGGCTAAATACAAACACCGATTAGAGGGCATCGATACCGCCGACTCGATCATCTGGGATATGCATAAAATGATGCGAACGCCCGGTGTTTGTGCGGCGGTGTTGATTAAGAACCACCGCCACCTGGATACTGCTTTTGCACAAGAGGGTGACTATTTATTTCACGAAAAAGCGCAACCAGGAGTCGATTTTATCAGCCGCACCCTGGAATGCACCAAAGCGGGCCTTGGATTAAAATCATTTTTTGCGCTTGCAGCGAAAGGAACAGACGGGCTGAAAGATTATATTGAAAGCCGGTATGAAGTTACCCTGGACGCATATAACTATATCAATAAATTACCTGATTTTCATTGTGCCGTGAAGCCTCAAAGCAATATTTTATGTTTTCGTACCGATCAGGATGAAAAATGGCATTTGGTTCTCCGTGACCATCTCATCAAAGAAGGGAGCTTCTATCTTTCTACCGCGGTTGTAAACCGTCAACGCTATTTGCGGATGGTTTTAATGAATCCTCTAACATCTTTAGATGAAATCAAACTGCTTATAAAACGTATTCGTCGCTACAGCGTTGATTATGGTTAGGAAAACTGGTTTTATTGACTGATGCCATCAGATTATTGGTTATCCATTACAATAAACGCTATCCTTAATACAGCCTACTTAAGAGAAAATGATAAATGATATGATCACCACCGCGTGAGGAAACAATGGGAGAAATCAGCGAACGAACAAACACCTATCTAAGCCCTGATGGACTAACCATATTCTATCGTCAATTCCAAGCTTTAAACGAAAAAGCGCGATTGATCATATCCCATGGTCTGGGTGAGCATTCCGGAAGATATGAAAATGTGATCAATCACTTCGTGCCGTACGGGCATTCCATCTGGATTGCCGATCATCGCGGACATGGTAAAAGCGGCGGAAAACGGGGCCATGTACAGCGCTTTGGTCAATATGTTCAAGACCTAAATCAGATTGTCGGGTTGGCCAGAGAGGACCTTCCGAACCAACGCAAGGTTTTTTTATTGGGACATAGCATGGGTGGACTTATCGCTCTTGCTTTCGCGCAAAAGGTTTCCAATCAAATTGATGGGGTGATCACTTCTTCACCGGCACTGGGCGCCGCTTACAAATTACCTTTGATTCAGAAAATCGTTGGAAGGATCATGTCGATTGTGTGGCCGGGCCTGTTGTTACCCAATGAATTGGATGCCACCAAAATCAGCCGGGATAAAAAAGTGGTTGATGCCTACCTGAACGATCCTCTTGTTCATGACCGGGTCAGTGCCAGATGGTTTACCGAAATGGTGGCCACCATGAATAAGGTAAACCGGCACGCCAAAAAAATAAGTATCCCCATATTGATGCAGGTTGCCGGTGACGACCAAATCGTTAGTAACGAATCATCGCGACGCTTTTTTGACCAGGTATCATCGGTGGATAAAACCCTTCATGTTTATGACGATCTTTACCATGAAATTTACAATGAGATCACGGTGGGGCGGAAAAAAGTTCTCGACGATGTGGCTTTCTGGCTGGAAAAGCGGCTATAATCGATTTGGATACTTGGAACCACTCTAGAAATGGTTTTAATGCCTCTAACTAAGAAAGGGGCTCAAAAAGCCCCTTTCTTAGTTGTATAAACAGTGTGGCTACCCTGATATTATCGGCTACTTTCTTCCAATGTACTCATTGTAAGTCATGGCTACCGTTCGGTAAACAAGATGCCCCAGCTTGGAAAAGGGCGTGTAGGCAAACAGGGCCCAAATAAACAACAAATGGAAGAAATAGATCAGGTTGGAAATGGGAAAAATACCGGCCAGACGCGCCATCTGGGTCAACATTCCGGTGATGCCCAACGCAAAAGCCAGTCCCACCAGATACCAGTCCCAGTAAGTACTCACCAAATCTTTACGGGACAGACGGTTTTTAATCAGCAAGATGGAACCGATCACCAGTGAAATTCCGGCGACATTACCCAGCCACTTAATGGGATTAAGCTGAGAATAAGGCCCTTCAATGTGAAAGACCCACTCCGCTATGAAAAAACATGCGGTGACAATAAAAAGGCCGATGAAGCCGAAGAGTACCATCATGTGGGCTGTGGCGCGGTCCTTGTTTTCACTGCATTCGTTAAATTTGGTGTGTAATAATATGGTCGGGACAGTCCGCACCAAAGCCTGGACAAACCCCACCGGGTCAATCTTTTCCTTGTCGGTTTTACCATCGGCCAGAGCATTTGCGTGCATGTCTTTAACAAAGCGCATCAAACCAAGGACAAAGATAATAATCGCGGCATTAAAGGTCGGAACCATGATGATATCCACCAGATAGTTGTTGATAAAATCCGACTGCCACACCTGACCGGCTCCTGGAAACGGGTTGAACCAACCCAGCCCCACGAGATTGGAAATAAGTCCGAGAACGATAAAGATCACTGCCGGAATACCCAGCAATATGGGTAATTTTTTGGGATCGCTGACAAACCTGGCAATCCCTTTGGGCACTGCGTATTCATATATCGTATATTGTCGTAACGCCGCCAAGGCATCACCGGGTTTCGCCCCGCGGGGGCAAAGTGCATTGCAGTCGCCACAATTATGACAGAGCCAAACATCACCATTGCCCACCAGCTTATCCTTCAATCCCCAGGAAGCGGCGATCATCTCTTTTCTGGGGTAAGGATGTGAATCCGGCGAGATGGGGCAGGCCACGGCACAGGTGGCACATTGATAACATTTTTTCAGGTCTCCCCCACCAAGAGCGGCGACGTCATTAATAAAACCGACATCAGGTTCGACTAGATATGCATCCGCCATACCTATAACCTCCTATTTTCCATTTTAACGAGCATCCGTTTTTTGCCCGAATATTTTATCCAAAAACACCACATTATATATGAATTTAGAATCCCTTAAAAGGATTGGGTCCTAGTTCTTCCACCATCTCAACGAATTCGTTGACGATTTGAGGAATCTTGTCGTACTCATCTATAGCGATGTCGAATTGGGCCACCCGTTCGTTTTCCAAAGCCAGGCTTTGCAAGGCCTCCCCTATTTTTTTCATACGAATGCTGGCGAGTTCGCTTCCTTTTACAAAATGGCACTGGTAGTCATCTCCATGTTTACACCCCATGAGAAACACACCGTCCATACCTTGTGAAAGGGCGTCTTTTATCCAGATTACGTTAACGGACCCAAGACACCGCACAGGGATAAAGCGAACATCGGCGGAATAGCTCAGCCGATTCAAACCAGCCATATCGATAGCGGGGTAAGCATCGTTTTCACATACCAAGCCAAGGATTCGCATGGGTGGTTCTTCATAATCGTCTTCCGAAGGCACGCCAACAGCCTTTACCATCGAGCCCACACTGTCAATATTGTAATCGGCAAAACCGATGATGCGCTCGGGGCAGGCCCCCATACAAGTACCACATCGTCGACAGCGGGAGGGGTTGGGCTTAGGTGTTCCCTTTTCATCGTCATCAAGTGCACCGAAAGGACACTCTTCGGTACATCGCTTGCACTGTGTACAACGCTGGAAGAAGAAATCGGGGAAAGTCATATCTCCCGAACGGGGGTGTACCGATACCCCACGGTTTACCGATTCCAGGCATTGAATTGCTTTCAAGGCGGCACCGGTCGCATCTTCCATGGACTCTTCCACTGTCATGGCCCGGCGAATACCACCGGCGGCATAAATACCGGTCCGTTGGGTCTCATAAGGAAAACAGATAAAGTTGGAGTCGGCGTACTGATCATAAATATCGTTATCCCGAAATCCGGGTCCCTGGCGATAGGCCAGATTAACGACCGGATCATCCACGGTAACCGGCACCATACCGGTGCCCAATACCACCATATCCGCTTTTACTTTGATTTTTTCACCCAAAAGGGTGTTATCGGCTTCTACAATCAGACCACCGCCGTTTTTAGAAACTTTGGTTACTTCGCCTTTGGTCAGAAACACGCCGGGATCCTGCTGAATGCTTTTATAAAAATTTTCCGCCAGACCAGGGGTGCGCATGTGCTGGTAAAAGACAAAAGCCTTTCCGTCTTCATAGTCCTGACGCACATATTTGGCCTGCTTCAAAGCCACCATACTGGTGACCGATCCCGCATAGGCAAAATCACTATCACTTCCCTGTCCGGGACTCTGAACAAAAACAATGCTTTTGGCCTCGGCGCCATCGGACGGACGATTGATGGGACCTTCTTTGGCAATCGCCTCGAATTGGACATTGGTTACTACATCGGGAAATTGACCGAACCCGAGATGGGTAAACTCGTCTTCAGCCGGCTCGTAAGGCCGCCAACCGGCTGCCAGAATCACCGCACCGAATTTTTCGCCATCAGGATCGAAGGTTAATATATCCCGTTTGCCTTCATTGTACTCCATGAATTTTTCATGCAAAGCGGCTGCATCCAGCTCTTTCCCGCTATCATCCACTTTCATCTCGTCGGGTAGCGGATAGGGGACGTCGAACTCAATTTTTTCTCCCGGTTTTTTTAGCGTAACAATAAAATCCCCCGGTTCTCCGGCAATACGTGCCACCTTCGTTTCAGTGCGAATGGTGATATTGGGATGGGATTCAACCGCAGCAATTTTGTCTAAAACGGTGGGTTCGATCAGACGCTCGTACGGATCGGTGATGGGAAGTTGTCGCCGCCAATCAACGGCATTACCCCCCAAATGGTCCTCTTTTTCAACAATGGTGACCTCGTAGCCCGTATTGGCTGCATCCAGAGCAGCGGTCATGCCGGTAAAGCCACCACCAATGACTAAAATTTTACGGCTTAACGTTTCCAGTTCGTATGGCTCTGGTATATCGACTTTTTCGACCTTAATCATGCCCATTTTTAAATAGTCTTCGGCAAGCATCTGAAGACGATCGAAATGGACGCCATCATCCTCCTGATCTTCCGTTAACGCAGGAAATTCTTCACGGGGATGAGACCAGACGACCTGTTCACGCAAATTGACCCGATCTACGATGCAACCGTCAAATCGAAACACATCGAAATTGACCCGTCGGGAACATGCAGCGATGATAATCGCATTGGTTCCTTTGTCGCTAATATCATTTTTAATTGTATCAACACCCGCCTGACTGCAAAGAAACGGATGGGTTTGTACCGGCAGGGCCTCCTCCTCGGCTACGTCGGCCAGGGCCTTGAGGTCGAGCGCATCACCGATGCCACAGCCGCTGCAGATATATACACCAAATACCTTTTTCATGGACAAACCTCCTACTTACCTGTGAGGGTCTGAATGGCTTTTAGAGCCATGCCCGTTGCATTCTGATTGGATGACACCACGTCGGCCGGTTTATTGGCACAACCGGCGGCCAGCATTCCTCCGCCCTTCAAGTCGTTAACGACAAATCCGCTCTCATTCATGTTCAGATCTGCGGGTAAGGGTGCATTGGCAGCTGTGGGTTGCATACCGGTGGCCAAAACCACCATATCCACGGTCTGGTGGACCTTCTCACCGGTCACGGCATTTTCAGCGGTAACGGTAATCTGGTTGGTGTCTGCCACCTCCTTAACCTCGGCCACTTTACCTTTGACAAAAAAGACATTTTCATCCGCTTTGATCGTTTCGTAAAAACGCTCATAACGATACCCGGGTGCTCTCAAGTCAATATAGAAAATGTACACCTTGGTGTCCGGATACTGGGCACGAATATAGGTGGCATGTTTGAGTGAGGCCATGCAACAGATATAGGAGCAATAGGGAAGATGATTTTCATCCCTGGAGCCGGCGCACTGGACAAAAGCAACGCTTTCAGGTGGTTTGTCGTCAGACGGTCGTGTAATCACCCCTTTAGAAGGACCGTTGGGTGACGCCATCCGCTCAAGCATCATATTGGTGATAATGTTTTGATGTTGACCGAAACCGAGATTATCAATGCGTCCGGCATCGTAAGGTTCCCACCCTGTGGCCCATACAACCGCGCCTACTTTAAAATTAAGTGTCTTGGGCTGCATCTCCAGATCAACCGCCTCGTACTCGCAGGCGGCCTTGATACGATCGGCATCATCCGTTCCAATAGCCTGGGGTGAAATCACATACCGTGCCGGAAAAGCCATGGGGAAAGGTAGAAAGGCGGCTTTGGTTGTATCCATGTCGAAATTAAAATCATTGGATACCTCCATTTCACTGGCCTCGGTACATGCCCCGCAACAGGTACAGTTTTCATTCACATAACGGGGGTTTAATTTAACACTGGCATCATAGTTGCCGGGTTTACCTTCGATCTGTTCCACCTCCGCCATGGTCACCACCTGAATTCGGGGATTGTCCTTGATTCGACGAAAATTGATTTCGAGACCGCAGGTGGGTGGGCATAGCTTGGGAAAATACTGGTTGAGCTGGGCGACCCGACCGCCCAAATACGGATTTTTTTCCACCAGAATGACTTCATACCCGACCTCGGCGGCTTCGATGGCCGTGGTCAGGCCGCTGATACCACCGCCCACAACCAGAATACTCTCGCTTGCAGGGGCCGTTTTCTCTGTGGTCATACGCTTCCTCCGTGCCTTGGATTTTTAATGTAAAGGCTGAGTTTAAAGTATTTAATATAATGGTTTCCCAACACCGCTTTAGACGGTGTCCACATGCCTAAACAGAAACGTGGTTCCTAATCATTGCTGCTGCTTACGCATGCGAACACAGATTTTGGTGACCCGATTAACAAAAACCTCCAGGTATCAGAAGATACCTGGAGGTCATCGTCACCGATGAGGCCGGACACCGCACCAATATACCGATCAAGCATTCGGTCCGGTATCCGGTAAATGTCAATTAATCGGTAAAGATCTTGACATAATCCTTTTTGAAGACATCCCATTTGCCTTCTTTGGGATCATATTTGGAATTGACGAAACAGAACCAGTTTTCGTCATCCTGTCCGGGATGATCCGCCTGATAGTAGAAGCCCGGATAACGGGTCTCTTTACGATACTGGATGTGACGGAGATGGGATTCCACAGTCCAGATACGATGGTAGATTTCCCAGGCACGCATCAGCTCATGAAGGTCGCCAGCGGCCAGTTTTTCACAGTCTTCACGCATGGTGGCCAGAAGGTCCATGATGACCTCCAGGTTTTTGCTTGAAGTCTGATAGTAAGTGGCGGTACCGGCACCATACTCATGGGTGGCTTTCATGAGACGATACATCATGCCGTTGGGTTTCAGGTAAAACGGGTTCACATCTGCAGCAGTACTGTAATCACAGTGCTCCAGGTAGAGTCTGACCGGTTTGTAGACCATGTCGACCAACTCGTCGTTTGACTGAGCCAACGTGGGCGAGAAGTCGGCATTGTCTTTGGCGTAACGCACCATCTGCTTGGCGGCGATCCGACCCTCGGCATGGGAACCGGAGGAGAATTTATGACCGGAGCAGCCCACGCCGTCGCCGGCGGTGAACAGACCGTTAACGGTGGTCATGCGATCGTATATTTTACCATTGGCCGCCTTGATTTTGTAACTATCCGGAATCCAGGGCAGATCGGGGCCGGATGTCCACAGGCCGCAACAACCCGAATGGGATCCGAGCAGATACGGCTCGGTAGGCATTACTTCGGAATTTTTCTTTTCCGGCTCACAGTCCTGGGCACACCACAGGTTGGCCTGACCACAGGTCATGTCGAGGAAATCTTCCCAAGCTTCGGCTTCCAGATGTTTGAGCTCTTTTTTGCTCATGGTTTCACCCATGTCGGCCAAGGCGGTAACGGTATCCATCATGATGGGACCGCGACCCTCTTTCATCTCGAACAGCATCAGATGGTTTCTGAGGCAGGTCGGGGTGATGGCGGCCGTACCATAAGGCGCATACTTTTCCAGCTCAGCCTTGGCGGCGTCACTGCCTGCAAATGCTTCCCCTAAACCGTTTAAGGTTTTGGCTTTGAACAGCAGAAACCAGGCACCGACCGGGCCGTAACCATCTTTAAAACGGGCCGGGGTGAAACGGTTTTCCATCATGGAGAGCTCGGCGCCGACCTTCATGCACATGGTATACGTAGAGCCGGCATTCCAGACCGGGTACCAGGCGCGGCCTTTACCCTCACCAACGGAACGGGGCTGGTAAATGTTTACCGCGCCGCCGCAGGCAACCATCATGGTCTTGCACTTGATGATGTAAACTTTGTTTTCGCGGACCGAGAAACCAACGGCGCCGGCGATCTGATTTTCTTCATTGGCGTCCAGCAGCAGCTCGACGATGAAGCAACGCTCGATGATGTTGTCTTCGCCAAGGGCCAGTTTGGCGGCTTCGGCGACGATCCGTTTGTAGGATTCACCGTTGATCATGATCTGCCATTTACCGGTACGAACCGGCTGAGCACCCTCTTTCAGGGTCCCCATTTTCTGGCCTTTTTTACCGTCGAGGTTTTTGCCGTCGTCGGTCTTCTTCCAGATGGGCAGGCC
>JAAUYD010143615.1_pt1 | contig 10184 bp, 13 predicted proteins | sample 7278101 | NCBI WGS metagenome assembly JAAUYD01 (sample SAMN14350128, study PRJNA611818) | marine sediment metagenome | isolation source: surface marine sediment (0.6m) | place: French Polynesia: Moorea | collected 2018-08
CACGCGTACTTCGTTCCGGCCCCCGAGCGCCGCGCCAGCCTGCTCTTCCTGCACGCCAACCGCGGCGAGGCCTCGATGCGGCTGCCGCGTGCGCGGGCGCTCGCCGAGCTCGGCCTCGACGTGCTCGTGCTCGACTACCGCGGCTACGGCCTGTCGGACCCCGTCCCGCCGAACGAGGCCGGCGCGCAGAGCGACGTGCGCGCGGCGCACGAGCACCTCGTCAAGGAGCGCGGCGTCCCCGCGCACGAGCTGCTCGTCTATGGCCGCTCCCTGGGCGGCGCCCTCGCCGTCGACCTCGCCGCGCGCGAGCGCATTGCGGGGCTCGTGCTCGAGAGCACCTTCACCTCCGTGGCCGACATCTCGCAGTCCTACTGGGGCGTGCCGCTGCGCTTCTGGCTCGGGAAGAAGCTCTCCTCGATCGACAAGATCAGGTCCGTCGCAGCGCCCATCCTGTTCTTCCACGGCAGCCGCGACCGCGTGATCCGACCCGCGATCGGGCTGCGTCTCTTCGAGGCCGCCAACGAGCCGAAGAGCTGGCAGATCATCGAGGGCGCCCATCACGGCAACCTGTCGAAGGTGGGCGGGCGCGCCTACCTCGAGCGCTGGGGGCGCTTCGTGGACGAGGTAGTCTCGGGCGCATGACGCGCCCCACCGAGCAGGATGCCGAGGCCGCGCTCGCGGAAGGCAGCCGCGAGGTCGACACCCTGCGCGTCCGCAGCGGCCAGGCCGCTCCCGCGCCGGACCGTGTCGCGCGCGAGGAGCCCCTCGAGATCCAGGTCGGCGGCGAATCGATCGCCGTCGTCATGCGCACGCCGGGCCACGACCTCGAGCTCGTCGCGGGCTTCCTGCGCACGGAGGGAATCCTCGGGGTGGACGAGACGCCGAGCTCCATCCACCACGCGAGCACGGGCGACCAGGGCGAGAACCTCGTGCGCGTGACCCTGCGCGACGACACGAGCTTCGACCCCGAACGCCTGCGCCGGAACCTCTTCGCGAGCTCGAGCTGCGGCGTGTGCGGCAAGCCCTCGCGCGAGGCCGCCTTGCAGACGGCGCCGCCGCTCGACGACCCGTCGCGGTACGAGCCCGCGTTCTTCATCGGCCTGCCCGAACGCCTGCGCGCCGACCAGACCGTCTTCGGCGTCACGGGCGGCCTCCACGCGGCCGCGCTGCTGGCCCCGGACGGCCGCGTCCTCGTCGTGCGCGAGGACGTGGGCCGCCACAACGCCGTCGACAAGGTCGTGGGCTGGGCCTCGCGCGAGCTCGACGCGCCACTCACCGGCCACGTCATCCTCGTGTCGGGCCGCGTCTCGTTCGAGATCGCCCAGAAGGCCCTCGCGGCGCGCGTGCCCGCGGTCGCCGCCGTCTCGGCCCCGAGCTCGCTCGCCATCGAGCTCGCGCGCGACGCGGGCCTGCTCGTCGTGGCGTTCCTGCGCGGCAAGGACTTCAACGCCTACGGAGCGACCGAGCGACTGCACCGCTAGCGGCGCCGGCGATCGCGCCCCGCCGTACCTCCGATGCACGCCCGCGGACATCCCATGCTGGCCCGCAGACCGGCCCGGCGCGTCGAGATCCCCCGAGACCCAACGATTCCGGGCAGTTGGAGCGCCCTCCGAGCTGGCACGGGTCTTGGAATGCAGGAGGTCACAGCCTCACGAAGGAGACCTCATGAAACGCCGCATCCGCCCCCTGCTCCTGGCCACCGGCCTCACGACCGCGACGCCGTTCGCCGCCCAGGCCGGCCCGATCGACTTCACCGTCTGGGATCTCTGGCGCATGCCCGGCCACCTCGTCTTCCAGTCCGAGTCGGCCTTCGTGCTGAACGCGAGCTGCCCCGGCGCCTTCCTCGGCGGCGCGACCGGTGCGGCCGCCGCCTTCCTGCCCGCCACCGCCATCGGCTTCCTCGAGCTCGCGATGGGCCAGAACGAGCTCTCCGAAACCGTCCTCACCGGCGGCGCCCTCCTCGGCGCGGCGTCGGGCGGGGCGCTCACGGCCGCGCCCGCCTGGGTCATGGAGCGAGCCGCCGCCGGCGTGGGCGCCGCAGCCCGCCATCTCGTGACGGGCCCGAGGCCCGCGCAGGATCCGGACTCGCCCGCTGCCTTTCCCCGTTCCGCCGGCACGGAAAGCGGCGGCGATTCGAAGCCTTAGGCGAGTCCGCGCTGCATCGGGTCGGAGGCTACTGCACCTGGTGGTCTACAATCCTGGATGGATGCAGGCCTCTCGGGCGTTTCGAGCGCCGCTTCACCGGTGAGAATCGCAGCCAAAGTGGCTGCACTTCGTGGTTGCTGGGTGCAACCGACCAACAGTCAGGCAGCGCGGAGAGTCGATTGCGTAGCAGCACCTTTTCCATATTCGCCCTGGTCCTGGTTCTCGCCGTCTCCAACGGTTTCTGGCTGTTCTCGACGATCGACAACGCAGTCACCATGAGTCATCGCGAGGGCCAATGCGGGCGCGAACATCGAGCCATGACCCAACTCTTGGCGGTCCTCCCTGTCGCGGCACGCCCCGACCATGGCAAGGCAGAAGTCATCGCAGCCGCTCGGGGAACATCCGACCCGGACCAGATCTTCGAGAAGGAAGGATTCGTCTGGGTCGACGCCATCGGCCTTCGCTTCGACGAGAACCGTCGGCTCGTCGACGCGCGGCCCGCATGGTCTTTCGAGTGAGGGCGCGCTGCCCAACAAGGGCTTGCAGGCTGACGGCCGCCTGCTCGGGCATCCGGCCGTGGTAGCGTGAGGTTCAACCTGGGTGCCTCAGCGAGCCGCAGGGCCGCGTCCGCAGCCGAAGCCCCGATCCGTCAGGCAGCGCGATGGCCACCGCGTCTGGAGACGACCGCGTTCGCGTCGGCTCGATCGTCATCCGGTGCCACGAATACGCTGCTCGACACATTCGGATCCGGTGTGCCACCTACCCCGGGGCCGCCTGTCCGGGCGGCACTGCCCTGGCAGAAAGAGCCGATTCATGAAGCAGTTCATTGCGTTGCTCCCAGTTCTTGCGCTCTTCTGCGTCATACCGGCTGCCCGAGCCACGACGTCCACCACCGACGGAGCCGGCCACATGACCGGCGGCAGCGGAACACTCGATGACGGCTCGTAGGACGCCGCCTGTCGAGTAGCATGCGCGCGACGCCCGCTCCCATCGAAGGCCCTTCGGTTGCCGTGAGGGCCCTGCTTCCCTTCTACGCAGCGATGCGGGACGCCCCGGCCGGCGCGCCCGCAGAGATCGACGCGTTCTTCCGCTCCGCGCGGCCCGAGCGACGCCTTGCGCTATCGCGCGCCTTCGAGATGGTGCAGAAGTTCGCGAGCGAGCTCGCGGTCGAGGATCTCGGACTGCGCGCGGGCGCCTACGCCAGCGAGGCGGACTTCGACCTCCTCGACTACTGCGCGATCACCGCTCCGACCTACTTCCACGCACTCCGCATCGCCGGCCGATTCCAGGGCCTCCTCAACGAGGCCAGCGAGCTGGAACTCGTCGAGATCGACGGCCGGCCGATCCTCCGCTTCATGCATTGCATGCCCATGCCGCGCTACGCGTGCGACTACTTCATGACGGCCATGGTCACGTCGTCGCTCCGCTGGAGCTCGGATGAGATCAGCGAAGAGATCTGGTTCGCTCACGACGAGCCGCGTGACCCTGGCGCCTATCGGGCGACCTTCGGCGCGACGCCCGTCCTCTTCGGAAGACCCTTCGATGGCATCGTGCTCACGCCCAGCCGGCTCCACGAGTCGCTCCCGGGTGCCGACCCCAAGCTGCATGGCATCCTGATGCGCTACGCCGCGATCGAGCTCGAACGTCTCTCGGTCTCGCGTCCGTTCACGCGCACGGTGCGTCTCCTGATCGAGGAAGGGCTCGAGACAGGGCAAGCCAGCGCCAGCGACGTCGCGGACCGCCTGAACCTCACCCGCAGGACGCTCACTCGGCGGCTGACGAGGGAGGGCACGGGCTTCGCCATCCTCGGGAACCAGGTCCGGCTGGATCGTGCCCGCCACTACCTGGCCTTCAGCCCGCTCTCGATCGACGAAGTCGCCGAGCGGCTGGGCTATGCGGAGCCTGCTGCGTTCCATCGGGCGTTCAAGCGCTGGAGCGGGGTGACGCCATCGCGCTATCGGCAGCTCCAGCGGATCCTGCCCGATCCGGAACGGGAATCCGACCAGCCGGACGGCGCCTAGCGGCCGGGATGTCCCAAACGAGCAGTTCGTTGTCCCGAACGGTCATGGATCTGCTGCTCGACGCGTGAAAGCCTGGAGCGATCGCCCTCGAGACGTCCTCGTCCGAATCAGGTCGCGGCGGCTTCGATGGCACACCTGGCCGTTGGCGTGTGACATCACGCACGAAGGAGAACGCGGAAGTGAGCTCGATCCACTCGAAGAAGCCGTTCCTGCACGCGACGATCGGCACTGTCGCCATGCTCTTGCTGACCGGATGCGACCTGGAGAGCCTCTCCGGCTCGCCGTGGATCCGCGATGCCGACCTGAACGACATCGTCGTGGTCGGGGATTCGATCTGGGCCGCCTCTGGCAAGATCGAGGAGGACCTCCACGACATGGCCGGGCAGACGTTCCGCAGCTACGCCACGGGGGCCTCGCAGCTGTCGGGCGGCTTCTCTCCCTCACCGTCCATCCCGACGCAGTACGGGATCGCTCGCGACGACGACCCGGACATCCGCGTCTTGCTCTTCAACGGCGGAGGAAACGACATCCTGATCCCGGCGATCTTGTTCTTCGACCCCCACCATTGCAAGACCCGTTGGTGGCAGTTCGGCCGTCTGTCGCGCCGTTGCCAGAACTTCATCGATGACATCTACGTGGATGGCGTCGATCTGCTCGACGACATCGCCGAGGACGGTGTCGATCACGGGATCTCACTCGGCTACTACTACACGAAGAACGGCTTGCTTGGGCGACTCTCCACCCTCAAGGAGGCCGTCGACTACGGCGACCGCACGCTCGCTCGGGCGTGCGAGGTCTCGCTGCTCGACTGCACGTTCGTGGACCCGCGCCGCACCATCAAGAAGGAGGACATCATCTTCGATGGCGTCCATCCGCGCCCGTCCGGCTCGGCGAAGCTCGCCGACCTGATCTGGCCGGTGCTCGAGCCGCTGCTATCCGCCGAAGAGGAAGATGAAGATGACGGCTGGAATTGGTGGAACCCCTACTCTCGAATGTGAAGCGTAGGAGCATGTCGATCGCGGTCCGGTCCGTCACCGCCCTCGTCGCCGTGGCGGGTGCGATCACGGCTGTGGCGGTGTGGATGGGGGCGCCTGGCGAAGACGCGGTCGCAGAGCACCGGGCCGATCGTGTGCGGCGGCCCCTCGTCACCGAAACGCTCCCCCCTGGCCCGCCCGCTCCCGAGCGCCGCGTGCCCGGGATCGTCGGGCCCGGCGCCGGCGGAGACCAGGATGGCGGGTTGCCGCAGTGGGCAGCGGCGGCAGGGGAGGAGGAGGAGGAGGCGCTGCGCGACTCCATCTACTCGGTTCCGTCGGATCCGAACATCCCTCTCGACCAGGTGCTCGCACACTACAAGGGCGCTGTTCGGGAGGGGTTCGAGCGGCTCGAGAGCAGCATCGACCTGCAGGCTCAGCGGGGCATGCTGACCGAGGTCTTCCTCCGCAAGGAGTCCGTGCAGGCTCGGCTCGCGACCATGTCGCCGTTCGAGCGTCGCCGCGAGCTGGCGTACATCCGCGAAGAGATGGGGTTCAGCGAAGAGGAGATCGCGCGACTCGAGGAGAGGGATGCGGTGCGCGAGGAGCGCTGGACCAACGGTCTCGCGTACATGGAGGCGAGAGGCCGCGCGGTGTCGACCTTCGAGGGAGCAGCACTCGAGGCCGAGCTCGTCGATCTTCGCGAGGAGTACTTCGGGCGGCGGGCGGGCACGATCGCCGCGGAAGAGGAGCGCGGGTTCTTCCGCTTCGAGCGCCCGCGGGTCTACGGGCGCAACTAGAGCGGGCCTGCGTTTGTGGCGGGCGCCCTGCGCTTCGCACCAGCCGGGCAGGGACGGCAGTTGACGCCCGCCTGCTCAGCGCGGCGGTCGTGGTAGCCTCGGCGTGGACTCGGAAGCTTCAGCGGGCTGCGGCCCTCGGCCGCAGCTGAGCGCCCGCGGCGGAGGTGGTCCCGAGAGCATGTCCGTGAGCCACGACCCTGAGGCTGTTGCCGCCCAGGAGCACCAGACCTGGCAAGGTGCTGCGGGAGCGTATTCCGCGAGCATTGCACCGTTCACGGCCTATTCGGGGCAGATCCCGCTCTTGCGAGAAGTGGGACGAATCGGCGAAGGCAGTGCGGTCCTGGAGCTTGGCAGCGGGACGGGCGATGTGGCTGCTCAACTGGCAGAGATCGGCTGCCGCGTCGTGGGGATCGACTTCTCCGAGAACATGGTCGCGATCGCCTCGAACCGATTCCCGAGGATCGAATTCGAGGTCGCCGATGCGGAAGCCATCCCGTACGACGACGGGGAATTCGACGTGGTGGTGAGCTGCTACACCGCACATCACTTCGCGCGACCAGAGCGGGTATTCGCAGACGCCAGGCGAGTCTTGAAACCCGGTGGGCGAATCGCGGTCGTCATGCCCATCCAATCGGAGCAGAGGAGCTTCGGCGCCTTCTTCGATTCAGCACGCGAGGAGGTCCCGCCGGAGGACGTTCCCGGAGGCCCGCTCCTCGACGTCGATGACCCGACCGAAGTGGCAAACGTGCTCGAGGGCGCGGGATTCGGGGGCGTCATCGCCGAGAAGCGCGTGAAGCCGACACGGCTCGAGGAACTCGACCTGCTGCTACGTGCCGGGTGGGCGTTCATGGGCCTTGACGATGCCCCGCAAGAGACCCAAGACCGCATCCGCGCCAGGACGATCGAGCGGGCAGCAGCCTTCAAGCAGGCAGACGGCTCCTACGAGTTCCCCGACGTCGTCATCGTGGCCAGGGGCGTGAAGTAGCGCAGCGCGGATGCGCAGCCTCGCTTTCGCCGAGGAGCCCTGGCTTCGCGCGAAGTTCGGCGCCGCGTAGGAATCGCATTGCCGAGAGGTCCCGCGCTTCGTCGGAGTCCGCCGGTTGGGACGAACACGCGCCGCGTGCCCTCCATGTTGCGAGCACCTACCTCGGGCGGGCCATCGCACTCTGGTGCTTCCTCACAGTCGTGTTCTCTCGCTGTCCGTGGCGCGGCTGAGTGGTCCCTGCATCTGATCACCTGGCGTACGCTTGCGTTTCGCGCTGCCTGACCAAGGGCTGAGCCGACAGCCGCCAGCCCCTCTCCCGGTCGTGGTAACCTGGGGTTCCAGTTGGGTGACTCCGCAGGCCGCTTGGTCGCGTCCCAGCTCAAGCCCGGACCGGTCAGGTGGCGGCCCGATCATGGAGCGCTCGACATGAACCCCTTCTCAGCGATCGCCGAGTCGATGTTCAAGAAGGACCCTTCTGGGCGTCGGGTGTTCTTCCCCCAAGGGGCCAATGGTCGAGGGCTGGTCGTCCCGTCGGAAGACGAGTACCGCCGGGTTCGAGGTGTACTCTCGCTCACGCGCAACGGTCTCGTCGCGTTCGTGGGCGCATTCGCGCTTCTCCCCATTCCCATCTGGGCTGCCCTGCTCCTTCTGGTCCCCGCGTGGTTCGCAGAACGAGCCTGGCTGCGAAACACGACGCAACATTGGGCGCCGTCCCACGAGCGCATCTCACGAAGCGAGGTCATCGAGGCCCAGGCAAAGGCCTACGACCCCAGGTTCCTCTGGCTCCTCTTCTTCGGGTCGCTTCTTCTCTTCCTCGGGTCCGCAGTCCTGGCCATCTCCGACCCGAAGGAACACTTCGCAAGCGTCCTGGGCGTGCCTCTCTTCGGCGCCGGCACCCTCGTCAGCCTGTGGATGCTCAGGCTCAAGAACGAGAAACCCCTTCGCTGGTAGCCGCCGCCTAACGAGGGATTGCAGCTGACGACCGCCAGCCCGGCGCTCCGGGTCGTGGTACCGTGACTGTTCTACCCGGGTGCTTCAGCGAGTCGCAGGGGCCGCGTCCGCAGCGGAGCGCCCGATCCATTGGGCGACAGCATGAGCGACGTATCGATCAGCATCGACGTGCCTAGCCTGGATTCTGCCGAAGCGTTCTACTGCAATGCTCTCGGCTGCGAGCTGGTTCGAGAAGGCTCCAAGGGGATACGGATCCTCCGCGCCGAGAACGTCAGGATCCATCTCCTGGAGAAGCACGAGGGCACTCTTCCGTTTCCTGGCAGCGAAACTCCGAGATCGTACGGACGACACTGGTCACCGGTCCATCTGGACTTCGGTACCGCTGATCTCGAAGCGTGCGTCGAGCGGATCCGAGCGCAAGGCGGCACATGTGAGGACGACGGTTCCGGAACCTGGGGCTCCATCGCGTATTGCGCCGATCCGTTCGGGAACGGGTTCTGCCTGATCAGAGGGTAGCTTCCGCCCAACTGGGGCTTGGAGCTGACGCGACGGAGGCGTGCCGCGGCGTGGTAGCCTGTGGCTCACCATGGGCAACCCAGCGGCCGGCAAGGCCGCGTCCGCCCGCCAAGGTCCTGATCCGTCTGGCGGCGCGAAAGGCGTATTGGCGATCGATGAACTCGACAGAAGAAGAGGAACCCGCATCGCTCCGACGTCTCAAGGCCCTCCAGGAACTCGGCGAGTCGGATTTTCGCCTCTGGAGCTTCTACGAAGAGCGCGCAGAGCGACTCGGCGCGCAGCTCTGGACGATCGGAACGTGGATGATCGCCGCTGTCATGGCTGCGATGTCAGCTCCCTTCCTTGCGAAGTTCGTGGTCCCGAAAGCGGCCTCATTCCCGTTTCTCGAGGTCAACGCTCGAGTTCCAACCGCGCTCATTTCAGTCTTCGGGATGTTGCTCTGCATCTACGCGACCGCGGCCTTGCAGGACATCCGAGATCACATCGAGAGCAACTGGAGAAAGGCGGGGTACATCCTCGAAGGAACATGGCAGGCGAACTGGGGAGGCCGAAAGGGACACGGCTGGCGAGTGCTCCAGGTCGTCGGGGTGCTAGCCGAGGCCGGATTCGCGGCCCTGCTGGTATTGGCTGTGCTCGGATAGATGCCATCCGGACACACCTCGTGCTCCGCGAGGAGAACGCACAGGCTGCCTCCGCATAGCGCGCCACGCGGAGCCTTGGGGCTGGTAGCCTCGGTTCGACGCGGCCGAGCGCCCGGTCCGTCCTTGGACAGGATTCGTCGTGATCGCCTTCTACGCCACGCTCTGCATCCTCGGTGCCGCCCTGCCCCTCTCCCAGTTCGTTCCCTTCGTCGTCGAACATGGGCTCGACGTCGCGCTGATCCTCGAGCAGCTGTTCGCCAACCCGATCTCCAGCTTCTTCGGGCTCGACGTCATCGTCTCGGCCGTCGTCCTCGTCGGGTTCATCGCGGCCGAAGGACGCCGGCTGGGCATGCGACGCCTCTGGCCCTTCTTCGCGGGCACACTGCTCGTGGGCGTCTCCTTCGGGCTGCCGCTGTTCCTGCTGGCGCGAGAGCGCCTTCGAGGGGCCTCGTGATTCCCTCCCACGACGCCATGCGAGCCCTCGTCGGGCACCGCTTCCCGGGCGGCACCTACCGCATCGAGCACTGGGAGAACTTCCTGCTCAGCGAGGCCATGGGCGTGGAGCCCCTCCCCGACGGGCTCGCGCATCCCGCGCACCTCTTCCACGTCGCGATCAACGGCGTGGGCACGAGCATCACCGAGCTCTTCGAGCTCGCGCATTCGCGTCCGGGCGCCCCCGTCAGCATCGACTACTACGACTGGCGGATCGAACGGCCGCTCCGCGAGGACGAGACCTACTCCCTCTCGGGAGGAGTCACCGATCATGCACGCGAGGCACGCGCGGATCGTCCGACCGTCGACTCCTTCACCTACGAGATCGACCTCGAGGATGCGCGCGGCCACCGCGTGGCGGCGGTCGCGTTCCGCTGGCACTTCTGGCGGCTCGGCGACGTGGAGGGGCGAGCATGAAGGTCGCCGTGGGTGACGCCATTCCGCCGTTCCGCATGGAGCGGGTCACACCGGAACGCATGAAGACCGTCGCCGCGATCTTCCGCGATCCGTTTCCCGTGCACTGGGATCGCGAGGCGACGCGCGCGATGGGATTCGAGGGCCGACTCCTGAACCAGAGCCCGATCAACCTCGGCTACGTGATCAACATGCTGATCGGCTGGGCCGGGCCCACCTGCGTGAGGCGCATCCGCGCCGAGTTCCCG
>JAAUYD010056625.1_pt1 | contig 10182 bp, 6 predicted proteins | sample 7278101 | NCBI WGS metagenome assembly JAAUYD01 (sample SAMN14350128, study PRJNA611818) | marine sediment metagenome | isolation source: surface marine sediment (0.6m) | place: French Polynesia: Moorea | collected 2018-08
AGAAACTATAGGGGCGGAGCGAAATATCCTGATTAATCGTACGACCGGCGGCGGATCGGTTCAGGCGGATGTCGACACCTCGGTTCCGGGTAGTTTAGCCTTTAGCATTGGGGCCAGCACGCGCGGCACAGCCCTGATTCAGCTGGACGGCAGCGACGGCAGCTGTGCCCTGAATGCAACCGGTTTAGGCGGTTTAGTTTTTAACCCATATGATGGTTTGAGCCTGTTTGTTGAGGAGCTCGACTTAAATGCCAGGTTGATCATGACCATCTACACCAATGCAGCCAACTACTCGACCTACACCTATACGCTACCTTATCAAATCAGTGCCCCAGGGGCGGAAATTTACTTTCCCTTTAACCAGTTCACCCCCACCGGTTTAGGGGCCGATTTTGGCAACGTGGGGGCGGTTGAAATCCTGGCAGACGGCACCCTCATTAACTCGATGGATATGACGCTTAATTTTGTTTCTACCGACTTCACCTATGATTATGGTGACCTGCCACCTACCTATACCAACACCCTACAGGTCGACAACGGAGCGCGTCACCGGATTGGGGCGATTTATCTGGGCAGCTCGATCGATAGTGAACCGGACGGTCAGGAAAGCGGCGCAACCGATGGGGACGACACCGGCCGCAGTGATGACGAGCAAGGCATTACGATTTCTGGTTCCGACACCAACTGGGGGGACGGCGTCGGCAGCCTGGACGTCGATATTACCAAACCCCCGTTGGTACCTACCGTTTGTCTCGTTGGCTGGATCGACTGGGACCAGGACAGTGTGTTTGAAGTTGCCAGCGTCGGCGGTAAATCCGAATTAGTCGCCAATACCTTTTTCTTCTTTGATAGCCCCCTAGCTATTACGACGCCAACCACAGCTGAATATGGCGGGGCGTTTGCCAACGGTGCACCGCTCAACGCGCGCTTCCGTCTGTTTCCACCCAATGATCCCCTCTTTTCAACTTACGGTTTGGCCCTTGGTCCATCCGGCTGTCCAACGAGTAGCCCCCCGGCCGACGTGATGCAGCTCGTCTTTGGTGAGTCGATTGACGGCGAAGTTGAAGATTACCAGTGGGCGTTTGGCCCTACGGCCGTGCAGATGAGTAACGTTGAATCAGGTGTGTCGGATTCAGGTTCAAACAGATTGTTCGTTTGGCTCATCGGTTTGGCTTTGAGCTTGGCCACCATGTTTGTCTTTTATCAACGAAAAAAACAGCTTCAATAACCAATTCATTTTTTTACTCAGAACGATAGGGTTCCGGATACCTTCCGGAGCCCTTTTTTTATTTCCCTCACTTTGCCACTTTTGTTAACAATTCGTTGACAATTCCGAACCTTTTTTGTATAGTTTGTCTAGTTTGGAACCCGTTCCATTAATACAAAATGCCGACAGGCATTTTTTTGTCCGGTCGAGTGGAACCCGTTCCAGCCCGCCTCCTCAAGTCAAAACAAGGAGAATCTTCACCTTGGCTTCGACCATCAAAGATGTTGCCAAATACGCTGGCGTGGGTGTCGGAACCGTTTCCAGAGTGCTCAACGGCAGTTCTCTGGTCAGCAACGAAACCCGCGAAAAAGTGCGCACGGCCATCCGCGACCTCGATTACGTTCCCAATACGTTTGCTCGCAGGCTGTCTTTAGGGAAAACGTTGACCATTGGCGTGATTGCTCCCTGGTTTACGCGACCATCAGTCGTTGAGCGTCTCCGCGGGATCGAACAGGTGTTGGCCGATACCCAATACGATCTCAATATATTCAACATTGAGACCATCGAGCGGCGAAAACGCTGTTTTGCCGATATCGTGCGCTATGGCAAGGTAGATGGACTTCTGGTCGTTAGTATCATTCCCAATGAAGAAGAAGCAAAAAAATTAAAAGAAGCCAATATCACCACGGTTCAAATCGATGCCCGAGGGTATTTTTTTAGTCAGGTAGCCATTGATGATATCAACGGCGGCATGGATGCCACCAACCATCTGATAGCCAAGGGGCATAAAAATATCGGCTTTATCAGCGACTACTTTTCATCCAATTCTCTGGGCAACAATTCTCAGGAACACCGCTTTATCGGCTATAAACAGGCGCTGGAAGCGATCGGATTACCGATCCGCTCGGAATACATTCGCCAGTGCCCACACAGCCGGGAAATGGCCCGCCAGAACGCCCATGAGTTTTTCGCTTTGCCAGATCCCCCAACGGCCGTCTTTGCCGCCAGCGATACCCAGGCGTTTGGGGTCATGGAAGCCGCTCAGGAAAGAGGGCTGCAAATTCCAAAAGATTTATCGGTCATTGGGTATGATGATATTGAAATATCCGCCTATTTAAATTTGACCACCATTCGTCAACCCCTGCTTGAAACCGGTATTCAGGGCACCGAACTTCTGCTTCGAATTTTGGCGTCCGGATCGGACGTCATCGAAAAAATTATTTTGCCTACAGATGTTATCGAACGCGGCACAACTGGCCCGCCGCGAAATTTAAATATCGAAAATTGAGGAGGTGATGCTGCAAAGAAAAGTTACCTGAATAAAAAAACTACTTGTCAATAATAAACTCAATCACGAGGAGAAAAGAGTTTTATGTCAACTTTAAAAAATTGGAAATTTTTCTTGATCGCCGCACTGTTTGCGCTGCTCGTAGCCTGTGGTGGTGGTCAAGAAGCCGTCGAAGAGGCGGCTGAAACCGTGGACGAAACCGCAGCCGAAGTCGAAGAAACTGTCGAGGAAGCGGCCGAAGAAGTTGAAGAAGCGATGGAAGAGATCATTGGTGGTGATGCCATCCTTGAAGCGGCTCGCTCTGGAGCATACTCCGGAACCGTCGTGTCGATGTTTGGCGCCTTTGTCGATGAGGACGCCCGTCGCTTTGACAGCTCAATCGCCGCTTTTGAAGAAGAAACCGGTATTGATATTCAATACGAAGGTTCTGGCGACTTTGAGACCTTAATTCAGGTCCGCGTTGAAGGTGGCGACCCACCGGATATCGGTGGCCATCCGCAGCCGGGTCTGGTTGCCGGTCTCGTTCGCCAGGGTGCCGTGGTTGATCCCAGCGCCTTCCTCACCGAAGAATTCCTCTCCCGCCAATACTCCCAAGGGTGGCTTGATGACGCCAATTTGGCCGGACAGGTTGCTGGTGTTTGGTATCGCGGCAACATCAAAAGTCTCGTTTGGTATCCAAAAGATGACTTTGAGGCAGCCGGTTACGAAATTCCCACCACCTGGGAAGACCTGTTGGCTCTGAGCGATCAGATGGTTGCTGACGGCGGCACCCCCTGGTGTATCGGTATCGAAAGCTCCGGTGCTACCGGCTGGGTTGCCACCGACTGGATGGAAGACGTCATGCTGCGGACGCAGCCGCCTGAGGTTTATGACGCATGGACCTCCGGTGAACTGCTCTTCGACTCACCAGAAGTGCGCAATGCGCTCGATACGATCGCCGTCATCTGGAAAAACCCCGACTATGTTTTGGGTGGCGATGTCGGTATTGTAACGACCCCATTTGGTGATTCTCCGACCGGTTTGTTTGACGATCCACCGAGCTGCTGGATGCATCGTCAGGCCAGCTTTATCCCGGCCTTCTTCCCCGACAGCGCCGTCATCGGTGAAAACGTAGACTTCTTCTACTTCCCGATGATCGATCCCGCTTACGGCGAACCGATGTTGACCGCCGGCGATATCGCCGTCATGTACAACGACCGGCCGGAAGTGCGAGCCGTTATGGCTTACCTGGCCACCGGCGAGTCGATGAAGGGTTGGGTTGAAGCCGGTGGCTTTATCTCCCCGCATCAAGACTCTGAGCTGGATTGGTATCAGACCGATGTTGACCGCCGCTTTGCCGAGCTGCTTCTGGCTTCAGAAGTAACCCGGTTCGACGGTTCCGACCTGATGCCGGCCGCCGTTGGTGCTGGTGCTTTCTGGACCGAGGTTACCGCCTGGGTCACCGGCGCACCAGAAGATGAAGTGCTGCCAGCAATCGACGCCGCCTGGCCTCGATAAGTGTGAATGTTGAAATCCGAGGTGCAGGGAAAATTTCCCTGCACCTCATGAGGGAGCCATTTCAATGTCAAAATCGCTGAAGACTGGCCTTTTGAGCAATTCGGGGCATAAAATCACTCCTTAATTTGAATCACATGTTGATGATACAGGCAAAACACAATCTAAAAGGAGTAGTGAGGAAAAAACGATGAGCACACTTGAACAACCACAAGAACCCGGCGGTCTCGTTAGCTGGCTGGGTACAACGGCCGGTCGAATCTTAGCGGCCGTGGCGATTCCCTTGATCTCCTTCTGGGTGATGTATCGCGGATTTATCTTCCTTCGCGATAGCGAAGCACCCAAATTATTTATCGTGGTCGTGGCGATTCTTTGGGGGGTAGGTGGCGTTGGCTTACTCTTTGTTTTAGCCAATTGGATGGTTGAGCAGCTGCCTTTGAGAGCCAAACAGCTCATCCGGCCGTATGTCTTTGTTGGCCCGGCGATGGTCATCCTGGGCTGGTATTTGCTCATTCCAACTTTTAGAACCCTGTGGCTCAGTTTCCAGGTCCAGGTGCCCAATTCGGCCGAAACCGTTTTTGGCTTTGATAACTACTTATTTGCCTTCACCGCACCGGAAATGCTTGAAGCGCTGCGAAATAACGCCATCTGGCTCTTTGTAGGCACCGCTTTAATTGTCGGTCTCGGGCTGCTCGTCGCCATCCTGGCCGACCGCAGCAATTTTGAGGTGATCGGAAAATCTTTGATCTTCCTACCGATGGCGATCTCTTTTGTGGGTGCCGGGGTCATTTTCCGCTTTATCTATGACGCCTCCCGCGCGCCAGGTCAATCTCAGGTGGGGTTGCTCAATGCTATCGTCGAGGCAACCGGTGGGGAACGAATAGGCTGGCTCCTGCTTGAACCGTGGAATAACTTTATGCTGATCGGCGTGCTGGTCTTTCTACAAACCGGGTTCGCCATGGTCCTTCTATCAGCCGCTCTGAAAGGGGTACCCGGCGAATTACTTGAAGCCGGCCGTATCGATGGCGCCAGCGAAATTCAGATCTTCTTCCGCATTATTATCCCTTACATTCAGGGGACGATTATCACCGTTTCAACAACAATCGTGATCTTAACCTTGAAGATCTTTGACCTGATCTTTGTGATGACCCAGGGTCGAAACGGCACGGAGGTGATTGCAAATCGCATGTACAAAGAGATGTTTACCTTTCAAAATCAACCGCGAGGGGCCGCCCTGGCAATCATTCTGGTCATCTTGACGATCCCGGTCATGGTTTACAATCTGCGCCGATTCCGAGAAGAAGGAGCATTCTAATGTTTAGAAGTCAAAGCCAACAAAGACTATTTGGAAATATCGCCGTTAACGGCACACTCCTCATTCTGGTTCTCATCTGGTCGCTGCCCACGTTCGGGCTCCTGGTCTCCTCTTTCCGGCCGCCGGAACTGGTGCGGACAACCGGCTGGTGGACCGCTTTTTCAAGCGATGAGCCTATAAGCGAGCGACTAACGCTAAATAATTATCGGGAGGTTCTGGCCGGGGAAGATATTGTCAATGCGGACGGCACCATCATCGAAGCCAGCGGTGACAACCTGAGCAACGCCTTTTTGAACAGTCTGGCGGTTGCAGTCCCGGCCACGGTCATCCCCATCCTTATTGCCGCCTTTGCCGCCTACGGGTTTGCCTGGATGAACTTTCCCGGCCGCAAGCTCCTCTTTACCATTGTGGTGGGGCTGCTCGTTGTTCCGCTGCAAATCGCTCTCATTCCCTTGCTTCAGGATTATGTGAGTCTGGGGTTGACGGGAACTTTTCTGGCGGTATGGCTGGCTCACACCGGGTTTGGGCTGCCGCTGGCGACTTACCTTCTCTTTAACTATATCGTCGGGCTGCCGCGCGAAATTATTGAGTCGGCGTTTGTTGATGGGGCTTCCCATTTTACGATTTTTATCCGCTTAATTCTGCCGCTTTCCCTGCCCGCTCTGGCCTCATTTGCCATTTTCCAATTTCTGTGGGTTTGGAACGACCTCCTGGTGGCGCTGGTCTTTATCGGCAGCAAGCCGGATGTCGCCGTTCTCACCCAGGCCCTGCAAGAAATGGTTGGTTCTCGGGGCCAGGATTGGCATCTGCTAACGGCCGGTGCCTTTATCACAATGATCCTGCCGCTGGTCGTGTTCTTCTCACTGCAGCGGTACTTTGTCCGCGGTCTCTTGGCCGGCTCGGTTAAGGGCTAAGACCCAACCGTTCGCGAACAACTTAACGATGAAAAACCTTTGGGCCAAATGGCTCAAAGGTTTTTTATTCCTTCCTACTGGATTGGATGACAAATGGATGACAAACATTGGTATCAAACAGCCGTATTTTATGAGCTGAACATCCGCGCCTTTTGTGATGGCAACGGAGACGGTCAAGGTGATTTTTTAGGGGCCATCAGCAAGTTAGATCATATAAAATCACTTGGTGTTGATGCGGTCTGGATCATGCCCCACTACCCATCTCCCCTCAAGGATGACGGGTATGATGTGGCGGATTATTATGGGGTGCACCCCGACTTTGGTACGGCGGCCGATTTTAAGGCGTTTATCGACGCCGCCCATGAACGAAATCTCAAAGTGATCATTGACCTGGTGATGAACCACACGTCCGACCAACACCCGTGGTTCCAGGCAGCGCGGACTGATAAAAATTCCCCATACCGGGATTATTACGTGTGGAGCGACAGCGGCAGTGAATATCCGGAAACGCGCATTATTTTTCTGGATTATGAAAAATCAAACTGGTCGTGGGATGAAACGGCCGGACAATATTTTTGGCATCGCTTCTACCACCATCAACCCGATTTAAACTACGACAATCCCCAAGTCCATGAAGAGATGTTTAAAGTCATTCGCTACTGGCTCGACATGGGGATCGACGGGTTTCGCGCTGACGCCGTGCCGTATCTTTATGAACGTGAAGGGACAAATTGTGAAAATCTGCCGGAGACCCACGAGTTTCTCAAAAAAGTGCGCCGCCTGATCGATGAAGAGTATCCCGGCCGGGTATTTATTGCCGAGGCGAACCAGTGGCCTCACGATTTGCTCCCTTATTTTGGTGATGGTGATGAATTTCATGTCTGCTTCCATTTTCCCATTATGCCGCGCCTTTACATGGCCCTCAAACAGGGAAATCGGCGGGTAATCCTCGATATTCTGCGCGATACACCCGCGATTCCCGCCGGATGTCAGTGGATGACTTTTTTGCGCAACCACGATGAGCTAACCCTGGAAATGGTGACGATCGAAGAAAGAGAGTGGATGTGGCAGCAGTACGCTCCTAATCCGGAAATGAAATCAAATCTGGGTATACGCCGTCGTTTGGCTCCACTCCTCGACAATCACAAGGGGAAATGGCTCATTCTCAACGGTATTTTGATGTCGCTGATGGGCACGCCCATTATCTATTATGGGGATGAAATCGGCATGGGTGACAACATCGCCCTGCCCGATCGCCACGGGGTTCGCACCCCGATGCAGTGGGATAGCAGCCAAAACGCCGGATTTTCTGCGGCCGATAAAACATACTTTCCCGTGATTTCTGATGCAGAATATGGGTATGAGCGGGTCAACGTGGCCAATCAGGAAAACGATCCGGATTCCTTTTTATCAGCGACGCGCTTCCTGCTGCAGGTTCGAAAAGCTCACCCGGAGCTGCAGCGGGGAGAAATGGAAATTTGGGAAACGGCCGATAAATCGGTGTTTGCCTACTGGCGTATTTTAGATGATGAACGGACATTATGCCTGTATAATTTAAGTGCTGAAGTGCAATCTGTATCACTTCATTTTCCAGAATTGGCCGGTCAGGGGAAGCTAATTGATCTTCTACACGAAGGGCGCTCCTGGACCCTAAATGACAACATTCCGCCGGTTCTCAAAATGCGGCCATACGCCAGTCACTGGCTGTATTTAGCACGGCGCTGAGAAGCCGATTGGCTCGGTGCTGAGCACCTTTTGGCCCTCAGCTCGGCGCTACGCGCCTCTCAGCATTCAGCCGACGGCCGACAGGCCCAGAGGGCCGTGCTAAAAGGGCCGCAGGCCCGTGCCGAGGGCTAAAAAGCGCTTTAGCGCCGTGCAGAGCTGAAATATGAACACACCTAAAAGCAACCCCAGACTCACCCGGCTCGAAATTTCTATTTTTGAGCAGCGCTGCCAGCTTTACCTGCCCGATGCACACGAAGCGCTGCGCCAAATCTATGGAGAGCGCGAAGACTTTGATCAGTGGGTGGACGAGTTTCGTCAAATCGCCTTTCAAGCGTACGCCAGGCGGCCGGCGCCCTTGCGCGCCCTCGACCTGCAGCGCTTGCATGAACCGGATTGGTATCAGCGCAGCGATCAAGTCGGCTACATTTGCTATGTGGACCGCTTCTGCGGCACGCTAAAAAAGCTGCCCGAAAAGATTCCCTATCTCCGTGAATTGGGAGTCACCTATCTTCATCTGATGCCGCTCCTCCAACCTGGACCAGATCCCAACGACGGGGGATATGCGGTGATGAATTATCGAGAAGTTGATCCGCGCCTCGGGACGATGAGGGATCTGGCGCAGGTGGCCAAAAAACTGCGAGAAGAGGGCATCAGCCTCTGTATCGATCTTGTGTGTAATCACACGGCCGATATGCACGAGTGGGCCGTCAAAGCAAAAGAGGGGGACCCGACTTATCAGGATTACTATTTAACCTTTCCGGATCGCACGCTGACGGATCAATATGATCAAACGCTGCGGGAAATCTTTCCGGAAACCGCCCCCGGCAACTTTCTCTACATCGAAGAGATGAAGCAGTGGGTGTGGAACACCTTCAACAGATATCAGTGGGATTTAAATTACGCCAACCCGGCCGTATTTGGCGAAATGTTGGAAATTATCCTCTATTTAGCCAACAACGGGGTCGAAGTGCTGCGGCTCGATGCGGTGGCGTTTATGTGGAAAAAAATGGGCACCTCTTGCGAAAATTTACCGGAAGCACACGCCATTCTGCAGGCGTTTCGCGCGTTTTCTAAATTGGCCGCCCCTGGATTGGTCTTTAAAGCAGAAGCGATTGTTGCTCCCCAAGATGTCGTGCCTTATCTGGGCACCGGCCGGTTTACAAACAAGGAATGTGAATTGGCGTATCACAACAGCCTGATGGTTTATATGTGGAGCATGCTGGCCGAACGAAACGTGGTGCTTTCTACCTATTCGCTGCAGGAGCTGCCGGAGATTCCTTCAATAGCCTCCTGGGTCACTTATGTGCGCTGCCACGATGATATCGGCTGGGCCATCATGGATGAGTACGCCGCGGCCGTGGGCTTAAACGGGTTTTGGCACCGCTCATTCCTGAGCGATTTTTACAGCGGGGATTTTGAAGGATCGTTTGCTCGCGGAACGGTTTTCCAATTTAATCCGGAAACCATGGATCGCCGTATTTCAGGAGCGTGTGCTTCACTGGCCGGCTTGGAAACCGCCCTTGAGGGGGGAGATCCGTACGAGATTGAATTGGCGATCCGCCGGATTTTGCTCATACACAACCTCGTTTTTGCCGCCGGCGGCATCCCCCTGATTTATATGGGGGATGAAATTGGTCTGCTAAACGATTACAGTTACACCGAGGATGCGGCCAAAAAGGGGGACAGTCGCTGGATGCACCGGCCGCTGATGGATTGGGATTTGGCCCAACAAAGATTTAGCAGCCATCAACCGGCCGGCCGCATCTTCCAGGGGCTGCGCCATCTCGCTCAGGCGCGAAAAAATACACCGGCGCTTCACAGTCAGGCAGCCAGCAAAGCGGTCTGGACCCACAACGACCACGTTTTTGGCCTGCTGCGATACAGTCCCCGCGGCCGAATTTTGCTGCTGGGAAACTTTAGTGAAGAGCCCCAGCAGGTGCCATCGTATCGTCTTGAAGAGTTAGGATTTCAGGGAGAGTTGATTGACCATTTAACCGGTCAAATCAAATCGACCCACTTTGAGCTGCTGCTGCAGCCGTTTGAGGCGCTGTGGCTGGAAGGGCGGTAGCACGGTGCTGCGCACCTGTTAGCCCTCAGCTCGGCGCTACGCGCCTCTCAGCATTAAGCTGACGGCTGAGAGGGCCACAGGCCCGAGCTAACAGGCCGACAGGCCGTGCTAAAAGGGCCGTAGGCCCGAGCTAACAGGCCGACAGGCCGAGCTTATAGGAGAACTCACCAT
>JAAUYD010158540.1_pt1 | contig 10182 bp, 9 predicted proteins | sample 7278101 | NCBI WGS metagenome assembly JAAUYD01 (sample SAMN14350128, study PRJNA611818) | marine sediment metagenome | isolation source: surface marine sediment (0.6m) | place: French Polynesia: Moorea | collected 2018-08
CATTCAGGGCCAGGCTCATAATAAGAAAAGCGCCGTCCTCGCAATCTCCTCTACCCGTTTTCAGGACCATCACCGGAGGAACCCAGAGTTCTTCATATCCGTATTGTTCTTCATCCTCCATGTATTGAATATTTCTGACCACCCATCTTTGGATCTTTTCCATCTTCCTATCATCGGAGTCGGATCCATTCACTATTTTCATGGCCAGGCTCCTGATGATATCATTTGGATATTGAAGCCAGATATTGACAAAGCCGGGATCCCTGATCACTTCGTCTTGGGAATAGCTGTTCCGTTGATAATTGTTGGCTGAAAATAAAACACTGGCTGAGTTGGGTCGATCGGTGATACCATTGATATCATCGAATACATTGTGTTGTGATGGCCGAAGCGCATTAATTAAGGGATCGTAATTACAACTCCCACATCCGTTTAGACTGACGGGTGATACTCTCAAAACCTAATCCCCTCGCTGAGCCGGACAGCATCTGACATGCCCAGCAGTGGCGAATTAACTCGTCTATGATGATTTCATTTGGATAGAAGCAACTCTTGTTCAGACTGATATCAAGCAAAAGTCGTGCAAAACATGCTAAGATTTTTAAATATGTAATATATACAGTATGATGAGACGTTTGATGGGCTGGCAGGTATGGCGCATTGAGTAACCCGATACACATTATCTGGTAAGTTTACAACATACCATCTCAACTCCAAAGTTGCACATTTTGCTCCGAAATTTCATTTGAAAAAAAGAGGTATTATAGGTGTTGTCTACGCCGATACCTTCGTTCACGTATATCTATTAGCTGTTAAGGATGATGGAAGATGGGACCGGCCGGTACGGAGACCGGCCCTACGAAGACCCTTTCCCATCACGGCTGTGGCACTTGCAGAGTAGGGCCGGCCTCTGTGCCGGCCTTTGGAAGAAGTGGCGTTGTTATCCAACAGGCTGCGCTGGTCGAGTGAAGCGGTCCATAACCCAACCGTAGCGGCCGTCGGCGGATCGGATGTAAAACCAATCCGGGATGCTGTCGATGACGGCGAGTACATCGCCTTTGCGTACTTGGCCGACCACGGCGCGGTCCATCCCTGGGCCGCTGCGTACATTGAGCTCGGCGGCAGTGACGAGGACATTGCCAAAGGCCGCCTTAAGCGCTTTGCCGTAGCGCTTGGGTTGGATCACTACGGGGGTGCGGCTAACGACCACCGGCGGTGGATCATTATAGACTACTCGTGGCTGCCGGGGTGAGGAATAGTGAAAACTGGAAATGATGGCGCCGGTCAAGACACCCAATCCCAGTCCAATCCAAAAGTTATCATGGCCACCGTGATAATGACGGTAGTGCCCGCGATAGTAATGACCGTGGCGGCCGCCGGCCCAGGTGATGGGCGCAAGTGTCACCACGATGAAAATAGCTGTGACCAGGATAGATATGGTTTTTTTCATGGCGCCCCCTGATCGCTTCGGTTGGTTGTCAGATCTCAACCAAGGACATTGTCTCATACAATCACCTATTAACTTAATACAACTTAAAACAAGTTTCAACCAGGCCAGACCCCAGGCAAACACCAAAGCATACACCAACGCATACATCAGATTGTCAGGTGTCAGGTAGAAAACGTTACAACTATCTGAATAAACGCATTAAATGTGGGTGTTTAAGTGCGTGCAGGGGCAATGGTTTACGATGATGCCCATTACCCTGTGCAAAATGGGCCGCGTCTTTAAATTTACTGAAATTTCAGGAGTTTTGTGGCACTTTGGAGGATAGAAGGCCGTCCTTGACCAGTTTCGTCAGCTTATCCTTGAGGTGTTTGGTTCGGGTTAGAAAATAAATACATTCGTCGCAGAAGTTCATGCCGCGACCATCGATAATGGCCCGCAGGTATCCGTGATATCCGAATTTGTTGATCTCTCCTCGACTCATAGGACACAATGAGCCGTCAGATGCGGTTCTATAGGATGCATGGTCGGTGAGTCCCAGGTTATGGCCGACTTCATGAAGGGAGACTTTCAATGTTCGGTCCAAGCACACATCATAGTCTTTTTGAGATTCCATGGGGTCGGTACAGAGCTTTTTGGTGGAAACCACTGCCACGTCATTATCTGGATTTTTGCCGCCGAAGATAGAGTTGTAGAACTCGTTCTTCTCGTCTGTTCTTAAATCCGCATCCGTGATTCCAAGAACATGCCCCCCATATTCCTGGTGAAGTATTTTGGTCAAGAAATATGCATCGATGCTGTCAACCACCGGAGCCTGATGACGATTCAATTCGAACTCTTTGATGGTTCCCCGAAAGGAGTCCAGAATCCGGTTGCCGATGACCTTGAGGCTGCTGTAGGTGATATCGCTGCCTGCACGAACGATCTGTAGAACTGACATGTTACCTATCATCGCGATCTCCTTGTATCTATCCTATTATCGCGGCTAAGTCATCTTTTTATGCTGCAATAGGATAAAATCAATTATACAACATCACCAGCCGAAATCCCAGACCGGGACCAAAATAATTCGCTCTGAAGCTAAGGCGGCGGCTGCATCGTGCGCTCCAAGCATCCAGGTTCCAACTGCCGCCCCGGATGACGCGGTTGGTACCGGCCGATTTCGCTACCGGATTGCGGCGACCGTGGCGGCCGTAAGCATCTTCTTGATAGGTATCCCGGCACCACTCCCACACATTGCCGCTCATATCGAATAGTCCCAGCCCATTGGGTTTCATTTGGCCCGCCGGCTGGGTTGATCCCTGGCTGTTCAGCTCATACCAGGCAAGGGCATCGATATCACTTCCACCGGAATAGAGGTCGTCTCTGCCTCCGGATCTGGCCGCGTACTCCCATTGGGCTTCTGTGGGCAGTATAAAGCGATGCTGTTTTTCACTTCTTTGGGAGAGTCTATGGGCAAAATCGCCGGCGTCTTCCCATGTCACCTGTTCTACCGGATGGTCGGCGTGCCGAAACATGGATGGATTCTTTTCCATCAGGACCGACCATTGTGCTTGGGTCACCGGAAAGCGCGAGATGTAGAAGTCGTCAAGTGCAACCTGGTGCACCGGCTGTTCGTTTTCAATCCCCTGGTCCAATGTGTCGCCCATGGCATAGGAGCCGCCTTGGACGAGAACAAATTCGATACCACAAACAGGCTCTTTTATTACTGCCATCTTTGCCTGTTCGTCTGTTTGTTCCGGTTCACATCGAACACAAAGAGATTGCCCCGGCATCATACGGGTATTGCATTGTCGACACATCAAGATGGCCTCACATTCCGGGCAGCGCCGCCATTTCTCTTTAACCTCGGCACCGCATTGGGGACATGTGAGGGCGCTCAGCCGGGTTTCACACACAGGGCATATGCGCCATGAAGGCTTGGTTGGTTCCCCGCACTGGGGGCAGGTCCCATTGAATGCTTTATCCATACGGGTGGCTTCTTCCTTATCTCAAATTCGGCTTTTAATGACTGCTACAATAAATATCCTATTAATCTTTTTTTCATACTTAAAAAATACGATTGCAATCCAATTGTGTCAATATTTCTTAAATATACCAACTTGTATAGTACTCGCCGTCAAAACTACGACCAGTATTAGGACAACAACGTATCGGGATCGCTATCGGGATCGGGATCGATCTATTAGTCCTCGTAATACTCTATATTTTCTTCAATCATTGATAGTCGAGTAAAAAATAAATGTATTTTAGCTTAAATTTAGGAATCGATATGAGATGGTTTTATAGTGGATAGTATTATATGCAAGTTGTAGGAGCGGCTTTTAGCCGCGATATCTAGAACATGTGGATAGAAACATCGCGGCTAAAAGCCGCTCCTACAGAAAATCAGAAAGTGGGTTTAGTTTTTCATCCATAGAGAATATATCTCTTTCGATCCCGATCCCGATCCCGATCCCGATCCCGATCCCGATCCCGATAACAATTTCGATTTCGATCCCGATCCCGATTTCGATTGGATGAGGCTTTTACAATATGAGAGGGCGATGGCGTGAAGTAAGCTTTGGCATTAGAGGATTATGAGAAGGTAAAAAAAATAAAATGCCACCCCCACATAAGAGGGTGGCATTTGCTTTCGTTACAGAAGAGGCGATAAATCGCCCGATGTCTAGGCAACCTCCTCAAAGTCCGCATCTACGACATCATCGTCATTGGGGCGTCCTGTGGTCGCGCCCTGGTTGTTTCCCCCTTGAGCACCGGAATTCCCACCAGGCTGTTTTTGTTGGTAGGCCGCCTGGGTCATGGTGTGGGCGATTTGGGTCAGCTGCTCGGTCAGTTGTCGCATGCGTGCTGCATCTTCTCCTTCCATGGCATTCTTCAATTCCGAAATCGCTCCTTCAGCTTGCTGGCGACTGGCCCCATCCAGATTTTCGCCGAATTCGGAAATAGCCTTTTCAACAGCGTAGATTTGGGCATCGGCCGCATTACGTGCTTCAACAAGCTCTTTTTTCCGTTGGTCTTCTGAAGCATTGATCTGTGCATCTTTGATCAGCCGGTCGATCTCCTCTTGGCTCAGACCACTGGATGCAGTGATTTGGATCGATTGGGCCTTGCCGGTGGCCATATCTTTGGCAGATACGTCAACGATGCCGTTGGCATCGATGTCAAAGGTCACTTCAATCTGGGGCATCCCACGCGGGGCCGGCTGAATTCCCACCAGTTCAAACCGTCCCAGGGTTCTGTTGTCGGCCGCCATTTCGCGTTCACCCTGCAGCACATGGACCGAAACCGCCGGCTGATTGTCTTCAGCCGTGGAAAAGACCTGGCTCTTCTTTGCCGGTATGGTGGTGTTCTTTTCGATCAGGGTCGTCATCACACCGCCCAGGGTTTCGATGCCCAGGGAAAGGGGCGTCACATCAAGCAGCAGCACATCTTTCAGATCGCCGGTGAGCACAGCGCCCTGGATGGCGGCCCCCATGGCCACGACCTCGTCGGGATTGACGCTCTTATTTGGCTCTTTACCGAATATCTTACGAACGCGCTCTTGGACGGCCGGCATACGGGTCATGCCGCCCACCAGGATGACGTCATCGATCTGGTCGGTGTTGAGGCCTGCATCCTTGATGGCTGTCTGGCAGGGACCTTCCAGGTGGTCCAGCAAGTCTGCGATCAAGCCTTCCAAGCGGCTGCGGGTAATTTTAATATTCAAATGTTTTGGGCCGGATCCATCGGCCGTAATGAAGGGCAAATTCACCTCGGTCTCCATGGTGGTGGACAGTTCCATTTTGGCCTTTTCCGCTCCCTCTTTAAGTCGCTGAAGGGCCATGGGGTCGCCGCGCAAATCCAATCCGGTGTCCTTTTTAAATTCATCGGCCAGGTAATCGATCAGATGAAGGTCGAAATCCTCTCCACCCAGATGGGTGTCGCCATTGGTGGCTTTGACTTCATAAACGCCATCGCCAATTTCGAGTATAGAGACGTCGAATGTACCGCCCCCTAAATCGAATACCGCAATCTTGCTTTCGTTGCGTTTGTCAAGACCGTATGCCAAAGAGGCGGCCGTGGGTTCGTTGATAATCCGTTGCACATTCAGACCGGCGATTTTTCCGGCGTCCTTGGTTGCCTGCCGTTGACTGTCATCAAAATAGGCCGGCACGGTAATGACGGCTTCGGTCACCTTTTCGCCAAGATACGCTTCGGCGGCATTTCGCAAAGCGGTGAGTATCTGTGCCGATACCTCGGAGGGACTGTACAATTTCCCATTTAGCCGGATATGCGCATCTCCGTTGGCCGCTGCCTCAATCTTGTAAGGAAGAATCTTGCGGTCCTTCTGAACCTGTGGCGCGTCGAATTTACGCCCAATCAGCCGTTTAACGCCGAATACGGTCTGCTCAGGATTGGTGACCGCCTGCCGTTTTGCAATCTGGCCCACCAACCGGTCACCACTATTGGATATGGCGAAAACGGAAGGCGTTGTCCGACCGCCTTCGGGGTTGTTGATCACCTTAGCTTCATCATTTTCCATGATCGACACACACGAATTGGTGGTGCCTAAATCGATTCCGATAATTTTTCCCATCTCTACGTCTCCCAACCTTTGAAATTGTGTTTAAATTCACGATATCAAACATTACTAAAAATTATACAATGAAAAAGTAATGCAAAATATTGTCATGTAAAGTGGCGAGGGCGATTTTTTTGGATGATTTTATTCAATAAACGATCTCTAAAGGGCTAATCATCCTCATCAAAAATTTCACCGATTGGTCGACAACTTGGAACGACGCTATATTTTATCTGTACCTATCTTTCTGGAGCTTAATCTTTATGACGACAATTCAGGGTAATGCTAAAAAAACTTGCGTGGGATTGGCATTAGGTGCCGGTGCTGCTAGAGGGTGGGCCCATATCGGTATCCTTCAGGGCCTCGAAGATGTCGGCATCAGACCGGACATAGTCTGCGGCACCTCTGCCGGTGCCATGGTGGGTGGGGCGTATGTCGCCGGGCATCTGGAAGATCTTGAACAATGGCTGCGCTCCCTTAGCCGACTGGATGTCGTGCGGTTTTATGATGTGAGCTGGTCCAGCAGCGGCTTGCTGGCCGGGAAAAGCATCTTTAATTTTTTTCGTCAACGTTTCGGCGACGTCCAGATCGAATCCCTATCTCAGTCCTATGCTGCCGTGGCCACCAACTTGCGCACCGGCAATGAAACCTGTTTCCGATCCGGGTCTCTGTTAGATGCCGTGCGTGCGTCAATCTCCGTTCCGGGGCTATTGGAGCCATTTTACCTGAAAGGGGAATGGTATGTGGATGGCGGCATCGTCAACCCCATCCCGGTTTCCGTTTGTCGTATATTGGGTGCAGATATCGTCATCGCAGTGGATGTCAACCACCATTGGAAAAGCAAAATTGAAAAGCCCTCCGTACCTGTGGACGAAGAGTCCCATCGAGACGGGGCTGAGGAGCATCAGGAGGCAGACAATTTTCCCTTTCGCCTGACACGTGACTTCAAAGACCGACTGGGAGAAGCCATCTCCGGTCTGTGGCGCGGCAATAGTGAGAAACCGGGCCTCTTTAGTGTGTTGACCAATGCCACCCATTTTATGCAGGAAAGTATTACCAGAAGCCGGTTGGCCGTGGATCCTCCGGACATTTTTCTGACCCCGAATACCAATGGCATCGGACTGATGGAATTTCATCGGGCCGACGAGGCCATTGAAATTGGCAAGGCGTGTATCCGCAGCAACCAAGATCAACTTTCCCGGATATTGAGCGCTGCTTCTCAATCAATTGAGAAAAATGAATCCCGCAACTAGACGGCACAAAATCTTGATACAGCGAAAAAAATACTCAGCTATCGGATATCGCACAAAGTACATATAACACCCGCCTGTAGGAGCGGCTTTCAGCCGCGATGTTATAGCGAAGAGGTCAGCACCATGGCGGCTAAAAGCCGCTCCTACATGTAAGCCGATAGTCGCGGAAATAGTCACTTGATGTTGATACGGTATGCCAAAAGCCGCCCTTTAAATAAAAAATACTGTAACAATTCCCGGATCTCCGTGTTTAAGCCCACAGAATTTGAAATTGTACGTTTATTGGACTGAAAGGAGATCTACCCATGAAAAAAATAGCCGCCATTATCGCCATTACCATCACCGCCACCAGTCTACTCTTTGTCAACGTGTCCTTTGCCGGCCGCCCGGCTAATCGCCAGGTTAAACAGCAGGAAAGAATTCACCAGGGTGTCAAGAGCGGTGAAGTTACTAAAAAAGAGTATCGCCATCTTCAGAAACAACAGGCAAGAATCCAGCGCAGTAAGAAGCAGGCATGGAGCGATGGAAAATTGACCAAAAAAGAACGCGTTAGATTGGAGCACCAGCAGGATAAAGCCAGTCGCCATATCTACCGCGCCAAACACAACGACGCTGACCGGAACTAACGGTCATCCAAAGACTCTTCCATACCCGCCCCCAATAGGGACCGAGGTGTTGAATTTGTGATGCATTCGATTGCATCTCGCAGATCAACACCTCATCCCTTACTCATAGACGGCGATCAAACAGAGGGAACCTTGGGTTGTCAACTAACTGTTTTTCGATATACCCACGGGCAATGGGTATCCCGAGCAAACTGTCCGGCGTTTTCCGGAAGCCTTTCATGGGAGCCCACCACGAGATAGCCTCCAGCTGTCAAAACCGATTCGATGCGAGAGAAGGCAGACAGAAGATCCGGCCCCTGATGGTAGGTCAAAAGGTTGTTGCGTAAAAAGATCATGTGGAAGGGGCCTGGTGGCGGAGATTCATGGAGCAAATCGTGTTGCCGCCATTGGATTGGCGGTAATATTTTAGACTTAACCGAGAATTGCCGGCCGGACTTATGGGAAGTAAAGAACTCGGAACGCAGGGCCGACGATAACTCTTTTAGACTGCTTTGGCCAAACCGACCCTCCCGAGCTCGTTTCAAGCAAATCTGTTGAGCATCAGTAGCTAATAGTTCCAGACCTGTAGGTGATGCAACAAGACGAAACACCAATGCGATGCTGTAGGCCTCTTCCCCAGAGGCACAACCTGCCGACCAAATGCGCAAAGGTAAGTCAAAATCCTGGACTAAGCCGGGAAACAGGCGCTCCTCAAGGTCTTGCCAAAACTTTCGGTCCCGAAAAAACCGGCTGATGGTCACATAAAGGCATTCCTCGCAGGCCCTTTTTGCATCCGGTTGTGATTGCAGCAGCTTTAAATAGTCTTCGATATTGCGGCATCCCACCTGTTCCATATGGCGCCGAACCCGTTTTTTAACGCCCTTGCGGACTTTTCGATACCCGGCCCAAGGTCGGTCCAATTGTATCAGCAGTCGGCGAAAATCTTGATCACTAAGCATTCGGCTACCTTCTTACTATCATGGAAGATAGAGCTGTTGCGCGAGCCACGCTTCAGGCTCCTTGATTTTACCTATTCAGGCACATTCGGCCATTTGGTGGTGATACCTTTATAATTTTTAAGCGTGTACTCCTTATCGTCTTTGTCCACGATATAGTAATCCGGCATCAGAGGGATTTTGCCGATATTGGTTGCAATGACATAGATGGGCTGGGCAAGTCCGGTTGTATGACCTCGCAAGGCATCCCGGATAAGTTCCGCTCCCTTTTCAACCGTGGTTCTGAAGTGGTCGATACCAGGTGCCGGTTCACAGTAAAAGACATAGTAAGGACGTATTCGAACCGATAATAGCTTCTGATGCAATCTCCTGAAGGTAACAGGATCATCGTTTATACCTTTAAGTAAAACCGCCTGATTGCCCACGTTCACGCCACAAGTAAGCAGCTTAAATACAGCCTCTGCGGTTTTTTCTGTAATTTCTTTGGGATGATTGCACTGCGTGTTTATCCAGATAGGAACCTTATGGTATACGCTCAATATTTTTTTTAGCCCGTCCGTAATCCTTTGGGGTAAAACGATCGGTGCCCGTGTACCGAAACGAATCATTTCAAGATGGGCTATCTCTCTTAATTTGCGAATGATGTACTCAATCTTGTCATCCGATAGCACGAACGGATCACCGCCGGTTATTAAAACATCACGAACCTCCTTGTGTTCCTTGATCCAAGCAAGTCCCTCATCGACATCCATGCGAAGTTGGAGATCTTTATCGACCACCAATTCTTTTCTAAAGCAATGCCGACAATAATTAACGCAAACATCTGTTACCGTAAAGGCCACGCGATCATCGTATTGTCTTGCAATACTATCGGGCCGAACCTCATCGGTATCTCTATTTTCTTTCCATATCAGATAGTTTTCGATGCCGAACTTATTTTCCTTCTCTAGCATGGAAGGCAGCACCTGCTTGCGAATAGGGCAATTGGGATCATCCTTGTCCATTAGAGAGGCAAAATACGGCGATGTCCCCCATTTCGTGCTGAGCGTGGTAATCGCTTTTTCTTCTTCAGGTGTAACATTTATAAACGCTTTTAGACGTTCAAGTGTATTAACGCTATTCTGGAGTTGTACCTTCCATTCTTCCATTTTGTGCCTCCTGACTATTTCTGTAACGGTCTTATTAGTTTTATTTTTATTACTTGGTCCAATTCTTAAAACTTACCATGCTTTGCAAATTCACATACCAGACGATGGCAGATCATCCACAGTGTAAATTCTCTTTAACGATTTTGTTAAGAACCTATGCGTTTCCAAACAGTTTCTCACTCAGCCTTTTGTCCTTAAACGATTTTAAG
>JAAUYD010119977.1_pt1 | contig 10180 bp, 3 predicted proteins | sample 7278101 | NCBI WGS metagenome assembly JAAUYD01 (sample SAMN14350128, study PRJNA611818) | marine sediment metagenome | isolation source: surface marine sediment (0.6m) | place: French Polynesia: Moorea | collected 2018-08
CTTCATGACCTCGCCTCAAGCTTCGATTTCGTTATCTTATAAACAGAGCCGACTATTGAAATGCCGTTGTTTATTTAATAAGATATGGATCGGAAGGCATAAAGTCCCAAATTCAGAACTACTGATTTGTCGTAAATTTACGCTTATTTTTACTACAAATTTTGTAGGTTCTTTAGATATCAGGGCCTCCCGAGAAGTTTTTCCAATTGCGGTCAGAAGCCCTGAAATTTGGCACAAACGTATTCGCCGGCAGCCGCAATCGATGGGGTTGAAATTAAGGATAATTCAGGTATCTGGTTATGAATTACAAGTATCGCTTCGATGTCATCGTAATAGGAGCAGGACCCGCAGGATCCACCGCGGCATATTTGCTGGCGTCAAATGGATACAAGGTTCTGATTCTCGATAAAAAGACCTTTCCTAGAAGTAAACTTTGCGGCGGACTCTTGACTTGGAAAACCATAAAACTGCTGGAAAACATTTTCCAGACGACCACCGAGTTTCTCAAATCTATCGGGGTGATCACCTGCAGTACTCTTAAATACAAAGTCGTCAGCAACACCGGAACTTCATTTAAGAGTCGACTGGATTATCCGTTTCACTTCGTACAGCGGACTACCTATGACGCATTTTGGTTAAATTTGGCCTGCCGGGCAGGCGCTGATTTCAAACCCGGCGAAAAAGTCATCTCTTTAGATCATTTGAATTCAGGGGGCAAAATTACAACTGACAAGGGTAACGAATTTCGTGGGAACTTCATTTTCGGAGCCGACGGTGCGGTCAGCAAAGTAAGAGGATGGCTGGCCTCGAAGAGCTTTATTCATTCAGAATGGAAATCCAACTTGGCCACTGCTTTGGAAGTTCTGGTATCAAGCCAGCAAGCACCAGCGCTTCCGGATTACCCCCACATATATTTCGGCCATATCCCCTGGGGATATGCCTGGTGTTTTCCGGGAGATCGTTTTCGGGCGGTAGGCATTTGCGGATTGAACACTAAAGCGGGCAGACTCCTGAGAAATGGATATAAAACTTTCCTGGACTCAATTCCCGTCTCCAAAGAGCACTTCCCAACTCCTGCGAGCCATGCCTTACCCTATGGTAATTATCTTTCAAATCCTGGATACGGAAATGTTCTGCTACTGGGGGATGCCTGCGGTTTGGCGGATCCCTTGTTGGGTGAAGGCATTTACTATGCACATAAAAGTGCACAGCTGGCTGCTGAGGCAGTTGAGCAATTTTATTTTGAGCCACCAGCGGCTCTACAAGAATACACCCGTCGGTTAAAACAAGTAATCATCTCTGAGTTTAAATATGCACACATCGGTCGTCAAATCATATTTTCGCTGCCGGGAGTATGGCCTTACCGCGTGCTGACATCACTGCTTAAGATCATGCCGAAAAAATGCGAGGAGACGATTCAGGGGCAACGGTCATTTAAATGGTTTCGCCCGGTCTAATTGCTCCGATTGAGTCAGAACCGACTAATAGACAACATCAATTTCTTCGTATGAAATATTCCTTGTTCTAATCCTTACGCCAATCATTCCGCCAGCGAGAATCAGCCGCATCGAATTTTTTTCCCGGATGACGATCATATCTACCTGGCTGTTTTCCGCTTTTTTCTCAACCTCTTCTACCAGTTGCTGGGCGCTGCTTATGCGCACGCCATCATACTCAATAATAATATCACCCGCAGTCAAATCCAGGGATTGCGCCTGAGAAAACTCAACGACGCTCATGATTTGAGCAACGCTTATCGACTTCGGCGGATTCCGTCGATCCGTCTGGATATTCTCAGATATCGTTAAATCGCTCACTGATTCCGGTAGCACCACGACTCGTGTCAGCCTGACATCATCAAACTGAATGGCAAAGTTTTTAACACCAAGATACCTTAGCATCCTTCTCAGCAAGGTTTCCAATGTGTCTGCTTTGAAAGAAAATGTAAACTTTTCACCTTTTCTGTATTCTAACCCAGAAATCTCTACCGAATATTTATCAGATAGTTCTTGGAAAATTTCAACCAGATCCGAGTCCTCTACCTTTATAGCTATATGTCCATTGGGGTCTCGGGTAATCTCGTTGGATGCATTGGCAGCTACTGTTGTTACCCAACAGGCAGTCCAAAATAGAAGATAACATAGTAGTAAATGAATTCTTTTTATCGTAGATCTTTTTTTAGAATAGTCATATAGATAATCTGCCTCTTTCATTTTTAACACGTTCGGTTTTCTAAAAGTTTACTGGTTAATTTTTCAAAACCTATCCAATTTCAATTATTCTATAGACAAATTACTTTAAGGAAGTAATTTTGTCAAGCTTTGAGAGCACAGCCAATCCTCGAGTGCAGGCGTGCAAAAGCATAGGGCCTAATCTTCCTTGACAATGCAAATTTTAGCACTATGCTGAAAGGGAAGGTGACATTATTGTCGATTTATATTGTCCAAAAGATTAAAAAAAAGAAAACCGAGCATCTATCAAATAAACCCTGTATGAAGAAATGGAGGCAATCATGAAAATTATCATCACGTCCTTGGCGACAGGCTTTCTTTTAATGGTTTTCATGGCTGGAAACCTTTCAGCCCATTGCGAAATTCCCTGTGGCATTTATGACGATCAGGTGAGAGCCAATTTGATCTATGAACACACGGTCACCATCGAAAAATCAATGAAAAAAATCGCTGCGCTGAGCAAAGAAGCACCTGCGAATTATAATCAACTGGTTCGATGGATTTCCAACAAGGAGGAACATGCCACAAAAATTCAGCATACAATATCGCAGTATTTTATGACCCAGCGTCTGCAACCGGATGCAAAAAAGTATCCTGATAAACTATCCGTGCTGCACAAAATGCTTCTGGCGGCAATGAAATGCAAGCAAAGTATCGATATTGCGAATGTCCAACTCTTGCGTTCGCTGTTAACGGAGTTCGAAACTATGTACTTTGGCCATAGTCTTCGCTGATCCTAATTTGTAAGATTCATTCAAACACCTTCCTTAGGCATGCTTATCCCAGACCGCGTTTTTGGTTTTAAAGTTCCTATTGCTGCTTGCCTTGCTTTGTCCGTTAAGGTATAAATGTAAGTTTGTGATTGGATAGAACTGAACACCTTCATAAGCCACCAGCGCTGCCGGTGAGGATTAAAAAGGTTCTGCCGTTAGCGGGTGATCAAAGCGCATTGATCTATATCTAAACAATTCCGGTGGCTTATGGAGCAAGTTAAGAATACCAAATCGTTAGACGACGATGATGCCAAAAAAACCCATTGCTGTGGTCGGCATGGCCGGATTGTTTCCCGGAGCAGACAATATTGAAATTTTCTGGCAAAACATCCTAAACGGAATGGATGCGTGTGCTGAGGTAGATCCTGGTCGCTGGCGTGTTGCGCCAGACACCATGTATCATCCGAAGCCCCAGCCGGATAAAGCCTATTCAAAGCGTTGCAACCTGATAACTGACTTTAAATTCGATCCTGCCGGTTTTGATATAGATCCGAAGTTGTTGGTTACACTCGACCCACTGTATCACATTGTCTTGCAGGTCGGCAAAGATGCCGTTAACGGCATCCCGCAACCCTCACTGAATCGCCGGCGCACCGGTGTGGTTCTGGCTGCCATCGCATTGCCGACCGATGCAACATCCGAAATCACCCAACAGATTCTGGGCGATGCCGTTGCAGAAAAATTATTTCATGACCCGCGTCACACCAATTTAGATGGCCATACCGCGTTTTCCCGTGCGCACTATTTGTCCAGCAGGGTGACAAGTCTGCCTGCCGCTATTCTGGCCAGAGCTTTTGGGTTTGGCGGCGGCACCTACACTCTCGATGCGGCCTGCGCATCTTCTCTCTATGCTGTCAAATTGGCCTGTGACGAGCTGCATGCTCATCGCACAGATACCATGCTGGCCGGCGGCGTTTCCCGACCCAATTGCCTGTTTACCCAGGTTGGTTTCAGTCAACTTAAGGCCCTGTCGCCCTCCGGACGCTGTGCCCCCTTTGATCGAAATGCCGATGGTCTTGTCGTCGGCGAAGGCGCCGGCATACTGGTTTTAAAACGTCTGGCGGATGCTATTCACGATGGCGATCCGATTTATGGGTTAATTCAAAGCGTCGGCCTTTCCAATGATATGGGTGGAAATTTACTTGCCCCCGACAGTGAAGGCCAGATACGTGCCATGGCCAGTGCCTATGAATCCTGCCGCTGGTCACCCCATGATATCGATTTGATCGAGTGTCATGGCGCCGGCACGCCCCGCGGAGATCTGACAGAACTCCACAGTCTGAAGAAATTGTGGGGAGAGACCGGCTGGGCCAAATACCAGTGTGCTATCGGTTCGGTCAAAGCCATGATCGGTCATTTATTGACCGCTGCCGCCGCGGCTGGAATGATCAAAACCTTGCTGGCTTTGCACCATAAAATTTTGCCGCCCTCATTGAATTTTAACACCCCCCCCCAACCCGACCCCCTAATTAACAGTCCATTTCACGTACAAACGAAGCCGGAAACTTGGCACCGCCGGAATAAGGATAAACCACGGCGTGCAGCGGTGAGTGCTTTTGGTTTCGGCGGCATAAATGCGCATTTATTAATCGAAGAATGGGACCCCAAGTCAAAAGACCAATGGCGGAAATCAGAAGGCAGAGAACAGCGGACAGAATACGGAAGCTCAACAATAGAAGAAACCAATTTCGAGTCACCGGCATCGTCGAACCAGCATCGAGAAGATATCGCCATTATTGGTATGGCAACGGCTTTTGGATCGTTAACCACATTGCGCGATTTTCAGGAACTGATATTTAACAATAAGACTAATTTAAAACCACCCCCCGCTCATCGCTGGAAGGGATGCGATCATGAGGTTTCCCGGGAACTCGAGAACCAATCAATCATCGGTGGATTTTGTGAGGATGTCCCCATTACCCCGGGTGAGTTTCACATACCACCCAAGGAAATCCCCGACATTCTCCCCCAGCAGCTTCTGATGTTGAAAGTCGCCGCAGCCGCCATGAAGGATGCCGGATTCGCCTTGCGAGAAGAACGGCCGGACATGGGGGCCGTTATCGGCATCGATTCTGATTTCGAAGCCGCCAATTTTTATCTGCGCTGGCAATTGTCCAATATGATTGACCGCTGGGCGCAAAAGCGTCAATCGACTCCCCAGGAGGAAGAAAAACACACCTGGTTGCGATCATTGCAAGACGCCGGCAACCCGCCGCTCACGGCAAGCCGCACCCTCGGTGCTTTAGGCGGTATTGTCGCCAGCCGAGTTGCCCGCGAATTTCGTTTCGGCAGTCCAAGCTTCGTGGTATCCTGTGAGGAGGCTTCCGGCTTAAAAGCACTTGACATCGCCGTCAGCGCTTTGCAGCAAAAAAAGACCGTTGCATATCTGGTAGGCGCGGTAGATTTGTGCGGCGATCTCCGCAACATTATATTGGCACGGCGAGCAAGAACATTTTCGCATCACCAACGCATCCGCCCTTTCGATCGATCGGCAGACGGCACCTTGCCCGGTGAGGGCGCTGCAGCCTTGATCATCAAACGACTTGACCGTGCAATCGCGGACGGTAACCGAGTCTATGCCGTCATTAAAGGAATCGGCAGTGCCAGCGGCGGCGGCGTTGATTCACCGCTACCATCAAAAGACGCCTATATCCGTTCCCTCAAACGCTGTCGGCGGGATGCCGGAAATGCGCCTGTGCCGATCAGCTTCATAGAAACTCACGGCAGTGGTGATCCTGCCGAAGATGATCTGGAATCTCGGGCCCTGCATGAATGTATTGGAAACCAGGATTCCCGCTGCGCCATTGGATCGCTAAAGGCCAATATCGGTCATACCGGTGCTGTCGCCGCCTTGGCTTCCGTGGTCAAAACCGCGTTATGTCTATATCATGAAATCATCCCTTCCTTGACTAACTTCACGATGCCCAACAATTCACTATGGTATCAGAATAAGTTCCACTTCCCCGCCCATCCTCAGTTCTGGCTCAGAGATCGCAAGGACGGCGTCCGCAATGCAATGATTGGCGCCATGACAACCGATGGCAATTGCATGCATGCGCTCCTTGCCGGATTTAAAGGCGAGTCGACAACTTTAATCAAAAAGGATCTGGTGAGGCAGGTTCGACGGGAAAGAAAAAAACCAATGGGATTTCAGCCTTTGGGGCTCTTTGCCGTTGAAGGTAAAAGCAGAAAATCCTTGCTTTCCGGTCTGGCGTCACTCCATCGGCACATAGAAAATCATTTTTTGTCCCTCCGTCATGATGACCGCAACTTCAGGGATTCTGCCATCGAATCGGTTGCCCGCACCTGGTATCTAAAAGTCGGTGTCCATCCAAAGTACCCGCACGCCCTTTCGATTGTTGGCGACGACGTTTCCCAACTTAAAGAGCAAATTGCCAAAGCCCGGCAGGCGGTTGAATCGGATAGCCCCAAGACGCTGACAAAAAGAAACGGTGTTAACTATCGGGTGAATCCTTTGGGACACACCGGGGAGCTGACCTTTGTCTTTCCGGGTTCCGGCAGCCATTATTTGGGCATGGGCCGCGACATCGGGGTGCATTGGCCTGAGATATTGCACCGCATGGATGCACAGACCCTGCAATTAAAAACCCAGTTGGTACCAGAATGTTATGTTCCTTGGCGGGCATCCTGGGAGCCGGGCTGGCAAAAATCGGCCTATGAAAACATTATTGCCGATCCTTTGACCATGATCTTCGGCCAGGTGGTTCACGGATCGGTGGTCGCCGACCTAATGGCGCATTTCAGCATCAAGCCTGCAGCCGTAATTGGGTATAGTCTGGGAGAATCGGCAGGATACTTCGCCATGCATGTCTGGCCGGAACGCGGCAAAATGCTCCAGCGCATGAAAAATACCAATTTATTTTCCACCGAGCTTGCTGGTCCCTGTAATGCGGCCCGCAAGGTGTGGAATGTTGCTTCCGATGAAAATGTCGACTGGCGCGTAGCAGTGGTAAATCGCAAGGCAGATTTGGTTCGCCGTGTCGTCAGCCGATATAAGACCACCCGCCTGCTAATCATAAATACGCCCGCAGAATGTGTCATTGGCGGACGCAGCCAGGAAGTTCGGGCCGCCATCAAAGACCTTGATTGCGAAGCCATTTATCTGGACGGTATCGTTACCGTGCATTGCGACGCCCTAAGGCCGGTGATGAAGGCCTACAGGGAGTTGCACGTTTTCCCAACCCATCAACCGCAAGACATCCGCTTTTATAGCTGCGCTCTCGGCCGTTCTTTCAAATTAACGGAAAAAAAGGCCGCCGACTCAATCCTGAACCAAGCCTTGCACGGTTTTGATTTCACGGCAACGGTACAGCAAGCTTACCGGGATGGTGTCCGCATATTTTTGGAGATAGGACCTTATAATTCCTGCACCCGCATGATCGACAGCATCCTGCAGGAAAAGCCCCATCTGGCGCTTTCAGCCTGTAAAAAGGGAGAAGATGACTATACAACCATCGTTAAGGTCTTGGCGGCTTTGATCGCGGAACGGGTGCCGGTTGATCTTGATAAGCTATACGGCGCTAACGCTTATCCACCGGCGATGATAGAACCGGTTGAAATCATCTCTCAGAACCGTATAAAGGTCATCGTTGGCGGAAAAGCGATTTTCCCTACCCTGCCATACAGAGACGATAGCAGGCAGAAAGCAGTAGACAAAAGTCAGAAGGCCTTGACGTCGGAAGGCGAATGGCGGCCTCCGGCCAATAGGGGCCATGTGGACCTACGCCCCGGAGGGAAGGTGGCGTTAGAAACAGGGAGGCAGAGGACAGAGGACGGAAGACAGAATGTTACCGTATCGGATATCGAGGATCAAGCATCCAGTATCAAGCATCCTGAACCCGCGAAACAGAGACCAGCAGTCACCGCCCAGTTTTCGGATATGATTGAATCTGCCGATAAAATTGTAAAAGCCACCACTGAAGCCCATGAAGAATTCTTGGATTTTTCCAATGAACTCACCCGTGGTTACAGTAAAACCTTTGCCCTGCAGACTGAGCTTCTCGATCAGGCCATCCGCCGGAGCGAAAGACCCTTATCGCAATCAGGACTCAGAATTCAACATTCAACATTCTCCACGCCACCTTCCAAACCCGTTTTTTCACGCCGGGACTGCCTTGAATTCGCCACAGGCTCTGTTGCCAGGGTACTGGGTCCGGAGTTTGCCGAGGTTGATGCGTATCCAGCCAGAGTTCGGCTTCCGGATGAGCCGCTGATGCTAGTGGATCGCATCCTGTCGATAGAAGGCCAAAGAGGCTCTCTGGGTCCCGGCCGCATTGTCACCGAACATGATGTGTTGCCCGGCGCCTGGTATCTTGACGGCGAGCATGCGCCCGTATGCATATCGGTTGAAGCCGGTCAGGCCGATCTGTTTCTGAGCGCATATCTGGGCATCGATCTGGCCGTAAAAGGGAAAAGAACCTATCGGCTGCTGGATGCCGCCGTTATCTTTCATCATGAATTGCCCCGGCCGGGCGAGACGATTCGCTATGAAATCAAGATCAGTAAATTCATCCGTCAGGGAAATACCTATCTGTTCCTGTTCAGTTTCAAGGGATATATCGGTGATACGGCCCTCATCACCATGACCGACGGCTGTGCCGGATTCTTTACCGCCCAGGAAGTCAAGAATTCCGGCGGCATTATATTGACCGCTGATGATACCGAAGCCCTGGTCGGGAGAAAGCCTGCAGACTGGAAACCGCTGGTAAAAATGAACACAGAATGTTATGAAGATGCGGCCCTGGAGGCACTTCGTCGCGGCAATGTTGCCGACTGTTTTGGCAACGACTTTGCGGCGGTTACCCTGCCAGCCTCGCTCAGACTTCCGGGCGGCCGCATGAAACTAATCGACCGCGTTATCCATCTGGATCCTGTCGGCGGGCGATACGGTTTGGGGCTGATTCAGGCAGAGGCGGACATCCATGCCAATGACTGGTTCCTAACCTGTCATTTCGTGGATGATATGGTCATGCCGGGAACGCTGATGTATGAGTGTTGTGCCCATACCCTGAGAATTTTTATGCAGCGCATGGGCTGGATCACGGATAAAGAAGGTGTTTTTTATGCGCCCGTTATCGGCGTGCAAAGCATTTTAAAGTGCCGCGGACCGGTAACCCCTGCAACCCGCCACGTAATCTATGAGGTCGAGCTCAAGGAATTCGGATATGGGCCCCAGCCCTATGTTGTCGCGGACGCATATATGTATGCAGACGGCGACCGGATCGTTCAGTTTAGAAACATGTCCTTGCAGATGAGCGGTATCTCGAGAGAAGAGATCGAGATCTTTTGGCAACAGCAGGCAAATAAAACCGAGCGGCCGGAAGTATCAATCAACCCCCCGGCTGTTTTTGAACGTCACCACATCCTCGAAATCGCCGTCGGAAGTCCCTCCAAAGCATTCGGTGAACGGTACAAACCTTTTGATCAAGATCGGTTTATCGCCCGCCTGCCTGGTCCCCCCTTTATGTTCATCGACCGCATCACTCAGGTCCAACCCGAGCCTTGGGTCGTTAAACCAGATGGCTGGATCACCGCTGAATATGATGTTTCGCCGGATGCCTGGTATTTTCGGGCCGATGGCGCATCGACGGCTCCCATCAGTATTATCTTGGAAATTGCATTGCAGCCCTGCGGCTGGCTGGCAGCCTATATGGGATCAGCCCTCCGGAGTAAACAGGATCTACGCTTTAGAAATCTGGGCGGCCAGGCAACCCTTTTTCGCGAACTTTCTTCGGATTTAAAAACAGTGTCCGTCAAAGCGCGGCTGACCAAGGCGGCAGAGGCCGGCGACATGATCATCGAGCATTTCGATTTCGAAATATGGCATCACGATCAAAAAGTGTATGCCGGTAATACCGATTTCGGTTTTTTTTCCCTTGAAAGCCTGGCAGTCCAAGCTGGCATCCGCGATGCCCAACATCAAGTATACACACCTAGCCGGGCGGAATTGCAGCGCAGTCGGACCCATGAATTTAAAGATCATGCGCCCTTCTCGCCACAGGATCCGGAACGGGTGCCGGCTCATGGAATGACCTTGCCCGCCAAGGCCCTTCGGATGATCGATCGGATTGACGCCTATATCCCTGACGGCGGTCCGAAGGGTTTGGGATTTATAAGGGCCACCAAGCGGGTTGATCCCCGTGAGTGGTTCTTTGA
>JAAUYD010122604.1_pt1 | contig 10180 bp, 5 predicted proteins | sample 7278101 | NCBI WGS metagenome assembly JAAUYD01 (sample SAMN14350128, study PRJNA611818) | marine sediment metagenome | isolation source: surface marine sediment (0.6m) | place: French Polynesia: Moorea | collected 2018-08
GATTCGCACTATTTATGGCCGCCGCAAGGTGATGGCCTGCATCCGGGCTTCCATAATCTTCTCCTCCTGATTCCGTTTGCGCTTGGCCGCCTCATTTACTTTTTGAATCAATTGATCCATGTCACAGGGTTTCATGAGGTAATCGAAGGCACCCCTTTTCATGCCTTCGATGCCCGTCTCGACCGTGGCATGCCCCGTGAGCATGATCACCTCGATCAGGGGGAATTTGCTTTTTATCTCTTTAAGCGCCGTCATGCCATCCATGTTGGGCATTTTAATGTCCAGGATGACCACTTCGATGCCGCTATGCTGCTCCAGGTAATCCAGTGCGGCTTCACCGTCGTAGGCCGGGTTGACATCGATATCTCGCTTTTTGAGACGTTTCATCATCGTTTCGACAAACGGCTTTTCATCGTCAACCAGCAGTAATTTTACAGCGTTCATAATCGTTTCCTCCATGTCGTCCGGAAAGGACCGGTGTCATTGGTGGATGACCCACCGATTGGTGTTATTCCTAATTCCTATTCAGATCGTATAATGTCCTGTTTTAGTTTTGGGTGTCATCTTCCGTGGCCAGCGGCTCCGATGTGGCTTGGGTCACAGGGAAGCGAATCTCGAAGGCGGTTCCCTCACCCTTTGTACTGCTGACATGAATGTCGCCTCCGATTTTCTTGATGATGCCGTAGCAGATGGACAATCCCAGACCGGTTCCCTTGCCAACGGGTTTGGTCGTGTAAAACGGATCGAAAACACGGGCCAAATTGGCTTCGGCGATACCCGGGCCATTATCGCTTACCGTGACGATGAGATCGTTGTCTGCGCGTTTGGCGTCCAGTGTGATGGTTCCCCCGGTTTTTTCCATAGCATCCAGTGCGTTGTTCACGAGGTTCAGAAACACTTGCTGCATTTCGGTTTCGGATGCGGGAATCGATGGCAAGTTTGCTTCAAAATTGGTTTTGATGTCGACATTGCTGTACTTTGCTCTCTGGGATGAGAGATAAGCGATTTCTGTCAGCAGATCGGGTACAATTACATCAACGATCCTCGAATCGGTTTTGCGGGCGAAGCTCAGCAATTTGTGGGTGATCTCCTTGCACCGCCGTCCCTGGGTTTTTATTTGCGTGAGCGCTCGATACAACTCTTTTTCGTTCTCGCTATTGGAGAGATCCTCCTCTTCCAGCAGGTCTTCGATCCAGCCGGCCTCTTCGATCATGATGGCCACTGGATTGTTGATCTCATGGGCGATGCCTGCGGCCAACTCTCCGACCGATGCCAGCTTGCCGGTCTCAATGACCTGCTGCGACATCATATCCTTCTTTTTGACAGCCTGCTCTTTTTCCGCATCCGCCTGTGAAATGCGGTTTACGAGGCGCTTTGAAAGAAACAGGCTTGCCGCGACAATGCCAAGGCCTCCAAACAGAATGATGAGCAGTACGATTCTTTGGGTGCGCTTCAAATCCGAGAAGGCATCGCCAGCGTCTTGTTGGATCACCATGGTCCAATCCCCCCCTTTCAAGGGGGCCAACGCGTAGATGACTTCGATTCCGCCGGGAGTGCTCTTCCTGGTTACCAGATTGGATTGATCGGTCAGTTTGCTGCCCTCGATGAGACCAATCAGTTCATCCGTATCGATGCCGGCGATGGGTTCGGTCTGGAACTGGCCCTCGGCGTTCAGGATAAAGGCGAAACCGGTGCCGCCGATGCGCAGAAACTCGACCCTGTTGTTGAACTCCCCGAAATCGATCGTGGCCCTGAGAATCCACGGCCTGCCGTTGCGTTCCTGCCGAACTGAAACGATAAAGTGCGGGGCGCCACGCATCCCCTTGAACACGTCACTGATGAAAAACGGTCTGTTAATCGCCTGTTCGAACCAGGCGGCACCGGAATAGTTCACGCCGGTCAGCTCCAGCGGACCCGCATAGGCGATTTGGCGACCCTGATGGTCCACGACGCCCAGGTCGACGAATGAACGGTCGAAGGCGCGCTGCAATTCGTTGAAGCGCTGATCGAGGATGTCCTGATCGGTCAAATCCGCAAACCGGTTCGTCTTTGCCAGAAGGCGAATGTCCATGAGCTTTTCTTCCAGAAAAATGTCAATGCTGCGTTTGTGCTTTCTGGTCAGGACATCCAGATGATCATAGACCTTCTGTTCGTAAGAGACACGGAATGCATCCAGGATAAAAATGCTGACCACAACAGTTGGGGTGATGGCCGTCAACAAAATGGTCACTACCACATTACGAAGTAGTGAACGGTAGTATTTACTTCTTTTGTTCTCTTTTTCCATGGCTTGGCCGCCCCTGGCATTGATTTGATCAGCAGCGCTTTAGTTGTTAGCAGCTTCTTGTTTTACAGAATTTGTGCCAGACCGGCAGTTGCCAATGACAATGAATCTAAAGTTTAAATAAACAATTGATTTATTACGTTTTTAATCAAACTGGGCGGGACTCGAAACCGCAGATAACTCGGAGGAATAGTAATAGAAGAGTGGTGAAAATCGCCGCAGCGGGGCAAAACGCCCCGCCTGGGACGGATGCAGAGGACCTCGAGAAAACGCACCAGGTAGCCGTATGGTGGGTTATGGATACCTGTGCCAAAGGCCAATTTGATGGTTCCGTAAAAAGTCCGATATCTGCGTTACGCGTCATCCCTCGTCATTGCGGAGTACCCGCAAGTACACCTCATTCCTCGGGATTTGCAAGTCTTGATCTCGGCGCTTTGTACGAAACCATCTGAAATGAGACATTTACCGGTGTATCAAATTTAGATGAAAGTGGCGGCAACCAGCGCCCATACGATCAATACGGTACAGAAACCAATGGATGCACCGATGCACAGGGCAGTTGTCAGCGCCGGGCGTTTTCGATGGTGATACCTTCGGGAAGAACGCCCTGCACGCGGGCCAGCTCCTGAATGGTCGTGTTGTAATCGGCAACCGCACGGGCAAAACCGCGGCTGGCGGCAGCGAGCAGGTCCTGGGCCCTCAGCAGCTCTTCATTGCTCGTTTGACCGAGATCGAACCGGGTGAATTCACCCTCAACCACCTTGGCCGCCGCCGTCATGGCGTTCTGGTTGGCATCGATCTCTCCATTGACCGCCTCCAGTCGATGCAACACCTGCTTGACCTCCAGGCGGATGTCATCCTTTACGCGCTTGAGCTGGGCGTCGGCCTGCTTGCGACTCAGTGTCTTCTTGCGGTACTGAGATTTGGCGGAACGGTTGCCAATGGCCCATTCAAACTGAATACCCACCTCCCAGATGTCGTCTTCGTCGAAGGAGATATCACTCCAGGCGTCGTCGATGTCATCGCCGTACCCGCTGACACTGTAACGTCCAAACGCATCCAGTTTGGGCAGCCGCTGATGTTTGGCAAGCGCCTCGTCGACCTCCCGGATCCTTAGCCCCTGGGCGGCCTTGACCACTTCCGGACGGTTGGCCAGAGCCGTTTCGATGGCCTCGGTTTCGTCCACCAGCATGGGCATGATCTGCGGCAATTCAACCGGTACCACCGTGGCGTCGGAATCGATGCTCAGCTGGTTCCAGTTCAACAGCAGTTTCAACCGATCCATGGCCAGCTTGTACTCTTCCTGGGACCTGATCAGCGTGCTGCGCCTGACCATGGCATTACTGCGGGCACGCGCCACATCGATTTGCTGGGAAATGCCCCGGGCGAAGCGCTCGGCTTCCTGTCGGCGGACTTCCTCGGCCATCTCATAATTGGCCCGGTTGATGTCGATCAGCTCCTTAAACAGGTAAAGCTTCCAGTAAACCGAGGCCACCTTGTTGGTGACCTCGATAACCTTGCGGCGAAATTCGGCGGTGGAGATGTTGGCCTGAAAATTGGCGATGTTGATGGCCGTCTGCTCTTTTTTGCTGCCGATGTTATTCAACAGCGGCTGCTGCAATTCCACCGTTGGGGCGGCAATGTACTTGAAGGTGCGGGGGAAGGTGGCATTATTGAGATTGGCATAGCGGTTTTCCAGGTAGGTGGAGAGGGTACCACCGGTTTTCAATGGTTTGCGAATGCCGGCCCGCGTGCGGTTGTCGTCTTCGGTAACGATGTCATCCACGCTGGAATCCAGATTGGGGTCCCGACGCATGGTCGAATCGGCAAACAGCTGGGTATCGTATACGGACCGAGCGCTGGTAATGTCCTCCTGCGCTTGTTTGGGATCGTAGGCGACCACATCGATTTCCCGGTTTCCCTCCAGACTAAAGCGGATAGCCTCCATCAGAGACAGGCGGTAAGCGTTCTCGTGGTCATCCGGACCTCCCACCGTTTCGATCTGGCCAGGCATGGTCGCAGGTGTCGGATCGTTGGCTGCCACCGAAGCAAGAGCCTGCGACCCCGCCGTCGGCGCTTCGGTCCCCGGTTCAGCGAGCAGCGGGGACGATTCGCCATCGTCCACCGAGAAGAGAATATTTTTTTCCGGTAGTACTTTTCTCAGCAGGTAGGCCTTCACGATGCCGTCGCGAACCAGCTCTTCAGCGGATTCCGCGGCTGTTTCACGGGTCGCAAACTCACCGATATAGACACGGTACCACATGCCTTTACCGCCGGTGTCCTCGTAGCGATAGAACGGTTCGAGATCTTTTTGCTGCAACCGCGACATCTCTTTTTCGGCCAGCGACAATTGGGGAAAAGACCCGACCTGAATGACATACCAACTGACCTGCGGCTCCATCGACGGGTCATCGGCGGTATGGCCCGCAACCGGACCTCCGGACACTGTCTGGCTGCCAACAGCTGCGCCGTAACAAATGCACAGCAGCGAAAAAATGGATAAAGCGATCCATTTTACTATCAATCGACTTGCGCTCATGAGTTAAATGTCCTCCATTCAGAGATCTTTGGCAGCAAATCCGAGCTGCTGATCAAGCCAGTTGTCCGCAGACAGCACATCTCTGCGGGTACGGAAGGAAGCCCGTTCTGCATGCCGCTGCATGCCTCGTACGAGATGGCGCCAGATCGCTGCCCGCAGCTCTCGATTGCGCCGGCCCGCCAAGCGACGGACGGCGGCAGCAATCCCATGGCTGTTTTTCACAATCAGTTCATCCTGCAGACTGATAAAGGCCTGCGTACTTCCCGGATCCCCCTGCCGGGCGCAGCGCCCTGCCAGCTGTCTGTCGATGCGGCGGGCGGAGAACCGCTCGGTGGCAATCACATGCAAGCCGCCCAGATCGGCGACACCCGGTCCCAATTCGATGTCGGTACCCCGTCCGGCCATGTTGGTTGAAACGGTGATGCGTCCCCTTTTGCCGGCACCGGCGATGATCTGCGCCTCGGAAGCATGGTGCCGGGCATTGAGCAAACGGTGATCAAGATTGTTGGATGATAACCGGTCGCTGAGGTGCTGGCTCTCACTGACGCTGGCGGTGCCGACCAGAATCGGCCGGCCGGTCTGATGTAGGTTGCCGATTTCGGTCACCACGGCATCCCATTTGGCTGCAGCGGTGGTAAATATCCGATCGGGCATGACCGTCCGTCTGCAGGGACGGTGGGTAGGGACGGAGATCACCGGCAGCCCGTAGATGTCCCACATTTCTGCCCTCGATTCGGCGACTGTACCGGACATGCCCGACAGGTGGCCGTAAAGTCGAAAAAATCGCTGGAAGCTGATTCGGGCATAGGTTTCCTTGGGCAGATTGATCGGAACGCCTTCTTTGGCTTCGATCGCCTGATGCAGGCCATTGCGCCAGGTCCGGTCCGGCATCAGGCGTCCCGTGTACTCGTCGACGATGACCACGTTGTCATCCTCGAGAACATAGTGTTTGTCGCGAAGGTACAGGTAGTTGGCCACAAGCGCCTGCTGCACCAGCTCTTCCCGACGCCGGGCACCTGACCACAGCCCGCCGAGGGGGCGGGTCAGGGCTTCCAGGGATCGCTTTCCGGCCGGGGTCAATCGAACACCGGATCGATCCTGATGAACCACATAGTCTGCCGAAGGGTTGAGTTTGGCTGCCAGGCGGGCGGCCGCTTCAAACGCTTCAAGCTGGGCCTGGTTGGGGCTGTCACCCGATATCAGCAGAGGGGTCGAGGCATCGTCGATGAAGACCGAATCGGCTTCATCGACGATGGCAACCGCCAACCCGCGCTGAACGATACGGTCGATGTGGTCCTCACGGCCTCCGGCCATCCTGGAGAGCAGAAAGGCCGGCAGTCCCGGAATCCTGCTGCTGACCAGTCGATCGCGCAGAAAATCGGCCGCCACCTCCTTGTTGGTGCCGTAGGTGACATGCGCCTGGTAGGCCGCCTTGCGTTCAAGCGGAGGCATCTCCGGCTGGATGCATCCCACCGTCAACCCGCAGTACCGGTAGATGGCATTCATCAATTGCGCATCGCGACCGGCCAGATAGTCATTGGCGGTGATGACGTGGCAGCCGCGCCCCCGCCATCCGGCGAGCACCGCCGGCAACGCGGCGACGAGGGTTTTGCCCTCACCGGTGGCCATTTCGGTGATGCACCCGGCATGCAGCGCCAGCGCAGCCGCAATTTGCTCCCGGTATGGCCGCATACCGACCGTTCGTGCGGCCACCTCACGCAATACGGCAACCCCCTGATGGCAATCCTCGGCCGTATCGCGACCCAGGCGGAATCGATCCCTCAGTGTGGCTGCATGTTCCTGTAACTTGCTGTCGGGCAGATGCCGGTAGCTATTTTCATCGGCGAGAATACGGTCCGCCTGTCTCAAATAGTGCCGCGGGCTCCGCTTCAGCCGGCCCAACTGTCCTGCCGCCCGCAGCCACCATCGGTCCAGCCCAGCGGGAGGCGGCCGGTAGGTCAAAGGCTGCGACAGCATGCGCCATTGGTTGCTGAGTGCACTGTCCATATCAGGCCCGGCTTCCTTTCTGAAAAAGCTGCAATACTGACCGCCAGCCCTGAACGATCAGCGGCTTGGGAGCGGTGCTGAACCGAAGGGCCATGGTCTGACCGGGCCGCAGGTCGACCGATGCTGTGGCATTCGGCACCACCAGGATCTCAAAAAACGGGACGGCGGCGCGTCTGCCGCTGGAATCCTCCTGATCGATGCGCGTATTTCCGCCGGCTGCATATCCCAAGGCTGCCGATGGCAATTGCTCCTGCCCGGCAGGAATAATTTTCTCGATGCGACCGGTAAGTTCCAGATCCGGCCGTTTGTTGACTTTGATTTCGACACCCGGCCAGGCATCATCGATCAGCCGTGAGGCCACCTCCTGGCTGGCCACCGCCCGGATACGCAAATGATCAAGATCGACGACGACCCCGATGCGCTGGCCCTGATCCAGAAGTGTGGCTGCGAGTCGCTCCGCGTCGGGCGCCACCCAGACACCCGAAACCGGAGCGAACACGGTCAAGTCATCCAGGTCTTGGCGGGTTCGAGCGATCTGCTCATCGAGTGCCGTGATCTGCTCATCGATAATTTGAGCAGCGGCGGCTTCTTTGGTTTGGGCCGCCTGTCGGCGGAGTCTAAGCCGACGATGCTCGGCCATTAATCGATCATGGGTGGCTTCCAGTTCGGGACTTGCCGCGGCAAGCAGGGCCGGCCCGTCCGGCCCGGCGGAGGTGCCCGAAGGCAGGACGGTGCGAACGAAACCGGCCGATTTCATGTGAATGACACTGTATTCGACAGGCTCCACGACGCCTTCGACCCGGAAGCGATCGGGGGCCTTGATCAGTCCGACCGCCACGACAATAACGCCGGCGGCCATCACGGAAGTGGCAACCGCCCGTCTGCGGTGCTGTGTGAGTTCGCGGCTGGCGCTCAAATAGTGAAATAGGCGGACCAGTGGTACCAGTCCCCAGCGAACCACCAGCACCGCGGCCAACACCGTACCGACAGAGATAAATAGATTCATCAGCATCAGGGCGATGGCTGCCAGGATCACCATACGGCAGATGGTGGCGGCGACGGCGTAAAACACCAGCCACCCTTTTTCTCCCGGGGTGTGACTGGGATCGGCAGCCTGCGCAACACCCCACACATAGCGTTTGACCAGATAACTCACATACAATTTTGACCGTGAATCCAGATTGGGGATCTCAAGAAAATCCAACAGAATGTAGTACGCATCGTATCGCAGAAACGGATTACCGTTAAAGGCCAGGGAGGAAATGCTGGCAATCAGCATGATATTGTAGGCAATGGCGTGTGTCGCAGACCCGTCCGCGGTGCGTGTCCAGAGAATGGCTGCCAGGGCGGCAATGGCCAGCTCGGCCAGCATCCCGCTGGCACCCACGATGATGCGGTGCCATTTGTCGCGCAACCCCCAGGCACTGGATGCATCCACGAATGGCAGCGGGGTGAAGAAAAGAAAGGTCAGGCCCATTTGGTGGACCTCGCCGCCGGTACCCGACTGGCGCCCGAAATGTTTGCACGCAAAGGCATGGCCCAGTTCATGGACCAGCTTGACGATCAGGATGGCCGCATAGAGCAGCGGCAGATTCCCGGGATTGAGCACATCTTGCACGTTTGCTTGCAAGGTTGGCATGTGGCTGCCGATAGACCATACCCCGGCCAGCAGGATGGCTGACCACAGGACCAGGCCTTGAATTGAAAACAGGCACCCTGCCACCCCTATCCATCGATCCAGGAATCGGTCCGGGTCCCACAGGGGAATGCGAATGAAAAACAGGTTGCCCATGGCGCTGCGGACATCCCGCCATACCCGTTTGCGATGCCGCCTGAAAAGCGCTTTGGCATCCGGTGCCAGGTTGCCCTGAAGCAAATTGGCATCGTGAAGTTGACAAAGCAGCCGTATCACTTCGCCCTGGGTCGGTGCGTCATCGCCGAATCGGTCCATGCAGACCTGCCATACCTGGTTCACCGTGCGCCGGCCATCCAACATGGCAATAAAATGGTAGGCCGCCTCGCTCAAGCGAAAGAAGCGGCAACTGACCGGGTCCTGGACGACGAACCAGCGCACACCGCGAAAGCGTTGGCGGGTGACATCGACCGCACCATGCAATTTCGGGGTCAGTTCCGAAATCCGGTACCAAGACTCACTAAATGTGGGGCGGTCGGTGCTCATCCGGCGTCTCACTCAAATCCATAATTTCATGCGCAGCCAATTGACCAGGCGATGGGAAGCAATCCACCAATAGGTTTTGTGGCCCGCATCGATTCTGGCTTCACCTTCCATGCCGGGCCGCATCCATTGGGGCTGGTCCATGATCCGGGCGCGCACCCGGAAGACATTCTGGTTTTCGACCACTTCGGCAATGGGGTTGATGCGTTCGATGACAAAACGGATTTTTTGATCGGGATGCCCCATGGCCGCCATGGTCCCGGTTTGCCCTTCGGCCACGCTGGCAATGGACGTTTCGGGAACATGCAGTTCGGCCCTGAGAGAATCGATGCTGGCGATCTCGAAAAGAATCTCGCCGGCTTGCACCGGAGCGCCGATCTGTTGCTTGCGGTCCTCTGAAATCACCCATCCATTGATGGGGGCCACCAGTTCGGCCTGGCCGATCCTGGTTTGGATCAGTTTGATCTGCGCACCTACTTTCTGGCGCTGCGCATCGGCGATGTGCGCATCGGCTGTATTTCGGTCGCGCATCGCGGCGGCCTTCTGCTTCCGATAACCCAGCTCTTCCGCCATGAGTGAGGCCAGTTTCAGTCGCAGCTCAGCCGTCTCCAGCGTTCCCAAAACCGTTGTCCCAGCTTCTACCCGGTCGCCCGGTTCGACCAGAACCCTTTTGGAAAAGGAATCGAAAGGCGCCACGACTGCCTGTTGGTGCTGTGATGTCAATCTAAAGGTGGCATTGATGCGGTATTCGCCGGTGAGGGTGGCCATCAGCATCGCCGTCAGAAAGATCAGCGCAACAGCAAGCTTCGGCCAGGTATACTCATGGCCCACAAGGCGTCCCATCAGCTGTCTGGCCTCTGCGGCCAGGCGAGCACCGAACCAGCGGTCATGCCGGTACAGGTCGATCATTCGGGGTGCACACAGATCACAGATCAGCCTGATGGCCTCGATCTCCTCCAGGTCCTGGAACGGCTGTTCACGGTGACGTTCGAGGGTTGCCACGGCAGTCACTTCTCCGGCCAGGCGAATCGGCAGGCTCAACACCGCGGACGGTCCGTGATTCTCTGAGAGTGCGGCGGCTGAACGGCTGGCCACAGTCGCCGATACAGCCGCAGGATGAATGACTTCCAAATCCTGATCGAAACACTCTTCCATGGCCGCTTCAATGGCTTGA
>JAAUYD010158847.1_pt1 | contig 10180 bp, 10 predicted proteins | sample 7278101 | NCBI WGS metagenome assembly JAAUYD01 (sample SAMN14350128, study PRJNA611818) | marine sediment metagenome | isolation source: surface marine sediment (0.6m) | place: French Polynesia: Moorea | collected 2018-08
CGCATAGGCCGCGGCACGCGCCAGAGCCTGATCGACGAGGGCGGCGTGCTGGCGTGCGTCCTTCTCCTTCAGGAACAGATCGGTGCGGGCGTTGATGAAGAGGCCCGCATCGCTGCCATCCGTGCCGCGGTGCCGGGCCTCTTCATCAACGCCCGCACCGATCTGTTCCTGAAGGAGAAGGACGCAAGCCAGCACGCCGCCCTCGTCGATCAGGCTCTGGAGCGTGCCGCGGCCTATGCGGCTGCCGGGGCGAGTGGTTTCTTCGTCCCCGGCCTCACCGATCCGGACCTGTTCACCCGGATCTGTGCCGACGCGTCCCTTCCGGTCAACGTCATGACGCCGATGGGTCAGCCCACACGGGCCGAGCTTGCCCCACTCGGCGTTGCCCGGATCAGCTTCGGCCCCGGCCCCTACCGGACCGCCATGGCCGAGCTGACCGAGCGCGCAAAAGCGCATCTGCAGGCCGGCTGATCAGTCTTGCCCGCTGCCCTTATGGACTGCGGGCAAGAGCTTCCTACCTATAGGGCATGGCCTTGGTCGAAGCCCATTCCGCGAGCCTGCCCTCGGGGGGCGGTGCGTACCGTCTGGATCGCCTGACGCTCGGTGTCTTTCTTACCGACCAGCCGACGCACCGGCTGGCTGTCGGTTCCGATCGCCGCGCGGACATGCCGCTTACCCGCCATCAGGGCTGGATTCTGCCCGCGGGCAGCGAGGGCTTTTGCGAGTACGACGCGCCCCTCGATGTCGTAACCATCTCCTTCGACCCCGCACTCCTGCACGATGCGGGCCTCGATCCGCAAGCGCACATCGCGCATATGGTCGGAGAGATCGACCCTATCACCCGGCAGATGGCGCTCGGCGCACCGGACTTCGCGGCGGGCGGCACTCTTTATGCCGAGACCATGCACCGCGCCCTTGCGGCCCATCTCGTTCAGACCCTCCGCCCCCAGCTCCCGGACGCGCCCGTGGTCGATGATGCCCGTCTCCGCCGCGCGCTCGACTACATCCACGACCACCTCGCCGACGATCTGTCGCTGGAGGTGATGGCCGGCCATGCGGCGATGAGTGCGCACCACTTTGCCCGTGCTTTCAAAGCGGCCCTTGGCGCCTCGCCCCTGCAATACGTGATCGGCGCCCGGATCGATCAGGCGCGGATCCTCTTGAAGACCACCGATCTGACGGTAGCTGAGATCGCCTGGCGGGTCGGCTATGCCGATATCAGCCGCTTCGGCCAGCATTTCAAACGGCGGGTGGGCGCAACACCCGGCGCATATCGTGCAGCCTGACCCCCGCATTTGCCAAGAATCGCATAACACATGTCAGGAATCGCGCCTCTCAAACGGTGCGGAACCCGCCATCTTCTCTCGTATCGCAAGTCAGCAAACACGGGAGAAGATCCATGAAAGCCACGATCCTGACCGCCGCCGCAACCTTCCTCGCCAGCAGCGCGCTTGCCGGTGTCGAAACACGGCTCGTCACCTTCCAGAACGAAGGCGCGACACTGTCCGGCACGCTCTACCTGCCGGCCAACCATGACGGCAGCCCGCTGCCGGCGGTTGTTGTCACCGGCGCCTGGACCACGGTCGAAGAACAGATGCCCAGCACCTATGCCGAAGAGATGGTCTCGCGCGGTTTCGCCGCCTTCACCTTCGATTTCCGCGGTTGGGGCAAATCCGGCGATCTCGAAAATCAGGTCCGTTTCAAGGAGGATCCGCAGGCCAAGACCAGCGACATTCGCGCAGCCTTTGAGTTTGTCGCCACGCTGCCGGAGGTCGATGCAGCCAGCATCAACGGCCTCGGGATCTGTGCCTCGGCCGGCTACATGGTAGATGCCGTCGCCGGCAACGATCTGGTCCAGCGCATCGGCCTCATCGCGCCCTGGCTGCAGAATGCCGAGATCGTCGATGCGGTCTATGGCGGGTCGGACGGTGTAGCCGGTCTGATCGAGGTCTCCCGCAGTGCCGAAGCCGCAGGCGGCCAGATCATCCCCGCCGCAGGTCCCGAAGGGGCTGAGGGCGTGCTGATGCCGATGGGCGGCTACTATTACGAGGCCGACCGCGGCGCCATCCCTGAATATGACAACCAGTGGAACAATGCAGGCTGGGAGGGCTGGCTGACCTACTACCCGGCGGACAATCCCGCACGGCTCGACAAGCCGCTCGCCATTGTTCACTCGGACGCTGCGGCCATTCCGCAAGGCGTGCGGACCTTCCTGCAGGGCTTCACCGGCGAGGCGACGCAGTCCTGGCTGGAGGATGTCACCCAGTTCGACTTCTACGATAACCCCGAGGATGTGACCCGCGCTGCCGAAACCGTTGCCGCCCATTTCCGGGGCGAGTGATCCGGCCGGCCCCGGCCTTCGGGCCGGGGCTCTACACGTTAACTTTGAAAGGACGCAAGAGATGAAACCGCTTCTTCCGATAGCCGTCGCCGCTGCCCTCGCCGCCCCGGTTGCCGTTGCGGATACAGCTGAAATCACCCGCAGCATCACAGATATCGCAGCCGGTGCCGACCGCCATGACTGGCCGCGCGTCCGCGCCGCTTTCGCCGACACCGTGACGGTTGACTATACTAGCCTCTGGGGCGGCGAACCGGCGACACTTCCCGCCGACGAGTTGATTGCGCAATGGTCGGGTTTCCTGCCGGGCTTCGAGATCACCCATCACATGGTCACCAACCAGACGGTGACGGCGCTGGACGAGACCACGGCCAGCGCCGAGGCCGATTTCACCGCCACGCATCGCATTGATGACGCGCTCTGGGTGCTCGGCGGGCGCTACGACTATGCGCTGGAGCGCGCGGGCGACCGCTGGGTCGTCAGCGCCCTGACAATGACCGCGCTCTGGGAAACCGGTGACCGGGACCTTGTGGCTCAGGCGGCCGAGCGCGCCCAGCCTGCCAACTGACAGAGGCTGCGGCCGTCTTGCCGGCCGCATTGCCGCAACGATCTTCCAAGGAGCTTGCCATGAAAACCCTGACCACACTTGCAGCCACGATGATGCTTGCCACGGCCAGCCTCGCCGACACACCGACACTCGGTGGGACGCCTTTGACGGCAGAAACTTTCCTCGACCAGGCCGAGATGATCCGCATTGCCGATGCCATCGACGCCGCCGTCGATGCCAAGGACTGGCCGTTGGCGCGAAGCTACTTCACCGACGAGATTACGGTTGATTTCACATCTCTGGTGGGCGGCGAGCCCGCAACGATCCCGGCCGATGGTCTGATTGCCGGCTGGTCGGGAAACCTGACGTCCGAGAAGACGTCCTTCCACCTCCGCGGCAACCACCGTGTGACCTTCACGGGCGAGGACAGTGCCGTGATGCTGAGCCACGGCTATGCCTGGAACCGGATGGAGCGGGGTGCCCTGGAAGAGAATGGCGGCAATCCTCTCTGGGAGGTCTGGGGCACCTATGAACACGGGTTCGAACGGACGGGTGAGGGCTGGAAGGTCAATGCCATGACGTTCATCGCAACGGCCGAGCGGGGCAGCGAGTTTGTCCGCAACACGCCGGGCGGCTGAGTCTATATCATTCAGCCAGCCGACGCCTTCGCAGGGGCCGTTTTCTTTGCGGAGGCGCTGGCGCGCCAAGTCTATTCTCCCCATCTCCGCCTCCGGCTGCGATGGGGCCCGCCGCAAAGCTGCAACCCGTGTTAGGATAAATCCGGACAATGGTACCGGGGGCCAACATGGATGAGGACAGGCTGGGGTGCTACCGGAAGCTGGCGGCGCTGTTTGGTCTGACGGTGAAAGGCAAGGCCAACCCCTACACCGCGATCAATGGCAACATGTTCACTTTCCTCGACAAGTCGGGCGTTCTTTGCCTGCGCTTGCCCAAGGCGGAGCGTGAGGTCTTCATGCAGGCCCATGGCACGGGTCCGGTTGAGCAGTATGGCACGGTAATGAAGGAATACGTGTCAGTTCCCGAGGCGATGCTGTCCGACGAGGCTCTGCTGAGAGTCAGCTTTGCACAGTCGCTGGACTATGCCCGCAGTCTCAAGCCCAAACCGACCAAGCGCTAGCCGCGGACGGAAGCTTCCAGCAACGATTGCGCGTAAGGGTGCGTGGCCTTCATCGCGCGGAGCGTCGCGACATCCATGATCTCGACAATCTCGCCATTCTGCATCACGGCCAGCCGTTCGCACATATGGCCGACAACGGTGAGGTCATGACTGACCATGATATAGGTAAGGCCACGCGCGTCCCGCAGGTCGGTGAGGAGATTGAGGATTTCCGCCTGCACCGAGACGTCGAGCGCCGAGGTCGGCTCGTCGAGGAGCAGGATCTCGGGCTCTCCGGCGAGCGCCCGCGCGATGGCCACCCGCTGCCGTTGCCCGCCGGAGAGCTGGTGGGGGTAGCGGAAGCGAAACCTCGGCCCGAGCCCGACATCGTCCAGAAGGCGGATCACCCGGTCGTTGATGTCGCTGAGCCCATGCAGATGCAGCGTCTCGCTGAGGACCTGATCGACGGAGTGGCGCGGGTGGAGCGAGGCATAGGGGTCCTGGAAGACCATCTGCACCTGCTTGTAGAAGCTCCGGTCGCGGCGGGGACCGAGGCGCTGGCCGCCCACCTCGATCATGCCCGACCAGTGGGGCGCGAGGCCTGTGATTGCGCGGAGGATCGTCGATTTTCCCGACCCGCTTTCACCCACAAGACCGAAGCTTTCGCCGCGCGCGACCTCAAAGCTTGCCCCCTTGACCGCATCGACCCTGTCGCGCCCCTCGCCGAACCAGACATTCAGGTTCTCGATCTTCAGCATCAGCCCCTCACGCTCGGCGCGTCCGACCAGGCGGGATCGCGGGTCAGCACCTCAAGGTGGCGCCGCGGCTCGGTCAGGCGGGGCAGTGAGTTGAGGAGGCCGCGCGTGTATGGGTGCGTCGCCTCGTGCAGCTTGTCCGCATCGCAGACCTCGACGATGCGGCCCGAATACATGATCAGCACGCGGTCGCAGAACTCGGAGACCAGGTTCAGGTCGTGGCTGATGAAGATCAGCCCCATCCCGCGATCCTTGACCAGACCGTCCATGATCGACAGCACCTGCCGCTCGACCGAGACATCGAGGGCCGAGGTGGGCTCATCCGCGATCAGGATCTGCGGGCCCGGGATCAGCATCATGGCAATCATGATCCGCTGGCCCATGCCCCCTGACATCTCGTGCGGATAGGCGCGCATGACACGCTCCGGATCGCGGATGGAGACGGCCTCCAGCATCTCAAGCGACTTGGCCCTCGCTTCCGTCCGGGACGATTTCGCGTGGAGGAGATGCGCCTCCATCAGCTGCTCGCCCACGGTCATCACCGGGTTCAGCGAAAACTTCGGATCCTGCATGACCATCGAGATCCGCTCGCCCCGGACATCGCGCATCTCTTTCTCGGTCAGCTTCAACAGGTCCGTGCCCTCCAGCGCGATCCGGTCGGCCGCCACCTCACCCGGCGGGCGGATCAGGCGCAGAATGGCGCGGCCGGTCATCGATTTGCCCGAGCCGGACTCGCCGACGATCCCCAGCCTCTCGCGGCCAAGTGTAAACGAGATCCCCCGCACGGCCTCGAAGATCCCCTGCCGGGTCGGGAAGCGCACCCACAGGTTTTCGACGTCAAGCAGGCTCATCGTGCACTGTCCTTCGGATCCAGCACATCGCGCAGCCCGTCGCCGAGCAGGTTGAAGGCGAGGCTTACGGTAAAGATCGCGAGGCCGGGCATCGCCGCCACCCACCAGTGGTCGAGGATGAAGCGTCGCCCCTCCGAGATCATCGCGCCCCATTCGGGGCTGGGCGGCTGTGCGCCAAGCCCAAGGAAGCCGAGACCCGCGGCCGCCAGAATGATGCCGGCCATGTCCAGTGTCACGCGCACGATCAGGGACGAGATACACAAGGGCCAGATATGGCGCGTGATGATCCGAAGCGGTCCCGCGCCCTGCAACCGGATCGCGCTGATATAGTCCGACGAGCGGATCGTCAGTGTCTCCGCCCGCGCGATCCGTGCATAAGGTGGCCAGGCGGTCAGGGAAATCGCCAGCACAGCGTTCTCGATCCCCGCACCGAGGGCGGCGACGAAGGCCAGCGCCAGCACCAGCCGCGGGAAAGCCAGAAAGATGTCGGTGATCCGCATCAGCACGATATCGATCCAGCCGCCGGCATAGCCCGAGACGGTGCCTACCAGCAGCCCGGCGATCGGCGCGATCAGCGCGACCAGCGCCACGATGTAGAGCGTTATCTGCGAACCATAGATCAGCCGGCTCAGGATATCGCGCCCCAGACTGTCGGTGCCGAGCAGATGCCCCTCTACCCCCGGCGGCTGCAGCCGGTTGCCGAGGTTCTGCACGAACGGATCATGCGGGGCGAGCAGGGGGGCCGCCGCGGCGATCAGCACCAAGAGGATCAGGATCCCGAGCCCGAACATCGCCATTGTGTTCGACCTGAGCGACAGCCAGCCATGATAGAAATTCACCGCCCGCGCATGGGTCCGCGATGTCGGTGTCTCGGCGAGCAGCCAGTCGCGCCAGCTTTGGTGAGGCGGGCGCCCCTCGGTCACGTCAGTCATCGCGCCCTCGGATCGAAGACCTTGTAGAGAAGGTCGGAGAGGATGTTGAGGAGGATAAAGATCAGCCCGACCACGACCGTCCCGCCAAGGACGGCATTCATGTCCGCTGCCAGCAGTGCCGTTGTGATATAGGATCCGATCCCGGGCCAGGAGAAGATGATCTCCGTCAGGACCGAGCCCTCCAAGAGGTTCGCGTATGAGAGCGCAATCACCGTGATTAGCTGCACCCGGATGTTGCGGAAGGCATGGCGCCAGATGACCTTCCCCTCCGACATGCCCTTGACGCGGGCCGTGGTGACGTACTCGGCCGACAACTGCTCCAGCATGAAGGACCGGGTCATCCGGCTGATATAGGCAAGGCTATAGTATCCCAGCAGCGAGGCCGGCAGGATGATGTGGCTGAACGCGTTCCAGAAGACGCTCCAGTCGCCGGCAATCGCGCTGTCGACCAGGATCATGCCGGTCACGGTGGGCACGATATCCACATAGAAAATATCCAGCCGTCCCGGCCCGCCGACCCAGCCGAGAATGCCGTAAAAGACCAGAAGGCCCATCAGCCCCAGCCAGAAGATCGGCATCGAATAGCCAACAAGTGCGATCACCCGCGCGATCTGGTCGATCCATGACCCGCGCCGGACGGCCGCGATGACCCCCAGCGGCACCCCAAGCACGATCCCGATGATCACACCGATGGTGGCAAGCTCCAGCGTTGCAGGAAAGACGCGGGCGATATCCTCCGCCACAGGCCGGGCATTCAGGAGCGACATGCCGAAATCGAGCCTGACGACATCCCAGACATAGTAGAGGAACTGGACAATGATGGGCTGATCCAGCCCAAGCTGCTGGTAGACGGCGTCGTAGGTCTCTTTCGAGGCCCGCTCGCCGACAATCGCCAGCACCGGATCGATGGGCATCACCCGCCCAATGACAAAGGTGATAAAGAGAAGCCCCAGCATGGTCACGGCAATGGAGCCGAGCGTGACGGCCGTCGCCTTCACCCAATTGGGCAGGCCCCGCCGCTCAATCTGGCTTGCGTCACTCATCGCTGTCCCCCAAAGCAGGAAGGCGCCAAAGCGCCTTCCCCAAATTGAACCACTGTCGCCGGATCAGTTCTTTGTCACCGGCCAGTAGGACACAGCGGTCGTTGCGCCACCGAGGTTCAGGTTGGCGACATTGTCCCGCAGACCCGTCTGCTCGATCTTCTGGAACATCACCGCAAAGGGCGAGGTGTCGCGGAACTCGGCCTGGATGTCCGAGTACATCTGCGCGCGAACATCGCGGTCACCCTCAATGACAGCAGCATCCACCTTCTCGGTCAGACCGCCGGTGTCCCAGCTGTTCCGCCAGGCCAGAAGGCCCGTCGCCTGGGCCTCGTCCGAGTTGTCCGGGTTATAGGCGAAGGTGCCCGCATTCGTGTGCGGATCGGGATAGTCCGGACCCCAGGCGCCCAGATACACATCCAGCTCGCGCGCGCGATACCGGCCAAGGATCTGCTTCGCCGTGCCAACGGTGATGTTCAGCGTAATCCCCGCCTCGGCCATGGTGTTCTGCAGGGTCTGGGCGATCTCGATCCGCTCCTGCGCCTCACGCACGCCGACCTCAAGCTCCAGGCTTTCGACCCCGGCCTCGGCCAGCAGTTCCTTGGCCCGCTCGACATTCAGGCTGAACGGGTTCTCATCCACAGCGCCGAGGAAGGTCTGCGGCAGGAAGTTCTGGTGGATCACGTACTGCCCGTTCAGGAAGCTGTTCTGCATCCCCTCATAGTCGACGAGATATTTGATCGCTTGCCGAACCTCAGGCTTCGACAGCTCGGGATGCTTCTGGTTCAGTGCCACATACATCAGTCGCCCGCGCAACTCGTCCGCGATGACCACGCCGTCCGCTTCCCGCGCACCGGCGATATCCTCGGGGTTGAGGTTCCGGGCGACATCAATGTCACCGCGCTCCAAGAGCAGCCGTTGGCTTGCACTCTCCTGAACGTGGCGGACGATGACACGCTCCATCGCCGGAGCGCCCAGATAGAAATCCGGGTTCGACTGCAGCGTCACGCTGTCATTCGGCTTCCAGCTGACAAGGCTGTAAGCCCCTGACCCGGCCGAATTCGTCCGCAGCCAGGCATTGCCCAGATCCCCGTCAACCTCGTTCTCCAGCACAAGCTTGCTGTCGACGATCCCGCCAATCGTGGCCGTCAGGCAGTTCAACACGAAAGACGTCGCATAGCGCTTGTCGGTCGTGATGCTCAGCGTGTTGCCCTCGGCGACAATCGTCTCCTCGACATTCTCGGGCGTGAAGCCGAACTGGGTCAGGATAAAGGCCGGTGTCTTGTTCAGGATCACCGCGCGGCGCAGCGAGAACTCGGCATCCTCGGCCGTTACCGGATTGCCGGAATGGAAGGTGACACCCTCACGCATGGTGAAGGTGATTGTGCGGCCGTCCTCGCTGACCTCCCAGCTTTCGGCCAGATCCGGGATGTAGCCGCCATCCAGATTCGTCGGATCAAAGTTGACCAGCTTGCCATAGATGTTGCGGCTGACGTCCGAGCCCGCGAACTCGAAGCTTTCGGCGGGATCCAGCGTCGTGATGTCGTCGATGCGGTTGGCAATGACCAGCATATTGGCCGGCGTTTCGGCCAGTGCCAGCGGTGCGCTTGCCGCAATCGCCAGACTGATCGCGGCCCCGGTCAGCAATCGGTTGAATACAGTCATTTGGAACCTCTCCTGTCCTCGTTGTTGTCTGGCCCCCGGGCGCAGGCTTAGCCCCACGTCTTCTCAAGGACCCTCATCCAGTTTTCATGAGCGAGTTTTCTAATCAAGTCCTCACCGTAGCCGTGAGCCACCATAGCCTGGCGCAGGGCGGGCAGCCCGTCGCAGGTCGTCAGCGGATCGGGCACGATGGCCCCGTCATAGTCCGAGCCGAAGCCGACCCGGTCCTCGCCCAGATGCTCGATCAGATGATCCAGATGCCGCAACATCTGTGTCAGCGGCACGTCCGAGATCATCCGTCCGTCATCCCTTAGAAACGCCACAGCGAAATTCAGCCCGACCATTCCGTCGCTGTCGCGGATCGCGGCAAGCTGGTCGTCGGTCAGGTTGCGCGAATGCGCACAGATCGCATGGGCGTTCGAATGCGTGGCGACCAGCGGTTTGGTCGAATGTTTCGCCACATCCCAGAACCCGGCAGTGTTCAGATGCGAGAGGTCAATCATGATCCCAAGCGCGTTGCAGCGCTCGACCAGCCGCACACCTGCTTCGGTCAGACCACCGCCGATATCAGGCGTGCTCGGATAGACGAACGGCACCCCTTCGCCAAAGATCGTGTTCCGGCTCCACACCGGCCCGAGGGAGCGCAGCCCGGCCTGATAGAGTACATCCAAAGCGTGCAGATCGGCGTCTATCGCCTCCGCCCCCTCGATATGGAAGATGGCCGCGACGACCCCCTCGGCCATGGCGGCGCGAATATCCGCCACGCTCCGGCAGACGCGCAACGCGCCCCGCCGCTCAAGATCGAAAAGGATCGCCGCCTCCGCCATCGCCACGGGCAACGCTTCAGAAGCCGGGATCGGATCGGGGAGCGGAAGCGCGTATTGCGGCTTCGTCATCTCCTCCATCTTGAAGTCTTTATCCATGGGCGAGGGCACATA
>JAAUYD010073061.1_pt1 | contig 10178 bp, 9 predicted proteins | sample 7278101 | NCBI WGS metagenome assembly JAAUYD01 (sample SAMN14350128, study PRJNA611818) | marine sediment metagenome | isolation source: surface marine sediment (0.6m) | place: French Polynesia: Moorea | collected 2018-08
CTGACATTGAACCCCAGAAAATCAAAGCCTTCAGTTATGTGGACGATTTTGGTCTTTTCTTGATTGAGTTTAAGACCTCTTGTTCCAAGCCATCCTTTCAGATGGTCAACTATTGCTTTAGCATCTTCTTTGGTTTCGCACAAACACACAAAGTCATCTGCATATCTAATTACAATGCGGTTGCCAATTATTTGTCCCCGATTGTCATATTTGATTCCTAAAGACTGCTCCATTCCATGTAAGGCTATATTTGCCAATAATGGGGAAATCAGCCCGCCTTGAGGTGTTCCAGCTTCGGTAGGGTTGAATATGTTTTTATCCACATATCCTGATTTAAGGCATTGATACACGAGCTTTCTTGCAGGAAAATTACCCAATGTATTCATTAAGTATTTGTGGTCGATATTATCGAAACACCCCTTGATGTCAGCATCTACTACCCATTTTTTCTTCCCATTTGGGCGAATACCACAGAAGATTTTTTCTATAGCATCGTGGGTGCTTCTGCCTGGTCGGAAGCCGTAACAACTTCTCTCGAATTGGGCTTCCCAACATGGTTCTAATGAATTTTTGACTATTGCTTGTAGGCAACGGTCGATTAGAGATGGAATGCCTAGAGGACGTTTTTTGCCATTGGATTTAGGGATGTATACCCTTTTGGTTGGTATTGGTTTCCAAGGAATGAATTGACAGAGTGAATCCACCAATTGTCCTCTTCCTTGAGGATTGAGTATTACCAATCCGTCAACACCTGGGGTTTTCTTTCCCTGGTTCAGTTGTGTACACCTCCTAACTGCCAGGAGTATGTTGCTGTAGGACTTCATGAGAAGCCTTTGCAAATTTCGGACTGTTTTCCAATCTTCATTTTTAGTTGCCTTAAAAATTCGCTGTCTCAAATTCTTAACGATACGGTTTGTTTTCTGCCAATCGACAGAGTGCCAGTTCGTTTCGTTCTCATTAATTACGTTTATGACTGTTGCCATATCTAACTTTTTTTAAGAGTTCAGAGCTTTTACTTTGAATTTCAAGAGATTCACCAGTCTCCCGTTAGCACCCTTTCAGGTTGGTTATTTCAGGTTAGTTCCTGACCTATCCGTCAAGTTATACCGAAGAAGTCGGCTTTCCTTTGGGGTTTCCCCCTTGACGGCATTTGCTTTTGAAGACCTCCTACACCCGCTAGGGAATTGATAGTTATCTTGCGATTTCTCTACTTTGAACGTGGGAATCAGTCCAAAGACCCTATCGGGGTTATCCTGTTTCACACGGTATGGAGATGCGATTAACTTAGGACTCTATCTTTGCTCCGAGGCTAGGTGTCCTCAGATAAGGCATGATTTTACCTTATCCCTTTTACCTATCTCCCGTATCAGTCACTTTTCGGGGTTACGACGTCACGAAACATGAGATAAATTCACTGTTCGTTGTCCCTATTAATCTTGCCCTTGCCTATCTTTTGGTTTGTGACTACCTACTTAGTTTTGGCTTTTCCTCTCGCTGTGCGACACTTTAATTACTCAAAATGCCGTGAGTGGATGGACACAGGCTATTGGACACTTGCCTGGGGAGATTAAATGAGTCTCCCACTCTACCGTGCGCCTTTCAGGTCGCACTATCATATCGTCAGCGTATCGCACACATCTTGATATGATTTGACCGTTTCTGAGGCGGTACTCTCCAACCTTTTCGACTCCGTTGAGTGCGATATTAGCAAGTAGTGGGCTGATCACTCCACCTTGGCAAGTTCCTTGTTCTGGGTATTCTGGATTGACCCCTGCCTTGAGACATTTGAAGATATCTTGTTTGATGGATTTAGGGGCAATGAGCCGTTCTATGATGGATTTGTGATTGATGGTGTCGAAGCATTTTTTAATATCAAGTTCGATGACTCGTTTTTGATATCCTTTATTGAGGGAGCGAAGGTTATTAAATATGGTTTTCTGCGCGTCTTGTGCGCTTCTTCCAGGTCTAAACCCATAACTCCTTGCTGAAAAGGTTGCCTCGTGTGCTGGTTCTAGAGCGTATTTGGCAAGACATTGCCAAGCTCTATCTGAGATGGTTGGGACTTTGAGTATCCTTTTTGTGCCATCTTTCTTAGGGATGGGAATAGAGCGTAGTCCCTGGTGCTTCCAGTTGGACGCTTGGGTTTCCAGTTTTTTCTCTAGTTCAAATCGTTCTTTGAAAGAGATGGCTAGTTTTCCATCGATTCCAGCCGTTTTCTTGCCACTATTCAATTGCGTTACTTGTCGTATTGCCAGAAATCTAGCTGCGCGGGAGCGCAGGATAAGTTTCTGTAATGACCGAGCTTTGGTTGTATCGCCTTCTCTAACTGCTTTATACACGCGCTTTTGTAGGCGGAATAAATCTTTGCGAAATTTCTTCCACGGTAGATTTTTCCAAGATTCGCTATTGAGGTTTTCAATGCGTCTAATCATGCTCTGCTCCAGGTTGTGTATTCTGAGTTCCTTTTCCCAATTACGGGTCATCCTACCTTCTGCCTGGTCTTCCGCTACTCGTCTAGCCTATCTGGGTTTCGACTGCACCCAGAACCAGGTATCAGAATTTTTATTCGTTCCGTTTGTGAGATTGGCTGACAATTTAGGGTGATTCAGTTTGCCTATCACCTCCTCAGAGAAGCAGCTAATAGGGGAAAATGCTGCGAGGATAATCGGTGGTGAAGTCCACATTTGTTGTTCAGATTGTGGCTTGTTCTTAAGACACTTTTGTAGAATCTTTTTACCCATGTTGTCTCCCTTTTAGCGGTAGTGTGGTTAATCTGTTTTACCTCTAATTCCGCCCTGATGCACGCTTTACCCTCCAAAATTCCGAGTTTGGTCAGTAGTGCCAGATAAGGAGTCATCTTTCTCTTAGATGGTGAGATTTTAACTCACATCCTCAAACAGTTCAGGCTACATACAGTTTTCTCCCTGTCATCGCCTGGAAGCCTCTACTTCTCTAGTTTCTAGAGCTTCGCAGCTTCAACGAATCGCGCCCCCCAAAGAACCGTACGTGACAGTTTCCCATCATACGGCTCAAGCTCCTTGGGCAGCGTGTAATTTAGTGTGACAGGATTTGTGTATGAGTTGAAGATTGTCTTCAGACTCATAACCTCCGTCTTTTATTTGCTTAATGTGATGTTGATGTAGTTCTTTCCCGTTGTAAAGATGTTCTTTGCAATAAGGACATTTCCATTTCTGTTTTGTGGCTATCTTATAAAGTCGAGAGCCTTTAGCTAATAACACTTTTCCATAACTGGTTTTTCTGTTTTCCCAGTATTGGATTAGTTTAGGGTCATCGGGTGAGTTGTTACCTTTTACTTGAATGTGTCTGGTAATAGGGATATCGTAGAGTTTGGTCAATGTAATACTCTGTTTATTCCCTCTCCTATTAGTGATTTCAGCTTTAAATCTCCAGTCTTTGCTGAAGTATTTTCTGGCTATCCATCTTTTACCCTTGTTCTTATGTCTACGTTTTGCCCAGAGCCATAGAGTTTTCCATATTTCGTGGTCAACATAGCCAAAGACATTTTTACTAGCTCCGAAACGGTAATAATTACCCCATCCCTTGAGAACTGGATTCAGATAGTTTATGACTGCCTCTGCTGTCACATCCTTATGTTTCTTAAGCCAGTCGCGTATTCTCTGAAGAAAGTTCAGAGTCTTCGTTTTTTCAGGTTTGGTAATACAGTGTCCATTGTATTGTCGGATGTTGAACCCCAAGAAATTAAAACCTTTTTCACAGTTTATGATTTTGGTTTTTTCTAGATTGAATTGTAGACCTCTTTTACTTAACCATTGTTTAATATCTGGTATTAAGTTTTCTAAGTCTTCTTTGTTTTCTGCTGTAACGATAAAGTCATCAGCATACCTACAAAATCCGAATCTTGGTAGTTTTTGTTTAGTTATTCTCTGTCGTTTTGCCTTCGGTGAGGATTTGTATTCTTTCACTTTGACATAAGCGGAGAGAGATTCACCCAGTCCATCTAATGCGATATTTGCCAAAAGTGGTGAAATAATTCCACCTTGAGGAGTACCGCTATCTGTAGGATTGAACACTTCGTTTTCTACGTAGCCTGCCTTTAACCATTGTTTGATTAATTCTAATCCTGGGATGTTACCCAGTTTATGAATCAGGAATTCATGACTGATATTGTCGAATGCTCCTTTTATATCAGCGTCTAACACCCATTTATCCATGCCTTTCATAAGCCTTCTATGGCATTGGTCTATGGCATCGTGGGTACTACGTCCTGGTCGAAAACCGGAGTTATTCCACTCAAATCGAGTTTCCCAACTAGGTTCTAAGGCATTCTTGACCATAGACTGCATGATTCGGTCTTTAACTACTGGTATCCCCAACGGGCGTTTCTTTCCATTAGCTTTTGGAATGAGTACCCTTTTGACAGGTTTAGCCTTCCAAGGTGAGAATGAACTCATCTCTTTGTATAACTTTTCTCTACCAGGGTTAGTTAAGACTTTCTGACCATCAATGCCAGCAGTCTTTCTTCCTTGATTGGTTTCTGTTACACGGCTAATTGATAGTAGTAAATTGGCTTGACTACGTAGCATCAATTTCATCAAGCTTCTAACTTGATTCCACTTCTTCTGCTGTGTTTTCTGATAAATTCTTCGTCTCAGATTCCTAACACGTTTGTAAATGAGCGACCAATCTTGATTTTCCCACTTTAATTCGTGTTCTTTAGCTCCGATGTCTTTTACGACTCTATCTTTCACTTCTGTTCGGTTTCTTTACTCTGATTTATCTTCTGGAACTTACTAGAAGTCTGCCATCTTTCGATGCGAGTCAAATCTTGAAACTCTATTCAGAGTGTTAACCCCTGACATTCGCTTTCTCTAGTTTCCTTTGCCCTCTGAGTGATTCCGTATTCCTTGCGGTCAACCTACTTCATAATAGAAGAACTCATAGGGTTTACCTTGTTTCGTATGTTAGAGGTGCGATACTTGCAGGATTCCGTCTATACTCCGATGGGGTTATTGTCCTTAAATCACTGACTCTTACACTTCAGTGACCGCCCATGTACCTTTTGGTCTAAGCGTAACAGCCTAATTTCGCTTATTTCGGAATGACGAAGCTTACAACGATTCACATAATGTTAATCCATCAAGTTCTTCCCTTTGCATTTCCACTAAATTGGGCTATTAGTTTCAATGCTTTTGTGCCTTGCATTCCATCCAGTTCATTACTTACTATGGACGTAGGCAGAGTACATTGACTCCTTTACACAGGGATAAGGCTTAAGGATGCCTCAGATTGCTTCAGGCAATCACTCTATACATACGACTTTTCAAGTCGCACATAAGACTTGCGACAAGTTTCTAACCAATCATTGAGAAGGTTAGTTTGCTTTAAGTCAGGGTAGATGCGAAACGTATAATTTAGAATCATAATTTAATTCTACCACGAGTATGTGTTAATGGTAGACAAAAACCCTGACTCGCTTTCATCCCCTAGCTGCGTGCCTTGTTAGGAGACTCCCCGCTCGAGGTTAAAATAAGATTAAATTTTTAAATCTTTTTCTGCTGTTAAAGTGCGGTTATTGTAACGGTTCATTGCTTGTTCGATGCCTCGAGTCAAAGATAATTCGATCGCTTCTGCTGTCAGTTGCAAGATTTCTCGAACTAGAACCGACTCCGTGGGCGAAAACTTACCTAAAACGTGGGAAATAGTTTCTTTTTTACCGTTAGATTTGCCGATACCGAGACGAGCGCGAGGAAAATCTTGACTGTTAAGATGAGAGACGATCGATCTCATGCCATTATGGCCTCCAGCGGATCCTGACAATCGCAATCTCAGTTTACCTAATGGTAGATCCATATCGTCGTAAATGACCAATATCGATTGCGGCTCGATTTTATACCAATCTAATACAGCTCTAACGGACTGACCGGATCGATTCATGTAAGTTGAAGGTTTGAGTAAATAGATCTTTTGTCGAGCAAATATTCCTTCCGAGAAAAATCCCTGAAAGCGGCGATTTTCTTGCCAAGACATTTGCCATTTTATAGCTAGGGTATCTACTGCTGCAAAGCCTATATTATGGCGGGTTTTGTCGTATTTAGGTTCTGGATTGCCTAAACCGACTATTAGCTTGGGAATGACTAATTTGACCTTCTCGTTTGTCTTTGGTTGCGCCATCGCAGTTGGTTCGATCGCCGATATTGAACAAGGGACACCCTTTAATATAACGTCCCTTGCCTGGTGATTTTAATTATATTGGTCGAAAATTGTCTCTAAGTAGACTCGAGCGCAAGCTTGATAATTGCGATCGGATTTCTTGGCAATTTCAGCCCTATTTTGCTGCAGTAAAAATAGCGACAAAGCTGCTGCAAATACTCGATCTTGATCCCAATTAGGGTGAGTGTCTAGATAGCTTTTGAGAGATTGATGTAATTCTTCGGGTATTTCGGTCAATATGCTAATAGGGGTATCCATAATTACCTCATTATTGGTCAAATTGGTAAACAAAAATTTAAGAGTTGTTAGATGACTAGATTTACAAAAGGTGCTTCAAAAAGATAATTTTGCTTTGAGTTTGAAGTTAACTACAACTAAAATTATTTATCGGTCGCACTATTGTCATCTGAAAGGGGGTAGGTTTGTCAATGCTACGAAACATTACAGAAAAATTGAAAAATAATCCAAACCTACGAAGTAATAAGAGTTTAACCCATTTTTTTGTTATAAAACTTTATTATTTGCCGAGAAAAATCCAATTGAGAAGGAAAAAAAAACAATCCCCGACCGATCCCGAAACACTGGCTTTGACTTCGATCGCTTGTGGAAAAGCCTGGGTAAATTGTGGAAAAAAAGATTTAGCTTGTGGAAATTATGGGGAATAAATGGGGGAAAAAACCGAGAAAAAATAAGATTTGCAAACAGGAAAATCTCCGGCAGAAAAAATCTAGAACGGTTAGAATCTAAATTTATTGATTGTCAAGATCGAAAAAAATGTTATTGAAAATCTTGCCAAGAGTTGGCTATTTAGCAGCGATCGCCAGCATGGGCTTTGTCTTATTAGGTTGCGATCGCATCTCTATTTCGCTAAATTCAAATCCGCTCTTTGCTAAACAGTCTCAGCAGGTCGATAAAACTAAAGGTCAAAGATTATGGTCTGACAGCTTTGAAGGCGACGATTGGCAAGAAAATTGGCACTTTAGAGACCATGATTTGTGGGGAATAGGAAATACTCAAATTATTGACGATTCGAGTGGCAAATTTAAAAAAGTGCTGCGCGTTTTCTACCCCAAAGGATCTGTAAGCCCTTCGTACAGTCGCAAAACTAAAGCACCTCTCGGTGGAGTTCAATTTTATTCAGACTTAGGAATAGAGCCTGCTGATGCTTTACATTTAACTTATTATTTGCGCTTTTCAAATAATTTTAATTTTGTTAAAGGCGGTAAATTGCCAGGATTATACGGAGGTAAGGGCAATACTGGCGGTAAAATCCCCGATGGCACTGATGGCTTTTCTACCCGCTTAATGTGGCGCAGAAATGGGAATGGAGAAGTTTACGCTTATTTACCTAATAGCGTTAAATACGGTACTTCGATCGATCGGGGGAGTTGGCGATTTAAACCTGATATCTGGTATCGCATCGACCAGCAAGTTTTACTCAACGATCCGAATCGAAACAACGGTATTATCAAGCTTTGGGTCAATGGAGTTCAAGTAATAAACCGCCGCAATCTTAATTTCCGCAGCGTCGAGACTTTAAAAATAGACGGGATTCTATTTTCTACTTTTTTTGGTGGTAGTAATTCTTCTTGGGCTACTCCAAGAGACGTTCATATCGATTTTGCCGGTTTCTCAGTTTTTGAAGTTGACTGATTCGATATGTTTATACCAATTCTGTTTAAAGTTGCTAAACTTTGGTGACTCAAGGCAAGAGGCAAGAGATTCGTAAAATCTATCTGTAGCCTTATTTTAGGGAATTGGCATTACATAATCGTTCGGAGAATATAGCTAACTAATATTCAATTATTACTATTTATTAATTCTTAAAAGGCGATTTTGCAGGAATCCCAGTAACGCGGGGGGCGCGATTGGATAAAATACTAATATGAAAAAAAGATTGACTCTCAAACTAACAGTATTTCTACTGTTATTTAGCGGCGGTTGTCAACTTCTAGCCCCGCCAACCAATCCCCATTTATTATTAGGTAATCCCAGCGATGCGAACGAATCGGCCAATAATTTCCTGATTGAAAAGCCTCAATACAGCTTATCTTACAATCGCGATCGCGGCACTCCTAACTGGGTAGCTTGGCAACTTAATAATAAATGGTTCGGAGAGGTGGAACGACAAAACGATTTCGATCCCGATGAATCTTTGCCCGCTACTTGGTATCGAGTCAGGCCTACCGATTATACTAATAGCGGTTACGATCGCGGACACATGACCCCTTCGGCAGATCGCACTGCTACAGTTGAGGACAATCAAGCTACTTTTTTGATGACGAATATAGTTCCTCAAACCCCGAAAAACAATCGCGGTGCTTGGAAAAATCTCGAAGAGTATTGTCGAGAATTAGTCAAAGCAGGAAAAGAACTTTATATTTATGCTGGAGTTGATGGAGATAAAGAAAAAATCGGCTCTAACAAGCAAGTTGTTGCTCCAAGTTACACTTGGAAGATCGTTGTCGTCTTCGATCGCCCCGGAATGGGATTGAGAGACATTTCTGAAAATACCCGTATTATCGCCGTAGATGTCCCGAATCGAAAGAATACTAGTTCGGATTGGGAAAGATATTTAGTAAGTGTCGATGCGATCGAAAATAAGACAGGATACGATTTTTTAGATCGAGTTTCTCCGGCAATTCAAAAAGCGATCGAAAGCAAAATTGACTCGGGCGAATCTAAATAAGTTAAGTTTCAATTGCTTTAGTAAACAAGACACCCCAATCCCGATCGCTTAATTCGCCAATTATATAAATTTTTATTTCAACTCGATCCACTAAATACACTTTTGTGTTTTTTAAATTCTGTTCGATCGTCGCCAGCAGATTGCGGTATTTTTGGACTATTTCTTTATCGCCCTCGTCGTGCCAATCGCGATCGCGAATTGCCGGGGCAAAAAAATCTTCGATCTGCCTTGTTTTAACGGGAGTATTTAGAGGAAGATCGATGCGATCGAGTAAATTTTCGGCTGCGATCGTTTCTTTATCTTTTTTAGGCCAAGAAAAAACTTCAAAAGGAAAATCAGATTCGCTCCTCCACAATAATCCAGCAGTAGCTTGACGAATTATTTCGAGGCGATCTCTAGCAGTTTCGCTATCCATCATATCTTAAAAATAAAAATAAGTTGCTATTACTCTACTAAATTAAATGAGTTACTTTATAATTTTTAAACTACAATTAAAAAATGTTTTATGACATTGCAAATCAAAAAAATCTCTTCTTTCCTATTAATATTTTTTCTAAGTTTATTAACTGTAATAACAGTAGCAAGTTGCAGCAGCACGATCGCAGACGATTATCAAGCAAAAGCGAAAACAACTTTAACCTGGCGAGTGTTTTACAGTATAGATCCCCACGAAGCAGAAAAGGGTAGATATCAAGAATTTGAGTCTAATTCTCTAACTATTATTAACGGTCAAAGACCAAAATTAGCCTATAGCGGGCCCGACGACGAAGGTTTATGGTGGCCGGCCATACCTCCGAAACCGAGTTTAGACGAAATTGAAGCCGCAGCTAAAAATTACGAAAAATTCGATCGCCCTGAATTGTTGAGAACGGTCAAATATCGCGTCATCTTTACTCAAGACGGAGAAAGACTCAATCTACCGACTAATTATTCAGCTTACCGTCAAATCGTCAAAGCAAGCCGAGAAAACAAACGATTGCGATTTACTTTAGGGATTAATAACGGTTCGGTAGAAAAAGCCGCAGCGATCGATTAGAGAAGGCAGAAGGCAGAAGGCAAAAGGCAGAAGGCAGAAGGCAGAAGGCAGAAGGCAAAAGGTAAAAGGCAAAAGGCAGAAGATTCTGAATACTTTTAAATCATGCCAGAAGTTAGAAAAAGTTATTTAAAAAAGTTTAAATTAGCTGAAATTCGTGGTAAAACAGACTCTAGCTAGCTGCTAGGTTTAAAAAAATTTATGAGTATGGAATCGGCGATCGCTGAAGCGAGCATTAAACAAAATTTAGAACAATTTTTATTA
>JAAUYD010141280.1_pt1 | contig 10178 bp, 8 predicted proteins | sample 7278101 | NCBI WGS metagenome assembly JAAUYD01 (sample SAMN14350128, study PRJNA611818) | marine sediment metagenome | isolation source: surface marine sediment (0.6m) | place: French Polynesia: Moorea | collected 2018-08
AGCTTATGGACGAAAAAGAATTATCTTAAAATATGCCGAATTCGCAATTAAAACTCAAGCCAAAAACGAATACATTTCTATAAGATTTCGAGTCAACAAACTTGACAAAAATGACCAATAGAAGAATCGACTTAAAAAGGATGAATCTATGAAGCTTGCAATCAGCGGCAAAGGCGGTGTTGGCAAAACCACTTTTGCATCTCTGTTAATTAGAGCCTTTAATGAGACCGGTAAACGGGTGCTGGCCATTGATGCAGATCCTGATGCGAATCTGGCCGCCGGTCTGGGTATTAAGAATTCCGAGAATATCGTTCCGATTTCTGAAATGAAGGAGCTGGTATTGGAACGGACTGGCGCACAGCCGGGCAGTATTGGCGGATTTTTTAAACTCAATCCCAAAGTGGATGACCTGCCCGATGCGCTTTCTGCTAGATTTGAAAATATAAAGCTTATGCGTCTCGGGGGCGTCAAAAAGGGTGGGGCAGGGTGCATTTGCCCGGAAAGTACGCTGTTACGGGCCCTAGTCATGCACATCGTACTGGCCCGAAATGAAGTTGTGGTCATGGATATGGAAGCCGGTATCGAGCACCTTGGACGGGCCACCGCCAAAGCTGTCGATAGGTTAATCGTTGTCGTAGAACCTGGAAGGCGCAGCCTTGACACGGCCTCACATATTCGACAATTGGCCTCTGAAATCGGATTGAACAGCATCGGTGTTGTCGGCAATAAAATCCGCGGACCCAAAGATGAAGCGTTTCTTCGCACCCAACTTTCGGATTTTGAATTTATCGCGTTTCTGCCCTATGACGATGCCCTTATCGAAGCCGATCTTAACGGTGTATCGCCGTTTGATGTGAACTCGCCGTCAAGGAAACAGGTTGAGCAAATGATCGCATCTCTTTAAAATATGCCTCACCACAGAAAGCGTTATCCAAAACAGAAACGTCGATTTGGCAAACCTCGCAAGTCGCAACAGCTCAAGCCCGATGCAGATAGCGGTCTTCGAAAAGTCTTTGCCGCAATCGGTGTTCCACCAGATCGGCCGTTTGCCCCCGATTCTTTTCAAGCCAAGGCCGTCGCTGCGATCGGTCAATCAGACTGTCTGGTAACTGCTCCCACTGGGGCGGGGAAAACATGGATTGCCGAAACGGCAATCGCACGCATCCTGGAACAAGGTGGGCGCTGCTGGTATGCCTGCCCATTAAAGGCTTTAAGCAATTCCAAATATGCCGAGTTCTCCGCTATTTTCGAGGCCAGGAATGTGGGCATTCTCACCGGCGACCGCAAGGAAAACCCGAATGCCGCGATTATTATCGGTACCACGGAGATATTACGCAACCAGCTATATGATGCGATGTACCGGGGGAAATCCCTGTCCACTGATTTCGTAGTTTTGGATGAAGCCCATTTTCTTGGCGACGAAGATCGGGGTATGGTCTGGGAAGAAATCATGATCTATCTTCCGTCCCGAATTCCGCTACTCATGTTATCCGCCACCATCGGAAATGCCTGGCAAATCGCTGACTGGCTCTCGTCAATTCGTTCGAAAAGCTGTGAGGTTGTTGAAGAAACCGTTCGCCCGGTGCCATTATATCCACTCTTCCTTCATCCCTCCGGCACCTTGCTGCCCCTGGCCAGTCGGGCCAAGGCGGGTGAACGAGCGCGGCTCCATAAAAAAGTCAATCAGTTTGTCAAAAATAAACGATCTCGTTTATTGGGCGGTTATCGCAGCTTACCTCCTTTCGGTGAAATTTTACAGATATTGAAAAAATATGATCTTCTACCGGCAATTTTTTTTCTAAAATCCCGGGCGGATTGTGACCGAGCATTGGACTCGTGTCGGGGCAAACAGGTAATCGCGCTTCACCGCCGACAGGAACTGAGGCGAAAAATTGAAACCTATGTCGAACATACACCGCACATAGCAAGTCATCGTCATCGAGGGAATTTAGAAAACCTGGCTGTCGGCGCCCACCACAGCGGACAACTTCCTTCGTGGAAATTGGTACTGGAAAAACTAATGACCGAAGGTCTTCTTGATGCTGTATTTGCGACATCCACGGTTGCTGCTGGGGTTAATTTTCCTGCCAGAACAGTCGTCTTTTTTAATTCAGATCGTTTTAATGGCAAGCACTTCCTTCCACTGACGTCTACCGAATTTCATCAAATGACCGGGCGAGCCGGTCGCAGGGGTATGGATAAAATCGGATTTGCGCTGGTTGTGGCTGGCAGATTCATGGATGTACGATTAATGGCAAAACTTTTTTATATGCCGCCCTCCGACGTTCTCAGCCAGATAAAAATTAGTTTTTCAATGGTGCTGAACTTGTTGCTTTCTCACAACCCGGATCAGATCGAAGCGCTCTTGAAGAAATCATTCGCAAACTATTTAATTTCGCAATCAAAATCCAGAGAAAAAAGGGTGTATGATCACAAATATCTCTGGAAAAATTTTATGCACCATTTGAAGTTTTTAATAAGCACCGGATTTGTAAACACTGAATATGAATTGACCCGGGACGGACAATGGGCCAGCCAGCTGAGGGTGGATCAACCACTTTTAATTGCCGAGGGCTTTCGAAGCGGGGTGTTCCCTCAATCGGATCCAGATATGCTCGCGGCCGTCATTGCCTCTTTTGTCTATGATCGCGAATCCGATGATAGAAATTTTATAAAAATTGTTTCAAATTCATTAAGGGAAACGTTTGTAAAGGTGACCAGTGCATTAAAACCATTCGCTGTCCAGATGGCTAAAAACAAATTTGAGGTCCGATCATTACAGTTACGGCCAGCAGCAACGGTTCATGCCTGGGCCCAGGGAGAATCCTGGGAAAGAGTTATGAAAATCGCAGAAATGGAAGAGGGGGATCTGGCAATGTTGATTGTCAGAACGGCAGATAACCTGAGGCATATTCGGGGCCTGAAAGATATCTTTCCTGAAGCCGCTCAAGCAGCGTCTCTGGCCATCGCGAGAATTATGCGAGAGCCTGTGGTGGTGGAGCATTGAATCAGATTTCTAAGAAATTATTGGGGTTTTTAACTTGCAAGATGATCGCAAAAACCGCTGCTGCGGACGCCATAAATACTACTGAGCTTCCATAATTTTTCCAATTTTTTCGGATAATTGATTCAGATTAAACGGTTTCTGAATAAATCCGTTGCATCCCCGACGCAAAATTTTGGTGGCCTGACCGTCCACACTATATCCACTCGAAAGCAGCACCTTAATGTCTGGATTGATATCTCTAAGATGATCAAACGTTTCTCCGCCGCCCATACCTGGCATTATCATGTCCATGATGACCAGGTCTATTTTTTTTGAATTCTTTTTAAAGATTTCAAGAGCCTCCTGTCCGCTCAAAGCAGAGAGTACTGTGTAGCCTAATTCTTCCAATAATTCACATCCAACATCAAGGATCATCTTTTCATCATCAATCAACAGAATTGTGCCGTACTTTTTGGACCAATCCGTCGGAGCCGGGCTATCCATGACAGCTTCCTTTTCCGATGCTGGCAGGTGGATGGTAAAAGTGGTCCCCTTTTCTTTTTCGCTGCTGACTTCAATGTAGCCGCCGTGGCTTTTAATTATGCCGTAAACCGAGGCTAATCCCAAGCCGGTTCCTCGACCCATTTCCTTGGTTGTAAAGAATGGCTCGAATATCCTTTCCCGGGTTTCCTTGTCGATGCCCACCCCGGTATCGGAAACAGAGATTTCGACATATTTTCCAGGCTCTACTTTAAACGGTTTGATAATGCTGCTATCCAGCTCAACGTTACGAGTCTTAAGAAATAGATCACCGCCTTCGGGCATGGCCTGCCATGCGTTGACATAAAGGTTTAACATGGCCTGTTCAATTTGTCCGCTATCGACCTCGGCGGCCCAAATCTCATGATCAAAATTCGTGTGAATCTGTATCTCTTTTTTAGTACGTGCAAACAGAGAAGAAGATTTTTTAATGACTTCGTTGAGATCGGTTGTTTTGACAAGGTATTTGCCTCTGCGAGCAAAACCAAGCAGTTGATTGGTTAGTTCAGTACCATTTTGGACGAATTTATCGATATTTTTGATCTTTTCAAATACGGGGTGATCGGATTTTATTTTCAGTTGCATCAGGGTCGCATTTCCCTGAATCCCCATAAGGATATTATTGAAATCATGAGCGATGCCACCGGCCAATGTTCCAATGGATTCCATTTTTTGGGCTTGCTGAAGCTGGTGTTGTAGAAGGCGTTTTTCTTCTTCCGTCTCTTTTCGTTTGGTGACATCGCGCAGCATTCCCCTGAATCCTGCCGGTTTGCCATCTGCATCGGTCAGTAACGAAATAGAAAGCTCCAACGCTGCTTTAGTGCCGTCTTTGCGAATCACATCATACTCGGTGACGTCTTGGGCCTTTCCGGTCTGTTTGATCTGCTCGATTACGCGTGATACTTTTTCTTCCGTCTCAACCGTGGTATATTCACGGGTATTCATGCCGATCAATTCTTTTGGGGAATAACCAAGGATCGCACAAAACGGGCTGTTGGAGAAAATAAGATTACCTTCCAAATCCGTTTCGAAATACCCTTCCTCGATACTCTCCAGGATGGTGCGATATTTTTCAGAGCTTTCTTTCAGCGCTTTATCTGCTTCGCGCCGCTTGTTGTAAGTGTAGTGGACATGGGATCCAAAAATTGCAAAAATGCACAAAACTAGAATCCGCGTCCAAATTTGAAAAAGGTCGGGACCGAGAAGTATCTGAAAAATATTGGCTTCCGGCTCCAGAAAAAAATACATAAAGGATTCACAAATCCAATAGAAGGCGGCCAATCCAATTCCACTTACGAGTATAGATTCTGTAGCGTTGTTTATCGGTTTGTTTTTCATCCGGTTTACCTGTTTGTAACTACTAAATAATATTAAAAAATTATATTAGTGTCAAATTAAAAAGAGTGGTCATCGTAATGGTCTACAAAGAATCCCGGCAACGTTGCGTTCTCCGCAAATTTTCGGTATTACTATAAATATTTGACTCCAGAAACTGATTCATGGAATCTCAATACTGAATTGCTGGCATCTGTTTCGTAAAGTCATCCGGCTTCATTCTTCCTCGATGATGTTTAAATCCATTTTGCTGGTGAAAAGTTAGGCTGTGAAAACTTATAAAAATTCCGAATCACGCTTTTTCGACGGTCCCAAAAATGAATTCCTCCTGCTTGCCTTACTTACCATTGTTGTCATTCTGATATATGCCGATACTCTAACCGCACCTTTTATTTTGGACGATATTGGCAATATCCTGACCAATCCCCACATCCGAATTCCTTCTCTCAGTTGGGAAAATATCTTGCGAGCCGGTTTTGACAGCCCCGAATCGAGCCGTCCGGTCGCCAACCTAAGTTTTGCCCTCAACTATTACTTTACCGGCTTCAATCTGGTAGGTTTTCATTTGGTCAACCTTCTGATTCATATTTTAACCGGAATTTTATTGTACTATTTAATCAAAGCAACACTGGACACACCGATGTTGCAATCCGGATACGAACGAAGCGGATGGGCCGCTTTTTTTACCGCTTTCATTTGGCTGGTTCATCCCCTTCAGACACAGTCGGTGGTATACGTCGTGCAGCGCATGAACAGTCTGGCTGCCATGTTCTACCTACTATCGATGCTGTTCTATGTAAGGTTTCGTCTGAACAGGGGGGGGCATGGAAACAGGTGGATGATTTGCGGTTGTGTCGTTTCCGGTCTGCTGGCAATTGGCTCGAAGCAGATCAGCGCCACTTTACCCATATTTATCCTTTTGTACGAGTGGTTTTTTTTTCAAAAATTAAAATTTAAATGGAGCCGCCATCACATCTTTTTTCTATCAGTCCTTGTATTATTGGTAATTTTGATTTCGTTTATTTATTTGGGTCAAAACCCGGTTGATAGAATCATTGCCGCCTACTCGTACCGTGATTTCACGTTAGCCCAGCGCATATTGACCCAGTTTCGTGTCGTTGTTTTCTATATTGGTTTGCTGTTGTGGCCCAAACCGTCTCGTTTGAATCTCGATCACGATTTCACGCTATCCTATTCTTTGATGAATCCGGCCACAACCCTAATATCGGTGATGATTATCATCACTATGGGTGGATTGGCGATACTGATCGCTAAAAAGAACCCTCTTGTTTCTTTTGGAATATTTTGGTTTTTCGGTAATCTGGTTATCGAATCGTCCGTCATCGGGTTGGAGCTCGTCTTCGAACATCGCAATTATTTGCCGTCCATGTTTTTAATCCTGGCCATGGTATCCCTGGTGTTGCGCTATGTAAAACCTGCCTGGCTGGCGGCAATATTATTGTGTTTGATTGCCGCGCTGTTTATTGTATGGACGTTTGAAAGGAATAAAGTCTGGAGCGATGAATTATCACTTTATCGGGATTGTGCAGAAAAGTCCCCTGCAAAGGCGCGACCACACAATAATTTGGGCTCCATCCTTTTGCGGCGCAACCGTCTGCCGGAAGCTATCGAGCAATTCAGACGGGCTTTGAACCTCAAGCAAGACTATGCAGACGCGCACTACAATCTTGGAAATGCATTGGTGAAGCAAGGAAATTTAACTGAAGGGATTTACCACTATTCGGAAACATTACGCCTGCGGCCGCGCAACGTCAAAGCCCTCAATAACATGGCAGCAACCCTGGTGCTAGAAAAGCGGTATGATGATGCGATCGTTTATTTAAAAAAAGCGTTGGATATTAATCCAAAGGACCCGGATTTACATAACAATATCGCTATACTCTTCAAGAGGCGAGGGGATCTGACCGAAGCCCGGCACCATTTTATTAAAACCTTGGAAATCAGCCCGAACAGGGAATCGGCTCGTCTGAGCCTGTCGGAAATAGAAAGACAGTTGCAGAAAGCCAGGGATATCGAAGAGATTAAGGACTCGCGAAAAAATAGAAAATAGCAAATTAAAAAAGGGTTTACGCTCAACTTGCGCCAACCCTTGATTTTTATGGTGCCGGAGGCGAGAATCGAACTCGCACGGACGCAAGGTCCGGAGGATTTTGAGTCCTCTGCGTCTACCTATTTCACCACTCCGGCTTTGATCCGTCTATATAGGCAAAAATAAAATCCTTGTCAATAAGATTGCTCGACTAACTTTAGATAAGGCTCAAAATTTCGTTTGCGGAAATTTCACCTTCCCTTAAAACTTTAGGTTTGGCACCGGTCACATCCACCACCGTTGAACCTGTGCCGCCTCTTAAGGTTCCCGCATTCAGAATCGCATCCAATTGCCGAATCAATTGCGGTTCTATATCACCAATACGGTGGCATCCGGGATTGCCCGATATATTGGCGCTGGTACCGGTAAGCGCGGTTCCCAGAGATTCACACAGTGCTGCGGCCACCGGATGACCAGTCAAACGAATGCCGATCTTACCGGTTCCAGCTGTAAGGTTTTGTGGTACGATGTCCGCTGCCTCGAAAACAAGCGTTACCCGCCCCGGCCAAAACTCGTCCATGATGCGAGAGGCTGCGGAGGATACATTCGACACCAATAACTCTAATTGGGTGCGACAACCGATCAACATCAAGATCGGTTTTTGCAAAGATCGCTGTTTTAGTTGAAATATCCGTTGGACAGCGTCTGCGTTGAAGGCATCTGCGCCGAGCCCATATAAACAGCGAGTGGGAAAGGCGATAATTCCTCCTTGTTTAACCACAGTGGCGGCCAGCTGAATTACATTGTCTTCAGGGTGGTCGCGATTGATTTTATATATTTTCAATCTTTTTCGCTTTTTTCTCTACTTGGTGGGCCATTTCCAGTTTGAACTTATCGAGTTTTCCGGTAAGTATTGAATCTGAGGTTGCAATGATCTGGGCGGCTAAAATGCCGGCATTGCGCGCGCCAGGTTTGCCAATCGCCATCGTTGCCACCGGAATCCCAGGCGGCATCTGGACAGTTGCCAGAAGGGCATCCAAGCCCTGAAGGCAAGAAGAGTCAATTGGAACGCCGATTACCGGCAATGGTGTGTGAGCTGCCAACACACCGGCCAGATGAGCAGCGTGACCCGCTCCGGCAATGATAACTTTTAATCCTCGTTTCAAAGCGGTGGCGGCAAAATCGCCGGCCCGTTGCGGGCTTCTATGGGCAGAAGCAACTGTCATTTCATAGGGAATTTGAAATTTTTTTAAAATTTTTGCGGTCTCCTGCATGATGTCGAGATCGGAATCGCTGCCCATCACAATACCCACCTTCACAGACTTCGCTGATGTTTTAGAACTTTTAGTTTTGGTTGGCAATGCTACCCCCCTTCTTGAATTTTGGATTTTAGTGTTTGATTCTAAGAAAATAAATTTAGGTGAATGTTAATCGCCTCACTAAGTCTAATGTTAATCCTGATGTGCCTCCAGGCCTTGTTCGATCAGTCTGTCCATCAGGCGGCTGAAACTTATACCACCTACCTGGGCAGCCTGGGGCAGCAGACTTGTGGCAGTCATTCCAGGAATTGTATTGGTTTCCAGTACATATATCTCCTGATCTTTAAGAATCATGTCGGTTCTGCTGTAGCCCAGACAGTATAGTGCCTTGTGGGCAATTTTGGCGTAGGACTGGGCCTGTTGCGTCAGTTGCTCATTGATACGGGCCGGGCATATTTCTTCAGTGACACCGGGAGTATATTTGGCCTCATAATCGAAAAATTCCCGGGTTTTGTCAGGAATAATTTCAATTATAGGCAATGCTTCTAATTCTTTGTTTCCGATGACCCCACCGGTTAGCTCAGTGCCGGCGATATAGGTTTCAATCATCACGGCGCTATCGTATACAGAGGCTTTATCAATGGCGGCCTGCAGATCGCTTTCAGATCTGACAATGGACATTCCCACACTCGATCCGCCCGTAACGGGTTTAACCACTAAGGGAAGGCCGATTTGCTTCACGCAGGCATCAACGTCAAGGTTGTCGTCGCGGGCCCAAATAATATAGGGTGGTATCGGCAGACCGGCTTTTTCATAGAGCTGCTTAGTGACTGCTTTGTTCATGGCGATCGAACTACCCAGGACTCCTGAACCCTGATAGGGAATATTGAGCAGATCAAGCAGTCCTTGAACGGTACCGTCTTCACCGTAGGGTCCGTGAAGAATAATCAAGGCCACATCTATCTTTGAGGCATCGGCGACCAATTTTTCCAGATCAGTCTTAGGGTCATATCGCAGAATATGGTATTTATCTTTGTCCAGGGCCTCAAAAACCTGATCCCCGCTTTGCAGCGAAACTTCGCGTTCGGAAGAAATACCTCCGGATAGAAGAGCGACATTAGTTTTTTTCATGGTGGACCATCCTTTTTTGTATGTTTGCTAAAAGTTGAGCCAGCCGATAAAATAGCAACGTTTGCAGTGATTATTGCAGGGAAATAATGCTTCAAGGGCCTATTCCGGAATTTCCGCCTAATTTTTCGGTAGGATGGACAAAGATTCTATTCAGAAATTTTTTCAATCTCAAAGGTGAAGATTACGATTTTTTCGAGATTTCCATCCGCTCTGCCAGTTTATGAGTATATTTCTGAGGGATATCAAGATCGATGGGTCTGTTTGTCATGCTGTTAAGTTTTAGAATGAGAAAGTTTAATTTTTTTAGGATTTGATATTTTTCGGCGGTATTTTGCATGCCCTTCAGAAGATCTTCAGTCCGTTGTATTTCTTTTTTTATTTCGATTTCTGGGGGAAGGCAATCTGCATTTTTTAATATCTTATACGCCAGTCGCAGGTCTCCAGCCACATGATCGTCATTTTCGAAAATGAGGGGCTTGCCGGCACCCTCTAGGTTTTTAAATTCCCCCTTTTGTTGGGCCTGGCGAATCCGCTCTTCAATAATTTTTTCAAATCCCTGAAACATTTTAACCAGATCATGGGGTGTGGGTTGGAAGAAAATGAATGAAATTGTGTTTTAATTCTCTACTTTATCAAGGATAACATACCATACATCCGGACGATTTGAAATTATAAATTTGCTAAGATAAAACAATTTATTGGACAGAAATCTGCTCAAGTTTAAGGCCGCTTTTTACAAGTTATCGATTGACCGGGACAGAAATTCTTTGGTAAGGAAATGTGCCATAGCCAAGTAAAGAATTTGACATCATAAATATTGCCTGAAAGCCATGGGAACAAAACCTCCGATGGCCCGATTATGAATGCTAGGTGGAAT
>JAAUYD010192994.1_pt1 | contig 10177 bp, 11 predicted proteins | sample 7278101 | NCBI WGS metagenome assembly JAAUYD01 (sample SAMN14350128, study PRJNA611818) | marine sediment metagenome | isolation source: surface marine sediment (0.6m) | place: French Polynesia: Moorea | collected 2018-08
ATTGGTATTCTGGTCGGGACAGCAGGATTTGAACCTGCGACCCCAGCGTCCCGAACGCTGTGCTCTACCAGACTGAGCCATGTCCCGATGGGTGGTCCTTGTATGTCAAGGCATACCAAAAGTCAATAGATGCGGATGCGTTTTCCGTTCCATTTTCTAGCGGGCAAACGGATTCTCCAAGACGATGGTTTCTTCTCTTCCCGGTCCCACGGAAACGATGTGGATCGGCACGCCAGTCAAGGCCTCGATCCTTTCCAGGTACTGTCTGGCGAGTTCGGGCAACGCCTCGTATCGACGAATAGCGCGAATGTCCGTACGCCAGCCTGGAAGGCTTTCGTAAACCGGTTTGCATGCGGCCAGATGGCTGAGGTTGGCCGGCACGTCGGTGATGTGTTGGCCGTCCAGCTCATAAGCGGTGCAGATGTTGATTTCGTCCAACTCGCTGAGCACATCCAGTTTGGTGATGGCCATACCGGTAAGGCCGTTGAGTCGCACGGCGTTGTTCAAGATGACCGTGTCCAGCCAGCCGCAGCGGCGCCGGCGGCCCGTGGTGGCTCCGAATTCCGCTCCGGTCCGCTGAATGTGGTCGCCGATGTCATCGAACAGCTCCGCCGGAAACGGACCGGCGCCCACGCGTGTAGTATAGGCCTTGACAATGCCGATCACCCCGTTGATGTCCTTGGGGCCGACGCCACTGCCGCAACAGGCGTTGCCTGAAGCGGTGTTGGAAGAGGTGACAAAGGGGTAGGTGCCGTGATCGATATCCAGGTGCGTGCCCTGGGCGCCTTCAAACAGGATCTGCTTGCCGGCCTTCCCGGCCTTGTGCAGGGCCATCGAAATGTTGGCCACGTGGGGCCGCAATCGGTCTGCATAATCGCTATACTGGTTGCGAATCGCCTCCAGATCGACCGTATCGGTTTTCAGGAAGTGCTGCAGGTAGAAATTCTTTTCAGGCACGATGGCTTCCAAACGCTCGGCAAAGGACTGGGGATCGATCAGGTCCGCGAATCGCACCCCTCGCCGGGTGGCCTTATCCTCATAAGTGGGGCCGATGCCGCGACCGGTGGTACCGATTTTCTTGTCGCCCTTCATCTTTTCCCGGCCGTGGTCGATAAGCTTGTGGTAGGGCATGATCACATGGGCCCGATCGCTGATCATCAGCATATCTGGACCAACGGCAATCCCATTGGATTCAAGATAGTCGATCTCTCCGATGAGGACTTCCGGGTCCACCACGACACCGTTGCCGATGACGCAGGTTTTTTGCTGCAGGATTCCAGATGGGATCAAGTGACTGATGAATTGTTCGCCATCCACCACCATGGTGTGGCCGGCATTATTGCCGCCCTGGAAACGGACCACCACATCCGCATCCGCTGCCAACAGATCCACGATCTTTCCCTTACCTTCATCGCCCCATTGGGTGCCAACAATTGCGATATTTGCCACTAGCTGCTCCTTACATCATAATATATGACCCGGAATATACGCGTATTCTACTTTCCCCGTTGGTTCAATTTCATTTGCGCCGGTCACGAAAGAAGGCCTGAATCACCTCCCGGCAGCGTGATTCACAAATCCCTTTGACGATATCGACCTGATGATTGAGCCGGGAATCCTGCCCGATCTGGTACAGGCTTCCGGCGGCGCCCCATTTGGGGTCGGCGGCGCCATAAACGAGTGTGTTGACTCGGGCGTGGATAATGGCTCCCATGCACATGGCACAAGGTTCAACCGTAACATAGAGTATGGTGCTTAACAAACGATAATTTTGCCTCCGCCGGGAGGCGCTGCGCAATACGTTGATCTCAGCATGGGCCGAGGGATCGCAGCTGCTGATGGTGCGATTGTGATCGCGGGCAAGCACTTGATCGTCGGGGCCAGTGATGACGGCACCCACCGGCACTTCACCGATCTTTTCGGCGGCCAGCGCCTGGTCGATGGCCATCTGCATGAATACCTCGTGGCGACTGTTCATGGCGACTCAGTTTAGTCGGTTTAGTGATTAGTTCAATATAAAAGTTAAGATCCGCTCCGGCGCCCAACAGTTCAATCAGGGAATAGTACCAAAAATGGCAATTGAGGCTGCTTCAATGTGTCTATTGCATTAACGGTCAGATAGACTACACTTGAAAGAAGTCATTGACATGCCGCTTCGTTTGGCTTAAGTAGCTGTCCATCTTTGAGCGCCCGTAGCTCAGCTGGATAGAGTGCCGGACTACGAATCCGTAGGTCGCAGGTTCGAATCCTGCCGGGCGCGCCAGAAATATCAAGGGATTTTGAATCCTTGAAAGCCTCCAAGACAAGATCTTGGGGGCTTTTTGATTTTGGGGGTCAACATAGGGTCAACTTTAATGGCTGTACGCTTGATTTCCCCATATGAAACTGGGTTAAGGAGACACATGTTATAAAAATTTTGAAACCCCATTGGTCTTCGATCCAAATGGTGTCCGAATAATCGTATTTATTAGTCTGAGGTGGCAATCGGCTTTTGGCTAAGGTGGGTAATTGTGTGTTGATCATAGATTGACAGAAAAAAAAGTCAATGGTATTGTTAAGAACCTAATTTCATTAGTCTTATTCACATTGATATTTAAAGCTTTGCAAATTCATTCAAGCATCGGATGTCATGCAAGCTTATCTCGACGCTGAGCATTTTCTAAGTGAGAAAAGGGCATGGAAATCATATAAATGTCGTTATACGGTCAATAGAAAAGTAAAACAACAAAATCGTGGATACACAAAATCTCATTATACCTCCTCAAAATGTGCGAAAAATTTTATACGCAATCCGTTATGCATACTAAGGCTTTTTAATAATTAGAAGTGCACAAATATGATTACCTTTATCGGAATTGTTGTAATTGTAATTGGCTTACTTGTTTATATAGGTCAAAGCCTCAGCTTTATAGCTCCACAACTCGCCACTAAGATTGGTTTGAATGACCCAATAGAGGAAATGGATCAATCGCTGTATATTATCGAAACAAAAGCGAATGGCCTTAGTGATATGCTTCTCACCTGGACATTTCCATTATCAGGCCTTCTAATGATTCTCGATCACTATACATGGCCGTATTTTGCATTAGTAGGAAGTGGCATTTACATATATTTCGCATTACTAACGATCTTTAGCCGGTTATTTTTAAAAAAGCGGGGTATAAAAGTAGGCAGCCCTTCTTCTGAAAAAGCCGCTTACGTATTTAGTGTAATCTGGATTTTATCTTCGATAACGATGATTGTTTTAGCAACTCAGAAATTAGCTGATTAGAATGAAACAAAAAAACGCTTAACGAGGCGCTCAAGTCGCGACCTCCTTTACGGTCGGCCGGATAGCTTGGCGTTTAGGGTTAGATGATTTAGAGTCGAGTCGTAAATATAAAAATGAGGTTGCTACAAATGAATCGACAAGTCGATATCGAAATAATAGGAGCGTTTGATCCGGATTTGCACTACCATTTATCAACTAATGAAGCTCTTGTTCATGCCGCCAAAGCTTTATCAGCTTTTGAACCTGCTTGAGGTAAACATATGATAATCAAAAAAACATTTAAGAACATGCTGATGCACGGAATTGTCCTACCACTGATGAACCAAGCAAATGCGATTGAAGCAACCATGTTGAGGGATAACGACAACATAAGATATATTGGCGCCTCTCCTGAAAGGTTCGAAGTATTAGATGAATTGACAAACCTCAAAAGCGATAAAGCACAGTTGGCAGGATTCCCCAGAACAATACCCCTTATTATATCCAGCGTTAATGATATTAAAAAATCGTTAAAAACAATCACTAAAGGACTTGATTCACCGAAGACAGAAATTTCCCCTGAAGAACTTTTAGAAATAGAAAAATATTGCCAAAATCAAGGTATTGATGCAATCGGTTATACAAAAGTCCCAAGGAAATATATATTTCAGCGCAAGGCCATCCGTTACGAAAATGCAATCGTCCTGGCAATGAAAATGAACAAAAAAAAGCTGGAATTGGCTCCCTCCAAAGAGACAGGCGTCATGGTTCACAAAACCTATAATAAACTCGGAAAAGTATCATTAAGGATTGCCAAAAGATTTAAAGATAAAGGGTTTGGCGTTCATGCCGGTCACGCCCTGATGGGACAGGTTCTCTATCCGGCCTTGGCTGTAAAAGCAGGCATGGGTTGGTATGGAAAACATGGCATGCTTATAACCCCTGAGCATGGGCCTATAGTCCGGTTAACAGCCATTTACACCTCAATATCAAACCTTCCCTTTTCAAAAAAAAATTATCACGCTTGGATCGAAGAATTCTGCAAAAATTGTAAGTTGTGTGTAAATAAATGTCCTCCAAAAGCGATATTAAAAAAATCTGAAGTCGATACAAATGGGCTGATTAAAGCCATAGACACAGAAAGATGTTTCCTTGAATTTGCAGAAAACCAAGGATGCAGTATATGCCTAAAAAAATGTCTGTTCAATCAGAAGGGATATAAAAAATTGTATCAGATTTACTTGAAAAAATCAGGCACCAGAGGCACCTAGCCACCTGCTTTACGCGGATTGTGACTACGCTGGCGCTTCACCACAACCGGTAAGCATGGCTGTTATAACGGTCAAAATGACATGATTTAAAGTATATGCTGATATGGTGCAAAAAGTGGCGGATAATGTAGTTTTGATAGGATTTATGGGTGTCGGAAAAGGGCGTACGGCAAGGGAACTTGCCAAACGGACAGGCTATTTTGCAGTAGATACCGACGATATGATCGAGTCCATGGTCAAAAAAAAGATCAGAAAAATTTTTTCCGAAAAAGGTGAATCCCATTTCCGGGCACTGGAGCAGCGCGCTGCAGACTGGCTAGAAAAAAACGTTACGGGAACAATTGTTTCTACAGGTGGTGGTTTTTTCATGGTGAACAATATCCAAAGACTCGGTAGTGTCATCTACCTGCACGCCAGCGTTGAAAACATTATCTCAACCATACATAAACATCCCAAGGCAGAGAAAAAAATAAAAAAACGGCCGTTGCTCCAAGACCTGGATGCTGCAAAAGCCCTGTATGATAAACGCTTGCCGCTGTATCGGCAGGCCGCCCATCATGAAGTCGTGGTTGAGGGAAAATAGATCGTTGGGGTCGCCGATGAAATCATTCGGATTACCGGGCTGTAAATAGTTCCTGGGATCCAAGTTGAGCGTTTCCCATTTTGGTATCGTTTGAATACGGATATAATTCGTGTCAGTGACGCGCTTTTCAGCCACCAAAATGGAAAACCCTTCGGGATTGCCGATCTTACCCCATCTACGGCGACAGATGCCTTCCCGCCTAAGCGACCATAGCGAAAGCCCAAGGACTGATCCTTCCCCAACACTCGACCGCTTTGGGAAGCAGCCTAAAGGATGACAAGGAGTATGATCAGGTTGGGTTCCATACGGGCGGGATGCAGCGCGCATACGTGAGATCTGGCGTCTTTGATTTCGACCACACCCCATTCTTTGCAGATGCCTGGGTCGTCAGCCCAACATATTTCAACACTGCCTTGAAATATCACATCGCGGACCACAGACCATTGTGGGTTGAGTTCGCCCTCTGAGGTGCTTAAAACAAACCCTGCCGGAATGTTCCAAAAACAACTCGGGTTTCAATGGTTCAACGGAATGGCTTATCGCTGCACAGTCGATAGCCAGCCGGATTGCCGATGTCCAGCACATCGGTCGATAGATCGACACCATGGGTGAAACGACCTTTTTCAGCCAGGTGGCGCCTGACATCACGATCTTTGATCTCGTTGGACGGGTTGTATCGCAACAGGCATCGGCAAGCGTCGAGAAAGGGTGCTGTGGCGATATATATCCCGGTCGGCCTCAGGCCAAAGGGAAAGGTTGCCGGTGTGTCCTGGGGCAGCAGGCGATAGATATTCCGACCCAGCGGTTCGAGACCGCATGGCGGCGCCTGGGCATGGGTGAGCATGGCGGTCAATAGCACCAGGTCCGTGTCAATGGATCGTTGACATCGAATCAATTGCCTTAGCGTGCCTGGCTTGCGCGCAATCATATTGTCCGGATAATAGACGACAAATGGGTCTTGACCCAACCGGTCGGCAGCAGTCAGGACGGCGCCGGCTTCGCCGGTAGGAAGCGGCTGATGAAAGATTTCAAGCTTGATCTGCCTTCGCATCGCGGGCCAGTCCGGATCGGCGGCCAGCGCATCGAGAATATCTGCTTTGCCGTCGCGGATAACCAGTCCAATCCACGCGATACCTGCGTCAACCGCCTCTCGAATGGCGTACATCAGCGCAGGGCGCCCCTTGACCGGGATGATCTCCTTGCTGCCCCCATGGGTCAATGCCTGCATCCGGGTGCCATGGCCGGCCGCCGGAATGATCATCCGCTTTACGGTCTGCATGCTGATCTCTTTCGAATTGAAGGGCAGTTCAAGCGCTCCGGCCTATGGTTTATGCCCCGTGACGGCGCGAATAGGCGGATGGGGCAGGGGAGCGCCACCCGGCCAGAACTTTCGGATCGGGCCGATAGATCTCTATCCTGAGCGGGTAACAGGCGGCGCTATCACTGGAGTGTTCGGCGCCACAATCACCGCCGGGACAGGTTGACAGTGCCCCCAGCAATTCAATTTCGGCAAAACACTCGAGGTAGTCGCCGGGCCTCACTGGGCTGGCCTTCATAAAATACTGATGGGTGTCATGGGTGAACCCGGTGCACATGAAGACATTCAGCACATCGTGCACATGCGCCTCGGCCTGGAGCAGGGGCAGCCCGGTTTGGGCGGCCAGTGCGCGGGTCAGGTTGGAATGGCAGCAATAGTGGTAGTCCTGACCGCTGAGCAGCCTGCCGGTGTAGGGATCACAGCGGGTGCCGATCACGTCATGCACGCTGCCGCCGTCGGCATCGAACCCATACCAGTCCAAGGTGTCATGGGTGATCGTAGCCATGGGCCGCATGTGCGGAAACCCGCTCCACAGACGATCCCCGGTGCTCAGGTGCGTGCCGTGCAGGGCTCGGGTTTTGCCGCTGTAGAAACGCTCTGAGAGGTCGTTGGCCGTCCATAGGTTCAGGTCGCCGACCTGAGGGCCGTCCACACTGACAATACGAAAAAAATGGCCAGGCGGCACCCGAAAGGTCGATGCATCCCGGGGCGGTACGGTAATCGTGGCCTGTAATTGCATGGTCTGCCGTGCGGCTGCATACATGTTCATGTCTGGCGAGGGCAGGGTGTCGGTCGGATAGCAGATCACAGGCCTGGCCGCCTTGCGGGCCTTGGCATCTGCGGGCGCCTGGGTGTGGGAGGTGGGCTTCATTGCTGACCTTTCCGGCAATCGGTTTGACAGGCAACGCGAAATCCGGCGTCACCATGGTCGGGTTAGGGTTGTCAGATGCGTCGGACTGCTTCAACTATCATTGGCATAACTTTCAATCAAGCGTGTTTCCGTTCGTGCGGTCATGGTGATCACGCCGCTGCCGGATGACGTCCTGATGGCGTTACAGACAGAACAGTGGACAAAACCAAACGGTCTGCTATGATCTCTCAGTTGCCGGCACCATTGGGACTGCGTGGCGCAGATCCGCAACCGAGGGCAGGCATCAGTGTCTAGAACCGCTGAAAAGAAACATCTATCGATGAACAACTCACAACGATCCTCGACATCCATAATCCAGGTTACTGCCGCGATCATCGCCAACCAGGGCAGCGTTCTGATCGCCCAGCGTCATGGCCGTGACCGGCTGTCGGGAAAATGGGAGTTTCCGGGCGGCAAGGTCGAAGCCGGCGAATCGCCGGAGCAGTGCCTGAAGCGGGAATTGCGGGAAGAGTTTGACATGGATGCCGACATCGGTCCTGCGTTGGGGGTCACGACGCATCATTACGATCATATCTCGATAGAACTGATGGCCTACCGCGCATTCTGGGACGGCAAACCGTTTCAACTGCATGCGCACCAGGCCTGTCGATGGGTCAAACCGCACCAATTGGAGGTCTATCCGTTCACCCCCGCGGATCTGCCCTTTGTGAGGCGTTTGGTGCGCGGCGACATTGCCCTGGCTTGATGAGCCTGACAGCGGATACCGGATCACCTGTGACGATGCCGACGAATAGCATGCTGCCTGGCGATGGAAGGGCGATATCGGCTGACTGGAGGAACAAACCGGTGACGCCCACGCGTTGTATACCTCAATGGGATAGTTGAATGACGTCAACGATGACTGCCTACCGCGTTGGATGGCTTGTCGACGGCAGTGGCCGGGCCGCTGTTGACAACCGAATGATCACCGTCACTGACGGTCGTATTCAGCACGTGTTGCCGGCGAACGATCCGTTGCCGCCGGATACTGTCGTGATTGATTATTCGGACTGCACCGTTTTTCCGGCGCTGATCGACAGCCACGTTCATCTGGTGATGTCCGGCACGACCCAAGCCGCCGCGCGCCAGAATCAGCTGGAAAGCGGCTACGCGGATCGGTTGGAGACGATCAGGACCCATCTGGAGCAGCATCTTAAATGCGGTGTTCTGGCTGTGCGCGATGGTGGTGATCATAATGGCGATATCCTGAGATTCAAAGCCGATCCGGCCAATCGCCCCTTATCGCCGGTCACCATCGCGGCACCGGGTCGCGCACGCCGTGCCGCCGGCCGCTACGGCAAGCTGATCGGAATCGCGGTGGAAACCGGCATCTCGCTTGCCGACAGCGCCTTCGGACAACCATCCCACCGGGACCACCTGAAAGTTGTCAACTCAGGACTCAACAGTCTCACCCAATTCGGTGTGGAATCACCGCCCCAGTTCGATGAAGCGGAGCTGAAACGTGCGGTCGCCGCCGCCCGGGAGCGTGGCCTGCCAACCATGGTCCATGCCAATGGACACCTGCCCGTCAAAATCGCCGTGACGGCCGGTTGTGACAGCATTGAGCACGGTTTTTTCATGGGGACAGAGAACATGCGACGCATGGCCGATCGGGGGGTGGTTTGGGTGCCGACTGCCGTAACCATGAAAGCCTACAGCGATTATCTCAAAATTCAGGGTCACCGCACGGATCCCTCTTTTGCCGACGTGTCGCGCAGGAATTTGGAGCACCAGCTCGAGCAGATCGGCATTGCCCGTCAGATCGGTGTCACGCTGGCGTTGGGGACCGATGCCGGCAGCCCGGGCGTGCATCACGGCTTGTCCGTAAAAACCGAGCTCGAATTGTTCATCGCTGCCGGATACCGTGTGGAGGAGGCGATTCGATGCGCCACCTGCAATGGCGCCAGACTCATGAAGTTGAACGACCGGGGTGAAATCGCTCCGGGCAAGCGGGCCGATTTTTTGGCCGTACGGGCCTCCGTGGAGCAGCTGCCGGCACACTTGCACCAGCTCGCCTATCGGGTGGTCGCGGGCCGGGCCGTCGACCACCCGGATGAATGCAGACCGCAATGAATGTCCGTCGCGATTGACACCTCAAACGATCGGCTGGTCGCCGGATTTTTTTTTGCGGGAGCGCACCTTTTGCAGCAGTCGCTTGACCGGATCGGCCACCCGGATAAATGGCGATTCGCGATGACGAAATATCTCCTCGAGAGAGAGGTGGGGGTCTCTGGCCGGGCTTCGCAGATAACGGCGCAGGGCCACCAGCCGGTTCTTGATCTCTTTTTCGGCCCTGGTTCTCAGAATCTCCTTTTTCTTCAGTATCTCTTCCTTGATGGCCTCATCGGAGCGCCGTCCTTGGTGTTTTTCCAATTTGTAGAGGATACGGATGGAAATGAGTTCCTGCAGCAGTTGCTCGTATTCCTGGTCCAGACAGATCACTTCCGGGACCAGATCGCCGAAATGGGTCACCCCCAGAATATCCTTGTCCTGGGTCCAGTAATTGACCAGAAACTCTTTCTCCAGATCGATATAATTTTTTAGCGGCATGTACATGCGCCGCAGGTACATAAGCACTTTTTCGGTCTTTTTGCGCTGTCCGCCGATGATCACCGAACCGCCCACCTCCCCGCGTTTGACCCCTTTGGTCCAGGGTGCACCGGTGATGCCGAAGTCATTGTACACCGGTATGTGCATCAGTGCCGACAAGGTGTTCATGGCCAGGGCGTAGCCGGCCGATGGGCCGCCAACACTGTAGGAGGCCGACAGGAGCTGATGGTGAATGGTGTATTTATCCAAAAATTCGCCCAGCACCCGGGCTGCACTGACTTTGGGGTCCATGTCC
>JAAUYD010050163.1_pt1 | contig 10176 bp, 10 predicted proteins | sample 7278101 | NCBI WGS metagenome assembly JAAUYD01 (sample SAMN14350128, study PRJNA611818) | marine sediment metagenome | isolation source: surface marine sediment (0.6m) | place: French Polynesia: Moorea | collected 2018-08
GATAAGCCCAATAACAAAGACAACAGGGGCGAGAATGAGCGGTTCACGCAGGGGTTTGTTTCACCAGGTGATCGACGCGATCTTTCGGGATATCCCGGGAGAGTTGGACCGGTTGTTCCGGGAGTCGGAGTTCGCGAGCAACCGCCTCTTTAACCAGCCGCGCGTCGTGAAGTCGCTCGGCAACGTTCCTCGAACAGCGCGTCGCTTTCACTCCTCCGCCGTCCTCGGTGTCGCCACGCTGATGCTGCTCTTCTTCGGGCCGACCTTCGACAGTCTATGCACGGCGCTTGGCCGCACAACCGTTCTGGTCATCCTGGCACTTGCCGCCGTACTCCTGCTTTTCGGCGTTATTACGAGACTTCCGCGTCTGATTCGCTGGTGGTTGAGTTTTCCCGATGAGGCCGGCATAGACGCGGCACTCTGGCTCCGACGATTCGTTGTCAGGGCAATGCTCATCTTGGGGTCAATGGTCCCGCTTGGGCTGCTGTTGATCGCAGGCTTTGCCGCCTGGGACACACTGACGCTCTACGACAACAGTCTTTGCGCCTCGGCCGCCGCCAGTCGACTGCCGTCGATCGTGCAGTTCGTTGCGTTTGCGTCGATTTCTTTGTTCTTTGTACTTTCGTTTCGGATCGGCATGCCGCTCCATCGCTCCCATCTGGTTCTCGTAACCGGACTGGTAACCATCGCTGGGGCGAGCCAGGCATTGACGGTCTTCCTGCTGGCAGACGGCGCCGAGCGCGAAGCCCTGAACACGCCGTACCTGCATATCTTTACTTTCGGCGTATTGGTCCTTTTTCTGCTCGCTTTCGTCGCCCGCTACTTCGCAATCTATCTGTTCCGTCCCGTGCATCGAGACAGCAATCGTAAAGCGCTGCGGCAGGCCGTGACGGACACGGAGTTGTTTCAGTTCCGGAAGGCCGACGTACCCAGCGATACGCATATCGTCGACGCCTTCTTTCGAGGCCTGTACGGAAACCTCGGACTCACGTTTCTTCCTGCCTGTCTCATCACGCTGGTCTCGGCGCCGGACTTTGTAAAACAGTCGTTTGCCGCCGGACTCATCATTGCCTTGTTGCTAAACACCTGGTCGAGACTCAACACGCGTTGGAACACGATATTCAGCCTTGTGAATCGGTGGTTCTTCGTCGGTTGGCCTAGCGCTATTTCCTACCTCGTTATCCTGATCGGGCTGACGCGCTTCGCCGGCGTCAGCTACGTGACGACGATCGTAGATACTGCCCCGCTCGGCTTCTTTCCGGTCTTGATCGCCCTCGGATACGCAACGCTTTGGTTCTTCGAGTACTGGATCAATCGTGAGGTCGGAAAACAGTACCTGGGCGTTCTCGGTGCCGACGCAGGCGAAGACTGGATGCCGTACGTTTGCACACGCGAGGAAGGACTGACCTCCGTGATGACGGAACAACGCTGGCTACAGTTGCACGGTTCAGGCCGGGTGGCGGTGGTCGGTTACTATCCGTACGGCAAGGAAAGACGTCTCGCGTGGCATACCTATACCTACGGCGACCTGCTCGACAGGCTGCGGGCGCGTATCACCGACCTGGACGCTGAAAGCGCGTCGGATCGGCAAGCTGCGAACGCTGTGATTGACGATATGAAGCGGCGTAACAGCGTCTACTTCAGCGTCATCAACACCACGATAGCCGCCGTCCTGATTGTCGCCTTTGTACTGGGCGTGCAGGCGAACAATTCGCTGACGAGAGATCCGGTGGCGGTGGGGACGTCGATTGCGGCGGACGATCCGCGACGTTTTTCATTAGCCGATGTGTTAGCCGATCGCTGTGCAGACGACAAGTCAACTTGCGATGAGGTGGTTGCTGTTGCCGCCTCGGGCGGCGGTTCGCGAGCGGCAATGCATACCGTCGCCGTACTGAAGGCGCTCGCGGCTGAAGACAAGATCGATGACGTGGTTCTCGTGAGCGGGGTTTCCGGCGGCGGCGCATCGTTGGGTTACTTCGCTGCGCATCACGCCAGCCTCGTGCAAGGCTTCCCCGCACCGGCATGGGAGTGCTTTACGAAAGCGATGTCCGCTTCGTTCATTCAGCAAGTTGTCGAATCCATCGGCGAGATGAGAATGGTACGGCGGACGACACTAGCGCACACACTCGCCGAGTCGCTGGAGCAGGAGTACAACGGCACTGAATGTGGACCGGCGCAGACAACCGACTTTGTCGATGTCGCGAACGTGGGCCTGATATTGAACACCACGGTTGCCGGTCATCCGCCGGGAGCCACTCCGGTCGGCAGTCGATTGTTTGGGGACACAGACCTGCCCAGTACGGAGGTTGCCGGTGCGAGACTTGTGTTCACGAACCTTGCTGAGTTGTCGGCCTTCTCGACGTTTGATGAGCAAGGCAACGACTGGTCGATGGCGTACCCGGATGCGGTCGCAATGCCGTACCGCCTCGTGACGGCAGCTGGTGTGACGCTCCCCCAGGCCGCAGCGCTGAACGCAAACTTCCCGCCGGTTTTCCCCAATTCCGAGGTGCTGATCAAGAACGGGCTCGGCGGCAACCGGTACTTCGTCACCGACGGCGGTGTTACTGAGAACCGCGGCATTCTGTCACTGATTCTCGCGTTGCAAAGTGCAATCACTGAGCTGGAGCGTATTCCCGAACAGGACAGAGGCGGCTTCCCGGATATCCGAATTGTCGTCGCCGATGCGGGTTCTCTGAGCTACGGCTACAGTCCGGACCGAGGAATTGGCACGGCCGTCTCAGGTGGACCACAAGTCCTCTTGGCGAACGCGTGGCTACAGGAGATGTTGGATAACGTCATTAACAGATACCGCGAGTTAGCAGGCGCTTCGATCGTCATAGAGCCGCGACCGATGCCGGCAGCATTGCGGCTTAGCGGCGCAATAGGAACACACTGGATGCTACCGGCGACCGTCTATCTCCAGGACCCGCGCACACCATTCGACTCGAGCGACGACCGGCTCTACAGGCTGGATCGGCGCGAGGCGATCTGTTTGATTCTGCACGAGACGTCTCTTAACGACGCAGCCTGCAGTGAGTTTTTTATATCGGAAAATTGGCCGCGAATTGAGGAGCTAATAAAGACGAACTAACGATTAGCTAGAGTGGAAATAGTGATGACCGCCCCCGATAGACACCCATCCACCTATCGTTATCCCCAACGCTCTTGTCCGGACCGCGGAATCGAACCCAGTTCGCCTGCCTCTGACAACAGAAGGAAGCGTGAACATGGACAGGCACATTCTACAGGGGTTCATGGGAACCGCTCCCCAATGCTCATACTCGCCTGCAGCGTATCGATTCGCGCCGCAACATGCTCGAGCGAATGCCACACCTCTGTGCGGCAGAACAGTCCGGCGCATCCCCTGAGTTCGAGTGTGTCCGGTCCGATGCGCTTTATTCTTCCGCGGTACCGTCGACCGTTCGATGGATCGATCAGGCTGCCCCGCCACCCGTCTTCAACCGCCGCGAGATCCACAATCACGCTGGAGCCGTAACCCAACTCGAACTCGGTCTCGCCGTGCCAGGACCACACAAGCTTGCCGCAGGTATGGCGCAGACTCGCGGAGCACGGTTCGAACTTTACGACCATCGCCATTCCCGGGGAAACGTACGTCCCGTGCAGTGTCAGATCCTCAAGCTGCGGATGTGCAGCGGGCGCACAAAGTAGAACAATGAAGCAGACCGCTATGGAAAGTGCGCTTGAACCCCGGTTTCTTGATGTCATGTGCATTGCGGCCTCCTGCGGTGCGGGCTCGTTCGCCACACTAAGGTGACTAGAATCGACATCAGAGTCACGGCGTGAAACACGAGAAGAACGTCGAGGTAGCCTTCGGCCGCCGGATCTACCCTGTAGGCGGCGGGCACATCGAGGACCCATGCGCGCAGCAGCGTGTAGAGGACAATTTGACTGGCGGCAGCGACCGCGAGCAATCCTGTGCCCAACGCAGACCCCCTGATGAGGAACGCCACGACTGCGACGTCCAGTGCCAAATAGCCGACATCCAGCAGCTGCCATTTGGCTGGCGCACCGCTCCAGTCGAACCCGGTCAGGTCCAGCATGTTCATACAGTGCACTGCAGCACCGTATGAGTATGCCAAGGCGAAGGCATATCGAAGCCACGCAGGCAGAACAATCATTTCCTATCTCCCGACTAAATCATCTGCCACTGAGGTTACGCGGCACGGAAGATGGCGGAAATGACAATGTTCGACTATATTCTGCCACATGATCGACACGAAGCGGATTTGCATTGCCGCATACCCAGGCTTCGAGCTGCTCGACCTGTGCGGCCCCGCCAGCGTTTTCGCCACGGCGAACAAGTTTCTCGGGCGAGATGCATATCGGACGACGTCTGTCTCATCGAGCGGCGGACCCGTCGAGAGCTTCGAGGGCATCACCATCCAGTCGACCCCGGTTCGGCGGGCCAACGTGGGCCCGGAGGACACGGTCATCGTGACGGGTGGATTCAAGACCGCCGTGGAGGAGGCTTGCAACGATTCGTATCTTCTCGACTGGATTCGCGAGGCTCGGTCAGCGGGGTCGCGAATTGCATCCGTCTGCACCGGCAGCTTCGTACTCGCGAGCGCCGGTATTGCTCACGGGAAAACCGTTGCTACTCATTGGGCGGCCTGCAATGAGTTCTCAAAGGCATATCCCAGCGTCGACCTGAACGGGGACGCAATCTACGTCGAGGACGGGGATGTCTGGTCATCCGCGGGCGTCGCCAGCGGCATCGACATGGCGCTCGCCATGCTGGAGCGAGATCACGGATCTGAGGCGCGCACATTCGTATCGAGAATGCTGGTCGTATACTCGCATCGCCCAGGCAATCAGTCGCAGTTCTCCGAGATCCTGAAAGCACAAACAAAGTCCGGTAACCCGTTTCAGGCAGCGTTTCGCTGGATCGACGAAAACATCGGTCATCCGATCCGCGTTGCAGACCTGGCAGAGAAAACAGGTATGAGCGAACGCACGTTCTTCCGCAAGTTTTCTGCCGCAATCGGTGAGTCACCGGCCAAGTTCATAGAAAATGTGCGTCTGACCCGAGCGCGAGATCTGCTACAGGCCGGCATGCCAATCAAACAGATTACGGGTGCGGTCGGTTATCGGTCCGAGGCAGCGTTTCGCCAAGCTTTCGCGGCGAAGTTTGGGACCACGCCGACGGGGTTCCGAACACTGCATTGCGACGCTGCGGACTGAGTGTCTGGACTGTGTTTCTGCAGTGCCAATTACTTCAGCAGGCCGGACCGTAGAATTTGAGAAGCAACCCAACAGAAAGCAAGCTTGCGGTTGGCCCGAATATGGACAGGCACAATCTGAATCACGTTACCGCCTCGTCGAAACGGCTCCAGAGGCCGTTTAAGTCTTCAATTGTGGCTTGGGTTCCAAGTCAGGATTACACCCATCAGCTTGGATTTGGTACTTCAGCGCTCTTCGATAACGCGACATTAGGGTCCGGAGATACGCCGTTCATAGTCTTAGAGAGGCCATCTCTACTCGTATTTACCGGCGGATGACCATTGAGCTTTCTTATCTGCTGCGGCCCTGCGTAGGTAACACCTCCAGTCGACGGCGGTGGATTTGCTTTGCGTTCCGCGGCACCGTGTGATCGGTTCACTTGAGGATTGCTGGACGATAGCAATGTCATATCCTGTCGCGGGTTAGCGTTCCTTGCCGCGGCGTGATCGATATCGACTCCTTTAGTGTTCAAGCCGTTCTTTTCTGCAATGCTCCTATAATTTCTGTTCGAAGGGTCGACAAAGAGTCGTCGAGAACCGTTGGGCGATTCCACTACAACCGCCCTTTCTGGGCCTGTTCCGCGAGCAGGTTGAACTGTAAAACCAGATTTTTGTAAGGAATCCGGCGATCCAGCTATCGGTAGCCCATGATTCTGATTCAGATTTGAAAGATTGGGCTGACTGGTCGAACGCGGAGTACCATTGGCGCTGCTCCCGCGAATGTCGTCGACACCTCGGCTTGAGTCATTGAGGTTACGGCTATTTGCAGAATCCAATGTCGAACTCCCTCGAACCTCGACCGTACTGTTCAAGCGAGAGGCGGATGGCGGTTCGCAAACCGGGCATCGCCTGGACTGTCCGAAGACGTCCATCGATAGTAGGCCGCACATCGCGGCAGCAAGAATTGCGAATGTCACTCGATCTCTCATGATGTTCTCCTAACGATAGGTCAGTTGTCGTACACCCGTGCCGATAGCAACTCCGAAACCGGTTTGCTGCCCGATAGATCCCCAGTTTCCCTCCGCACTAACCCCCGGCGGAAGTGTAATGATGGATCGAGCAACTTCTTCCGAGACTTCGACGACGAGAGCAGCTCCCGAACGACTGAGTTGCTTGGGAGCGAGTCTCTTGACGAAACTCTCCGTCTGCCCTCTTCCTGGCATAAAGATCGCCCCAATGATGGCTGAAACTTGAGTCACCTTTGGACAAAACTGTCTGTATGCGGCGGTCAAATTCCGTACGGCGAACTCGCAATCGCTCTTGCGACGCAATGAACCAGATCCAAGATCGAAATTGGCGCATGCGAGGATCGGCTTTGTATAGAAAGTGGCTTCCTCCAGAGCAGCCGACAGCATCGCCGCCGTTGGGTTCCTACAGCTACCGTCTGGACGAATGAAGAAGTCCCCGTAGATCCCCCGATGAAACGCCAGAAACCCTTCTGCTGCATAGAGACGACCCGCCCGTTCGAACTCAAGTCTGTAAGGCTCGTCGTAGCCTCTTTTATGCCCGTGCTCGATCAAGAGCATGATGAAATCGTCGCGATCGTAGATCGGCTCATCATTGAACGAAACTAGAATATCGAAGTCGTCCGCCGGGACCGGCGAGCCAAGTGGAGTTGTAGGGCTTTGTTGCTCTGTGACAAGAATTCCTCGTGCAAAAGGCCCATTCCAGTCTTTAGTTTCGAGCCCGATCGCAGTTGGTATCAGTCCGTATTCGATTCTGTCTGTGCGCCAAGCGTGTATTGAGATCTCCAGCGAGCGGCTCAGACTACTTGCCCATTCGAGCAGCGTTGAGCCATCGGTCTGCGCACAAGTCGGCTGAATCCGTTGGCACAATAACGGATCCTCGATAAACAAACTGAAACGCAACGCGTTCGGCGCGAGAAAGCCCAACTCGATCGATCGACTCAAAGGCTGACATCTTCCTTCACGGTCCGCCGCCTCGATCTGGCCTGACGAAGGGGTTACACACGCCCATACGCCGGCTCCACCTTGAGCGAAGACTGGGATGCCTCGCCAACCGGATTGGAAGAACTCGTACTTAGTCAAGCGCTCCAGCGCATCGGACTTGATTGCGCGAGTGTATGTAAGTGCACCATCGGACGGCAGATCAAGCGCGATATCTCGACAGCGGCCGGGCTTGAGCGCTATTGTGCGAAGCTCCCGGCCCGCCAAGTCCAGAACCACCACTTCGGTGGCGTACGGAGCAACACTACAAGCTGACAAGATCGGCTCTTTGACCAGTTGCTGCCCGAGAACATCGCTGCCTGGATCAGCGGCGCGCCCGGATCCTGCCGAAGCCAGGCTCGCTAGCAGGACGAACCGCAATATCTGGGCGCTTTTGTTCTTCCTCCAGCTCTTCACGAATTCGACTCCTTCGCAAATCAGCCTAAAATCCGCCGGTCGACAGTCTCATCTTCGCAACCGCAAGACTTGCTGGGACAGCCAGCGAGACCGCTGCACTCGCCTCTCCCGCCATCAAGCCAAGGCCGAGAATCACACCGCCGACCAGCAAGACCGTTGAAACAATATTCACAACTGCGAATTCAAGTACCTTTAGAAGCGCTTTTAGCAACTCCCAGGCCGCCCAGGTCAAAAGCCCGAATACGATCACTCCAAGAACTAAATCGCCCATCATCTTCTCCTTTCATCGTTGACGCGCCGAAACGAACACGTTGTAATCTTCAAAAAGAAGATCGAACGTCTTTGTCGCTAACGCTTTTGCACCATCTGAACCCTTCAAGACACGCTTTGAGCGCCTCCTGAACAGGAGTAGCAAATGCAACAGTGGAAGCAAAGCTGGAGAATGTGCGCCCTTAGTCGATTGAAAACATTGGAGAAAAAGAATTCTTGCTGGCGGCGGGCTGCAAACGACCATGGATTGTCACCCACGTTTTCGTAATCGCCCATTTTTTGCTGCCTGCAACCAGGCACTTCGGAGAAAACTTTTTAACTATGACCAGAAGATTAGGACGCGAGAAGAAGAAATCGAAGACTCGACGCGAGAATTTGCGCAAACTAATTCGAGACAGTTATGAAGACGAGTGGTTGCCGCTGCGTCGAGAAATAGCGAAGAAATGCGGCGAAAAGTTCGCTAGAAGAGTGAAGGCTGCTCACAGCGGATATCAGAATTTCACCGGGGACATGGCTGCGGAACTTGAAGTCTCACTAAACATCGAGACTGGTTTTTTTTCACAAGAGAGCCCTCCCAAATCACCCGCTTACATACTGATCCAATGCGACGGCAATTCCGTTCAGAAACTCTTTGATCAGATAAGGAACATCGATATCGTTGATGAGGTTGCAATTATCGTTGGAGATGCCGACCTTTTTGTTCGCCTTTTCGGTACACAAGAGCAGTTCAAGGAGTTTCTGACAAAGACGATCTATAGTTGGGACTGCGACATACACCGAACCAATACGCACTTTAGCTTCGAAGACTCGTACTTTCGGCGGCCTATTCCGAAAAAAGCGAGTAAGTGAACGGTGTCGAGCTATATTACAAATGAAAAGAGCCACTTGCCGATTTCGGCAACCGACTCTCTAGCTCGAAGGGCCAGACTGGATAGTCATAATATGACGAAACGGACACCGTAAGCCCCAACCGCCGTAGACAAAAAGCCCTTTCTTCTATTGACCGACCCGCTGGAAACTCATCCGGTTATCGTTTTCTCAGGCGCTCTTTACGGATGCGGAATGGAACCCAGTTCGCCCGCCCTTTACGTTAGAGCCTCGGGGTTCCATGCGAACTGACCTATAGGGACCAGCCAAGCACGAGAGGCTTGAACTCGGTGATGGTTTCCTATTGTGTTCCGGAAACGAAGAGGCCCCCTCCTTAGATTGACTAATTAATTGGCTGGCAAGAAGAGCTTACGCTAACAAGCATCCCCGGAAGCGTTTTTGCCTGGCAGGTGCCAGATCGCCAGGAACGAGAGAGTGCGCCGATACGGATCGTCGAATGGCCTGAACGTTCGGCCGCGTCGATTGGCCGGATCGCCGTTACGGCAAGGTTGCCGTCGCGCCGTCGACGCTAGCCGTGACCGGCAATGTCGAACCGTCGTTTCGATCGATCACTTCTACTGCCGTGAGCGATGCTTGAAACGTCGTTGCTGCGGGTGGCGGCGGGTTTGCTCCACCTCCGCCACCGCCGCCAGCTGCTCCGCCGCCCCCTCCGCCCCCTCCGCAGGCGCCCAGTACAGCGCCCACAGCGAGGAGCGGGATCACTTTGGAGAATTGGGTTGGTTTGATCATCGATGGATAGTGTCGTTTAGTAGTCATAAGTCACCAGGTAGTCGCTGTCGCCAGAGGGGATGCTGAAATCCGAGACAGCGTTGAGTAAGAGCTGAAGCACACCGTTGTCCGACGAATAGCTGCCGGTACCGAGTTCCGTATCGCCGATTGAGACACTGCCGTCGCCATCGGCATCGGCCCACAGCCTGACGGAGGTGACATCGGCGGCGTCGTTACCGCTGCCCGATGCTCGGAGTGTGATTGAATTGAGTCGCGTGCTGCCTGTGTTGCTGGTCAGGCGGAAGCGCAGCATGGGCACGTCGGTCTGTCCCGCCGCGACGGTGACGTCCGGCACGGACAGGGCGGTGAGCGTCACCGTCGCGACGATGCTCCGCATGGCAACGCCCCCCGGATCCGAAATGGCGCGGTTCGCCAAGCCGTCAGCGTCATTCGGACCACCATCGCTCAAGGTGAGCTGGACGCAACGATGCCCTTCGGTGACACCCGGCAGGTATTCACTGCTGCCCGGTGCGGGGCAGGTCTCGGCTGATCCCTGCGCTGACGAGATGTTGTCGTTTGCGCCGTCAACAAAGGACTGCCAACCGATGTCAGTGAAGTATTTGCGATAGAACGCGTCCGCCGGAATGCTTCCACCGAGCGGCACCACGACTCGGGCGCTATCGCCGGCGGCCGCCAGTCCGTCGATC
>JAAUYD010311537.1_pt1 | contig 10176 bp, 14 predicted proteins | sample 7278101 | NCBI WGS metagenome assembly JAAUYD01 (sample SAMN14350128, study PRJNA611818) | marine sediment metagenome | isolation source: surface marine sediment (0.6m) | place: French Polynesia: Moorea | collected 2018-08
AGCATTCACCACATCATAGCTCGGGTCGACTTCGCCGGTGGCAGCAGCACGACAATCGTGGTTTTTACTTCTGGGTGTCGTGCATTCGGGTTCATGTACGGAGGCGCCAACCTGCGTTCGTTCGTCCACGCAAGCATGATCGAGAAGTTATACCGGTCCGGCAAGCGGGCACCGTTTTAGACAGTTCAACGCGATCCAGCGCGCATTGGTCGCTTTTGCGAGTGAGGCGACAATAGATGTCCGTTTGAAGCAAATTAACAGGGGTACGGATGTCTTTTGGTCCCCGCAAGGCGCAAAGGCGCTGACAAGGAGCGACAGACTTTTCTGGGCGACATCGTGGAGTACATAGAGGACGATCTGTAGGTCTGGGAATGCGCATGTCAGCGATTGGAATTCCCGTCGCCGATAGCGGCCGCCCGGAGCAGAGCTTACATCCAAAGAAATCATTCAGATGTCACTTATGAGCCCCTTCGGCGCCATTGAGTGCCGAGGCGACGGCGCTCAGAATAGAACGCCGTCAATCGTACCACGAAGTGAGTGGAAGTGGTCTACGGCGTCAGATCAAGCGCGGCGACGACCCTGTTGTAGGGCAGGCTGGCCTCATCGTTCAAACGCTGAACCTGCTCAGCACTCTCGCCGTCAAACAAGCACATGCAGCGGCCATCATCCGGCGCGAAGGTCGACCGGATGTAACTGATCCTGTCACCCTTGTTCGACATCTGCTCCGCAGTCGCGATCGCAGCCTTCTGGGCACCCGCCAGATTATCCATGCTGATGCCTTTCAGATCCCGCTCAACCATGAATACAGACATATTCGATCTCCCCTGATTGATGATGTCTTCTACGAGACCCCAGCGTCTCCTCGGTGTGAAGCAGCAATTCGCTATTGATCAATAACCCACGGTTTGGATGATCAGAGGTAGGCTCGCCAAGTATCCGGGTGCGATCAGGGAGGGGTCGTTCAATGGAAATGTCCCAAATTCGGTATGTTCTGGCCGCTGCCAAGCATCTGAACTTCACCAAGGCAGCGTCAGCATGCAATGTGTCGCAACCGGCACTCACAAAGGGCGTGAAGGCGTTGGAAAGCGAACTCGGTGCCGCGGTGTTTCACCGAGAGGGTCGGCGCATCCTATTGAGCGACTTCGGCCGGTCAATGCTTCCGCACCTCCAGCATATCGCAGATGAAGCGCAGGCGGCACAGGTCTTAGCACAGAACTTTCGGCTGCTGGACAAGGTTCCTGTCCGGCTCGGCGTCATGTCAACGATTGGGCACATAAGGTTGGCCCGTTTTTTGGCCAAGTTTGAGAAAAGCAACGTTGGGCTTGAACTTTCGGTCAGCGAACATTCGGTTTCGGAGCTCAAGGACCAACTGACAGATGGCGAAATCGACGTCGCGGTGATGACCCTGACAGAGGAACTAGCGGACGAGCTCCGAACTCACCTGCTTTATATTGAACGATACGTGGTCGTCTTTCCTCCCGAGCACAGGCTGGGGCGCATGAATGCGGTCAGCCTGAAGGAGTTGTCGGGCGAGAACTACGTCGATCGATTGTCATGCGAAATGCGCGAAATGGTCATGAGCGTCTGCGCGTCTGAAGGTGTGGAGCTTTTTGCGCGGTTTCGCTCCGAACGCGAAGACTGGGTCCAAGCCATGGTGCTTGCCGGTATTGGCTTTGCTTTCATGCCCGAGTATTCGGTGACGTTGCCAGGCTTGATGCAGCGGCCTTTGACGGAACCTTCCGTCGAACGCCGCATTGCGCTCGTCACGATGCCAGGACGCAAATTCTCGCCGCCTGTCGAAGCCTTCATGCGCTCCGCCAACGGATTCGCCTGGCCGGGATAGCGACGACCATCTTGGCGGAGTTTGCAGTTCTAGGCCTTGCCTCTGAAATCGCGACCAGGTATCGAAGTCAAAAACAAATGCTAGTAGCAATTGTTTGCTAACCCTCCCCATGATGCCCCGTCGCACATTATGCGGCGGGGTCTCATCGTTGGCAGTTTGGCGTTCGAACGTTGGCACAAAGGGGATAACAGCTAATCAGAACGAAGCTGCCGCTAGACGGCCTAACAAAAACTGTGCTTATGGCGTGTTTGGAAATCATCCACGCGATTAGACCGCCAGACGAGTAGAGCACGGCCACTGCGGGTCACTTACCTGGGTTTCTTGAGAAATACCTGTGGTGGGCGCCGAGGCTCTGCACTTCCTTTCTGATGTTTGCCCACGGCTGCCCCGGGAACAGACTATCAAACACACGCAAGACCAGCCTCATCCTACTCGGATGCCTCCTCTTGGTTACAACTCCATGCAAACGCAGGGAAGCAATCCGGCAAGTCGTTTGGCTTGCCCACGCCTGTTATGCAGCCACTTGACACTTTTCATTCCTCTGCGAAGCGTCGGTCTCTTTCGCTGCCGAGGCAAAGCACTTCTCCTTCACGGTCTTCTCCAAAGCGTCCAACTGTAGAAGCACCAAGAGCCTCGACATATGAATGCCAACAAGCCCTGTGCGCAGATAGTAGCTCAGATCTTCTTCAAGGAGGCTTAATTCTGCATCCGTCAGCGTCTGCGAGGCTTTGAATAGGGTGTCGTATGAACTCTCGGTCCCAGCTTCCTGTAATTGGAGTTCTGGCATCGGCTGCCGCTTTGCTGAAAACGAGGTATTCATACTTTTCACTCACGAGTTTGGTTTCGTACTGCCCAACACACTGAATGCAGTACAGACTGAGCCTTAGGCGGCCAAAGCTTCGACGTGGTCGAGGCGGACCTCAAGGATGATCTCGTCCTCGGTTTCGCGACGGGCAAAGATCGACCCTGCAATGCGGCTCACCGCAAGAATGACAGTGTGGACAAAAGTCATGACTGGGAAGAACGGCTTGGACATTTACTCAACTCTTTCGCTTTGGTTTCTCGACTTACAGTTGGGACGATCAGTCCCCGGATAAACAACCTACTTGCTACGGACAGATACTATAAACAAAAATAATATGGCATCAGTATGACTAATGCTTAGGTATTTCTACTCTCCGAATGACCCCCCAAAAATTGGTTTGACGATTGCCCGAAAGCTGGAGAGGAAATTTAAGCCCCTGTAAGAACAGGTTTTTCACGCATTTGGCAGCGAGGCGCATCTAGCGATAAATGTGTGTCGCAGAAAGAAACGAACTATTTCGATCCTGAAGCTGGCGCGGAGCATTCGAGCTTGAGGTAGACGTTTGGCTAATCGGCGACTGTCGATTTCTACTCGTCGCAGACAAATTGCTGCATGCCCCAACAGGTCCGTTTCGGGCTCGTGACCTGATGCTGTGGACGGCCCTTAAACCGGCGTAGTGTGCAATGATTTGGCCGTTGAACCATGTGTGGATGGCCCCCGCTGTGCAAGAGGTTTCTGGCGGTAACGCGCACCGGTCGGGTGCATCCATGTATCCGGCCTGTTCGCGCAGCACGACATGGCTGCGGGCCCTGATGAAGTCCACGGATCGGGTCCCTGATCAGGTCAACACGCTTGCCACGCTCTGCTCCCCTGGGTTTGGCCGATCCCTGGTCTGACCGGTTTGTCATCACCACTCAGCCCTCTTTCACCATCCTGTCACCAGTTGTTGGCGGTTCGGAGTGAGGCCCAAGCGGCGTAGACTTCCTTTCTTGTCAAAACGGCCCAAGCGATCCGAGCGGTCTTGTTGGCCAAGCCGACAGTCGCAACGCGAACGGACTTGCGCTCGAGCAGCGCCGCCAGCCAAGGCTGCCTGTTCGGGTCCTTGCGTACCATCCGGACGACAGCGGTCGCACCGACAACAATCAATCGCCGGATGTAGCCGTCGCCTTGCTTACTGATGCCGCCCAACCGATCCTTGCCGCCCGAGCTGTTAGGTCGCAGCGTCAGGCCGAGCCACGCTGCGAACTGTCGTCCCGATCGGAACTGGCCTGGGTCGGGAACGGCCGCTGCGATCGCGGAGACGGTAATTGGACCGATACCGGGTATCGTTGCGAGACGACGGCTCGTCTAATCGATCTGGTGCCCATCGAGGACTTCTTCCTCCAACTGATCGATCTGCCGTTGGAGTGCCTCGCTGGGTGACGACCGGGAATAGAGCGGATCGGGCGTGTTCCGGCAATTCGTCCTGCTCCTCATGCAGCAGTTTGGGGAGGGCCTTTACACCGCCGGGACCTGTAGCCGAGACAATCTCATACTCGGCCAAATGGGCGCGAAGTGCATTGATCTGGGCGGTTCGCCGACGGACTAGAAGGTCACACGTCTTGGGCCACATGAGAACGCGCTGCTGCTCCCGGCTCTTTACTGCGACGAAGCGCATGGTCGGTCGCCTGACCGCCTCGCAGATTGCCTCTGCGTCAGCTGCATCGGTCTGTCCGCGCTTCACATAGGGTTTGACGTATGCCGGCGGCATCAGCCGAACATCGTGCCCCAGTTCCTGGAGTTCGCGCGCCCAGTGATGGGCAGACGCGCAGGCTTCCATCCCGACCAGGCTTGGCTGCAAAGTCCCGAAAAAAGCGAGCACCTTCCCACGCCGCAGTTTTCGGCGGACTGCAACTGATCCTTCCGCACTCACTGCATGAACCTGAAACACTCTCTTCGCGAGATCGAGACCTACGACGGCAATATCCTCAAAAAACATGTGCTGTGGCTCCTTAGACCTCGCTCAATGGCCAAATCATCGCACACTACGCCGGTGCAGGGGCCGTCCACAGCATCAGGTCAGCATCAACGCATGAAGCCCGCTCTTCCAACTCACGCCACCTCGTCTCCATGATTGACCGAAGACACGCCATTCGACTCTGAAAGCAAAAAACCGTGCATCGATCTAACCACCAGAAGAAGCTTCGGTTTGTTGCTCTTTCAGTGCCTCTTGCACTGCCGTGATCAAATCCCTCTTGGCCACAGGCTTCATTAATCGTATATTCGACGGTCGCAATCCGTTGCCATGAATAGTTGCCTCTCTGGCGTAGCCGGACATGAACACCACAGGGATGGACGACTTGATACTTCTAATGCCTCTTGCGAGATCAGGCCCCTGCAATTTGCCCGGCATAACGACGTCTGTGACCAAAAGATCGAAGTTTTGATCTGCCTTAAACAGCTCCAACGCTTGGTCGCCGGTTCGCGCAGGTACCACCTCGTGCCCTTCATTCTCTAGGATGCGGACTAGCAGGTCGAGAACATCCACCTGATCTTCTGCGACAAGAATACGCGCCTCAGTGACGGGCTCAAGGTTGATGCTCGTTGGTTTTGTTGTCTCGCCACTCTCATCGGTGCCAGGTGAGGCCGGGAAGTAGAGCTTGACCGATGTTCCGACGCCGACTTCAGAGTAAATCCTGGCTCCTCCTCCAGACTGCCGCATGAAACCGTGAACCATCGAAAGGCCCAGACCACTTCCCTCAGCGAGCCCCTTGGTCGTGTAGAAAGGTTCAAAGACGTGCTCAATTTGGTCTTCGGGCATACCCACGCCCGTATCGCTGACGGCCATCAGAACGTATCTTCCTGGCTTGAGATCATCGCCGATACCGCTGTTGACGGGATGATCGAGAACAACGTTAGATGTCTCAAGAGTGATGACACCACCTTCGGCGATCGCATCACGTGCATTGATCATTAGGTTGAGCAGCGCGCTTTCCGTTGTGGATCGATCCGCGTTTACCGGCCAGAGATCGGTCGCAAGTGACTTCTCGACCCGAATGCTCGCCGGGACCGTACGCGTAATCCAATTGTCCATATGTTGGACAATATCTGTCAGATTGAGTCTGGTTGGGTTTAGATCGGCTCGTCTTGCGAAGCTAAGCATATTCTTCGTTAGATCGGCGCCCCTGACAGATGCACCGATTGCAGCATCTATTAGCTTGACGCTCTCAGGGTCGTTTGTGTCATCGCGTAACAATTCGAGGTTCCCGATAATAACGTTCAACAAGTTGTTGAAGTCATGTGCCACACCGCCGGTCATTTGGCCAATCGCCTCAAGCTTCTGTGACTGCGCCAGTTGGTTCTCGAGTTCTCGACGGTGCGTCTCAGCTTCCTTTCGTTCAGTGACGTCGGTGATACTCGCTCGTACTAGGTTCCTTTTAGGGTCGGGGAATCTGGCCAGCGAGATTTCGCAGGGAACATCTTGCCCATCGCGGTTTCGATGAGTCCATTCGAATGAAGGGAAGTTTCCTTCCAGCGCCTCCATCAGATAGGCCTGCGATGCCTGATCCGAACGGCGACCGTCGGGTTGGTAGTCAGGGCTCAGATCGGCAGGCCCAACGGAGCTGAGTAGCTCCTCTTTTGCGTATCCAAAGATACGCTCCGACCTTGGGTTGGCCTCAATGAAGCGACCGGCGTCCACGTCAAATATCATGATCCCGTCGGTCGCCAAGTCAACAAGTGCTCGGAAGCGCGCCTCCTTTTCTTGTTGGTCCTTTTCCGAGAGCAGGCGGAGCGCACTGTCGCGCTCTTGAAGAAGGACCGCGACTAAAAGGGTTGCGAACACAATTGACGTAATGAAAAGCTGTAGGGAGGCGACATTGTTTTCAGGAGAGAGGTCCGAAAACGGGCCAAAGCCGTTTATGGCGTAAGTCAGAGCAATGAAAGAAACCGCTAGCAGGCTCATAGCAGCGCCTTTGGGCCCGAACCGAAGTGCCATCCACAAAATCACCGGGATCGGCAAGAATTGCATGCCTCTAAAGTCGACGCCGAACGGATAGAGCGGCCCGTAAGCGACGAGCGACAGGGCTATTACCAGCCCAGTCGAAACAGCAGCCTCCATTTTGTCGAGCATGCCCGAACTGCGCGACCAACCAAACCATTCCGGCAATGTCAAAACTACTGGCATAAACACAAGATACCCAACAAAGTCCGCGAACCCCCACCTGAGGGCAGTCTGAGCGAAAGCCCCACCCGACACAGATACCCATCCTGCGCCCATGATACCTCCGACGATCGATGCGGCCGAAATCGCCAAGAAGAGTGACCGTAGCTCTCGAAGGTCTCGCAAGCTTGTAGGTACATCACCGAGCAGCCGAAAAACGCCGAATCCCAAAGCAACTGCAATGCAATTGGTGAATGAAAAGACCAGAGAGGTGATAAATCCGAATCCGATCCATAGCTCCGCAATAAGGTAGGCGGGATAGGCCAGGAACAAGCACATTGCTCGGTCACGGGGACCAAGGCTCAGGATCGAGGCAAACAAAATGGCATTGGGAGGCCAAAATGTCGAGATGCCATTTGGAGGAAACCCGAATACACCACCCCAAGCTGTCGCCAGAACAACTGCAACAAGCGTTATGCAGACTTGGATCGGTCGCTCCATCCGGACTGGCCTATTTGGATCACCACATTGCCGGCAAGGAGCACGACACAATATGACAGCCTAGGTGCTTACGAAAAACTTGGCCACCTCGGAATTTCAGAATGCTCTATCTACTTGAATGTCCATTTTGGCGGGCGAGTGTCAGGGCTCCGACTAAGTGCAGCCCCAAAAAATGGCCGGTCAGAGCGGCAAGCCTGCATTTCCGGTGCATGGACAATCGAAACAGGCGTGCCGCGATGCACCGGGCTTGTATCGAGTCTAGGGCATGTTCCGGAGCCGAGTGTCTGTCTGCCTTCATCCTTAAGGTTGCTGTCGTCGACTTCTGTCGCGTGGTCGTTCTGGTAGGACATTTAGGCTGAAGGTTACCTTGCGTAAGCTGGACGCGTACCTAGCGACATGTCGCAAATGGAACAATAGTTGCCGCAATTGACGCCGAGACGGGTCTCGGATCTGTTTTTAACGCGAGCCAAGAAACACGTTTGGTCAACCCAAACGGCAAAGAACCGCCCGACAATGGCGGTCTTGGGGGAATAGGCTTTTACATGAAAAGCGAGCTCGCTACTGCGATCCTCCTCGAGTGGATTGTGCAAGGTGGCTTTGCATCACCTGACGTTGCAGAGCTTCCAAAGCTGCAATGGTCAATCATGCGCGGCATACAGCACATGCCGGCTGACCGCTGTGATGCCCAGCAAATCGCGCGTTACCTGGGTGCCCCTCACGCTTCAGTTAGCCGGGAGCTTCGCAAGATGCAGCTGCAAGGTCTTGTTCGAGCGGGGCAAAGCGAGAATGACAAACGTGTCAAGCTGTTCACACTGACTGCATCAGGCATTTCGAAATCGAAACGCGACCCAATGATCACAATCGCGAATGCAGTCGGTCAGCTTCCCCAGGGTGAGCAGGAAAAGTTCGAACAGACGGTTCGCGAATTGGCCTTACGCTTGTTTGGAGAGCTCGGGAGCAATGGTGAAATGGCTCCGACTGGAGAAGAGCGAGCCTAGTCTTGGTGACTTGCTCGGGAGCATCCCCTCAACGTATGGTAGTGACGGGGACGAAGAGTTTGATACGGTTTGTGCGAGCTTGTTTTGGTTGAAAGGGATGCTGGATACGATCGCCAGATGAACCGGCGATGAACGAACCGTATCCTGTGAGTTCATCCAAAAAATGGCACCCAACGACCCATCGCGTGAGTGTGACGCGATGGAGATGAGTGGGTAAAGTGTGAGTGGTTTCCGAGTATATGATCGTTCGGCTTCCCCCAGATTGGCTGGGCGCAATTCTTGCACCCTGACCTTTTGACGGGACTGGGGAACGCGGTGAAAAGACTTCTATTGCTGGAAGACGATGCTGCGCTGAGTGATCTGCCCGCGCGTTTCCTGTCTGACTATCAAATCCTTCGAGCCTCGACCGTAGTAGATGCCATGAGTTGCCTCGAACGCGGAAAGGCGCTGGACGCCGCGATCATCGATTTCTGGCTGGTTGAAGGGACTGCGATCCCGGTCTTGGACGCGCTCAGGTATGACTACCCGCAAGTGCCTGTCATCGTGATCTCAGGGGGCAACCAGAGCTTTTCACCTGAGTTGACCGAAGCCTTCAGTGTCCTCAGCCGCGCCGACCTGTTTCTGCACAAGCCCTTCCGGCGGGAGGACTTGCTGAGGGCATTGCAGACCGTCCTTTAGACCAAGCCGCTTGGGTGAACGAACGCTGAGCTGGGACGAGCGTGTTTGTCCAACACCGCCAAATGACTCAGGTTCGGGTCAACATCTGAGTTTGCTGCGAAACACGCTGACGTCCACGTCAGCCTAAAGAGCGGAAGTTCTCTGCAACAGTCATGAAAGACCGATCTGCGGACCAAGTCGACTTTACGTTGCTCTGCACTTGCCGAATGTCCGTTCTTGCGAAAGGCACCCCTTTTACAGGAAAAGGAAAAGAAGAGCCGGAAGAGGTCGCAAGTCCCTCAGGTATCACACTTTTCGTGGATGCTGCGGTGCAGGAAAGAGCTTGGCAAGTTTGCGGAGATCTTGGGCTGTGGCGGCGAGGAGGAACTCGTCATTTGCGCCACATGGGCCGCGTAATCGGAGGCGTCCCAACCCGAGGATGCGTTTGAGGTTTGCGAAGAGCATCTCGACCTTCTTCCGGAGCTTCATCGAGATGTCGTATTGGCGGCTCCTGGCGATGTCGCGAGCGGCCTGGCGGGCGTCTTCGTGTTCTTCGCGGGTGATCTTGCGGGCATCAGCGTTCGGGCAGCATTTGGCTTTGGAGGGGCAGGTCTGGCAGACTTCTTTCAAAGCGCGATAACGCGCTGTGCCTTTGCCCGTCGGTTCTCGGTTTGGGTCCGAGTAGTTGCGCCGGAACCGTCTGAGCGCATGCCCTTCTGGACAGATGTATTGATCGTTCTCTGCATCCCACTCGAAGTCGGCGCGGGTCCAGGTTCTATCATTGGGACCGGACTTGTCGAACACTGGTATGTGCGGCGCGATCTAGCGGTCGACCAGCCACCCGAGAAGCGGCCCGGTACCGTAAGCGGTGTCAGCAATGAGCCGTTCGGGATGCTGATCGTACTTTGCCTTCACCCGCTTCATCTTGGTCTTGGTCGTTCCAGCCTCGGCCTGACGGATTGAACGAATGGCTTCCACATCGACGATCACCCCATGATCAGTGTCGATTAGGTAATTGTCGGAATAGCTAAAGAAAGCGGGACCTTTGCGCGCTGCCGTCCACTGGCTGGCCGGGTCAGAATGCGAGGTGAACTTCGGCTGCACCTCGCTGGCCGCGCCGAATGCGGCCTGATCCGACGCGTCGAGATACTCACGCACGGCGCGGCGAGCGTCGGCCGGGTCGATGCTCGTCGCGTCCCCGTCTTCCTTCGCCGTCGAGTTCTGTTTGTTG
>JAAUYD010021347.1_pt1 | contig 10173 bp, 7 predicted proteins | sample 7278101 | NCBI WGS metagenome assembly JAAUYD01 (sample SAMN14350128, study PRJNA611818) | marine sediment metagenome | isolation source: surface marine sediment (0.6m) | place: French Polynesia: Moorea | collected 2018-08
AAACTCGTTAATAAATAGGGATTCTCCTGCTAGCATCCGCTTGACTCCTTTGAGCAAACCCCCTTTGACTTTAGATTTCATGGTGATGTGGGAATCCATTGCAGCCATAGCTGAAGCTTCGACTAAAACGGTGCGATCGCTCTCTAAATTAAGAATTAAAGAAGCATAAGCTGGATTGTGTTGAATTTCGTAGTTAATTTGCTCCATTGTTACTTTTTACTCCTTACTCGTTATCTTGGTGGCAACATAGAGCCGATTAATTGTCCGAAAGCCCCAGGATTGTGGGTTTGACAATATACTTTGCCGCGGCCAGAAAAGTTACAAACAAAACCTTCTCCGCCTAAAAACGCCCCGATCCAACTAGTTCCGGGTTTGCTAATTTTATAATCGAGGCTTTTTTCAAAAGCAACAATATGGCCCGTGTCGACGATATATTCTCCGTCGACAAAAACCTCGTAAATACTGCCAAAAGAGGTTAAGATAACGGGGCCAGTTCCCGAAATAACCAACCAAAAAATAGATTCTCCTGACAAGAGGGATTTAAAGCCAGTAAAGCCTAATTCGATATCGACTCCCGAGGCGCAAGCCAGATAAGAAGCAGCTTGAACTACTAATTCTTGTCCTTTCATCTCGTAGACGATGATATCTCCCATCAGTTTGGGAGCTAACAAAACTTCTGCCGTTTGATTTGTGGGGCGAAATAAACTTAAAAAGAGAGACTCCCCCGCTAGCATTCGTTTCAGTCCGCCGATTATACCGCCACCTTTGCCCCTTCTGAGGGTAGTTTCGGTTTCCATATCGCCGCTCATCGATACCATTGCACCGGCTTGAGCGACGACTTCTTCTCCAGGTTCGAGAGAAACCCGGGCGATCGCACTATCTGGTTGATGTAAAATCTCTATATCCATATTTTTCGAGACAATTTTCTATCTAACTTTAGGGCGTAAAAATCCAACTAAACCGTCTATACTGCGGGACTGGAGATAAATATCTCCGTTACCGGTAAGTCGATTGACAAAACCTTCTCCAGAAGTAATCGAACCGACTAAACCTCCAGAAAGTCTAATGTTCATCTTAATTGCCGGATCGTAAGCGACTAGATGCCCGTTATCGACTACAAACGAACCAGAAATCCTTTTTTTAGTTATGCCGCCATACGCACCAAAATAGACTTTACCCCGCCCTGAGATTTTTAATTTAAATAATCCTTCTCCTGCAAACCAGCTTTTAAACCCAGCCCAGCGTACGCCCATATTTACTCCTGGAGTGTGGGCGATGTAAGCTCCTGGTTGAAAGCAAATTTCTTTACTTTTGAGGTCTATTTCTTCGATATCTCCGATTGAAGATTGAGTTAAAACTAAATTAAGAGGTTCTTTTGTTTCGTTGCTAAAAACATTAACAAATATAGTTTCGCCGCCAAAAAATTTACGAATTAAAGCTGGAAAGAAACCGCCAGAAAATTGGGTTTTCATCGACAGTTTGGCATCCATACTTGCCATTGCTCCGGCTTCAGCTATGATGCTATCTCCAGGGCTTAATGTTATAAATATCGCAGCGAAAGCTGGTTTGTATCTTATTTCACACTTCACAATTTAAAGATCTATAGAAACATTTTTATGTTTATCTTAAGGTTTGACTTTTGTCTAGATTTTGTCAATCAAAAGTAATATTCTTTAACTTGTGCGATCGCTTAGATAAAAATGTTATTAACTGTTTATTTGTTAGCGGAAGTAGTTGATTAGATTGAATTTAATTTAATAAAATATTGATTTTAGAATTGGGAATTGCCCCGGAATTTTTCAAGAATTGAGAAACTAGAATTTAACCTCAGAAAGTAACTTCAATAATTTGCCAATAATCTCGGTCTTAATATCGACTTTGCTTTCCCTTTACTTTTTTAAAAACTATCGAACTGATATCAAGATTAAAAATCAAATTTATGCAGATCTAGATAATTTCGGGAACATAATAATCCGATTTAGACTCAAGAATATTGTAAAAGATAATTTAATTAGGATTGTTTGGAAATGAAAACTATAGGGCTAAACTCGGCCGAAGATATCTTCGGCACGTTGGGATCTGACTTTATCGATGGGTTAGATGGTAACGATTTTGTTTTTGGCGACGCTGGAGATGATACCATTTTAGGTGGAACTGGAAAAGATACTCTCGAAGTCGGTACGGGAAATGACGTTCTCATCGGCGAGTCAGGTAACGATCGCCTTTTGGGTTGGGATGGAGACGATACCCTCAAAGGCGGACTGGGTAACGACGTTCTCAATGGTGAAAACGGCAATGATATTCTTGTTGGCGGCGGTTTTGATTTAAGAGGTTTTGATTTAAATAGTAAAGAACTAGATACTTTAACTGGCGGTGCTGGTGCTGATGTGTTTATTTTAGGCGATTCTCTCGGTGCTTACTATCTAGATTCTTTCGGTTTTGAAGCAAGCAGTTTTGCAACAATTACCGACTTTGATGCCCTAGAGGGGGATAAAATTCAGGTATTCGGCACGAGCCAAGATTACACTCTATCAAATCGGGGTAATGGTGTTGATATTCTTTACCAAGGTGATTTAATTGCTTTTGTGGAAAATACTACCGATGTAGTTCCAACAATCGATTTTGTTTTTGTCTAAAAAACCACTCTCATATTAGCCAAAGCTTTTTATAAGAGCGGTGGTAATTCTCAATCTATCAAAATTATAAACTGCAATATATTAGGGGGTAAATTCCCCTAATAAAAACTAATTGTTTGACTCGGAGTGTGAAATATGAAATTTAAACCGATAATGGGGGCTATCTTAGGATTAACAATTGTTGCAGCAATGATAGCAACACCAGTTAAAGCGGACGAAGAAGACAATCGCCGTCGCTGTTGGGTAAATCGCCGCACCGATCGCGTTGAATGTTACGATCGCAGATACGACCGTCGCTACGACAGGTACGATCGTAGATATGACCGTCGCTACGACAGATATGACAGGTACGATCGCTGGGATAGAAGAAGCGATCGCTATCGTAGAGTTGAAGATCGCATTGCGAGATTGTATCGCGAAGTTTTAGGTCGTCGGGCCGATCGAGGTGGTTTGAGAACTTACAGCGATCGGATAATGCGAGATGGTTGGAATTACCCTCAAGTTCGTCGCGACTTAGCCAGATCTAGGGAAGCTAGGAATGCAATTAATCGGCTTTACTTACAAATCCTTGGCAGAAATGCAGATCGAAGGGGATTGAATAGCTATCAGCGCAATTTAGAGCGGGGCTGGTCTCTCGACCAAGTTCGTCGCGACATCGCTAATTCTCGAGAAGCTAGAAATAGAGGAAGGTATTATTATCGTCGCTAATCGATTGGAATCGAGCGGAGTGTGGTTTTTTGATGTTGAATTAGATTCTAGACCGAAAGTAATTAATAGCGATCGATTTGCAATTTTTAATTATCTATTGACAATCGAAAAGAAATATCCTGTTAAATCGAGTCGATCGCTCTTTTTTATCAAAACAAATAGACAATTGCAAAAAGATTTTATTCAATCTAACTTAACTGTTTTTGAAATTTAGCTAGCGGATATCTATCTTAGGGTTGATTTGAACCGAATCTATTATAAAATTAACAATGTAGATTTTTTAAATTTTGGGAACTTAAATCGGGTTTTTTGATTCAATAATAGTAAAAGTTTGAAATAAATTATCTAAAAAACATGCAAACTTTTGAGTAGTAAAATATACCGATTGAACAGTTTAATGGAACTAGATACTAGTATTTAAAACTCTCTATCTATTAATAGCAGCAGCTCAAACCAAAGAGCGACAGAAATTTTATTTCACCATTTATCGGAAGATTTTAACCCTAAAAAAACAACTAATTTTGGAATAGGAACGAACAAATGAAAACTAAATCTATAATTGGCACAATTTTAGGATTAGCCCTAACAACGACGATCGCTTTACCTGTGAAAGCAGATGAATACAATTGCCGAATCGATCGCCGCACTGGGATGGAAATTTGTGAAAATCGCGATCGCAGGAACGATCGCTACGATCGAGTTGAAAGACGTATCGATGAATTGTATCGCGAAGTGTTAGGTCGTCGAGCCGATCGAGAAGGTTTGAGACTTTACAGCGATCGGGTTAACCGACAAGGTTGGCGTTACGACCAAGTGCGTCGCAATTTAGCCCAATCTCCAGAAGCGATCGAACAAATTAGAAACTCTTACCGTCAAATTTACCGCAGAAATCCCGATTCTGAGACAATCCGCAGGTATCAAAACGATTTAGCAACAGGTTCGTCTCTAGATGAAGTGCGTCGCGACATCCAAGATTCTCGCCGTAACACTGGCGATCGCAGGAACGATCGCTACGATCGAGTTGAAAGACGCATCGATGAATTGTATCGCGAAGTGTTAGGTCGTCGGGCAGATCGAGAAGGTTTGAGACTTTACACCGATCGGGTTAACCGACAAGGTTGGCGTTATCCACAAGTGCGTCGCAATTTAGCTCAATCTCCAGAAGCGATCGAACAAATTAGAAACACATATCGTCAAATTCACCGCAGAAATCCCGATTCTGAGACGATTCGCCGATATCAAAACGATTTAGCAACAGGTTCGTCTCTAGATGAAGTGCGTCGCGACATGCAAGATTCTCGCAACACCAGAAGAGATGACCGCTACTATAATTCCGTCGAAAGAAACATCGATCGATTATATCGGGAAGTGTTAGGTCGTCGGGCCGATGAAAATGGTTTGAGAACTTACAGCGATCGCATTGAAAGAGATCGTTGGACTTACGAGCGGGTGCGGCTAGATTTAGCTGAGTCAACAGAAGCAACCGAACAAATTAGAAAGGCATATCGCGAAATTCAAGGCGAAAATCCCGATTCTAGAACGATTCGCAGGTATCAAAACGATTTAGCAAGAGGCTCGTCTTTATACGAAATTCGTCAGGAGATGCAAAATTCTCGCAATACCAGAAGAAATAATCGGCGTTATCGTTACTATTAAAGCTTGATACCCAATACTTGGGTATGGGCCCCTCTAGCTTGGGTGACTCCGATAGTATGTTGTGAAGATTCGATCGTGGGTCTTCGCAAACTAACTACTATAAATTGGGCTTGTTCTGATTGTTTTCTGATCATTTTTGCCAATCTTTCTACATTTGCTCCGTCTAAAAACATATCTACTTCGTCAAATGCGTAAAAGGGGGAGGGTCGATATCTTTGCAGTGCAAAAATAAAACTCAGTGCTGTTAAAGACTTTTCTCCTCCTGACATCGAACTCAATCTTTGGACGGGTTTTCCTTTAGGATGGGCAATTAAATTCAGACCGCCGCTAAAAGGATCTTCAGCATTTTCTAATTGTAATTTACCGTCGCCTTCTGAGAGAGTTGCAAAAATATTTTGAAAGTTTTCATTTACTGCGTCGAATGCTTCTTTAAAAGCTTGAAAGCGCAGAGTAGTAAATTTTTCTGTTCTTAATAATAGTTCGGTTCTTTCTGCTTCTAAGGTTCTTAATTTTTCTGATAGTTCTTCCAATCTTGTTTCGGTGGCTTCGTATTCTTGGAGTGCCAACATATTGACCGGTTCCATAGCTTGCAAGCGTTTTTGTGCGTTGCGAATTTCTTTTTGAATTTGTTCTAATTGGGCTGCAAAACTATCAAAGGTAATTTGACCGGTTTCGTTTTCTCCTTCAGCAGCTACTAAAATTGGGATTTCCGGTAAAGGATTGGGGAGTTCTTGCTCTTTTTCGATTATTTCTTTTTTCAAATTTACTAAAGTTTCTTTTTTCTCTTCCTGGCTTGCTTGTAGTTTTTGTAATTGCCAGGACTTTTTCTGTTGTCGATCTTGTAATTTTTTTAAATTAACTTCGAGGCGATCTCGCTCTTGTTTTGTTTCTCCTAGTTTCTCGGATAACTTTGCTAATAATCGTTCTGTTTGGCTTATTTTCTCTGCTATTTCTAGACTGCGATCGCTGTTTTCTTGCTGCTTATTGGCGATAATAATTTTTTCTCGTTCTTCTGCGGCTATTTTTTCTGTTGTTTCGCTTATTTTCTCTTCAATTCTTTCTTGCTGATTGGCTAAATCTTTTAATTGCAATTCTGCTTGTCTTAAATTATTTTCATTGGTTTTAAGTTCGCTTTCTTGCTGTTTAATTAAATTTTGGATCTGCATCCATTCGCTGTGGGTTTGGGACTCTTCTAATATTTCTAAACGGCGACTATCTTCTTGTAATTGACTTTCTAAAATCGGAATTTCTCGATCTAAGATTTGCAAGCGATTTTGAACTCGATCTAATTCGCAAGTGTCGCGATCGATTTGGTTAGTTAATTCTTCTTTTTGTTGCTGCGATCGCGCTATTTCTTTTTGCAATTGTTTTAATAATAATTCTCGTTCTCGCCTTTGTTGTCGCAGTTCTGTTAATTGTTGTGAATATTGCTTGACAAGTTGAGATGTTTCTGAAAATTGTGCTTCGTTGCGGCTTAAAATGCGATCGAGATCTGCCAACCTCTTGCTTAAGATTTGTAACTCTGCGGATTCTTGGCTGGCTGCGGTGCCAAAATGAAGGGAAGATCGCTTGCTGATGCTTCCTCCGGTCATCGCCCCGCTAGCTTCGAGTATTTCCCCGGCTAAGGTAACTATGCGATGTTTGCCAAGATAAGTGCGAGCATCTTGAATGTTATCAAAAACGACGGTATTGCCGAAGACGTAAGCGAAGATTTTACGGTAAATATCGTCACAATCGATTAGATTTACTGCTAAATCGACGAAACCAGGAGCGTAGCGCAGGGTAACAGTTTCAAGATGGCGGGGCGATTGAATCTTGTTGAGGGGTAAAAATGTCGCCCTTCCTGCTTTTTGTTGTTTGAGAATTTCTATACCCGATGCAGCAATGCGATCGTTTTCAACTACGATAAACCCCAAACGCCCCCCAGCAGCTATTTCTAGGGCTAATTGATATTTAGGATCGACTTGTCCGAGTTGGGCGACTAGACCGCAGACACCATTTAAGTTAGAGTTTAAAATAATTTTGCTAGCATAAGTCCCCTGCGCTTCTTGCTGAGCTAAATTCGCTGCTTCTAATTTATCTAGTTGACGTTGCTTTTCTCTTTGTTCTTTGAGCAGTCTTTTTTGAGTTTCTTGCTGGATCTGTAATTCTGCTTCGGCCGAAGCCAATTTTTCGGCTAAGTTTTGGATTTGCGCTTCGCTATTGGCGATTTCTGTAGATAGTTCTTGTTCTTGAGGCTGTTTGCTGGTAATTTCGGCTTCTGTAGCGTTTAATAACTGGCTTTCTTGTGCTATTTTATTTTCTAGTTGTTGGTGACGCTCTTTTAATTTTGCTTGTTCGGTACGTTGGGGGTTGAGGGTTTTTTGTAAATCGGATATTTTATGGGAGAGTGCGGTTTGTTCTTGCACCCAAGCATCGCTAGCGGCCGCGATCGCTTCAGATTTTTGTTTGGTTTCTTCTAGGGTTTGTTTGGAGCGATTTTGAATCTCGGATAAATCGGGAATAGTTTCGGTTTCTAATTTTATTTTTTCTTGAAGCAACAATTCGATCGATTGGCGATCGCGATCGTTTTTTTGTTTGGCTGTTGCGATATTGCGATCTATTTTTAAATCAGTATTATTTAATTCTTCTTCTTGTTGTTGTAGTTGGTGTTTTTTAGCTTTTTGAGTTGCTAAATCTGAAGCTAGAGATAATTGCTCTTCTTCTCCTAATTCTTTGACTCGAGCGTTGAGAGAGTCAAGTTGGGTGGATGTCTCTTCAATTTGCAAATCTAACTTATCGAGTTGTTGAGTTAAATCAGTCGTTTCGGTATCGCAATTAGCGAGATCTGTTTCGAGTTGGGATAGTTGTTGAGTCTGCGATCGCCATTGTAAAACGATTTCCCACTCTTGCTTTTCAATAATTTTGCTTTTTAGTTTTTGATATTTTTCAGCTTTAATGCGATCGGTAGCGAGACGATCTTTAGTTTTAACTAATTCTTGTTCGATTATTTTACAGCGATCTTCTCTTTCCCTAACAGCTTCGAGAGTTTTTTTGGTTTGTTCGATTTTGCGATCGAATTCTGCTACACCTGCTAATTCATCTATAATCTCGCGACGTTCGCGAACGTTCATCGTAATAATGCGAGTTACGTCCCCTTGCAAGACAACATTATACCCTTCTGGGTAGATCCGCAGGCGATTTAATTGTTGGTGCAGTTCGCTTGCAGTTGAAGGTTGACCGTTAATATAAAATGTTGTTGAGTAGCTTCCTCCTTTAGTGACTCGTAATTTCCTAGTTACAGTCCATTCGGAATTATTTGCGGGGTTTAGAGCAATATCTGTCGATTCTGCTTCGTCTTGCAGATCTTCGGGAGGATCTTCGAGATCGGAAATATCGAAAGTTACAGAAACAATTGTTTCTGCGGCGCGTCCGTTGTTACTATATTTATGATTGACTAAATCTGGGAGCCGTTCGGCACGCATTCCCCGCGAACTAGCCAAACCGAGACAGAATAATAATGCATCGAGAATATTCGATTTTCCCGATCCGTTAGGCCCGGAAATTACGGTAAAACCAGGTAGTAACGGTATTTTAGTCGTACCGCCAAAAGATTTAAAATGAGATAATTCAACCTGTTTTACATGAACCATGTTTTAAAAGGGATATTTTTCGCGAATGTTTATCTAGACGCAGTAAAGATCCTAATCCTTTTATGATAGCGATCGCACGAGCTTATTATAGATTTGGCACAGATATATTTAATTAAGTATATAAAACAGGTTTTTTTTAAGAATTTGGCTCTGGTAAATCGGGAATACTCGGTAAAATAGTCGTTGTCAATACTAGGTAAAGAATAAAAAAATCTTGATTGAAAATTAACTGACGGTCAATTTAATTACTATAAACTTCGATTCTATTCTCATTTTTACTAACTAACAATTTTTAAGATTTACTCAAAAAAATCTGCTTGTAAATCCGAGGATAATATCTATTTTTGCCGATATAAAAGTAAGAAATAATACCATTTTTAAAAAGTAATAAGAGGCTTTGAAATCTTTTTGCATATTATTAAATTAAAGCCCCATATATTCTGTTATTTTTGCAAATTGCTCCGATTGAATTTTTTGCATTGAGATCGGTTGTTTGACGATCGCACAAATCGGTTGGAATTTCCGAGCGGCCTCTAGATCGCTAATTAATCTTGAACTACCTACTACAGCCTAAGCCAAATTCAAATTATCGACGCGGGCCTGCTGCAAAGAACAAGGCTTTATCTCCCTAGGTCTGGTTTAATAAGTAGATTAAAGATACAATGTATTGTAATGCATAAAAAATGTTAATTTTTCGGGAATTTTTAAGAGTATGGTGCAAAATTTGACGGTATATTCTCTAAAAATCGGGAATTCTCTGGATAAATTAAGCTAAATTGCTCTTGAGAGCCTTTTTTATCGCGATCGAAGTTAAAAAAATTAATGAACAAAGAAGAACTGATAACTTTTACAGATAATTTAATTTATGCTAGGACTGGCAGACATTTAAATACTCTAGAAATTGAGATTTTAAAAGGTGCTTGGGTAGGGGGGAAATACGAACAAATAGCGCAGAATTATCATTGCTCGGATCAGCACGTCAAAAGAGTTGGTGCTAAATTGTGGAAGTTAATTTCCCTTTGTTTAGAAGAAAAAATTACTAAAAAGAATTTTAAAGCGACAATAGAGCGGAGAATGGAATTATCTCAGTCTTCGCAAAAAAAAGCAAATGCAGATGCGATCGCAGAAAAAAGTAGGGAATTAAAACTGGTTGAGTCTGAGTTACCTCAAGGGCCGATCGCACTGAAATCGAAATTTTACATTCAAAGACTCAACGTTGAAAGCGAATGTTATCGCGAGACTTTAAAACCGGGAGCTTTGATTAGAATTAAGGCCCCTGGAGATATGGGAAAAAGCTCTTTAATGGCAAGAATTGTCGATCGCTCGATTCAAGAGGGATACAATGCGATATATTTAAATTTTCAGTTAGCTGATAGCAATTTTTTCTCCGATCTCAATTTATTTTTAAAATGGTTTTGTTTGACCGTCGGTGATAAACTGCAATTGAGCGATCGGCTAGGGAATTATTGGAAGGATATATATGGCATTAAAAGGAGATGTCATAATTATTTTGAAAAATATCTGTTAGCAGAAATAGATCG